>JAEEGI010008846.1_pt1 | contig 22172 bp, 14 predicted proteins | sample 8958751 | NCBI WGS metagenome assembly JAEEGI01 (sample SAMN16246545, study PRJNA631951) | gut metagenome | biome: gut microbiome; feature: rumen; material: KS-attached | host: Bos | place: Iran: Karaj | collected 2018-10 | reverse complement strand
CCTTTCAACTCCCCCAGCAGATGGGCAAGATGACCTTCCGCGAGAACAGCAGCAAGGTCTACATGCCTGTCGAAGGCAAGGACTACGCCATCACCACGGCCGAAGGCCATGTGGGCGAGATGCCCGTCAACTTCAAGGCGGAGAAGAACGGCAGCTACACGCTGAGTTTCACCAACGAAGACGTTGACTTCAGCTACCTGCATCTCATCGACAACCTCACAGGCGAAGATGTCAACCTGCTCGCCAGCCCGAGCTACAGCTTCAACGCCAGCACCACCGACTACGAGAGCCGCTTCAAGCTGGTGTTTGCCACCGGCACGAGCACCGAAGGCGACAGCTTCAGCTTCGTCAACGCCAGCGGCAACCTCTGCATCTTTGGCATCGAGGGTGAGGCCACCGTCCAGGTGATTGACATCCTCGGCCACGTCATCAGCAGCGAGACCTTCAGTGGCAGCTATGAGCGCAAGATCAACGACGCTCCTGGCGTCTACATGGTCCGACTCATCAACGGCAACGACGTGAAGGTCCAGAAGGTGGTCGTCAGATAATTCCCCTACCCCCCTCAAGAGGGGGTGCCCAAGGGGCGGGGGAGTAAAATCACCCCCGACCAAAAAGAAACAAAGAAACTTATAAACAAAGCAAACAATAAAACCTGAAATAACGATAAAGAAACTAGCACTGACACTCGCCATCGTCCTCGGACTGGGCATAACGACCTTCGCTGATGGCGGCGGCCTCTTCCAACGCGGCGCTTCCGAGCCCACCAATGGCGTCTACGGTGACCGTAATGGCGGCATCTTCACGCCCGGTCTCCCAACAGAACACAACATGAGCGGCAACCAGAATGCTCCTCTCGACAGCGGCATCACCGTATTACTCGGCCTCGGCGCAGCCTACATGGTATCCAAAAAACGCAAGGAGGATTAAGCTATCAACTTTTCCTTTTTACATTACTTGCCAGGAAGCCAGCGGCGCGATTGTGCCGCTGGCTTCTTTTTTTGGTGACTCCCTACAAAAAACAATGATTAGCTACGCTGATTACCTTACCCACCCCAAACCAAAAAAAACATACATTTCCACTTTTTTGTCGCACCTTATCAAAAAAAATCTATATTTGCATCCACATTTTTATATATTAAGGTTCTTTTGAAGAAAACAAATTTATTATAACAAATTGAATACCAAACAATTAACTATATTATTAACCTGAATTCAATCACTATGAAATGTAAAAGACTACTTTCATTGATGCTGCTCTGCTTCGCTGTATTTGGCGTGGCAAGAGCTGATGTTGTAGAGATTGGTGACGGAGGTACGACAAACAACACGTATCTTCCTGGCTACAATTACTTCAACTACTCATTGTCGCAGCAGATTTACACTGCTGAGGAAATCGGAGTGGCGGGAACCATCAATTCCATCGCTTTCAAGAACACCGGGACTGAAAAGACCCGTACTTACAACGTGTACATGCTCCTCACTGACAAGGAGGCCTTCGCCAGTGGTACCGACTGGGTTGCCATGAGTTCTGACGATATGGTCTACTCGGGCGAACTCACCTTTGCCGTTGGTGAATGGACGACCATCGAGTTCGAAACGCCTTTTGCCTACGATGGTGCTTCCAACTTGCTGGTTGGCGTGGCTGACGTTACTGGCAGTTACAGCAACTCTCCTCACATGGCCTGCTTGGTTTTTGATGCTACAAGCCAAGCTATACGTGCTTATAGGGATGGTAGTGCTTACGACATCGCTGCTCCTGGAGTTTCGGGCACTGTGATGAATGTGAAGAACCAAATCCAGTTAGACATCACTGCCTCTGGAGCTCCGGTTTGCTACAAGCCTACCCTTGCAGTTTCAGAAATCACCCATAACGAAGCTACCTTAACCATCGGTGGCGGCAGCGGCACCTACAACGTGCAATACAAGTTGGCTTCTGCCACAACTTGGACGAATGTTGCCTCTAACTCCACCAATACCACCTTCACGCTCAGCGGTCTTACTCCGCTTATGGCTTACGATGTGCAAGCACAGAGCGTGTGCGATGGCGGTGCTACCAGCGACTGGAAAACCGCAAGCTTCAGCACCACTGCTCAGGCCGAGCTCGTTGGCGACGCTTGGAGCGACGACTTTGAAGGCACCACCTGCGGTTGGGAACTGATTAACGGGACCATTACCAACGCTTGGGCCTGGGGTACGGCTGTCAACAATGGCGGCACTCACGCCCTTTATGTCTCCAACGACGGCGGCACCTCTAACGCCTACACCAACAACAGTGCTGCTATGGTGTATGCCACCAAACTCCTCAACTTCGCGGAAGGCAAATATGAATTCGCATACAACTGGATGGCCAATGGCGAAAGCACATACGATTATTTGAGAGTAGCCTTGGTGCCTGCTTCGGTAACACTTACCGCTGGCACAACACTTCCTTCTGGATTCGGTACTTCCAGCCTTCCTACTGGTTGGATCGCATTGGACGGTGGTAGCAAGCTGAATTTAGTTACCGCTTGGCAAAACCAAAGTGTGGCCGTCAACGTGCCCGCTGGCAACTATTACTTGGTGATGGCTTGGAGAGACGACACCAGTAGTGGTACCAATCCTCCAGCTGCTGTCGATAACGTGAGCATCACCCGCGTGGCCTGCGCTTACGAAGTGGAAGGTCTGGCTGTGGATAATGTTACCACTAACAGTGCCACCCTCACCTGGACTGCCGGTGAAGCTGAGCAATGGCAAGTGGCTTTCGCCGACAATGGCAACTTCGACAATGCAACAGAAGCGATTGTCAATGCAGCTACCTACAATATGACCGGTCTGCAACCCTCCACCATATATTATGCAAGGGTGCGCGCCTACTGCGGTGGCGAAGACTTCGGCTCTTGGAGCAACGTGATTGAAGTCTTAACCGACTGCGCCATCATCCCCGCCGTGGGCTTCACCGAAAACTTCGACAGCTACACGGCTGCTGCAGGTGTTCTGCCTATCTGCTGGAACAAGATTAACACAACTACTTACAGTTCATATCAGGGTTATCCGAGAATCTATAATTATAGCTCTCAATCCTCGCCCAACTGCTTGTATTTCTATTCCTATTATTCAAGCTATTACGACTATTACGATCCTCAGGACCAATATGCCATCCTGCCTGAAATGGAGAACTTGGCTGGCAAGCTCATTACGCTCTCGGCCAGGGCCAACAGCAACACTGTTACCTTCAAGATCGGTTTGATGACCGACCCGGCCGATGCTACCACCTTCACGGAGATGGCCACCCAAGCCCTGACCACTTCCTATCAGGAATTCGAGTATCTTGTGCCTGCCGATGCAACGGCCCACTACATTGCCATCATGATGGAAGCCGCCAGCTCAAGCTCAACCACTCGTAATGTCTATATCGACGACATCGCAATTACTGAGGCTCCTACCTGCTTCAAACCCAATGGCCTGACCTACAGCAATGTTTACGGTCACGGTGCCACCCTCAGCTGGCTCTTGAACGACGAGACCCAAACCGCTTGGGACGTGCAAGTTGCTACGGATGCTGACTTCGAGGAAGTTGTTCAACTTGTTGAAAACGTCGATAACCACGAGAACTATGTGCTGAGCGGCCTCAATCCCGAGACACATTATTATGTGCGTGTCCGCGCCAACTGCGGCGGTGGAGACGTGAGCGAATGGAGCAACACCGTCAACTTCACCACCACGGTGGCCTGCCCTGCTCCCACAGGATTTGCAGCCAGCGAAATCTCTGGCTACACTGCCACACTGAACTGGACCGGCTACAGCGAAAACTACACTGTCAGCTACAGAACAGCCGCTACTGCGATTGGCTTCTTTGAAGGATTCAACACCAATAGCATTCCAACTGGCTGGACACAATACAGCGGCTTGGTGGACGGAGTGCTGGCCGACACTGTTGAATTGACATCAGGATCCAACTGGTCAACCACCTCTTATGGTTTGGGTGCTTATAACGCAAAACTCAACATCTACGGAAGCTCATGCAAGAATTGGCTTGTGACTCCTGAAGTCACCCTTGAAAATGGCTACAACTTGGACTTCGACCTTGCCCTGACCGACTTTGCCAACTCGAATCCCATTGAAGACCCCACTGCCCAAGCCGATGACAGATTCGTCGTATTAATCTATGCCGATGAAGCATGGACCATCCTGCGCGAGTGGAACAACAGCGGTTCACAATATGTCTATAACACCATCGCCACCACGGGCGAACATGTCAGCATCGATCTTTCGGCTTACGTTGGCAAGACCGTGAAGATTGCCTTCTACGGTGAATCCACCGCAGCAGGCGGTGACAACGACATGCACATCGACAATGTGATTGTTGGTATTCCTGTTGCCGCTGGCCAATGGCAGACCGTCACCGTTGACGAAGCTCCTGTCATCCTTACCGACCTCACTCCCGAGACCACTTACGAAGCCAAGGTGCAAGGCAACTGCGGCGACGACGGCTTGAGCCTTGAGACTAACGTCATCACCTTCACCACACTTGATGCCTGCCCGACACCTACGGGTTTGGCCGTTGTTGACAGCTTATTGACTGCAACTTCCGCTGGCCTTAGATGGAATGGTTCCATTGATGTGGATAGTTACACCGTGAGATATAGAGTGGCTGAACATACGGAAGGTGGCCTCAACGAAGAATTCGGCACCTCAATTCCTACTGATTGGGAATTGTACACTGGCCTGCTGAGTAACGTGATGGATGGCGAAGCTTTGACTCCAGCCACGTATGGCTGGAGTTTTGGTGCAGCTAACGGTGTGTTCGACAATCATGCTCGCGTCAACATCTACGGCACTTACCAAAGATGGTTGGTTACCCCAGTTGTCACATTAGCATCCTCAACATTTACCTTTGACCTTGCCTTGACCGCTTATAGTGGCTCAGATGTTCCTGCTCCCGCAACCACTGGTACCGATGACAAGTTCGTCGTGCTGATTTCCACCGACAACGAGGCCACTTGGACCATCCTGCGTCAGTGGGATAACGAAGAAGGTTCAGAATATGTTTACAACAACATCGCCAACACTGCCGAAGGCGAACAAGTGAGCATCGATCTCAGCGCATACGTCGGACAAAAGGTTCGCGTCGCTTTCTATGGTGAATCAACCGTTGGCAATGCCGACAACAATCTGCACATCGACAACGTGGTCATTGGCAACCCGACAGTTGTTCCCGCTGGCGAATGGCAGACTGTAAGCAGCACTACCACCAATATTACGCTGACTGACCTCACTCCTGAGACTCCTTACGAAGCCCAAGTGAAGAGCGACTGCTCCGATCCTGAAGCATGGAGCAACATGGTCACCTTCACCACGCTTGAAGCCATTACCTATACCTTGACCATCGAAGGCTATGAAGATGACAACAATGCTGGTGGCTACTACCTCATCGCTTCGCCTGTCACCGTGGATCCAGCCAACGCAATCGATTCCAATACGCAACAAAGCATGATCGATGGCGACTACGACCTCTATGCCTTCGACCAAACTCAAGACGATGAATGGCGCAACTACAAACAAAATGCCTTCAGTCTCGAGCCTGGCAAGGGCTACCTCTACGCCCATAAGACTGGCGGTGAATTCACCCTCACTGGCACGGCTTACGACGGCGATGGCACAGTGACCCTCCACAAGACCGACGACACCGAGGTCGACTTCCAAGGTTGGAACCTCGTGGGTAACCCTTGGGGCGTGAAAGCCTACCCCGACCACGCTTTCTACACCATGGCAGAGGGTGGTGCCGGCATCGATGTTACACCTAAAGATGCTAACACCGAAGTCGCTCCTATGACGGGTATCTTTGTAGTGGCCGAAGATGAAGGCGAAACCATGACCTTCATTACCGAGAATCCTAACAGCAAGAACGCCAACCTCGCCCTCAACATCACCAACAGCAGCAAGCTCGTTGACCGCGCCATCGTCCGCTTCGGCGAAGGCCAACAGCTGCCCAAGTTCCAACTCAACCCGAACCACACCAAGGTCTACTTCCAGCAGGAAGGCAAGGACTACGCCATCGTCAACGCCACCGAGATGGGCGAGATGCCTGTCAGCTTCAAGGCTGAAAGCAACGGCAGCTACACCCTCAGCGTCAACGCCGAGGAAGTCAGCTTCGCCTACCTCCACCTCATCGACAACATGACCGGCGTCGAGACCGACCTGCTCAGCGCCCCGAGCTACAGCTTCGAGGCCAAGTCGACCGACTACGCCAACCGCTTCAAGCTCGTGTTCGCCACCGGCAACAACAACGGTGAAGACTTCGCCTTCTTCAGCAACGGCAGCTTCGTCATCAACAACGAAGGCAACGCCACGCTGCAGGTGGTCGACGTCACCGGCCGCATCCTCAAGAGCGAAAGCATCAACGGCTGCGCCAGCGTCAACGTCAACGCCGCTCCTGGCGTCTACATGCTCCGCCTCGTCAACGGCGAGAACGTGAAGGTCCAGAAGGTGGTGGTGAGATAATCCCCCTAACCCCCTTAAAAGGGGGACGGGCTCATACTCCTGTAGAAGCCCGTCCCCCTCTTGAGGGGGTGCCCAAAGGGCGGGGGAGTAAAATCACCCCCGACCAAAAATAAACCAACAAACAAAGCAAACAATAAAACCCAATAAACAATGAAGAAACTAGCACTAACCCTCGCTATCGTCCTCGGACTGGGCTTGACCACCTTCGCTGATGGCGGCGGCCTCTTCCAACGCGGCAACACGCCGGAGCAGGAAAACTACTTCAGAAACGGCGACCGTGGTTTTGGTCCTGTCCTGCCTGGCCATGAGCTGACTGGCAACGCTGACGCCCCCCTCGGCACGGGCATCGCTGTCCTCGCCGTCCTCGGTGGCGCCTACCTCGTAGGCAAGAAGCGCAGAGAGGAATAAGTCCTTTGCGATATACCTAAAGAAGGCATCGCCGCGGGCGATGCCTTCTTTTGTATTACTAAGACCATCCTTGTCGTCGCTTCGCGTCATTGCGAGGAGGCACGACGAAGCAATCCAGGAGTGAAGTATTTGATAATAGGACTACCTTCCCCTCAGCAAGGCTTTCCTGCTAGCATAGGCATAACATCCTTCTCCTATCTTTCCCCTAGATTGCTTCGTACCTCGCAATGACGCGAAGCGGGTCCAGAGCCTTGCCCTATCGCATCGGCGACTAAACCTTCTTCCCCACCAACCTAACAACCAACCACAGCACCGCGAGTCCCATAAGGAACGCCACCCAAGAAGGCAGTCCGAGAGCGGTAGGCAAAACGCCCACGAGCAACGCCGTGGCACCTACCGTCAGCGCATAAGGCATCTGCGTGGCGACATGCTGCATGTGATTGCAACTCGATGCCAACGAACTCATGATGGTAGTATCGGAAATGGGACTGCAGTGGTCGCCCATCACCGCACCCGCCAGCACTGAAGCCACCACGTTGTAGAACAAAGGCATGGTGGCATCAACGCTCAGGCCTTGCTCCTGGCAGAGCAACCATGAGGCAGGCAGTATCAAGGGATAAAGGATGGCCATCGTGCCCCACGATGTACCTGTGGAGAACCCAATCAAAGCGGCCAAGACGAAGGTGAGTCCAGGCACCAAGACCGGCGACAGCGACCACTGCACCAACAACTGGGAGACGAACTCCGCTGTGTGCATGTCTTTGGTCACCAAAGCGATAGACCAAGCCATCGTCAGAATCAACACTGCATTGAGCATGCTCTTGAAACCCTCCACCATCTCCTCCATCACCTTGGCAAAAGGCAGGCTGCCCCGCAGCAAAGTCACCACGACAGCGGTGAGCAGCGACGCCAACGAGGCCCATAACAGCGCCTGATAGGAGTTGGCCGCGCCAATGGTGGAAGAGAGTTTGGCGAAGAAGCCCGAAGTGCCTTGCCACACAGAGGCATCATAACCCGTCGCCACGAGACCAATGATGGTGCCAAAGATAAGCACCGCCAGCGGCACAAGAGCATCGATGACATGGGCCGGTCGCGACACGCTGTCTGCCCTACCCGTCTCCAACGCCGACGCTTGGCGCGCTTTCCGCTCGGCCTTCAGCATGGGACCGTAGTCGCGCCCGCTGAGGATGAGCATCAACACGAAGGCCAGGGTGAGGAAAGGATAGAAACTGTAGGCCAAGGAATGGAAGAACACCGAATAGGCCGAGGCGTCGAGACCGATGGTCTTGATGCCATCGGAAATATAGCTCAACTCGGCGCCGATCCAAGTGGTGACAAATGCCACGGCCACCACGGGGGCCGAAGTCGAGTCGACAATATAGGCCAACTTCTCGCGCGACACCTTCAACTTGTCGGCGATGGGGCGCATGGTGTTGCCTACGACAAGGGTGTTGGAGTAGTCGTCGAAGAAGATGCAGAGGTCCATAAAGAAAGTCATCAACTGTCCCGAGCGTGGCCCTTGGGCCCTTTTGGAGAGCCAGTTGACCACACCCTGCATGCCGCCATTGGCGGTGATGATACGCACCATGCCGCCGATGAGTAGGGTGAAGACGATGATGGTGACATGGTCGGCATCGAAGAGTGAACCGACGACATAGGTGTCGACCACATGCAACATGCCGCCTCCCAAGGCCGAGACTGGACTCGCGCCACCATACAAGGCCATAAGGAAAGTGCCCGTTAGGATGCCCACGAAGAGCGAGGAAACCACCTCTTTAATTAATAAGGCCATGGCGATGGCCACCAAAGGCGGCAGAATCGACATCCACAGCGGCATCGGACCAGCGACGGGACCGAAGGCATAAAGCATTGCCATGCCTATTGCCACAACGAGGACAACAGCAAGGGCTATCCATTTGTTCTTCTTGGCTTTCATTTGAAGGCCAAAAATACAATTTTTTCAACAAAACAAAGTTTTTTACCCAAATTGGTCCTATATTTGCAAGCGTTAAACGACCGAAAAAAGTTCAATCACTAAAAAATAGACATCATGAAGAGAACCATCATCATCGCAATGTGCTGCCTCGCCGCGCTGCTGGCGGCATGCAACAAAGAGAAGCCCAATGAAAAATTCATCGGCGACTGGTATGGCAATGGCATCGCCAACGTCACTATGTCCTTGACCGTGCCCACCGGCGGTTCCTACAACCAAGATTTCAACAACATTACCGTGCCCATGAGCATCAACTTGGCGGCAGGCGAAACAAAGGACCAGGTCATCTTCACATACACCAACGAAGAAGTCCACGAAACCTATACCACCAAGGGCACCATAAAGAATAATGATGTGGACTTCGATCCCATCAGCGTCAACATCACTGTCGAAGGCACCACCGTCACGGCCACCCTCGACTTGAAGGGAGTCCTTTCCACTAGTGAAGACGTCCTCGCCCTCAACGGCACCGTGAGCGGACAAGGCAATTACGCCGAAGGCGGACTCTTTGTCCCCTACACGGCCAACGGCACCATCACCGCCAACCTCAACAGAGGCACAGCGCCTACCCCTGCCCCATACAATGGCCCAACCATCACGTTGTTTGAAGATGAAAACTGCATATCCGAAGGTTCCGAAGTCGTCGCTGGCGAACTCTTCTTTGTTGCGCTGTCAGGCGAGGGCAAGGCGCTCAAAGACCTGAAAGTTGTCTTCGTTGACAATAGTGACAACATCCTGGAAGAATGGACCAAAGAGCTCAACAACGCCAACGAATTCAATAGCACAAAATACTTCACCCTCACCCAAGTCGGCGACGTCACCATGACAGCCACGGTGACCGACAGCCAAGACAAGATGGCCTCGCTCGATGTCCATTTCAGCATCCTTCCCGCTCCCGAGCCGGATTTCCAGGCACACTATGCTGGTACTGTGAATCTTAATGCCACAGCCTCTGCCTTGATGCTTTCCTATCCCATCAACATCGACTATGACATGGACGTCAGGTTCTCTGAAGCCGAAGAAGAAGACCGTGTGAACGCCACCATCACCTTTGCCGGAAACAACTACAACACGACAGGCACCAAAGACGGCGATGCCATCGACCTGGAGCCTTTCGACATCGTCTTCGACTTTGAAGGGTCCACAGTCAACGCTACCATCGACATGAGCGGCACCATCGAGGGAACCGTCTTTAGCGTGCAAGGCAACCTCGAAGGGAGCGGCAACATTTCGTTCTCAGGCGCGTCAATCCCCGCCACCATTGAAGGCACTGTGTCCGGCGACTTGGAGAAGACCGAATAAGCAAAAACGACCTTTAAGCCATCATTATGAACACAAAACTGTCATACAGGAGCATTGCGGCAGCGGTCGCGATGCTCTTTTTGCTTCTCACAGGATGTCGCCAGGTGACAAGCAAAGACCCCATCGACATCAAACAGTACGAACCCATCGAAGAGTTTGCCGCTGCATACGATGCCATCACCTCGCAGGCGCAATCCGACGCGCCCTACGACATCGAGCAGACCATCCGCGTCATCAACGCCATGGAACTGGCGCAGATGAAATCCGAGAGTTTCGATGAGTTTCTCGACTATATGGCCGGGCAAGACTACACGGGCGTGGCCCCTGAAGTGATGGAAGCCAAGCAGATGCTGTTCCCTTTGCTGGAATACACCTACAAACTGCAGCAGGCCGATGAGCAACTGAGCGACGTATGGATGCTGATGCGCAGCCTAGCCAAAGGCGGCGAGAGCCTGATGGAAGACACCTCGCTCGTCGAGTTGATCATGATGATGCACAGCGACATCTTCGCCATTTTCAACCTTGCTTCGGGCGGCGACACCGAGAAAGCCTTGGAAGAAGCCTTCAACCAATACGAGGAAGACGCCAAGCTGAAGGATCAGGTGCGCGAAGACTTGGAACGGTTGCGCAAGTCGTACCGCGCCTATTTGGAGTACTATGTCCCCATCTACAAGAAATACATGCAGGAATATGACGCGCTTTGCGTCGAGAAAGACCGCGCCTACCTTGACCTCTATGGCGGACGTGCCGACGATGCGTTGCTCCACACCAGCAACATCCTCGCAAAATACCCCAACAACGGCGAGGCCATGCTGCTGCATTCGATGGGACTCATCATCGAGAGCGCCTCTGAGGCCGAACCGCGTCCCACCATCACCATGAACGACATCGAGACGCAGCAACCCAACCCCGACAATGAAAACAAAGAGGAACGCCCCCAGTTGCCGATGACCGTCAAGCAGCGTCAGGCCAACGACCTGCTACAAGACTACACCAAACTCTACCCTGACCGCACCGCGCCGGCCTTGGTCCTGGAAGGCCTGCTTTACCAACAACTTGGCGACCAGAACACCGCCATGCTGCGTTTCCATCAGGCCTCGGCCGAGTATCCCCGCCAGGCCGAGCGTCTCACCGACATGCTCGACGCCTACAACATGCGCACCTACCTGTGCAAGACCCAGGAAGGGCAATACCTGCGCCGCCTCTATGCGTCCACCATGGAAGGCTACGGCCTGTTCAGCCCCAACCTGCTCAAGGCACACTACCATGCCTCGCAAGGCGACATGGAAGAGAGCCGGAAAGAGATTTTCAACCACTTCTTCCGCCGGGGCAACCAAGGCATCTACGACGAACTGCTCTCCGACATGCAGTTCTGCGAAGAAAACCTCTACGGTCCCTTCAAGAGCCTGCTGCTCGAACAATCGTACCTCGATGTGAGTGTTGAGCCTAAAAAGAAAATGCTCTTCTGGACCAAAGACAAAGAGCTGAACGTGACCATCAGCAACCGCTCCGACCTGAAACTGGAGAACGTGCGCGTCTACCTCTGCATCCACTATACCGACATGTACAAAGACGAATACGATGTGGTGAAAGTGCCCAAGACACAAAACATCATTGGACCTCGGTCGACTGTCGACTTGGAGACTGTGGAACTCAACTACCGCGACAAGGGCTACAAAGACATCACGCGCATCCGCGCCATCGCCATAACCGACGACCGCATTTGCTGGATCGACGAGGTGGGTTACAAGAATGCAAAAGCCTTAGCGCCCTACCGCAGCGACAAGAGCAACCTCAACCAACGCCAACAGCAAGCCCGCGAAGAATACCTCAACAACTACTCGCTTGAGCCCCAGAAACTGCAAGCCACCTTGCGCGACGGTGTCAACGTGCTGCCGCCCGAAGAAGACCCTTGTATCGAGAAGTCGTGGTGGAAGACATTCACTGGTTGGTTCAGCAGTCCCGACAACACGCTCAACATCGAACTGCCCCGCGCCTTGGTGATGGCCGACCCTGTGTTTTCGTTACGCCCCTTGGATGCCGACGATGCGCTGCAACCCGAAGAGAACTATCTCGCTGGCACCGCCATCCACCTGAAATTCGACTACGAGCCCGAATGCGGGGAGGCGCTTCCACTATACATCTATACCGAAGCCGCCGACTTCAAGGTTGACATCGAGTACCACGGCAAGGACTCCGCTGTGCAGGCAGTGACTATACTTAGGCAATAGTATAGGCTGTGTGTCGAAGACACACCATTCTATTTACCATACATACAGTGTGGGGATGACACCTATCGAGGCATCTCTATGGCGTGTCTCCGACACGCTCCTGTGGGGGGTAGAGTCTGTATGGCAGACTCCTGATGTGATGGAGGGTGACTGCTCCTATGACCCCACACTGCAGTATGGGGTAAATAAGATAGCGTGTCTTCGACACGCGCTTCAGTAGAGACAATAGAAATGAAAAAAGGATGACCTAGGTCATCCTTATTGTTGGTAGCGGGGGGAGGATTCGAACCTCCGACCTCCGGGTTATGAGCCCGACGAGCTGCCTCTGCTCTACCCCGCATCGTGCGTAAAATCTCGGAAAACAAAAAATTTTCGCCCCGAAATCGGCTGCAAAGATAATAATTTTGTTTCTTTGCAAGACCAAAAACAGGAAAAAAATTTCATTATGACACATAAAGCAGGTTATGTCAACATTATAGGGCGTCCGAATGTGGGCAAGTCCACCCTCATGAACCAGCTCGTGGGCGAGAAAATATCCATCATCACCTCGAAAGCACAAACCACACGCCACCGCATTTTGGGCATTGTCAACGGCGACGACTTCCAGATTGTCTTCTCCGACACCCCTGGCATCATCAAAGACCCGGCCTACAAGATGCACGAAGTGATGAACCAGTTCGTCAACGTGGCCCTCATCGATGCCGACCTCATCCTCTTCGTCGTCGACATCACCGACAAGAAGGTGGAAGAAAAGACCGTTGAGCGACTCAAGACCACCGACATCCCTGTCTTTGTTCTCATCAACAAGATTGACCTCTCCACCCAAGAGGCCGTGGAACAAGCCGTGGAACAATGGCGAGAGACCTTGCCCAACGCCACTGTGTTCCCGCTTTCGGCCCAATACAATGCCAACGTTGAGTTTATCTTCAAGCAAATCCTGGAGAAGTTGCCCGAGTGCCCGCCCTATTTCCCCAAAGACGAACTCACCGACCGTTCGATGCGATTCTTCATCACCGAGATCATCCGCGAGAAAATCCTGCTCAACTACCAACAAGAGATCCCCTATTCCGTGCAAGTCGAAGTAGAAAGTTACGAGGAGACCGAGCACCGCATCCACATCCGCAGCGTCATCTATGTGGCCCGCGACTCGCAGAAGGCCATCATCATCGGCAAGGGCGGCAGCGCCATCAAGAAACTCGGCATGCAGGCCCGCACTGACATTGAGGAGTTTACAGGCAAGAAAATCTTCCTGGAACTGTTTGTCAAGGTCGACAAGGACTGGCGAGACAATGAGGCCGAGCTGAAGCGATTTGGGTACGAAGCCTAACGTGTCGAAGACACGATATCCTATTTACCCTACACTCGCAGTGTAGGGGCCTCGACCTCTCAACGCGTGCCAACGGCACGCCACAGCAGACTCAATCCAATGATATAGCGTGTCTCCGACACGCCATATATGAGCGAAAGATCATGTCTCCATCCTCACACAGCGTGTGAGATAATCAGAATGGGTGCTTTCAGCACACTGAATCAGAAAAATGTGTACTTTTGCCGCAAATTTCAAACTCAAAGAAAAATGTCAAACATCGTAGCAATAGTGGGGAGACCCAATGTGGGAAAATCGACGCTTTTCAACCGTCTGCTGAAGCAGCGCATGGCCATCGTGGAAGAGACGAGCGGCGTGACACGCGACAGGCACTACGGCAAGAGCGACTGGAATGGAAAGGAATTCACCGTCATCGACACTGGCGGTTATGTGGTAGGGTCGGACGACATCTTTGAAGAAGAAATCCGCAAGCAGGTGGACCTGGCCATCGACGAGGCCGATGTCATCGTCTTCATCGTCGACGGTCGTGAAGGCATGCATGTCCTTGACGAGGACGTGGCGGTCATCCTGCGCCAGCAAAAGAAACCTGTCGTATTGGCAGTCAACAAGATAGATGAACCCAACAAGGAAATACTGGCTGGCGAATTCTATGCCTTGGGCCTAGGAGAGCCCTTCCCTATGTCGGCCATGACCGGTACGGGTACAGGCGAGCTGTTGGACAAGATATGCGAGTTGCTGCCTTCCGACACCACCGACTTCGACACCGACCTGCCCAAGTTCACCGTGGTTGGAAGGCCTAATGTCGGTAAATCATCATTGATTAATGCCTTCCTAGGCACCGACCGCCATATCGTCACCGACATCGCTGGCACGACCCGCGACGCCAACTACACGCACTATAACGCCTTTGGCATGGAATTCATGCTCGTCGACACTGCCGGCTTGCGCAAAAAGAGCAAGGTGGAGGAAGACATCGAGTTCTACAGCGTGCTGCGTTCCATCCGCGCCATCGAAGACTGCGACGTGGCCATCCTCATGCTCGATGCGACACAAGGTTTCGAGGCACAGGACATGAACATCTTGCGTCTCATCGAGAAGAACCGGAAAGGCCTAGTGATGGTCGTCAACAAATGGGACCTTGTGGAAAAAGACTCGAATACGCACAAAGCTTACGAAGAGTTCATCCGCGAACGCACAGCACCGTTCACCGACTACCCCATCATCTTCACCTCTGCCATCAACAAGCAGCGCATCTACAAGGTATTGGAGACTGCACACAAAGTCTACGAGAACCGCGAGCGCCGCATCTCTGTTCGCGAACTCAACGACAAGATGCAGGAAATCATCAACTCGGTGCCGCTGCCCACGGCTTCGCGCGGACGCTTCCTGAAGATCAAGTACATCACCCAACTGAAGAGCATCTCGCCACAGTTTGTGTTCTTCTGCAACTTGCCCAAGGACGTGAAAGAGAACTACAAACGCTTCTTGGAGAACAAGATCCGCGAGACTTGGGATTTCCATGGCGTTCCGATTCAGTTGATTTTCAAGGAGAAGTAACATTTTGACACGGGACTTCGGGACACGGGACACGAGACCATCATCCCGCGTCTTTAAGTCTCGCGTCTCGAGTCAAAAAAAATGGATACCGAAGAAAACATCGTCAGGATGGACAAATGGCTGTGGGCGGCGCGTCTCTTCAAGACGCGCAGTATGGCCGTGGATGCCATCAAGGGCGGAAAGGTGAAGATTGACGGCAACGCCATCAAACCCTCGCGTGAGGTAAAAGTAGGCGATGTCATCCAAGTGCAAATCGAACAACTCCATAAAGTGGTGGAAGTGAAGACCGTGGTGAAAAACCGCGTCTCGCCCAAGCAGGTGCCAGAGGTCTACACCGACCTCACGCCCAAGGAGGAATATGAACGCATTGAGTTCATGCACGCCTACAAAGCCGAGTGGCGCGACCGCGGCGCCGGACGTCCCACCAAGAAGGAACGCCGCATGATCGAGAAGATGAAAGACGACCTGTAACCCACACTTCCATGAAGAAATGGTGGCTCATAGCGCTTTTTGCCTTCGCCGCATCACAGTTGTCGGCACAAGGCCTCTATCTTGAGCCTGGCTTCCGCTATGCCCACCACCTGCCCCTACCCATCTATGCCGACTATCCCGTGTACGGCGCCGACGTCCGTCTCGGCTGGCAGACCGACGGCTCGGAGGCTTGGGAGAAGTTCTTCAACTATCCCCTAGTAGGCATCGACTTCCGATTCGAGCACCACACGATGAAAGACTACTTCGATGAAGAAAGCCAGAAAATCATCGACTTGGGCAACAGCTACGCCGTGTTCGGCTATTGCAACGGCCATATCATCAAAAGACCCAAGTTCCAGTTCGACTACACTTGGGGCATCGGCATGGCCTACTGGCCTAAAGGCCACAACCGTCTCGTGAGTTCGCCCGTTACGGTGCACCTCAACCTCGACTTCGGCCCCGTATTCAAGCTCAACGAACAGTTTGACCTCTATGTCCGTGCCGTGTTCTCACACGCCTCCAACGGTGCCCTCAAGGTGCCCAACAAAGGCGTTAACATTTTGGGCGCACAGGCGGGTTTCCGCTATTTCCCAAAAGGCCGTGCCAACGAAATCCACGACAAAGACTATCCCTTCGAGAAATACAACCTCATCTATGTCTTGGACGGCATCGGCGTGCGCGAGTCGAACACCGAACTAGGGCGTTACTGTTTGGGCAACACCTTCGAGATAGGCTATTCGCGTGCCTTTCATCCCTGTTTCCGCTATGGTGGCGGCATTGATGTGCTTTATACGGGCGAGAATAAGGTGATGTATGAATACAACAACGCAGAAGGCCAATTCAAACCTGTCGATTATTTCAGTATCGCGCCCTACGTGGCAGGCGAGTTGTGCTACGGCAATTTCATCGGCCACCTATCGTTCGCCTATTACGTGTGGCAGCCCGCCGAATACCTGCCACGTCATTACCAGAGATATTACGAGCGACTGTCGTTCCGCTACCATTTCGGCAAAAGCAAGGCCTTGTTTGCCGGCGTAGGCATGAGGGTGCATGCCACCAAAATCGATTACATTGAATGGACGGTGGGTGCCAACCTTTATAAATGGTAATAAACATGTAGAGACGGTGCATGCACCGTCTCTACACAGTTTGTTCATCCGCTCAAAACGCCTACAACTAATAATTATAAAGACAATAAAGTGGCTGATTTGCTATTGATTTTGATTTCACTCTTACCGTCTGATACAAGAATTGTGCATTTAACGTACATCTTATCCATAATCGAATAAATGACATCATAAACATCTGCCTTATCTGACGATAGTTCGGAATTGCGTTCACAACTATAGACATCAACCGTCTTATCAATCATTTGTTCCAAACCACTAAAATCGCCCAATATAGCCATTACATTTTCAAAAAATTCATCTTTATAGTCTAAAGCAAGACGAGACACATTGTCTGCTCCCCACCACATTTGATCATTTTCATCATCTGTTGAAAGAACTATTTTATAAATTGAAAAACCATGGAATTCAAGCACTTCATCCATGCTCTTCTTCAAATTTGCGCGTGATAGTTTCCGAATATTATCCAAGTCCATACCCTCCTCTGCGGCTTCAACAAAAGACGACAGCAATAGATTATCCCCCACTGTTCCCATCATTTTCAAATACATTGCTGCCAAAGCATCGGTAATATCGTCTTCGTTATCTTCTCCATCTGAAGACAGCGCATTAATCAATGTCAATCTTGCCAAAATTGGATAATAGTATGAATTGAAATCGTCTCGTTCCATTTCCATCTCAGACAATCTAATATCGAATGACACCCAAGCATCTTCATATGCTTTTGGATAATTGCCATTTTCAATCCACCAAAACTCATATTGGTCAATATAATCGACAAAACTTGCAGATTCTGTCCTTTCATCAGTATATTGCATGACTAAATCCATAGGGGTGTAATCTTCAACCTTTGCCTTTGACAACACCCAAGGTTTCCACATATTTAGTGTTTCTTGTTTTGGAAAACCTGTTTTCAAAAAAGACGCGAACAACCATACTGTAACTCCAACGACAATGATTATTGCCAAAATAGCAACTATCTTTCCAACGGTTTTTGTCGTTTTCCCGTGTTCGTCTTTCGAACTATTTGAGATTGAAACTCTAGCGACTTGTTCGACATTAGGGACAACTTTCTCCACCTTCGAATTTGGAGTTACCGCCTCGTCTTCAGAAGGACCCACGGGACTGTCAACTATCCATTCCCTGCAATACTTGCATTTCTTGGCCACTGCCAATATCTGTTCGCCACAATGAGGGCATTTTTTGTATTCACTCATGTCATTGTCTATCATTGAATTTCTGTATGTGTGTACTGTTTCGAGACCCAAACCTCGTTTCCTTTGTAATCAATCTTATAAAAATCGATTGATTCACCCAAACATTTGAACTTCTCTCCCACATTAGGATGACGGTTTGACCCGTCTCCCCATTTCAAGGTCTCCGAACTCGTGGACGGTCCAAGACGAAGGCGCAATTCTGAACCGTCGATGACAATCCATGTATTATTAGATTTGTTGACAAATTCAATCATTTCTTCTTTGCTACCCCAGCCTTCATCATCAATTAACCATTTTGAAGAGTTATGATCTTTCATAACAATTAAAACCCCAAACAATGTCACGCAGAAATCAACGTCATACTCCTCTAAAAAAGTAACATCGACTATTGCATTGCAACTATCTATCATCTCCACCTTTGTCACTTCTGCATGTTCACCGCCCCAAATTGCAAGATAATAACTTGCCTCCTCCTCTGTGAAAAATGGAGGATTAAAGCCTTTATCCAACGCCTCCATCATTGCTTTCTCTGCCGCTCGAAATTCTGGCGTTATAATATCATCTATAGAACCTGATTTGTATGCATTGACAATTTGCCTCTGTATTTCCTCTTCGGTTTCATTTTTAGGGCTCCATTTTTCATCTTCTTCCTCTTCTTCTATCATTTCCGTATTCTCTTCTATATAATCCGCAAAGGTTTCATCACTATCTACAATATTAGGGTATTCCTCTTTTCCCGATTCGATTCCGTCTTCAGACTGATTCACGCCGGCAACCGAGTTGTCATGCATGAATGGCAAACCCTTTATTATAGGTTCATTGCCGAAAACACCAAACAAATACAACCCCACTCCAGCAATTACAACAACAATCGGGATAACGGCAAACAACCATTTCTTACTTTTATGAGTTGATGATTCCTTATCTAAGTATGGTGCTTTAGTAGGCATAACAGGTTCGGCCTGCTCTGGCTCTGCATGTGGACTAACAGAAACGGCCGTTTCCATTTTTTCTGCTTCTTGGGTTTGCTCTTGAATCGGATCCTCTTCCAACCATTCACCGCAATGCTTGCATTTCCTGGCATCTGCCATGATTTCTTCGCCACAAAATGGGCAGTTTTTTGTCTTATTCATGTTTCTCTATTTATCAGTTATTCTTGTTATCATTTGCAAATCTATTGTTTGGTTATGCCAAATCACAGCACAGGCAACAAAAAAAAGCGTGGAATCAATTCCTTGCTTGAACACCAGGGGTTCCACGCCCTACACGTCTAACAAGTTATTCCACGCCGTACTATGTACGGCATTTGCAACTTATCCTTGACGTGTTGCCCCGCAAATACGGGGTCTAATTGGAACTTTGGTGTTCAAGGACAGCAACAAGTGCTATCTGATTATATATGTCTAATAAGTATGTCTTTTCCTTATTGTCCTTCTTTTATTAAGTTTTCTATTTTTTGGACAAAAGCATGTGTCGGTTCTTTGAGCGACAGGGCTTCTTCCTTTGTAATATCGTATGCACAATTGTAATCGGCCTTCTGGCGAAGTTGGAACAAACGGGCAAGGAAACTGCCATCTTCCAAAAAGACCTTTTCAGTTTTCACAAAATGCAAACTAAACTGCGTCAACATCCCCGAATGGGTATGCGCGACGACTTCTCTCTGGATGAAAAGGGCTTGAACAATATGGAAACAAGCATAGTAAAAGCGGTTGACGGCCATGTCAGAATAACCCATGTCCATCATCTCATCGGCCTGCTTTACAAACCGATGCGCCCTTTCGACCTGCATGTCGACCAATAACTTCCTCTCTTCCGGTGTCATTGCAAAAGATTTACAGCATCCTGTTGAACATTCTCATAAAAAGGCGTGGCATGATAGGATTGCCATTCCTTCTCGGTGTACATAATCGGATTGATTTCCTCACCCAACTCGCAACCTAACAAAACGAAAGGATAACTCACCGTATCGTAATCCGACTGGGTGAGTTTTTCCTTATTGAGAATTAGGAGTATGTCCCAATCTGAATAAGCATGCGCCGTCCCACGCGCCCGCGAACCGTAAAGCCAGGCTTCGCCTCCCTCTGGAACGACCTCCATTGCAAGTTGTCTAATGTCCCACAAAACGTTTTCCATGATTTTTGTTATTTCACTCTGCAAAACTACACATTTTTTCCAAAACAACAAATTAATAAACATGTAGAGACGGTGCATGCACCGTCTCTACATAGGTTTTTACGTTCAATTACGGTTTACACCATCAGTGCGCCGACAAGGCCCAAGATAGCATAGAATTCAGGCAGAGCGGCATAGATCAGCGTGTTGGTGAACACGTCGTGACCTTGACTGACGCCAACGATACCATTGGCACAAACCTGTCCCTGACGCATGGCCGAAATCATGCAGGCCAGACCCACACTGAGACCTACGCCAAAAACGATGTAACCAGAAAGCGGGTCCACTTCAGCCCTCATTTTGTTGAGCAACATGAAGAAGGCCACGAAGCCATAGATACCCTGGGTGGCCGGCAGTGCCGACAGCACCATGAAATTACCCGATGCCTCGGGACGTTTCTTGAGACCGCCCTCGGCAGCGTTGCCCGCCGTCGAAGTGCCGATTGAACTTCCGATACCTGCCAAGGCCAACACGAGGCCAAGACCGAGATAACCTAATACTGTTTCTAACATGATGTTTAATTGTTTATTTGTTGATTTGTTTAATTGTTGATTATCGTTTTCTTACTGGGAAGCAGCCTCACCTTTAATCGTCATCGCGCACTTGATCCGCGATCTCCTAAACAAAAGAGACTCCTTTCTGCTAGGAGATGGCGGATGTTCCTCCGCCATGACGCCTTAAGGTTGAAGGTTGTCGTTCCCTATTTATTGTCTTCATTGTTGTAAAGGTTTATATTTTCTGCCAGCACCCTCATAACCCGAGTTCTTGAAGAACTCAAGGAAGTTGAGTCGCAAGGGATGCACAAAGGCACCCAAGATGCACATGGCAATATTGAGTACATGGCCAATGACCACGATGAGGATGAACCACACCCAACCGACACCACCATCGCCCAATGCCTGTGTGCCAATCGCATTAAAGGCCTCGCCGAGCTTGGCACCCGCCAAACCCAAGGCATACAGACGAAGGTAACTCAGCACGTCGCCGAGCAAACCCGTGACCGTATTGTAGGTCTCCCACAAACCCGAACCCACATTGAGCAAGGGGTTACGATGCAGGTTGTTGAGGAAGAAGATGCCCAAAGCAGAGAGACTTCCCAAAATGATGACGACCCACTTCGTCACTGCCTTGTCCATGACACCCATCAAAGCGAGACCGCCGACAATGACGCCGCCCACGATGAGCAAGGTCCAACCCCAAGTGCCCAAGGAATTGGCAAAGCCTTTCACCTTGGTGCTCTGGTAGGTCTTCACAATCATAGCCAGACAGATGTGGACGATACCAACGAGCAAGGCCAGCACCATCGTGCCGTCATAACCTGCAATTGTGGAAGGCAACATGCACTTCTTTACGGCATCAGGAATCCAACTCCACCCGAGCATATCCATTGAGAAGAAGGTATGGAACAACAGGCCGATGATGGTCGTGGCGATGCCCAAGGTGACGCCCAACGGCGCAATCTTGCCCAACTTCTTCTTCAGTGCAAGACTGCCGAGGATGAGCACGAGACCATAACCGGCGTCGCCCATGCAGAAGGCGAAGAAGAGCATGAAGAAGATAGAGATGAATACCGTGGGGTCGAACTCATCGTATTTGGGCCGGCCATACATATCGGTCAGCATCTCAAACATCGAGACGAACTTGTTGTTTCTTAACTTGATGGGAGGGTTGTCGTCCACTTTGGCCTTGTCCTCCAGATAGAACACATGCTCTTTTTCCAACATGTCACGCAAGGCAGGTTCGTTCACTGCAGGAGCGAAACCTTCGAAGACCGTCAGATAGTCCTCGGCGACCTTCTCGCCCGACACATGTGCCAGATGCAGGTCGAGTTTCGACAGGGTCTTGTCCAACTCGGCTTGCAACACAGGCTCGTGCCATTTCAGTTGG
>JAEEGI010008844.1_pt1 | contig 22176 bp, 22 predicted proteins | sample 8958751 | NCBI WGS metagenome assembly JAEEGI01 (sample SAMN16246545, study PRJNA631951) | gut metagenome | biome: gut microbiome; feature: rumen; material: KS-attached | host: Bos | place: Iran: Karaj | collected 2018-10 | reverse complement strand
CCCAGGGAGGCAAGCGACTTGGAAAAAGTGCCCATATAAATATCGACCGCATCTTCGAGTCCGTAATACTCCGCCGTTCCCCTGCCGTGCGCTCCCAAAACGCCCAGGCCATGGGCGTCATCCACCATGACGCGCGCGCCGTATTTTTGTGCGAGCATGACGATTTCCGGAAGCCTGGCTATATCGCCGCTCATGGAAAACACGCCGTCCGTTACTATGAGCGCGCCGCCAACGGACAGATCGAGTCCCTTTAGCTTGGCTTCAAGATCTTCCATATTCGAGTGCTTATATCGTATCATCTTTGCATAGGAGAGCTTACACCCGTCGTAGATGGAAGCGTGGTTTTCCTTGTCGCAAAGGATATAATCACCCGAACCCGCTATCGCGCTGATAATTCCCAGGTTGGACTGGAAGCCCGTCGAAAAGGCGACAGCGTCCTCCTTATGTAGAAATTCGGCCAGTTCCTTTTCGAGAGCAACGTGTATGTCAAGCGTGCCATTCAAAAATCTGCTTCCGGAACATGCCGAACCATACTTTTCCAAAGCTTCTATCCCCGCCCTCTTGACGCGCTCGTCGCTCGTCAGGCCGAGATAGTTATTGGAGCCCAGCATGATAACGTCTCTCCCTTCCATAACAACCTGCGTATCCTGACCGGTTGTCAGCATATGGAAATAAGGATAGAGACCGCTTGCTCTTGCTTTATTTAAAGTCTCATGCTTCGTGCATTTAGAAAACAAGTCCAAAACAAATCCTGTTTAGTAACTCTTCTCAATCGAATTCATGATGATTACAGGTTGTTTTCTATCCGGATAAACACGCTGGGTTCCCAGACAAAATCATCCTTGTCGATATAGGCCAGCGCAGAACGAATGGCCGCTTCCCGGGTTTCATGGGTCATCATCACCACGGGCACCTTGCAATCGGCACGACGCTGCATCTGGATCATCGAGGCGATGCTTATCCCCTTCTCGCCCAAAGCGGTCAGAATCCGGCCCAGCACGCCGGGACAGTCAATAACATTGAAGCGCAAATAGAATCGTCCTTTGAGCTCATCCATGGAACGAATGGGCAGAGAGGCCATTGTCCCCTCCACATAGCCCAACGGCGCCCCCCGGAAGCGTCCTCCCCGCAGAAGACTCCGCGCTGCCTGAAGAACGTCGCCCACCACCGCGCTGGCAGTGGGACGCCGGCCGGCTCCCGGCCCCATCCAGGTCACCGGACCGACAAAGTCGCCCACCAGTTCCACCGCATTGAAAACACCGTTGACACTTGCCAGGGGATGATCAACGGGCAGCATGGTCGGATGCACCCGGGCTTCCACGCCTTTTTCAGTCTGCTTGCTCACCGCCAACAGTTTGATCACATAGCCAAAACGCTGGGCAAACTCGATATCCACCGCCGAAACCCGTGAGATGCCTTCCACATAGATCTGATCGAAGTCCGGCAGGCGCCCCCAGCAGAGTCCCATGAGCACCGCCAACTTGTGCGCCGTATCGATCCCGTCCACATCAAAGGACGGATCGGCTTCGGCAAAGCCCTTCTCCTGCGCATCCCGCAGGGCGGCGTCGAAACTCTCGCCGCAATCGGTCATCCGGGTCAGAATATAGTTGCAGGTCCCGTTGAGAATTCCCAAAAGCGAAAGGACACGATTGCCTCCCAGATTTTCCCGAATGGACGTAACCAGAGGAATGCCCCCCGCGACCGAAGCCTCGAAAAAAAGCTCGCCGGAGCCTGCAGACGTCGCGGCAAACAACTCCCTCCCATGCAGCGCCAGCAACGCCTTGTTGGCCGTCACCACGGCCTTGCCGGCTTTCAGCGCCTTCAGAACCAGAGTGCGTGCCGGTTCATAGCCGCCGATCAGTTCCACCACAATATCCACCTGCGGATCACTGACAACCGCTTCCGCGTCCGTTGTCAACAGTTCTCTGTCGACAGCAACTCCCCTGTCCGAAACAATATCCAGATCCGCTATCCGCACAAGCCTGAGCGTTGCCCCCAGATGTTCCTCCAGAAGGCCGGCATTGGCGGTCAACATCTCGACCACACCGGCGCCCACGGTCCCAAATCCCAGCAGCCCTACTTTAATTTCCTTCATTTCAAATCATCTCCGCCCAAAAGCGGCGCATCAGTCACCGGCCTGTTCCTTTGGACCGGATTCGCGCAATACACGGGCAATTCGATCAAGAATGCCGTTCACAAAAGCGGGAGTTTCCGCAGTGCCAAACCGCTTGCCAATCTCGATGGCCTCATTGATCACCACATTGGAAGCAATATCCGGGCAAAAGGCCAGTTCGAAAACCGCCATCCGCAACAGGGCCAAATCCACCCGTACCATCCGGTTCAACGACCAGTTCAGGGAATTTTCCTGCAGCAGACGATCAATACTCTCCTGTTTGTCCATCACGCCCATGACCAGATTTTCGGCAAAACGCCGTACCACCAGCGACGGTTCCCCTGTTCCTTCATCGTCGGCTTCGCCCAGCACCGTGTCCTGAAAGGAAAAGTTCCGCCAAAACTCGCTTAAAATTTGCCCGATATCCTCTCCCTGATGATCAGGGAGACTGTACAGTATCTTCAAGGCCAGTTCCCGCCCCTTGCGACGATTTCCAACCGGCATGACTCAAATCTCTTTCAGAAGATTGACCATTTCAATGGCGCTCATGGCAGCATCAAAGCCCTTGTTGCCAGCCTTGGTGCCGGCCCGTTCTATTGCCTGCTCAATGCTGTCCGTGGTCAACACGCCAAAAATAACCGGCACGCCGCTGGCCAGGCCCACGCTGGCAATGCCTTTCGAAACTTCGGCGCTGACATAGTCAAAATGCGGCGTCGATCCGCGAATGACCGCTCCCAGGCAGATGACCGCATCAAATTTGCCGGATTCCGCCAGTTTGCGCGCCACAAGCGGAATTTCGAAAGCACCCGGCACCCGCGCCACCGTGATATCGTCATCCGCAACGCCGTGCCGCAGCAGGGCATCCAGCGCGCCATCAACCAGCCGTTCGGAAATAAAGCTGTTGAAACGTCCTACGACCAGTCCCATCCGCAAGCCGCTGCCATCAAGTCTGCCTTCATACTGTTTGGGCATATTTCGTCTCCGCCTCTCTTTTTTCTACAAAAGTATTCAAAATTTATGAAAATTCAGCCCCCTTTTCGGGCGACCTTTCCGTTACACGTTCAGCAGATGCCCCAGCTTGTCCCGCTTGGTCCGCAGATAGCGCTCGTCATGGGCATTGGGCGGAATCTCTATCGGCACCCGTTCCACAACTTCCAGGCCATATCCTTCCAAACCCACAATTTTACGGGGATTGTTGGTCATGAGACGCAGGCGGCGCACACCCAGATCCCGGAGAATCTGGGCTCCCATGCCATAATCACGCAGATCGGGCTTGAAGCCCAGCGACTCGTTGGCTTCCACCGTGTCCTGCCCCTGATCCTGCAGGGCATAGGCCCGCAGCTTGTTGAGCAGGCCGATGCCGCGCCCCTCCTGACGCATGTAGAGTACCACGCCGCGGCCTTCCTCATCGATTCGCCGCAGGGCCGCCTGAAGCTGCAAACCGCAGTCGCAGCGCATCGAACCGAAGACGTCGCCGGTCAGACATTCGGAATGCACCCGGGTCAGCACCGGCTCATCGCCCTGCACATCCCCTTTGACCAGTGCCAGATGCTGCGCCTTGTCAATGACATTCTCATAACCGATGGCCTTGAACGTCCCCCCATAGGTGGTCGGCAACACCGTTTCGGCAACCCGGCGCACCATAACCTCATTGCGTATCCGGTAGGCCACCAGATCGGCAATGCTGACGATCCGGATGCCGTGTTTCCGGGAAAATTCCTGCAACTGGGGACGACGTGCCATCGTGCCGTCCTCATTCATAACCTCGCAGATGACACCCGCCGGCTTCAATCCGGCCAGCCGCGCCAGATCCACGGAACCTTCCGTCTGGCCGGTACGCACCAGCACGCCACCGTTACGGGCCCGCAGCGGAAAAACATGGCCGGGACGCGCCAAATCGGCGGCTTTCGCGCCATCCGCAATCGCCACCTGAATGGTGCGGGCGCGATCCGCCGCGGAAATGCCGGTGGTCACACCCTGACGCGCCTCAATGGAAATGGTGAAGGCCGTGCCAAAGCTGGAGGTATTGTGCTGCACCATCAGCGGCAGATCCAGCAGATCGGCCTGTTCCTCGGTCAGCGACAAACAGATCAGCCCCCGTCCTTCCCGGGCCATGAAGTTGATGGCCTCCGGCGTCACCTTCTCGGCCGCCATGGTCAAATCCCCTTCGTTTTCCCGATCCTCGTCATCCACCAGAATAACCATCTTCCCGGCGCGAATATCTTCCAAAGCAGCTGCAATACTGGTTTCCACAGACATGGCTTAAAACATCCTCACAAAACGTTGGACCGCTTCCCGCGGCCTTGAAAAACTTTCTCCACCACTGAATACATTTTGTTTCCGCCGTCTTCTACAAAAAACCGTGCCCGGCCAAAAAGGCCTCGGTCAAAGTGTTTTCCCGAACCGCCACGGTCTCATTCGCCGCTGTCAGAAGACGTTCGGCAAATTTGGCAAAAATGTCGACTTCAATGTTGACCAGTTCACCCACCTTCCGCTGCCGCAAGGTGGTCTTTTCCAGAGTATGGGGAATGACGGCGATGGCAAACCCGTCATCCGATACCGTGTTGACCGTCAGACTGATGCCGTCAATGGCAACCGACCCCTTCGGGACAAGATAGCGGTTGACGGAAGACTCCATTTGAAATGCCATGCGGATTGCGTTGCCGTCAGCCCTGCGCGAAACCAGCCGTGCGACTCCGTCCACATGGCCGTACACCAGATGCCCGCCAAGCCGATCCCCCAGACGCAGAGCCCGCTCCAGATTGACCGCTGTATGGGGAACCAGAATTCCCAACGCCGTACAGGAGAAAGTTTCCGGCGACACATCGGCTTCAAAGGCATTGTCATGCAAGGCCGTAACCGTCAGGCACACACCGTTGACCGCCACGCTGTCGCCCAGCTGGATTTCGGCAAGCGGCAACGAAGTTCGCACCGTCAAAACCAGTCCGCCGGCCTGGCGCCGCACCTCGCGCACTTCCCCCACATCCTCGATCAGACCGGTGAACATGCCACATCTCCCTCGATCAGCACATCGTCTCCCACCGGCGTCATCCGCACCCGGGAAAGCGGCATCGCATCGGCCATCCGCGGTACAGCAGCGCCCGCAAACAGCGGCACACCATCACCGCCGCCCAAAATTTTCGGCGCGATGAACAGCATAAGCCGATTCACCAGCCCGGCCCGCCACAGGGAAGCGTTCAAACGGCTGCCGCCTTCCACCAGCACATGCTGGACGCCCCGGCGGCCCAGCTGCATCAAAACGGCCGTCATGTCCAAAACCCCTCCCGCCTCGGCCAGCCGCACAACTTCCGCGCCCTGCGCACGCAGACGCTCTGCCCGCTCCTCCGAAGCCCGTTCCGAGGTCAGGATCAACGTCCCCGCTTCCGACGAGGAATGAAACAGCCTGGCCGTTTCCGGCGTCTCCAGATCCCGGTCGACAATCACCCGCAGCGCATCGCGTCCGCCTTCCGGAAGGCGTGTGGTCAGCAGCGGATCGTCTTTCAGGACCGTACCCGCTCCCACCATAATGGCATCCACTTCGTTACGCAACTGATGCACCTTCAAGCGGCTCATTTCATTGGAGATCCAGCGCGAGTCCCCGGAAGCTGTCGCCAGCCAGCCATCCAAAGTCAGCGCGGCCTTGAGCGTCACCAGCGGACGACCAGTCCGCATCCACTGGGCACAGGGCGCAATCAGACGCCGGCACTCCTCTTCCAGCACACCGCACCGCGTGACGATACCGGCCGCGTTCAGACGCGCCAGCCCCGCGCCATGCACCTTGAGGTTGGGATCCTGGCACCCCACAAAAACCCTTGCCACCCCCGCGCGAATGATGGCATCCGCGCAGGGCGGAGTTTTGCCCATATGCGAACAGGGCTCCAGCGTAACATAGAGATCCGCGCCCCGGGCACGCTGGCCGGCCTCCCGCAACGCATAGATCTCGGCATGAGGCATGCCCGCCGCAGGATGGAAACCACTGCCGACGATTTCACCGCCGGAGACCACCACCGCCCCCACCGCCGGATTGGGACTGGTTCTCCCCAGGCCTCGTCGCGCCAGTTCCAGCGCCCGTTTCATAAACCGCTCTTCACTGTCCATACGCAAAAGGCTTCTTTACTGCTGCTTCTTCAGCAGATCCTTCAGCTCCAGCATGAACTCGCCCAAATCCTTGAACTCCCGGTAGACTGAAGCAAAACGCACATAGGCCACCTGATCCACGTCGTGAAGCGCATGCATCACCGCCTCCCCAATGTCCTGCGTCTCCACTTCCCGCTCGCCACGTTCCAACAGACCGGCCTCGATCTGGTTCACCATCTCCTCAATCGTCGTCAGCGACACCGGGCGTTTCTCACAGGCCCGCAAAATGCCGGCGATAATCTTCTGGCGATCGAAGGGCTCACGGCGTCCGTCCTTCTTCACCACCAGCAGCATCATCTTTTCCACCCGCTCGTAGGTTGTGAACCGCCGCTGGCAGGAAACGCACTGCCTCCGCCGCCGGATGGCGTCTCCGTCGCCAAACAGCCGGGAATTGGTCACACGGGTTTCGGGAAAGGAGCAAAAAGGACACTTCACGTATGGACTGCCTTGCTGCTAAGAAAGTTTGACAAAGGAGATCTGCCCGGACAACATATCCAGAGCCTTCTCGTCCGGATATCCCGCAGCGTACACGACATGCCGCACACCTGCCTGAACCAGCATTTTTGCACAGATGAAGCACGGAGAAATCGTGCAAAACAGGGTAGAGCCCTCGGTGCTGATACCATGCCGGGCCGCCTGAATAATGACGTTCTGCTCCGCATGGATGCCCCGGCACAGTTCATGACGTTCACCGGAAGGGATGCCGAGGCGCGCTCGCAGGCAGCCCACCGCCTCGCAATGCTCCATGCCGGAAGGAGCACCATTATAGCCGGTCGCCAGCAGCCGTTTCTCCCGCACCAGCACAGCACCCACCTGGCGGCGCAGGCATGTGGACCGCTTCGCCACCAGATGGGCAATCTCCATGAAATATTCGTCCCAGGATGGTCGTATCATTGCAGCAAACGGGCATACAACGGATGCTTGCGGCAGAGTTCCGCCACTTCGTTCCGAATCGCCTGCAAACGGGCCTCATCGTCAACATGCGCCAGGGCTTGGGCAATCCACTCCGCCACCTGCTCCATGTCCGCTTCTTTCAGGCCACGGGTGGTCGTCGCCGGCGTGCCGATCCGGATACCACTCGTCACAAACGGCGAACGGGTATCAAAAGGCACCGCGTTCTTGTTGACGGTAATGCCAGCTTTTTCCAGCGCGGCTTCCGCCATCTTGCCGGTCATTTCCGTACCGGAAAAATCCACCAGCATCACATGGTTGTCCGTTCCGCCGGAGACCAGATTGAACCCGCGCTGCATCAGTCCCGCAGCCAGGGCTTTCGCATTTTTCACCACCTGCCGGGCGTATTCCTTGAAAGAGGGCTCCAGAGCCTCCTTCAATGCCACCGCCTTGGCGGCGATCACATGCATCAGGGGACCTCCCTGAATACCGGGGAAGATGTTGCTGTTCACCGTCTTGGCAAACTCTTCCCGGCACAGAATCATCCCGCCCCGCGGGCCACGCAGGGTCTTGTGGGTCGTGGTGGTCACAAATTCCGCCCAGGGCACCGGGCTGGGATGTTCACCGGCGGCTACCAGGCCGGCGATATGCGCCATGTCCACCATAATCTTTGCCCCAACCGCATCCGCAATCTCACGGAACTTTTCAAAATCGATAATCCGGGGATAGGCGCTGGCGCCCACCACGATCATCTTCGGCCGATGCTCCTCGGCCAAACGCCGTACCTCGTCGTAGTCAATGCGCCCTGTCTCACGATCCACCCCGTAGGGGACAATGTTGAAAAGCTTGCCGGAAAAGTTGACGGGAGAACCATGGGTGAGATGCCCGCCATGGGCAAGATTCATGCCCAGCACTGTATCGCCCGGTTTGCAAACGCTGAAGTAGACCGCCATGTTGGCCTGGGAGCCGGAATGCGGCTGCACATTGACAGCTTCCGCCCCAAACAGCGCTTTTGCACGCTCGATGGCCAGACGCTCCGCCACATCCACAAACTCGCACCCGCCGTAATAGCGCTTGCCGGGATAGCCTTCGGCATACTTGTTGGTCATGACCGAGCCTTGCGCCTGCATCACGGCCTCGCTCACAAAGTTTTCCGACGCAATGAACTCCAGACCCAGTTCCTGGCGTTCCGTTTCCCGCCGAATGGCAGCGGCGATCTCCTCATCAACCCGTTTCAGTTCCTCAAACATTGCCTCTCTCCTTAAACCTTAAACATTGCTTCCTTTTTTCGCCTCAACTTAAAACATCACACAGCGCCGCGCGGCAACGCTTCATAAGCTCACACCGCCCCTTTGAGCACTTCCTCTTCGAGTGCGGCAATCTTGTCGAGACGCCGCTGGTGGCGCCCACCGGCGAAAGGCGTATCCAGCCAGATTTGCACCAGCTCGCAGGCCTGGGACGCATCCAGGACCCGGCCGCCTAACACCAGAATGTTGGCGCAGTTATGTTCCCCCGCCATCTTCGCCGTAAACTCATCATGCACCAGAGCCGCCCGTATTCCGGGGAATTTGTTGGCTACAATCGACATGCCAATGCCGGTGCCGCAAACAAGAATTCCCCGTTCCGCCCGACCTTCCGCAACCGCTCTGGCCACCCGGGAGCCATAGTCGGGATAATCCACGGACTCCTCGCTGAAGGTGCCCATATCCTCGTAATCAATGCCCTTCTGCGCCAGCCACTCGCTGATGATGTTCTTCAGCCCCCGGCCGCCGTGATCGGATGCGATGGCAAGCATTTTCATACCTTTCTGAACAGCAGCGAGGCGTTGGTGCCTCCGAACCCAAAGGAATTGGACATGGCCACGGACACATCGGCGGCACGGGGATGGTTGGGCACAACATCCAGATCACATTCCGGATCCGGTTCCTCGTAGTTGATAGTGGGGGGTACCATACCACGATCCATGGCCAACAGCGTATAGATCGCCTCAATGGCCCCGGCGGCACCCAGAGCATGACCGGTCGCTCCCTTGGTGGAGCTTACCATCAGCTTGCCGGCATGTTCGCCAAAAACAGTCTTGATGGCCATGGTTTCATAGAGATCATTGACCGGAGTGGAGGTTCCATGAGCATTGATATATACCACCTCTTCCGGTTTCACGCCGGCATCGTCAAGCGCCAGCTGCATGCAGCGGGCCGCACCCTCCCCGTGAGGGGCAGGATGGGTGATGTGGTAGGCGTCGCCTGTCAATCCATAACCGCAGATTTCGCCGTAGATCTTCGCCCCACGCCGCCGGGCCGCCTCGTACTCTTCAAGGATAACGATGCCCGCACCTTCCCCCAGTACAAAACCATCGCGGTTCTTGTCAAAGGGACGGCTGGCCTTCTGAGGCTCGTCATTGCGCGTGGAAAGCGCCTTCATGGCGCAAAAGCCGCCGATGCTCAGCATGGTCACCGTCGATTCGGTGCCGCCGGCGATCATGGCGTCGGCATTGCCTCGCCGAATCAGCTGGCAGGCTTCGCCTATACTGTGGGTACCCGTCGCACAGGCGCTGCATACGGAAAAGTTGGGGCCCTTGGCGCCATAACGCATGGCAATCTGTCCCGGGGCCAGATTGATGATCAGCATCGGAATGAAAAATGGCGATATTTTGCGGTATCCACCCTGTTCACAGGCGGTATGGCTCTGTTCCAGTGTGGAAATGCCGCCCAGTCCCGCCCCCACCAGAACGCCGACACGTTCCGCATTGCCAGCATCAATTTTCAATCCGGAATCCTTCATCGCCATATCGGTTGCGGCTATCGCGTACTGAATAAACCGATCGGTTTTACGGAGTTCCTTCTTCTCCATGAACTGCTCACCATCAAAATCCCTGACTTCACCGGCGATCCGTGAGGGAAGGCTTGAAGCGTCAAACCGGGAGATCCGATCAATTCCAGATCTTCCGGCCATCAGGGCCTCCCAGTTTTTTTCGACTCCGGTTCCCAGTGCGGAAATTACCCCTACTCCCGTGACCACAACCCGGCGCATATACGCATCCTCCTTTCCATCACGAACCGTTTTTCTCTGCCAAATCAAACAACAGACCCCAGATCCGTTTCACGGGGAATCTGGGGTCCGCAAGACTATCCGACCAGAAGCGAAGCCATCCGGCACATGTTACGCATGTTCGCTGATATAGTCGATAGCATCCTGAACTGTCCGCACCTTCTCCGCGTCTTCATCCGGGATCTCGATCTCGAACTCTTCCTCCAAAGCCATCACCAGTTCAACCGTATCCAGCGAATCGGCTCCCAGATCATCCATGAAGGATGCCTCTTCCGTTACCTGATCCTCTTCTACCCCAAGCTGATCCGCCACCAGCTGTTTCACACGTTCGGCAATTGAAGCCATGTTCAAAACCTCCTTGTTAGTATTTTCTTTTCGTTTTTTTCGTTGTTGCTCTTTTTCTACATATGCATGCCGCCATTCACTTCCAGCACCTGACCGGTGATGTAACCGGCGCCTTCTCCCGCCAGAAACACCACTGATCGCATCACATCCTCCGGCTGGCCCAAACGCTCCAATGGAATCATTGCAAGCAAGCCATCCCGGACCTTTTCCGGAAGATCCCTGGTCATGGCCGTTTCAATGAATCCCGGCGCGACCGCATTGACCGTGATTTGGCGACGTGCCAACTCCCGCGCACACGAGCGGGTCAAACCTATCAGACCGGCCTTGCTCGCGCAGTAGTTCGCCTGGCCGGCATTGCCCATCAGGGCCACCACCGATGAAATATTGACTATCCTTCCATATTTCCGCTTCGACATGATCCGCGCCGCTTCCCGGATACACAAAAATGCGCCCTTCAAATTGACATTGAGCACATCATCCCAATCCTCGTCACGCATGCGGATCAGCAGGCCATCCCGCGTAATGCCCGCGTTGTTGACCAAAATATCAAGGCCGCCGAACTGTTCCGTGACCGATGCGAACAGAGACTTGACCTGGTCGGCCTCGGCAACATTCGTCGCGAAGGCCTGGGCCTGACCACCAGCCGCGCGGATGGAAGCTGCTGTCCTTTCGGCATTTTCCAGATCGATATCCACCACTGCCACAGCAGCGCCCAGTTTCCCCATCTCTATCGCAATGCTTGCGCCGATGCCCTGCCCGGCGCCTGTCACCAAAGCAATCTTTCCTTTCGGCATACCCTCTTTTCGCTCCTCTTTTCAGTTTCTTCCCGTTCGGGCGCTTTTTATCATTTTCCTACCAACGAATCAGCGCCGCCCCCCATGCCAGGCCACTGCCAAAGGCACACAGCAGGAGCACATCTCCAGGAGCAAATTTCTGCTGGCGATTTGCCTCGTCCAGCATGATGGGAATGGAGGCCGCCGAAGTATTCGCCACCCGGTCTATATTTACCAGAAACTTTTCGGCCGGCATACCCAGACGTTTGCCCACCGCGTCGATAATACGCCTGTTGGCCTGATGCGGAATAACCCATGTGATCTCGTCGATCCCCATATGGTTGGCCGCAAGCGCCTCCAACGTAATATTTGCCAATTCCGACACCGCCACCTTGAAGGTTTTGTTGCCGCACATACGCAAAAAACGCCCGCCTTCCAGCTTGACTCCGGAGCAGGGATGACGGCCTTCTTCGCCCGGATAATAGATCAAATCCCACAGCGCGCCATCGGAACGCAGATGGGTGGAGAAAACGCCATGCCCTTCCTCTTCGTCACTGACCAGCACCGCCGCTCCGGCGCCATCCCCGAACAGAATGGCCACACTTCGATCCGTCCAGTCAAGCGTCCGGGTCAAAGCATCAACCCCTATCACCAACGAGCGTTTGACCCTGCCGCATTGATGGTAGGCCAACGCATTGGAAAGCGCAAACACAAACCCGCTGCACACCGCCCGCACATCGTAGGCAAAGGCCCGGGAAGCTCCCAGATTCCCCTGCACCAGACAGGCCACCGCCGGAAACTCCACATCACCGGTCACCGTGCCCACGACAATCAGATCCAGCTCCTGCGCCTTGATGCCGGCCATGGACAAGGCCCGCTGCGCTGCATACGTGGCCATGTTCGAAACCGTTTCCTGCTCGCCGATGACATGTCTCTGACGAATCCCCGTGCGGGAAACGATCCATTCATCGGACGTATCCAGCACTTTTTCCAAATCGGCATTCGTTACCGTCTTTTTCGGAAGCCAGGAACCGGTGCCAACAATTTTCGCAGTTATCACAAGCCATCCTCTCTCTTCATTCAGGTGTGCATCGGATGGTTTTTAATCTGGACAAGCAATTTTTCATTAATCTGGTTGGCGACATACTCCCGAGCCGTAAATATTGCATTCATAATGGCCTTGGATGAAGAACCGCCATGACAGATCATGCCAATACCATCGATTCCCAGCAACGGAGCTCCTCCAACCTCCGAATAATCCACCTTCTTCTTGAAAGCCGCAAAGGCCGGACGGGCAAGCAGATAACCGAGCCGCCCGAGAAACCGGCTTCGGATTTCCTCGCGCAACAACCGGCTGACGCATTCCGCCAGGCCTTCACAGGTCTTCAACACCACGTTGCCCACAAAACCGTCACACACCACGACATCCGCACCGCCGTCGAAAATATCCCGCCCCTCAATGTAGCCTTTGTAGTTGAAAGGGGCATCCTTCAGCAGAAGATGCGCCTCGCGGGTCAATTCAACTCCCTTCGATTCCTCGGAACCATTGGAGAGCAAACCCACCACCGGGTCTTTCTTCTTCATCAGATGGCGGGCAAACAGATCACCCATAAAGGCAAATTGCGCCAGCTGATGGGGCTTGCAATCCACCGTGCCTCCCACATCAAGGATGAGCGTCCGGCCTCTGCGGCTGGGAAAAATCGTCGCAATGGCCGGCCGATCTATCCCCGGCAGGCGCTTCAGAATAAACATGCCCGCCGCCAGCGTCGCACCGGAATTGCCGGCGCTGACCACCGCCTGGGCCTCACCACTTTTCACCAGCTCAAATGCCACACGAATGGAGGAATCTCTCTTGCGCCGCACAGCATCCGCAGGATGATCGTTCATCGTCACAATCTCCGAAGCATGCTGCACCCGGATATCCAGCCCCCGGATATTGTAACGCTTCAGATTTTCCTGGATCCGCGCGGAATCCCCGATCAGAATGATCGGTATCCCCCACTTTCCGGCCGCATCCACTGCTCCCTTCACCTCAATGTCGGGAGCATTGTCCGACCCCATGGCATCCACAGCGACAACAATGCGATCTTTCAAAGGAACGTCCTTTTATTTCTTCGCTTCTTCAGCAGTTTGAATGACGGTTTTACCCTTGTACGTCCCGCACACTTCACAGACCCGATGAGGCAGTTTGGGCTCTTTGCACTGGGGGCACAGGGAAATGCCGGGTACCGGCAAACCGTCATGGGCACGACGCATATCACGTTTGGATTTGGAAGTCTTTTTCTTTGGAACAGCCATGATTTTTCTTCTCCTTCATCTCTCTATCGTTTTCAAAAGCGCAACGTTTCCAAATTGTTGCAGATTATCTGTCATTTTTGGGAGTCATTTGGGGATATCTTCAGCCCGGACAGCGCCTTCCAGCGGGGATCAACCACCTTTTCCCCGCAGGTACAGCTTTCCACGTTGCGGTCCGCTCCGCATACCGGGCACAGGCCCTGGCAATCCTCCCGGCACAGCGGACGGACCGGCAAGGCCATGATCACCTGTTCTTGAACAGCCTCGCACAGATCCAGTTCCTCGCCGGTAAACGGTATCATGCCCGCTTCTTCGGCAGCCATCTCCCGTTCCTCTTGCGCCTCCTCGTCAGTATCGTCCTCCATCCTGACAAACACCAGCGAAAACGCTGTCTTCAGAGGAAAAACAAACTCCTTCAGGCAGCGGCCGCATTTCAGGCCAAGACGAGCTTCCACCTGTCCCTTGAGGTTGCAGGTATGATCACTGCTGCAGCACACCATTGCCTGAATCCGCACCGGGGAAGAAAAAGCCACTTCACCCTGCTGCTCCATGTCCGCCAGTACCGGAAAAATGTCCGCCTTCTCCTCGAAGACAAACTCCTTTTCCGCGTTTCCCAATACTCTGAGAGGAATAGTTAAAGTATTTTTTCGCATGAGGAACTTCTGGGTAATGCAAGCGTCTGAACCCGCCCAAAATAAAAGCGCCTGACAACGGCGCAGTTTCAATCATTCATTCCGTTTATATTATCCATATTGAATTTGCAAGACAAAATGATCCGGAATCCATCTTCCGTCCTTCTCATCCCCTTGCCCACCCAACGACTCAAAGCCTTAAGTGCCCATATCTTCAAAAGAACACCATCTTATCCACAAAATTTGTTGACAACCTGTTCAAAAACTTGTGCAAAAATTGCCGGGGCTTTGTTTTGAAAAGATCTTTTAACACTCTGCCTAAATATTAATCTTTTAAAAAATCGTTTTATAACAACAAGTTACATTATCACATCCATTTTTTTCCATTCTTTGCCCCCGCTTTCTGCCATGCATGCTGCACATGTACCCCATATCTTAGGCATTTTTCTTCACAAGCGCCTGCAAGCCAAGCGGCAGGGGCAAAGTACTCAAGATTTTCGCGAACGGCCACGCAGCTTTTTGCCCAGCCAGACAAAGGCCTCCCGCGTGCGGGATATTCTGCAGCACCAGCAGCCGGCGGCGAAAACCGCCATGCCAGTCACGACCGCTCCGCCCAGAATCACCAGCTTGAAAGCGCCGCCTCCCGCATATTCCCAGCTGCCAGCCAGAAGAACACACCAAACCACCGCCGCCATCACGGCCGTCACCGGCAGCAGCAACCACAGTTCGCGCACAAAATTGAAAAATCCCAAAGGTCCCAAAACCTTTTCCAAAGCACGCCACAACAGCAGGGCATTGGCAGCGGCGGCAAGCGTCCCGGCAGCCGCAAGGCCGACATGTCCCCAGCCCCACATAAGCACCAGACCGCATCCGATGTTGATCAACAAGGTCCAAAACGAAATCCGCACCGGCGTTTTCGTATCCTTGAGCGCATAGAAGACCGGCGCCAAAATCCGGCTGACGCCGACAAAGATCAGCCCCGGCGCGTAGGCGGCCAGGGCCTTTGCGGCCTGCACCACTGCCTGATGATCAAAGGTTGCGCTGCGGAAAAACAGGCTGAACACCGGCACTGCGCAAACGACCAGCCCCGCCGCCGCAGGCAGAGTCACCAGCACGATCAGAAACAGCGCAAAACGCAGGGCATCCAGCAGTTCCCCGGTTTCCTCCAGCGCGGCATAGCGGCTCATGGCGGGGAGCGCCGCCTGCGCCAGCGACACAATGAAAATGCCCTGGGGAAATTCAAACATCCGCTGGGCATAGTACAGATAGGAAACACCGCCTTCCGGCAGAAAGGAGGCCATAAGACGGCTGACCGTCAAATTGATTTGGTAGATGGCCACTCCGGCAATGCCCGGCAGCATCAGGAGAGCGGCCCGCTTGACATCGGCATCCAGGCAGGGCCAAACCGGGCGCGGCATGAAACGCTCACGCGCAAGCAGGGGAAACTGCAAGAGCACCTGGATAACACCGCCCGCCAGCACGCCCATGGCCAGGGCCACAACAGGCGGATGAAAACGGGCAAAACCCAGCCACGCCGCGCCTATCATGCACAGGTTGAGAAACACCGGAGCCAGGGAAGGCAAAAAGAAACGGCCACGAACATTGAGAACGCCGGTTATCAGCGCCAGCAAACTGACAAAAAACAGGTAGGGAAACATAAGCCGGTTAAGCAGTTCGGTCAGCTCCAGCTTGCCGGGGACTGCGGCAAATCCCGCGGCAAACAACCGGACCAGAAGCGGTGAGGCCACAACACCCACAAAACAGACCAGAGCCATAACAAGAATCAGCATGGTCCAGCAGCGGCAGAAAAAACGGTAGGCCTCTTCCCGTGTGCGCTTATGACAGATCTCGGAGAAAGTCGGAACAAAGGCCGCAGTCAGCGAACCTTCGGCGAAAAAACGCCGAAACAGGTTGGGGATGGTAAAAGCCACAAAAAAAGCATCCGACGCAAACCCCGCCCCGAACAACCGGGCAATCACCATATCCCGAGCCAATCCCGTCACCCGGCTGAGCGTGGTCGCCACGCCCATTACGCCGGTTGCCCGAAAAATTCCCGCCTTCTCCGCCATAGAACGCCGTCTCCTGCAAAAAAAAGGATTAAAATCAAAATTAATCTTAAGATTTTTCTCTTCAAGTCATGGAAAATATGGATTTTTTCCATGAACGTTCCGTATGCTTTTTTCTTGACGAACTCCCCTTTTCAAGTGTACAAGACCTCCCGGCTCAAAACAAACAACAACGTATTCTCATTGAAGGAGGTAACACCTTGGCCAATCACAAATCAGCTCTTAAACGCAATAAACAGAACATCGCCCGCAACGAGCGCAATACGCGCATTCGCTCGACGCTGCGCACCCTGGTCAAAAAAGTTCGTACCGCCGTTGCCGAAAAAAATCAGGAAGCGGCTGCAGCCGCTCTGGCTCTGGCTGTACCCTACATTGACAAGGCCTCTTCCAAGGGCGTGCTGCATGATGCCACCGCCAGCCGCAAGATTTCCCGCCTGACCAAACTGGTCAACACCATTCGTTAAAGGGCCGGGACATTCCCAGGGCTTTACAGGGACTCACACATCAAACGGGCGCCGCACAGCGCCCGTTTTTTTATGTCTGTTTTGCTTTTTTCGACGGGGAAGCGCCAAGCGCCAGGATCTTTGCCGTCAACATCTCCAGCAAGGCGTATTTGTCCGCGGAGCTTTTCAGCCCCTTGTCCGTCTCCAGCAGCCATTCAAAAATCCGGCGATAACCGGATGAGGAAAAACGCAGGGCCTGGCTTTTCATCTTGCCCAGACAAAAACCGGGAATTTTGGCCTCCGCCGTAATCACGGCATCGGAAATCTTCTGATCAAGCAGGGTCCGGCAGATCCACAGTTGCCGAAAATGACGCGCCAAAAGGCCAAGAAACTGCATCGGAGTCGACGGGGAGCCATCCTCCAGCACCCTGTGCACCATGACAAGCGCCCGGGCATCACCACGACCGATGGCATCCAGGGTATCAAACTGCGAAACCTCGCGGTTATCCGACGTGGCCTTGCCCACGTCCTCCACACTCACCCGGGTGCGGTTTCCCAAAAAGGCCAACAGTTTTTCCAGCTCAATCTTCCAGGTTTCGCCGCCGCAGAGCTGACAAAACAGATCCAGTGCTTCGGAATCGAAACGAACGCCGCGTTCCTGCGCCTTTTCCCGGATTGTCGCCGCCAGCCGCTCACCGCGCAACCTGGGAAAATCAACCGTTAAGGCGCATTCTTTAAGGGTTTTGAACAAACTCTTGCGATTGTCCGGGGCATGGGCAGTCATAAGCAGCACCGTCTCCGCCACCGGTTCCTTCAGATAGGCAGCCAGCGCCGTCTGACTCTCGGCGGGCAGCTCCTCCACCCGCCGGAGAATGACCACACGGCGCGCCGCAAAGACCGGAAACGTGCGCAGCGCATCAAAAAGCCCCTCCATGTCATTTTCTTCTCCGGAAAAATCATGCAGGTTGAAGTCACGTTCCGAAGGCTCCAGCAGCGTATCCACCACAAGCGCCAGCGCCTCTTCCAAAGACACCGTATCCTCGCCGCAAAAAAAAAGCAGCGCGGGAAGATCGCGCTGTTTTTGTTTCAGCAGTTTTTTCAAATCATAAAGGGTCATGCCTCTGACAGTTTCCCTAGAAATTTTCGGTGAGCCGGTTGAACAGTTCATCCGCCAAATAGCGGGCGATCTCGTTTTGGGTCTGTTCCTCGCGGCTCTCCTCCAGCACCCGGTCGGGAGATGCCTCATACTCCTGATTCCAGGATGCGCCCCCCTTCCAGATAACCCGCTTGTCCTTCGTGGAGCGCAAGGTCGCCTGACATTCTATCTCCGCCTTGTACTCAACAATCTGATCCTTGCTGCCGTAATAGGAAGAGGCGCCGCTGTGATAGTTGGTGATGACTCCCTCCAGCACCGCATCCGCCTTTTGCGGATCTTCCACCACCTCCACATGAAGCGCCCGGGAAAAACGCTGCATAACCGCGTTCGAAACGACATTCTCCAGAAAAGGTTCCATCGTGCGATTGGCAAATATGGGAATGCAGATCACCTGCACGCCCTCGGGCAGACGATCCTCCGCGCCCCCGGAAAGATGATAACCGCAACCGCCCACCGCCAAAGCCAGCAGAACCAGCAAAACCCGAATCCTCATTGGCGCCTCCTCCCCTTGTCCTGTTCCTGGAAAAAGCTCCTCAAAAACAGTTTGAAAAGGGTTATCCCACTACAACGTTGACCAACCGTTTCGGGACGATGACCACTTTCTTAACCGTCTTCCCCTCAATAAACCGGGCCACATTGGGGTCGGCAAGCGCCGCGGCACGCACGGCATCATCCGGAGCATCCGTCGCCACCGTCACCTTGCCGCGCACCTTGCCATTGACCTGCACAACCAGAAGCACTTCTTCCACCGCCAGCATCGCCTTATCCCAGGCCGGCCAGCCCGAAGCTTCCACGCCGTCCTCATGCCCCAGGGCCTCCCACAATTCCTCGGCGATATGCGGCACAAAGGGCGCCAACAGACGAATGACGACTTCCAGCGCCTCGGCCAGCGCCAAAGCGCACGCTTCCTTGTCGCCCAGCGCGCTGATCGCGTTCACCAGCTCCATGATGGCGGCAATGGCCGTATTGAACTGGAAGCGGTTTTCGATATCCTCCGTTACCTTCTTGATGGTCTGATGCGTCGCCCGGCGCAAGTCGCGGGCCGCCGCGGCATTTTGATCGGCGTTTGCCTTCTTCAAAAGCTCAAGATTTTCAAACACCAAACGCCAAACCCGGGCCAGGAAACGCGAAGCGCCATCCACACCGCGCTCGCTCCACTCCAGATCTTTTTCCGGAGGCGCGGCAAACAGGCAGAAGAGCCGGGCGGTATCGGCACCATAGCGCTCGATCAGCACATCGGGATCCACCACGTTCTTCTTCGACTTGCTCATCTTCTCCTTGCGGCCAATGACCACCTTCTGCCCGCATTTCCGGCAAATGCCGTCCATTACCTCTTCCGGATAGAGCCAGCCATGCTCCGGACACTTGTAGGATTCCATGCAGACCATTCCCTGCGTCAGAAGATTCTTGAAGGGTTCATCAATACGCACCAGGCCCAAATCGCGCAGCACCTTGGTATAGAAACGCGCGTACAGCAGATGCATCACCGCATGTTCCACCCCGCCGATATACTGATCCACCGGCAGCCAGTAGTTCACCGCATCCTGATCAAAGGGCCCCTTGTCACAGTGCGGGGAGGCATAACGCAGGAAATACCAGGAACTTTCCACAAAGGTGTCAAAGGTGTCGGTTTCACGCCGCGCGGGCGCGCCGCAGACCGGGCAGACCGTGTCGGTAAAAGAATGGCAGGCAGCCAGAGGATTGTCGCCGCCGGCACGGAAAGCCACATCGCGCGGCAGAACCACCGGCAGATCCTTTTCCGGTACCGGCACCATGCCGCACTTCTCGCAGTAGATGACCGGAATCGGGGTTCCCCAGTAGCGTTGGCGTGAGACACCCCAGTCCCGCAGACGGAAGTTGACCTTGCGCTCGCCCAGACCTTTCTGCTCCAGCCAGTCGGCGATCCGTTCCTTGGCCTCCTCGTTGGGCAAGCCGCTGAACTCCCCGGAATTCACCAGAATACCCGGCTCGGTATAGGCGGCCTCCATGGTTGCCGGATCAAGCGTGCTTCCGGGAGGAGTAATAACCACCACCATCGGCAGATCGTACTTGCGGGCAAAATCGAAATCACGCTGATCGTGGGTAGGAACCGCCATGACCGCGCCCGTGCCGTAATCCGTCACCACGAAGTTGGCCAGCATGATGGGCATCCGCCGGCCCGTCACCGGGTTCAGGCAGTAGGATCCGGTGAAGATGCCTTCCTTTTCCTGACTGTCGCTGGTGCGGTGAATCTTGTCCTCACGGCGGATACGGGCAATGAATTCGGCAACCGCCTCCGCGCGGTCGGGCGTCGCCAGTTCCTGCGCCAAAGGATGCTCCGGTGCAAGGCTCATGAACGTCGCCCCGAACAACGTATCCTGACGGGTGGTAAACACCCGGATCTTTTTCTCCGAACCTTCAATCTGGAAATCGATCTCGCAACCGACGCTCCGGCCTATCCAGTTGCGCTGCATGATCAGGACCGGTTCCGGCCAGCCGCCCATCTTGAAGGTATCGTCCAGCAGTTCCTGGGCGTAGGCGGTAATCCGGAAGAACCACTGTTCCAGTTCCTTGGGCTCCACCTCGCTGTGGCAGCGCCAGCAGCAGCCGTCTTCCACCTGTTCGTTGGCCAGTACCGTCTCGCAGGAGGGACACCAGTTGACCGACGAGCGCTTCTTGTAGGCCAACCCTTTTTCCAGCATCTTCAGAAAGATCTGCTGTTCCCAGCGGTAGTACTCCGGTGTGCAGGTCGCGACCTCGCGGTCCCAGTCGTAGCAGAATCCCATCCGCTTCAACTGGGTCCGCATGTTGGCGATGTTGTCATGCGTCCAGATCGCGGGATGGATCTGGCGTTCAATCGCCGCGTTTTCCGCCGGCATGCCGAAGGCATCCCAGCCCATGGGATGGAGCACATTGTAGCCCCGCATCCGTTTGAAGCGCCCCACCACATCGCCAATGGAATAGTTGCGCACATGTCCCATGTGGATCCGCCCCGACGGATAGGGAAACATCTCCAGCAGATAGTATTTCGGCCGGGCGGCATCTTCCGTCACCTTGAACGCGTCTTTCGCGCGCCAGATCTCCTGCCATTTTTTCTCAACGGGACCGGGAACATAGCGTTCTTCCATCTTTATACGTATCCTTTCGATTTTCTTTATCTTTCTTTTTTAGATTAATTTTCATCAACATTAATTTTTCAGCATACGCAATCCGGAACCTTCCTGCAAGACAGAAACCGCCACTCTGCTCGGAAGGTGCTTCCCCCAATTGGACAGGTATGATAGCCCGTCCTGCCTTATGAAATAAGATCGAAAACACCGGTTTCAACCGCCCCCTTACGGGTGACATTTCAACCGGCGCGATACACTGCAAACAGGCAGGCAGGTGTTTAATATTTTGCCGTGAACAGCCCAAGCCCAAAATGGGCCATCTTTCCAATGGCAAAAGGAACTTTGACCGGCTGTGAAAATGTGAGTCTGAACCCACAACCGTGGGTCGGCCTTTCGCCCTTGCGCTGGCATACGAATTCTGACCAGCGGATGGGGGCTCCGTCCCGGCAAGGCAGCAACGGGACAGGCTCCACAGCGGCGGGTTCCGGTATGCCGACCTCTGTGCATGACCTGCGGACTTCAGAGACAAGCCAGTCGGTAAATGAGCCCGCGCGCGGTTTGTAGTGCCTCCCAAACACAACGGGTGTCGAGCTTTCGACGACCAAGGCGTCTTCCCGTTGGGCAAGGGGCTGTGCATGGAGAAGAATCAGCTTGCCCAGATCACTTCCGCCTGACCATATCTTTTTCAAGGCTTCAAACGCGGCGCGTTCTCTTGGAGTTATGGCACGGGGGGCGATAATTTTCACGTGGTCTATTTTTCCATCGCCGTCCAGATCGCACGGCCAGTAAAAGGCATGCTGATGGTTCTTCAACGGGTTTCCCGAAGCATCCTTGCCGCTGAAAAGCGGGGATACCTGCTCTGGATCACCGGTTATTTGCCGGCTTTTGCTCATCAGCCCTGCGCGTACCCTTTCCGCCACGATAAGCGTTTGAGTCACTGGAGGCTGCGGAACAGACTGGAGAGCATACGTATAGCAGAGCGGCTCTGACGCAAGGCAACTCCGTCCAGGCTTCTTGTAGCGCTGTTCTGGCAAGACGTATGCCGCGTGTCCGAGAAGCGGGTGTTTGTTCCACCCTTCCGCCTGAAGCGTTGCTGTCGAGATGGTCAACGCCTCCAGCCATGTCATGTCGCGGGACTGCCCGTCAGCGGTGATCTTGGGGCGGTATGGCAAGTCCTCGTAGCCTGTT
>JAEEGI010008840.1_pt1 | contig 22179 bp, 26 predicted proteins | sample 8958751 | NCBI WGS metagenome assembly JAEEGI01 (sample SAMN16246545, study PRJNA631951) | gut metagenome | biome: gut microbiome; feature: rumen; material: KS-attached | host: Bos | place: Iran: Karaj | collected 2018-10 | reverse complement strand
GGCAAAAAGGTGGACGAATGCTCCGCCCAGTTGCGCCAACTCGACATGGAGATACAGTCGCTGAACTTCCAGACCGAGCTGGTCTGAACCACAAGGCATCCGCATTTGTAGGGCGAACCGAACCCCCTCTATGACCGTTGCCCGGAGCCGGCAGCACCCGTTCACTTGAACATCACGGCGCAGGCTCAGCACGTTGTCACCCGAATGCACGGCTTAGGCCGCACGGCGCACTACCAACCGGTTGACTATGAATGCCGGATGCCTTCTTTTGAAATTGCAGTCCATTAAGGAAATAACGACGCAGCCAGATTCCAGCCGCCGCACAAGCCTACGCTGGAATGACATGGCTGCGATTAGTGATTTAACCTAATTCTTTCAAAAACGCAATCAGTTTCTGCGTGACACGACCAAGGTGGCTGATGGCGTTTTTTAGTTATTTCAATTCAAAACCTAGTAACTTCTCAAATCCTTCCAGCTCTTTCCTGCGAGCCTCACGGATCTTGCCAATGTCAAGTTTGTCAATGACAGGCTTGATTTTATCCATTCCTTTGTTTCTAAAATAGGAAGTACCCTTCAGCAGAAAAAGATACTCCATCTTGTTTTGTCCAGAAGTTCCTTTGACTTTCGTGTTTTTAGGCAACCCCAAGGCATTGAGCACACCTTCCGTGTCGTCAAGCATCCAATTCTCAATGCTCGTTTCGGCCCGCAAACAGCAAAACTCACGAACGCCAAACTCTTTCTTCAGCTTTTTCTCGACCTCTTTCCAATTCGGCTCTGTTTGAGTGCCACTGGCATACACATCCGTGTCGAATTCACAACACACTGCTCGGAAATAAACTGGCGTATTCTGACATTGCTGAATAGTCACCAAACCAACGCGCATATTGCGCCAAATAGGCGTTCCATGTGTGTTGAAAACCCTAATCCCTTTGGGACGAGACCATCCATTTGACTTGTAGTAATCCAACAAACGATTGATGATCAGTTCATCCGCATCTCCCTCCACAAAAATCACACACATTTCCTCCGAAGCGTCTTTCTTTCCTTTTTTAGTCATCCAGGCCTCCTTTCCGCTTAGGCTTCTCCTCGAAGAAAACATCTATCATTCTTCTGTCATCTTCTGCGCTAAGCATCAATTCGAACAAGTACTCGCCAAGAGCCATTTCACCAGCTGCAGCAATCTTGAGCACATTCTTCAGCTTGGTCTGTTTGAGGATACGGAAATCCGCGACACCGTCGTCCGATGGCAGACCCACATACAATTGGTCGTAGGTCAAATGCTTGGCCAGATGCGTGGAATGGCTGGTGAAAAGAAGTTTGGTATCGCCCAACAACATTGGAATTGCATTGAGCAAACTCTGCAGCAAATCGGGATGGATAGAGTTTTCCAGCTCTTCCACCATCAATATCTGAACACCTCTTTTGCTGGCATGAATAACCGAAGCAAGCAGGAAAAGAATACGCATGCTACCCGTGGACATGAAACGGAAAGGTGTTGTTTGGTTATTGGGGCTCTCCTTCACATAGACATCATACAAATCAGGCAGCTCATAGGGAACACCTTTATCGATTTTTTTCAATTCGGAACTAAACCTTACCGGATTAACTGTTTGGATAGTCGGAACGAGTGTGGTAAGAATGGAAATCATGACATTGAACAAACGCTCATCTTCCTGTTTTAGCTGATACAGGTATTGGGTGAAGCCGTCATACACCAGTTGCTCGCCATCAGCGGTCACCATTTTGCGAGGCAAGAAATGTTGTTTGGGGTCGGCAATAATATCCACCGAACTTATGGTAATTCCCAACAACTCTTTTGCAACAGGCATAAACGCCCAGCTATCAATATTTGACAACTTAACCATAACCAGCTCATCATCAGAAATTTGAATGATTTTATTGCATCTACCAGTCGCATCATATTTGGCAGATTCCCTTGTCCGGTTGATGATAGTCCGGTATTTTGGTTTCTCTTTCGAATTGTCCCTTATACCAAGATACTCGCCAATGATTTTACCTTCTATTGCAGCGGAGCTATTAGGACTCTGTTGATACCAATCAAAGCTAAAACGGTACACATAATCATAAACCGAATCAATAGCACCTTCAATTTCGCAATAAAATGGTTCACTTGCAATCTTTGAATTGATGGAAATACAAGTGAAGTCACGCATCAATTGTCTTCTCATTTCAGGGGTACCGTGAACAAATGAAGAAGCAAACATGACTGCATCCAAAATATTACTCTTACCGTAATTATTTGGAGCCAATAGAGCGGTCATCTGCCGCAGTTTGATTTCTGAATAATCAACATTCCTGAAACCACCTATACAAATTCTATCAATACTAACCATAATATTACGTTTATCTTCAATTTTGAAGCAAAAATACTTCTTTTTTCTTAATAAACGTAATTTTCAGATACATTTTATGAACAAAAATGACATTTTGCAGCAATTTCACGTCCATACCCACCAACGCACTTGCCCATGATGGTATGAATTAGCTGCTGGACTCGTCAGATGCTCCTCAAAAACGCAATCAATTTCTGCGTAGCTCTTCCCCGATGGCTGATGGCGTTTTTCACTTCGTGGCCCAGCTCGGCAAAAGTCTGCTCATAGCCGTCGGGCTGGAAGATGGGATCGTAGCCGAAGCCCTCGGTGCCGCGTTGTTCCTCGGTGATGCGTCCGTCGCAACGGCCTTCGAAGTAATAGGATTTACCGTCAAGGTTCAGCGCGATGCAGGTGCGGAAGACCGCCTTGCGGTTGGTCTGTCCCTTCATGGCGGCGAGCATCTTGTCGACGTTGTCCTGGTAGCTGCAATGCTCACCGGCATAACGTGCTGAGTAAACGCCCGGCGCACCGCCCAAGGCCTCCACCTCGAGGCCCGTGTCGTCGGCGAAGCAGTCCACATGGAACTTGTTGGTGACAAAGTCCGCCTTGATTTTGGCATTGCCTTCGATGGTGTCGGCATCCTCAATGATGTCCTCGTGGCAGCCAATCTCTTCGAGGCTCAGGACCTCGTAGCCTCCTTCCGCGAAAGCGGAACCGGACATGATTTCGCGCATCTCGCGCAGTTTGTTTTTATTGTTGGTGGCAAATACGATCTGTTTCATTCAAGATTCAAAATTCAAGATTTAAAATTTAAAATTCAAAGATTTAAAGATTTAAGATTGAGGTTCCCCTACGGGGAATGGAGTGTATTCATCGAGTTATAATACGGCGGCATGAAGATTCAACAATACGTAAACACCACAAGCCGCCGCAGTTAACAGAAAAACAGCACCTCCATTCCCTTCGGGAATCTCCATTATGATCAAGGTAAAGACCAATCAATCGGTTCAATACCATGCTCTACCAAATAACGGTTCGTTTGCGAGAAATGATGGCAGCCAAAGAAGCCGCGGCTGGCGGAGAGCGGCGACGGGTGCACCGATTTCAGAATCAAGTGTTTGAACGGGTCTATCAAGGCCTGTTTGGCGATGGCATAGTTGCCCCAGAGGATGAAGACGAGGTGCTCGCGTTGCTCCGAGAGGGCGCGGATGGCGGCATCGGTGAACTGTTCCCAGCCGTGGCGCGAATGCGAGGCGGCCTGTCCGGCACGCACCGTCAGCGAGGCGTTGAGCAGCAGCACCCCTTCCCTCGCCCATTTCTCGAGGTTGCCCGAACGCGCCATGGGCACGCCGAGGTCGTCATGCAACTCCTTGAAGATATTCTGCAGGCTGGGCGGGAAGGGCACGCCATCGGGCACCGAGAACGAAAGGCCATGAGCCTGTCCCGGGCCGTGGTACGGGTCCTGGCCCAAGATAATTACTTTCACCTTGTTGAATGGCGTGAGATTGAAGGCATTGAAGATCAACGGGCCAGGAGGATAGACGGCATATTGGCGTTTCTCGTTGACGAGAAAGGATTTCAGGTCGGCGAAATAAGGGGCTTCGAACTGTGGCCGCAGCACTTGGTACCAGCTTTCGTCGATATTGGGCTTTTTTACTTCCATCTTTATCAGTTGTCAGTTGTTCAGTTATTCAGTTGTTCAATGGACTTCGGGAGTCGAAACATTCCACATCACAGAAAAATCTCTGCAAAGATGGTAATAATTCGGGAAAAAATGCGTTACTTTGCAAATCAAATTTGATTTCTATGAAGAGAAAACTTGCCATTGCGCTGCTAATTGCCTTTGTTTCAGGTATTTTCTTGGCCTCATGTGGCTCCAACAAGAGCTGCCCGGCCTACGGCGAATCGTCAAAGTACATCAAAGAAACGCGTTATTAAAATAGGTGTTGGGAGGCACGGCCATGACTGCCCTCAGACGACCTTTGTTGCGTTTGCTCATGCTCACGCTTTTTGGAGCGTGTCCTTTTTTATTGTCGGCACAAAACATCGACATTCAAGACGAGGACGACAAGCCCATCGAAGAGAGGCTGGTCTACAACCACCAAAACACCTTCAATTTAGCCATCCACACCCGAGGGTTTGGAGCAGGCTTTAAGATAGGCAGGATCAAGAGCATCCACGTGACAAGAAACTGGGAGGCCGAGGTGGTTTCGCTACGCTCGTTGAAAGAGCTCAAAACCCTAAACGTGGCCACCTATAACATGCGCCCCTTTGTCTACGGCAAACTGAACTACGCCTACGTCCTGCGTTTCGGCTATGGTGAAGACCGCCGCATCTTCGGCAAGCCTTATTGGGGCGGCATCGAGACACGCTGGACCTACGAATTCGGGGCATCACTGGCGCTGCTTAAGCCTTATTACTATTATGTCACCGTCTACAAACAACTCAGCGACGGCTCATATTGGGAGACCTTCGACGAACAGACCTTCGACAACAAGGACCAATGGGTGGATGTCTTGGGACGCTCATCGTTCACCAGAGGCTTAGGCGAGACCAAGTTCTCCCCTGGTGCGCACGCCTCGTTAGGCCTCAGCTTCGAAGTCGGCAAGTCGCGCACACGGGCTCAATCCATCAATGTCGACGTGAAGGCGGAATGCTTCCCATTAGGCATCTCCATCATGGATTCGGAACGCAACAAGAGATTGTTTGTCACTTTCATGTTGTCGTACAACTGGGGGTCAAGGTTCAATAAATACTGAAAATGAAACCTTTGCGGTGTGCAAGGGTTATTCTTCAAAAAAAATCCGAAAATTTTCCTTGTTTTTTCTTGCAGCATTCAAAAAAAGCGTATTTTTGCAGCCGATTTCGATGCCCAATGGTGTAATGGCAGCACAACTGACTCTGGATCAGTTAGTCTAGGTTCGAATCCTGGTTGGGCAACAAAATAACCGCTGCAGCTCAAATAAAATCAAGAAGTTGCAGCGGTTTTCATTTTCATCAACTGAAACATTACTGAAAAACGACGTTCCTGGTTCTTTGGCATGAATCAACCTCTCATCAACTCCTTTCTTCAGTAATTCAGCCAATGAAGAAAGGTATGGAACAACCTCCTTACCCTTCATCACATACAAATCCTTTATATCAGCCGTACCAATCCACAGCGATTCTTTCACCGTGGCAACCCGTGATATTACCTCGGTGTAGTGCTGCTCGTTTTGGATGTATTTGATGAAAGGTGATGGCATAGTAGCATTTATTTGTTTTCAGCGGTAAAAATACATAATAATCTCGAAAACCAACATCCATTAGCCCGCAATCGAGAAGCTTTTTTGTACTTTTGCGACATGGAATGCAATCATTCTTAACTATGAAAATAATCAGGGGGAGTATTCGGTTATACACTCATAATCCATTGACTTATTATGACATTCAACACATACGGAAAGAAAGAGAATCCAAGCTTGCTGCTGATTCCTGGGCTGGGGGTGTCCTTCGAGATATTCCTACCTCTTATTGAATTGATGAAGGACAAATATTATATCGTTGCCGTTGGCATCGATGGATTTTTGATTGGCAAGGAGTCTCATTTTACATCCGTTAACGACCAAGCCGGGCAGATTATCAGCTATGTTCAAGGGAACTTGAACGGGCATCTAGATGTTGCCTATGGTCTCTCCTTGGGTGGAAAGATACTATCACGAATCATGGAACGGAACGAGATTGTGATTGACCACGCTATCATGGATGCAGCGCCTTTGTTGCCCTTGCCCAAATGGAGTGTGGATCCGCTGCGATACTACCAGAGCCTAAATGTATGGACCTGCTACCATTGGACAGGCTTCTGGAAATTTGTCTTCCATTCGCACTATTTCGATGTGCTTCTGGACGAATGCAAGAAAGTGTGGCCATACGGAAAGGGTAAAGCAGTACGTGACGGATATAAGGATGTTTATACCAACAAGCTTGAATCCATCCAAGGGGGTCATATCTACTACTGGTACGGCACAAAGGAAGCGTTTGTGGCCAAGCCTCAAGCAGAGCATTTGCTTAAGCTCTTCCCTAACGCTCGCATCGAGGTCTTCCCAAAAATGAATCATGGGCAACTGCTGATTGACCATCCGGAAGAGATAGCAGCGAGGATTTTGAATATGAAAGCAAGCAGATAAAAACAATTTGAAGAGATTGCTATGATACAAAAACATTGCTTCGAGTGCGGAACATCACTCATCGAAAAGGAACTTGAAGGCGAAGGGATCGTGCCTTATTGCCCCAAATGTGAGCAATATCGTTTCCCCATGTATAACGTGGCTGTGAGCATGATTGTAATAAACGAGCAGAACGGGAAAATCCTACTGATAAAGCAATATGGCAGGCCGTGGTTTGTTCTTGTGGCTGGCTATGTGAACCGTGGCGAGCAAGTAGAACATGCCGTCGGTCGTGAGATCAAGGAAGAGACAGGAATGACCGTCAGCCGCATCAAGTTCAATCGCACCAGCTTCTTTGAGCCGTCTAACACGCTGATGTGCAACTTCACGGCCTTCGTGAAAGACGATAGCGAACTCTCACCGAACCAAGAGATTGACTCCTATCAATGGTTCACACCGGATGAGGCACAAAAGAACATCCGCCCTAACAGTCTGGCCGAAAGGTTTCTGAATGCTTATCTGGACGAGTAAAACAATAAACGCCATTATATTCATTCACGGGAAAGCAGTAAATGTATCGGAAAGCGAGCGGGTCACGAACCGTATCTAATACCAACCTCGCCATACTTCGCTATTTTGCGTGAAGATGCATGTGGCGGATTTCGCATTTTGTCCATAAGGCAATCAAAGTAGTTGCGTCAAATCATTGTACATCGAAACGGTGTCTTTTTCAGTGTTTTCAGCCTCGCTTGGTTTCAAAAACTTGAACCCGTTCTTTTGATAGAATGGGATGGCTTCTTTTAAGGCATCTACCGTGACAAAAGCACAACCTGTACGGTTGTTGGTGATGAAAGTGTCCTTCACAAAATTGACAAGCAAACGCCCTATATGTTCATTTTGGTGTTTTTTGTCCACTCCTAAACGTCCTATCTTCACAGCGGGATAATCGCTGCGGTGTTTGCTGTGGGGGAACTCTTTCTTTATCTTTCGCCAAGTGGCCTTGTCGCTTTCATTGATGGAAATCCTGTCATTTGATACGGAAAAAAACGCGAGCAACTCTTTATCATCCTCCAACAGATACGTTACTGCCAAAAGACGGCTGGCGTATGCCTTTGCATCATTCAGCAGAAAGTCGTTCAAATCGGCATTGCCGCAATCAAATGGCTTCAAAGGAAGTTCTTCGGTAAGCCTAACAATTCTTCGGTTGCTCTGCATTGGTTCGAACTAAAAAGCAAAAGTGAGCATCGAACGGATGATGTCTGCATCCGCTTTAATACGCTTTCTTTCCTCTTTCGATGCCTTCTCGTTCTTTTCCATTTCAGCAAAGAAAGCGAGAGCATCCGAGCCTTCCAACACTGGTGTTGCTTCTATCGGTTTTGCCATAGCCTTTTCTCCTTTCTATGATTTCCGCTTGCAAAAATACACATTTTCCGAAAAACAACAAGAATCCTGAAGTAACCCAACACAAAAAACAAAGCCACCACGGAAAAGTGATGGCTCGTTTATGGTATTTTCATTTTTGAGGGTTTAGTTTGATTTCCTCATTGCTGCAAAGCTTATGCACCTCGTTTCGGATGTAGTCTTCGAGGCTTTGGACGTTCTTCTAGTTGGCATCGCCGTTTAGGAAATTGAGGAAGATGCGTATTATAACAACCCTTCTATTATAAAGTGTTCTTGCTCATAATCAAACTCGTGAATTAATAAGCGTGTCTCCATGTCAAGGGAGGGTCCTTTGTCCTCTATCGGACGAGCTACAACATGGTATTTCTGCGTATCAAAATCCCCCTCGTCTCTATCTATTGAGATAAAACCCTTTCGAGCATATTCCATAAATGAGCTCAAATCACAGTTCTCTTCATTTGCCACAACCAGCATGCCTCTATTGTTGGGTTCTTGTAGTGCAAAATAATGCTGAAGTATTTGATTCTCGTTTACTTTTACAATAGCAGGTAATTTTCCACCATTGGATGCTACATGAAAAAAATTTCCTTTACAAGAAAAGAACCAATCAATATCATGTGTACGTTGATAGTTATTGTTATATTGCCTCATGTTTTATTTAATTTAGGAAAGACAGCTTTACAATTCTTACAATAGTTTTGGACCCTTGAAGTCCTTGGTCTATATGCTTTACTGAAATTCAAATCAACAAAATGACTGGTATGGTAAACCCTAAGGACTAATTCAGCTGCTTTAGGTTCTGCACAGAATCCAATTATATTATCACATAAACGCGATTCTTCTCCAATCACTTTATTATTGCCATAATACTTTTTTAACTTCCTAAATTCAGCAAGAAGTTTTTGGTTTGTATAATAATTGGCATTACAGGTCCCGGATTCTTTTGCAACAGGTTTGGTGTTTTTATATGAACAAGCAACAACACAAGTCGGATAATCATAAAAAGAGTGCTTTCTATTAGGTTTCTTTTTCCTCTTTTGTTGTATTCTGTCACGAACTTTAGAGGCATAGTCTTTAACTTTGTTCTCTAAGTTTGCTTGTACTCTTTTTATCATGATTTCAGGTGTTTTCTTTTGTCTTTCCTTTAATTAGAATTTACTTTTTCCAATTCCCTCGCCCTCTCCTCCGAAATCCCATACATCACCCGCAACTTTTCCAACAATCTGCGTTGTTTGTCTGAAACCTTGCCATCCTCACAAGCATCCTTGAAGGCTTCCAAATACTCCTTCTCGTCATCGGTCAATTGGGGAGCGCTTAATGTCGCTTCCAACTCTTTGGCGCGTTCTTCGGAAATGCCGTTTTTTACACGAATCTTATCGAGCAGTTTTCTCTCTCGAACACCAATCTCACCATCTTCCAAGCAATCTTTAACCATATCAAGATACTCCTGTTCCGAAGCTGTGATATGGGTTTGACCATTGCTTTCAGCATATTCCGATTGCTTATAAATGACTGCTCCCACTTGCAAATCATCTGCGTCTACCCCATCCAATAAGATTCCACATGCATCCCCAGCTTCCGCAAATCCAAGGAGGTTGTTAAACATGGCTATGCCGAAAACAGTGGCTTCGCATTTATAGCCATCATTAACAATCACGACTTTATTGTCTTTTTCAATGTCAATGGAACCAGACCACACACGACCTAGTGCCATAGGCTTTTGAGGATAATTCTCCAATTCCAAGACATCTTTAATCTCCATTGAAAAGGGATTGTCTATACGAGCCACATACTCTTTGACTTCCTCTTTCGTGAGGCTCATGCTTCCGTCCATTTTTTCGTAGTCGTTCATGGTTGTTTCGTTTTGACTATTATCTGATTTTGTTTTTTTAGGTTCTTCTGTTAATTCTTCCAAAGGTGCAAACTCGACATGAATAGACCATTCTGTTTCTTCGTTGCTGCTGAAAGTCTTATCCGTGCTGGCATCATAACTGCCATTGGCTTTGACCATCATATACTCAAAGTTAGCTTTCACGAATTCCATTTCGTTTGTTGACATTTGGCAAGTTTCAGAAGATGAAATCTTATAGGTGTATTCCATAATACCACCTTCAAGCCTTTGTTTGAGTAGCATTTGCCAAGCAGGGTCAGAATCCAACCAAATCAAGTCATCCGGGCAATAGGCTTTCTTTTTCGGAGCAAAGTTTTGGACAAGTTCCACTTGTTGGTTGAAAGTATAGGCATCGTCACGTTTCATCGTATTACCATATCCGCCACCGACATTGACAGATTTTATCCCAACTTGTGCTTCGACATTCATTGTTGAGCCCATACCCTGTGACACTGACAAACCTTTGTTGGAATGGAAAGAAACCCTCGTTGCGCCCAAGCATTGAACGAACCAACAAAACTCCCTCACCTTTTCCATAAACAAGGTTTCCTCCACCCCCTTCATCGGATAATACTGCTCGGTTTTTACAGGGTGCGCCATATAAAGCCCAGGTTGCGGACGGCCTAATGGAAAAACTATATCCGATGGAAGTTTATCAATGGTAAAAATATAGTTTACCCATCGTTTATCATCATAAAGTAAATAAGTGCCAGCAATTTGCATTTCGTCACGCCCAATAAACAAATATTTGCGATGACTATAGTCAATACTATTAGTAAAACCACAATCATCAATAGCCTGAAGCAATTTCTTAGTATTCCCTTCATAAACAGCGTAAGCGACTGATTTATAATCCTTATTATCTGAATCCATTAAAATAATTGCAGTATCTCTTGCACCAATATATTGTCCAGATTGATGATCTATCAGCATTATTAAATATATTACACTATCATTCCATCCATACTCATTTCCATATTCATAAAACAAGTCTTTTGCTCGTTGATAAACACCAAATGCCTCTTTATTTTCCTCGTCTCTACATGAAAACTCGGAATCTAAAAGCTCATCAGCATAATTAGAATAACTACACGCTCTTATCCATTTTGTGACTCTGATTGTTTCTTCGTCAACATCCTTTTCTTTCAAAAGCTCACTCGCTATCTCTATTGCCTCTTTATACCTCTCTGCATCAAAAGCATCTTCCAATTGAGAAAAGGCTGTTTCATACCATGTTTGCTGCTTGTCCATATCATCCAATCCTTTCCACATCCAACCAAGCCATGCTCAAAGCACCGGCTTTTTTAATGTCAATTCCGTAAATTCGCATGAAAGCATCCACCACGGCTTGGCCGCCGTTGGTCGTCACGGGGTTGCTCATGCTGTTGCTTGGCACATCCACCGACATCCCTTTTTCAACACGGATGCCGCTTGTCTGTTTCGAGTTCTTTACTGTGATTCTGTATAACATAACTTGGTTGTTTTTAAATTATTTGCCGCAAATATAGTCATTTTTCAGACTAATACTCAGTTCGTCGGTATTTTTTCTTCAGATGATCCATTGCCTGTTGTTTTCCGCAAAAATAGCTGCTTGCCGCCAAACGGCAAGGGAATGTAGTGAATTATAGTGGAAAATAGCGTTTGGCAAACATCGATTTGTCAGACAAAAGAAACAAATGTTCCGCCAAACTTTGCTTTTTTTGGCAAGTTTGGCGGAACATTTCAAGAAAAAACACTACCTTTGCAAAAACATTAGAACGCTATGGATAAGATTATTGGACGCGATACAGAACTGGCGAAGCTGTCGGCCTACAACCAAAGCGGGAAGTGCGAATTCGTCGCATTGTATGGAAGACGCCGCGTTGGCAAAACATCCCTTATTCGTTATTTCTTCAAGGACAAATTCGACTTTTTTGTCAGCGGCGTGTTGGAAGGAAACCGTGAAGACCAAAGGGATGCCTTCTTGTCGGCCCTGACCAAATATGGCTACGACGGCCCCGAACCGAAGAATTGGAAACAGGCCTTTGAGGCTTTAGGAACCATTATCGAGAAAAACAAGCGCAAGAAACGTTGTGTGGTTTTCATCGACGAAATCTCTTGCTTCGACTTCGAGTATTCCGGTTTCGTCAAAGAACTGGGTAGGTTTTGGAACAACATCGCTTCATGGCACGACAACGTGTTTTTGGTCATCTGCGGAAGCGCCACCTCGTGGATGATTCGAAACGTCATCGAAAATCGGGGCGGATTGCACAAGCGAACCACACACGAGATGCATCTGCGCCCCTTCAACCTATACCAATCCGAGATGTACTTCAAGGCCAAACACTACAGGTGGGACAGGATGACCATCCTTCAACTTTATTTGGCACTGGGCGGTGTGCCCTACTATTTCTCCCTGCTCGACCCAGCCAAGAGTGCGGCCGAGAACATCGATATGCTGTTCTTCTCCACCAATGCGGAATTCAGGAACGAGTTCCGACGCTTGTACACCTCTCTGTTCAAAACACCTGAACGATACATGGACATCATCCGCCTGCTTTCGAAGAGCAAGGAAGGGTTGACAAGGGGGCAGATTGCCACTGCCATGAAAATGTCTTCGGGCGAGGAATTGACCAAGATGCTCAAGGATTTGGTTTATTGCGACCTCATCATCCACCATAGTGACGGGGGCAAAAAAAACTCCGGCATCTACAGATTGATTGATTTCTTCACCATCTTCTACCAGACCTTCTGCGCCTCCGAAACCATCACCGACCGCGCTTATTGGAGTCACACCCTCAACACACCAGGCCAAAACAACTGGTATGGACTGGCTTTTGAACGCCTATGTATGTATCATATTTGGGAAATCATACAATCCCTGCGATTGGACACCATCCTCACCTCTTATTATTCTTGGCGTAGCCGCAAGTCCACCCCTGGGGCACAGATTGACATGATAATAGACCGCGCCGATGGTGTTGTTGATATTTGCGAGATGAAATACTCCCGCTATGAATACAGCCAGGATGCAGAAGAGAGCCTAAAGCTTGGAAACCGAATCAAGATCTTCCAGACCGAAACCAAGACTTCAAAAGCCATTCGGACTGTCCTCATAACCACCAAGGGATTGGCTCAAGGTGAACATAGTGATGATTTTGCTAAAGTGCTAACAATAAACAACTTATTTGTTGAGAACACCGAGGAAGGTTAAGCCAAACTTGCCAAAAAATTCAAAGTTTGGCGGTAAATATCTCTTTTGGAATTACTTCTTAAGCTCACAAACGCCAGGATAAAAATCCGAAATTTTCCTCCTGAACTCCGAATCGGCAGAGTTGGCATAGCTGCTGTCGCGGTCTTTCACCCACTCGGGGCCTTGGAAGAAAAGCCGCATCTTCTTGTAGTCGCCACGGTCGGAGAAACTCTTGATGATGTAAATCAGTTCGTAAGGCTTGTTGTTCTTGCCACGCCATTCTATCACGGGCAACTCCTCCCCTTTTGGGCGACATCTTCCCGTCAGGCGGTAGGCTAACAAGGCTTTCACCGCATTGTCGTCGGCGATATAACCCTTTTCGGCAAGCCAATCGATGAAAGCAATCAAAGTCTCAACACCTTTCTTCTTTAAGATATCGTCCATGTAGAAAAACTCTTTTGGTGTGTTGGACTTGTGCTGCCAGTCGAAGAAGTCGTCGGGAAGGGTGAAAGGCTCCGAAGGCTTCGACTTGGGGTTTTGGTATTCTTCCAATATCCTGTCAATCAAATCTTTGGCTATGGGATGGTCGAGAATTGGGTCAATCAAGTTGCGCTCCTTCAGCAGGAACTCATCATACAAGTCCCAATAGTAACGAAGGAACACGCCCAGATTGGTTTCGATGAAATGACGGTAGTCGGAAAAGTATTGATATAGCGTTTCGTCGCTGTCATCGGAATTGATGCGCTCGGACGAAGGTTGCCATCGTTCCACGGCTTCAAGCACCACATCGCTGTCTTCCGCTTCATTACCTTTCAAGCGGCCAGCCATGTAGTCGAGAAGATAGGGGAAGTCTTCGTCCTCTATATTCTCGCCTTTGAAAGAATCGTCCAAGCAACTGGCGCACAATTTGGCCAAGGAAGTGGTATCACATCGGTTCTGTTCCAACAACGAAGTAAAGCCCTCCATGTCATTTTGCACTATCCTATCAAACAAGTCCTTCTTCTCGCTCGAACCGAGTGGCAGCACCGAAAGAAATTCCATGACCGTGGTGTTGAGCAAGGTCTTCAGCGTCTTGAAAATCTCATCAGGCAGCAAGAAAGGCAGGTCGGCATCGTCTTCGTTAATAATCTCATTCTTTTCGTCCAGCAGAAAGCGGTTGTTGTGGACAAACACGATGGCATTACAAAACGGCGCAAACACCTCCTTCCATAATTGAAGAGGTTCTTTCAGATCATTATCAGCCTCCTCATCCCGAAGGATCTCGTCCACATCTTCGGCTATTTTCTTCGAGATAGGGGTTTCAATGACCCGCTTTAAGCCGTCATAATAGAGTTTCCGTTTGACTATTTCATCATCGCAATTCATGGGCGCAAAAGTAATCAATCTGCCACAAACATCACCAATTTCAGCCGGACAATTATAGTTACAACCATTTTTATCTCTATTTCTATTACCTATAAATCCCACATGTAATCTTTTTACCTCAATCTCTATTTTTATACTTTTTTTATTTTTTCTTGTGAGTGAAATGGATAAAAACGAATCCTGGTTGGGCAACAAAATTAATCCCTATCTTGTTGATTTTCAAGATAGGGATTTTCTTTTTCTCAGGTTTTCTCTCTACGGCATCATCAGTTTGTCAGCCGAGGAAGCCCCATTCCCATCGCTATTATTTTCTCAGCTGAAACTCACTGCAACGGGCAATCGTCTTCGTGGAGCCGTTGGGGAAAACACGCTTGACGCAGGGCACTGAGTTATCCCATTTCGAAGCTTTTTCGGATGAAAGGGGCTCAAAGCCCACATAGACCAAGGAGCCGTCGTCCATCCATTCGGCATGGTATTCGGAGCAATCCGTGTCTTCCAAAGGCATCTGTACAGCTCCGTCAACACTTGAAACACACAACACGCCATGTGGATAGTCGCCCCACTCAAGTATGGCCATATAGAGCACCATCAAATTGTCGGGCGAGGAGGAAATGTATTCGAACTCGCGTTCCGTGGCATAGTCGGGGTCAGAGACGTATTTGTCGAAGTCAATCTTATCCGTCAGACAGACGTGTTCGATGCCGTCCACAAGCCAATAGTTGCCTTCCTTCTCGTTGAGCAATTCCTTGAGCTCGTCACGCACAGGGTCAAATGCGTAATTCTCTTCCGTCTGTTCCTCTGCTTTAGCTTCCAGTCGAGCCCTCTCTTCACGATCCCATTCTTCCCAGTTCCAATCGGTAATCTCACCCGTGTCAAGGTTATAGAGTTTCTGCTGGCTCAACGCGTACGAATCCCAACTGAACTCATGCCAGAGGCCCAGCGCGTTGTGACCAGGGTAATACAAAAGCGGCGACACCGTTCCGTAGGTCTCAGTCACGCATTTCTCATAGTCCAATCCCCAGTCAGCCAACTTGATGGGACGAAGCGATGGGGCATCCAATTGCATGGATTTCAGCACCATCTTCCCTTTTTCGGGAACGCAATAATACAGCATGTTGTCAACGAAGGCACAGTTTACCACGCTGTCGGACTCAACATCGCAGGGAGTCATGGCTGAGGTCTTTGTGTTGTAAAAAAACAACTTGCCCTTGTCAAGCATCACCATGTCGCAATCCGACAAGGCACCGACATTTTGTTCAGCCAACAAAGGGATTGCATCATCGGCCTTCTCAACCTTGTTGACGGTATCCTCCTTTACGATGACAACAGGATTCTGCTTTGTTTTTTGATGACAGCCAACGACAACCATAGCCATCATGATGAGCAGGATATAAACACTTCTCTTCATAACCAAAAACCAATAAACACGACTATGCTGACGATGCCTCACTTGCCCAAGTGCATCCTGATCCTCGAAGCCAAAATGTCGACCACCACAGGGCTTGAGCCGCGTGGCAGGATGATGTCGGCGCTGCGTTTGGTGGGTTCGATGAACTGCTGGTGCATGGGTTTGACAAAGGTCTGGTAATGACGAAGCACGTCCTCCCAGGTGCGGCCACGTTCGGCGATGTCGCGGCGGATGATACGCATCAGGCGCTCGTCGCTATCGGTATCCACAAACACCTTGATGTCCATGCGCTTGCGAAGTTCTTCCTGGGTCAGCACCATGATGCCTTCCACAATGATGACCTCGGTGGGATGCACATAGATGACCTCCTGTGAACGGGCACACGTGACGTAGGTGTAGATAGGCATGGGGATAGTCTCGCCTTTTTTCAGGCGGTCGAGATGATCGATGAGCAGGTCCCACTCGATGGCATCGGGATGGTCGAAGTTGATCTGCTTCTTCTCCTCGGGCGACTTGTCGCCGTTGTCGAAGTAATAAGCGTCTTGCGAAATGACTGATACTGAATTCTCTGGCAACTGTCTCACCAGTTCCTTAACGACGGTGGTTTTCCCTGAACCCGAACCGCCAGCGATTCCTATGACTAGCATAATCTTAGAGTTTTGATGGCACAAAGATAGGGGTTTTGTTGCATTGTTGGTTGTCGAATTGTTGAATTGTTGTGAGGTTTTGCTTATTTTTGCACAAATTTTCAAAAACAACGCAAAATGAATGTCATTAAGAAAACCTTGGGCGCACTGATGGCCGCTGGCGTAGTGGCCTTATGCAGTTGCGGTCCCAAATTCCCCGAACTCCCTGTCACAGAAGTCCAACCCTATTTCGGCGATGCCGCCAAGACCAAAGCCATCGACACGGCCTTTTATGAAGTGAAAGACGCCAAAGGCAACAAATTGGGCACCGTGCTTTTCTCCTCTCCCTATTCCGATAACATAAAAGGCTTCAACGGCCCCACACCTTTATTAATAGCCTTGGATGCCGATGGCCGCATCAAGACTGTGGCCTTATTGGAGAACGAGGAGACACCTCGCTTTGCGCAACGTGTGGTGGAAGGCGGCCTTTATGAGGCTTGGAACGGACTCACCGTCGACGAAGCCTTAAACAAGGACGTGGATGCCGTCAGTGGCGCCACCTACACCTCCAACGGGGTGAAAAAGAGCCTTGAAGCCCGTTTGAAAGCCTATCAAAGACAGACAAAGTAACCGCGTTTTCTTGGTATGGTTTTTGTAAATTCATAAGACATTATCCATAAAAATGAATGCCTTATGAAAAAGACCTTGTTATCCCTGTGCCTCCTGCTGGTCTTGACTATCACCGCTGTGGCACAGCCTCGTCCACCGAGGCCGCGTTATCGTCACGTGCCAAGACGAACCGTCGTCAGGCCACGTGCGCCAAAGCATCCCGAACATTGCTATAGCCCGGTGGGGGCATTCCGTTTCCATGTCCTTGGCGATTTGGGCATCAGCGACTTGGGAGCCATCTTCGTGCACGAAATCCCCTATCATTTCAGCGTAGGCGGCATGGCTGAATACCAAGTAGGCCACATCACCAACTTGGGCATCGGCGCGGAATATTATTCCAGCTATGGCGAGCATTGCCGCCTGTTCAAAAACATGCAGGAGACTTACATCCACACCTTGCCCATCTACGCCAACCTGAAGTTCAGCTTGCCCTACACGTCCGTCAGTCCCTTTATCGAAGGCCGGATCGGGTTTTCCGCGCCTTTGGGCAAAGTCACCTGCAACGACCCGGATGGCGTACGCCATTATATGGCAACGGGGTTGTACACGGGAGGTGCCGTGGGCTTGAGGATTTACCGAGCCCACCTCAGCTTTGGCGTTTCGGCCATCGACATCGTCGATAGCGCCTTAGGCTTCAACGGTGGACGCAAAGATGTAATCACGGATTATTACGTCAGACTGTCGTTCGCGTTCTGAACCATCGAACAGAAAACTGCCTTGCCTATTAGATCCCCGAGGGGATGACATAATAGGCAAGGCAGTTGGTTTTTTATTCCTCGGAATCGTCATCAGGGGCATACGCCGAAGCACCCTCCAGCACGATGACGATTTCGCCTTTGATCTCTTTCTTTGAAAAATGCGCTATCAATTCTGCCAAGGTGCCACGGGCATTCTCTTCGTGGATCTTGGTCAGCTCGCGCGAAACGCAAGCCTTTCTCTCAGGGCCACAGACCTCGGCCAACTGTTGCAAAGTCTTCAACAGGCGGAAGGGGGATTCATAGAGGATGGTAGTATAGGGATAGCCTGCCACCGCCTGCAATTTGGTCTGACGGCCTTTCTTGTGTGGCAGGAAGCCTTCAAAGATGAACTTTTCAGCGGGCAAGCCCGAGTTGACCAATGCGGGGACAAAGGCCGTAGGTCCAGGCAGGCACTCCACCTCGATGTTTCGTTTCACGCACTCACGGACCAAAAGGAAGCCTGGGTCGGAGATGGCGGGGGTGCCGGCATCGGTCACCAAGGCGAGGGTCTCCCCTGCCTCGATGCGGTAGGCGATGCGTTCCACCACCTGATGCTCATTGCGGATATGGAACGGCATCATGGGCTTGCTGATTTCGAGATGCCTCAGCAGGTTGCCCGAGGTGCGGGTGTCTTCGGCAAGGATGGCGTCAACTTCCTTCAGGATACGGATAGCCCGCACGGTGATGTCCTCCAGATTGCCGATGGGCGTGGGCACAAGATAGAGTTTCGACATGGCTCCTATGATTCAAACTTACGAGAGACCAAATCCTTCAGTTTCTGATAGGCCTCGTTGCTGCTGTTCCACTGCAATTCAATCTTCAACTCATTCAAATATATCATGGCACCGTTCAAGGTCTTCAAGTCGTTGAGGTTTTCGATGGACTTGTTGTATTTTTCCATGCTTCCACCAAACAACTCATTGACGAACAAGAACTTGTCATTGATTCCTATGGCCGATTTCAGGTCACGGGTTGGAGCCTGCTGCAACTTGGCAGCCAGTGAATGGTCTTCTCCCATCATCTTTTCGCCAAGGGTCTCCCCTGTCGCCATCTCAAATTCAGTGTCGTCACGCTTGAAGACGTCTTCATACTCTGAAGGTGCCGAATGCTCAATCTCTTCCGGCTTCATATCCCAAAGACCCGACTCCGTCCCATAAGCGCCGCCTTTATTCTCATGTTCCATCTTAGGCATCTCGAAAGGATTGTCCCTCACCAGACTCTCCCCATCCACCAGGTCGCGCTCGGGAATCTCCTCTTCAGGAATCTCCTCCACAAAATGAACGACCCGCTCTTCCACCACCGCAGGGCTCTCCTCAACCGTAACCACTTCTTCAACTTCCGGCTCTTCCTCTATTGACAGTTCTTCTTCTATTGTCGACTCTTCTTCAATTGTCGGCTCATCCTCTATTGTCGGTTCTTCTATTGTCAGCTCTTCTTCTATTGTCGGCACAGCCATGTCGTCTGTCGTCTCTTCAGGTTTCTCCTCTTCCTGCACAGGAACGTCCTCGAAACGGAAGAAAAGTCCTAACTCATCGCCTTCGGGATTCTTTTCTGGTTCAGGATTGAAATCATTCCCATCACTCTCAACAGGCTGTGGAGTTGCAACCTCTATTGGCTCTTCTTCCAAAACGAGGGTTTCCTCCACAACAGGTTCTTCTTGAGCGACCTCTTCGGGCGCTGAAGCAGGCGTTTCCTCCGCCGCATTTTCCACGTTCACAACGGGTTCCGCTGGCTCTTCTTGTGCTGGGGTTTCCACCTTGTCCTCGCTGTCCTCATTGCCCTGCATCATCGGAGCAAACAAGCTCGAAAAGGCTTCAGAATCGATATCCATTTCCTCATCGTCACCGTTTTCGCCCAAATTGATAGAACAAAGGAGGTCGTAAACTGTGTGAGTGCGGTTCATCAGCACATCCAAATCAAGCAGCCCGAGAGGTTTTTCGTTCCTCAGGAGATAGTTGACCTGTTGATGTAATAGACTGATTTCATGCTTTATGGCAAGCAATTTTTCTTTTTGATTCTCAAAAATGTCGTTCATATATGAATTATCTTTATTTTTGTGCTTCGACAAGCTCAGCAACTGCTTTGATTAGTTCAGCAACCGCTGGGAGTTCCGCTTTGACGGAATTAAGCGGCTAAATTACGAATAATCCAATAACAAATGCCATGTTTTTAGAAAAAGATTCTCACAACAAAACGCAAGGGTGGATTGAGGTCATTTGCGGCTCCATGTTTTCGGGCAAGACGGAAGAGTTGATACGTCGTTTGAAACGCGCCAAAATCGCCAAACTGAAGGTGGAGATTTTCAAGCCAGGTGTGGACACGCGCTACAGCGAGGAAGATGTGGTGTCGCACAACTCCACCGCTCTGCATTCCATCCCGGTGGAAAGCGCCAGTGAGATTCTTTTCTATGCCAACGACGTGGATGTCATCGGCATCGATGAAGCGCAGTTCCTTGACAATGAACTGCCTAACGTATGCCAGCAATTGGCCAATCAAGGTGTGCGGGTGATTATCGCGGGCTTGGACATGGACTTTATGGGTAAGCCATTCGGCCCCATGCCCACCCTAATGGCCATCGCCGAAGATGTGACCAAGGTACACGCCATTTGTGTGCGCTGCGGTGGTCAGGCACAATTCTCACACCGCACCATTGCGGGTGATAAATTGGTGGTTCTCGGAGAAACCGAAAGCTACGAACCGCTTTGCAGGGCTTGCTACTTGAAAGCGCGTGAAGAACGTGAAATGAAAACGCTGTGATGTGAGCACCACATGCCACTGTAACAAAACAAAAAACCAAACTTTCCCCTTAAAGGGATCCATCAATCCTCCTTACGGCGTTTGCCTACGAGATAGGCCGCGCCGAGGGTGGTAAGCAGAGCTATGCCCGTGCCCAAAGGTGAGTCGGCATCCTGGTCTTCAGTTTCACCGTGGCCAGGAAGCAACAAGGCATCTTCACCTGCTTTTGCGCCAAAAATGCCGGATTCTTTTCCCATACCGAAGAGACCTCTCTCTTCATACACTTCCACATCCTGTGCGAAAGTCGTTGCGCACATGCTCAGGACGATGGCGATGGTCATTATTAGTTTTTTCATGTTATATGTTGTTGTTTAATTGTTGATTGTCTATTTAACTTCGTTGAATCTTCGATTTGTTTAATTGTTGAGATGTAAGCTTCTATACTTAATCGTCACCGCGCTTATGGCTCACAAATCATCTCACCGCAATTCCTATTTACTGAATTTCAATGATTTAAAATTTATTCTTATCGTTATTTTGAAAACAGCTGCAAAGATACAAAAAAAAGTGGATATGCGAGTCTTTTTCTACACTTTTTGGATGGAACTGGAATAAAAGCCAAAAGGATAGGGTGGATTTTGAAGCCAATACAATGACGACAGCATCAACTTGAACGATTCCCTGGTTGAAGCGGCCACTGTCATGGTCACGAATCATTGTCCCGAAGTCAAATTCTGAACAGTTACTTAAACGTGAATAAGATCATGCTCTTGGGTTTCTTCCCCATCGTCCTCCTCGGAATCGGGCAGCACCTCCTTGGCGTAATCCTTCACCAAATCGAAGCCACGATAGACGTAAGGCACAGTTTCCTCAATATAAGGATAGAGTTTCGACTGCTCACGCACCTCAGGTTTCACCATGCCTATCAGCTGGAAGTTGTTGAGCACCATCACCAAGATGCTACACAGTAACACGCCCTTGGCAACACCGAAAACAGCCCCGCCCAGCTTATTGAAAAAGCCCAAGTTCATGGCTTTTATCAAACTGGTCACCCACTTGCCAATCACGTTGACGAGAATTACCAACAGGATGAATGTCAGCACAAAAGCAACAGTATTCAGATGCTTCGGATTGATTTCCACGAAGTCCTGCAAATGCGAAGCCGTGAAGTCGGAGAAATGCATGGCACCGTAGATGCCGATGGCAAAAGCCAACAAAGTGACCACTTCGATGATAAGGCCCTTTCGGAAACCCTTGAAACCGAAAAGGAAGAGGATTATGGCGATTATTAGGTCTAGATAGTTCATATTTTAATGCGGAATGCGGAATGCGGAATGTGGAATGCTGAATGTGAAATGCTGAATGTGAAATGTGGAATGTGGAATGCGGAATGACAAATTCATTCAGCATTCAACACTCATAATTCATCATTTGGAATAATAAAGTATCATCCGTTCAATAGCGCGTTGGCAGACGGGGCAGAAATCATCGCCCTTGAAGGTCTTCATCAAGCAGTCCATACGGGGGCTATAGACGCCTTCGGGTTCATAACCTCCACCTTCAAAGACCCCGACCGAGTTCTCATACTTTTGCTCGCGTGGCGTGGGCACTGGCGTTTTCTTGTCCATCATGTCCTTCCACTTCGCGTCGAAGTTGACGAGGGTAGTGATGTTGGGCTCCCAAGGCTCCAAGTCGT
>JAEEGI010008839.1_pt1 | contig 22180 bp, 18 predicted proteins | sample 8958751 | NCBI WGS metagenome assembly JAEEGI01 (sample SAMN16246545, study PRJNA631951) | gut metagenome | biome: gut microbiome; feature: rumen; material: KS-attached | host: Bos | place: Iran: Karaj | collected 2018-10 | reverse complement strand
CTCGCAGCCGTGTTGCGCGTCGATCCTCAGGATGGCCACGTCACAGCTCTCGATGGCGCGGATGGATCGCATCACAGAATAGAACTCAATGTCTTCCTCCACCTTGCTCTTCTTGCGGAGGCCGGCGGTATCGACCAGCATGAAGTCCATGCCGAAGGCGTTGTATCGGGTGTCGTTGGTGTCACGTGTAGTTCCTGCGATGTCGGTCACGATATGACGGTCGGTTCCGAGGAAGGCGTTGATTAGGGAAGATTTGCCCACGTTGGGGCGGCCCACCACGGTGAAACGTGGCAGGCTGGTGTCGAAGTCGGTGGTGTTGCTGGGGAGCAGCTCGCAGACTTTGTCGAGCAGCTCGCCGGTGCCTCCACCCGTCATGGCGGAGATGCCGTATGGCTCACCCAGTCCCAAGGCATAGAACTCGGCGGTCTCAGACTCCTTGTTGGGCTCGTCGATCTTGTTCACGGCCAGCACCACGGGCTTCTTCTGTTGACGCAGTATGGTGGCTACGTCTTCATCGAGCACATGGAGGCCGACCCTGCCGTCCACCACGAAGATGATGACATCTGCTTCGTCGATGGCAAGGTCCACCTGTTTCCTGATCTCCTCTTCGAAGATGTCGTCCGACCCGATCACATAACCGCCGGTGTCGATCACGGTGAATTCTTTCCCGTTCCAGTCGCTCTTACCGTAATGCCGGTCGCGGGTGACACCACTGGTCTCCTCTACGATGGCCTTACGCTCTTTCAGCATCCTGTTGAACAGGGTTGACTTGCCCACGTTGGGGCGGCCTACTATGGCTACGATGTTTGACATATTGACTTAAAGTTATTTTCAGAAAGGATATTCGTCGAAGATTGTATAATCGGCGCGGGTGAACACCAAGGTACCAAGGTCGCTGGTGCTGTAGCTGAACTGTGAGGGCGTGACCTTCAGTTCACCATAACCGCTGGTCATGCCGGTGTTGAATTCAGAGATGACTTCTTCCCAGGCGCTGCCAAGGTCGTCGGTTCTCGAGTTGATGAAATACTCAGCCAGTTCTTCGGCTTCGTAATCCAACCATTCTCCTTCGCCGAACTCGCGGTCGTATTCCAGGAATGCGGTAACATAATCCAACACGGGTTCATCCTCAAACCAAACCCAAGCGGTCTCAGAGTCGTAGTCCAGGAAGAGCTTGCCTTCTTTCACGGTGTAGGTTCCTCCGGAATAGGCGATGTAAGGCATCTCGTAGGTGTCATCACCCACTTCATCGACGAGGCTGAGATAGTCTATCTCCAGGAATTTTCCAGTGTTGCTTTCGGCATCCGGGAAGAACTGATAGTCGGCCGGATATTCATCTTCTCCGAGATAAGTGGACCCTTCCCACGTGCCAGACAGGTCTTGGGCCATCTTTTTGTTGGTGTCGTCACAAGCTGTGAATAGGGATGCTACTGCAACGAGCATCGTGATAAGTAAAAGCTTTTTCATATCAGTTTATTTAAAGGTGATTGATTTTGCAAAAGTATAACAATTATGCTTCATATCCAAACCGTTTCAACTCAGTTTCGCTGTCGCGCCAGTCTTTGTCGACTTTCACATAGAGTTCCAAGAAGATTTTCTTCCCCGTAAACTCTTCGATGTCGGCTCTTGCCTGCATGCCGAGTTTCTTGATGGCACTTCCGCCCTTGCCGATGATGATGGCCTTCTGCGAGTCGCGGGCCACATAGATGACGGAACGGATGTGCACATGGTGTTCGGTCTCTTCGTATGACTCAACCTCGACTTGAACCGAGTAGGGTATTTCCTGTTGATAGTTCAAGAGGATCTTCTCACGGATGATCTCGGTGATGAAGAAACGCATCGAGCGGTCGGTGAGCTCGTCTTTTGGGAAGTAAGGCGGGCACTCGGGAAGTTTGGTGAGGATTTGCTCGAACACATGTTTAATGTTGGCGTTGTGTTGTGCCGAGATGGGGAAAATGGTGGCTTGGGGTAGTTCCTTTTCCCAGTATGCCACGGCCTTTTCCAAGGTCTCTTGGTCAGCCAAATCGATCTTGTTGATAAGGACAAACACCGGGATGTCAGTCGTCTTGAGCCGTTCCACGGTCTTTTCCTCCACCTTCTTGTCGGTAATGTCGACGACAAAGAGGATCAAATCGGCGTCGATGAGTGCCACGTTGACGAACTGGTTCATCACTTCGTGCATCTTGTAGGCGGGGTCCTTGATGATTCCTGGGGTGTCGGAAAACACGATTTGGAAGTCGTCGCCGTTGACGATTCACAAGATGCGGTGACGGGTGGTCTGTGCCTTCGAGGTGATGATGGATATTTTCTCGCCCACGAGTTGGTTCATGAGGGTTGATTTGCCCACGTTGGGGCGTCCTATGATGTTGACGTAACCTGCTTTATGGCTCATTTTTTTGAAAAAAATCGTTAAAATACTTGCGGTGTATGATAATTAGATGTAATTTTGCAGCCTGAAACTTGATGCGGGGTGGAGCAGAGGCAGCTCGTTGGGCTCATAACCCAAAGGTCGCAGGTTCGAGTCCTGCCCCCGCTACTCAAAAAAACGGACCTCTTTCGGGGTCCGTTTTTTTTGTTTGCGTTGGCGCATCAAATCAGTCGAGCGTCGGGGCTTTCTGCAATGTGCCTTCAATGACGCCGTCATAGTTGACTTCCAGCATGGCGATAAGAACCATGGCCTTGCCAGTACCGACAGCAGTGCCATTCAAAGTCATTGTGTCGTCGTTGAGCACAGCGGTCATGTTCATGACAAAGTCAACGTTGACATCAATGAAGAGGTTGATGGTCTTGCGGAAATGAAACTCGTCGAAAGTGATGGTGACATTGTCTTCTCCCATGGTGCCATAGAGGCTCACAGGAGTGCCGTCGATCTCGATGGTGGCCTTGACACGGTTGTCCTCCTCGAGGGTTCCCAAAGCAATCATGACGGGAAGGTTAGAGATGGTGTCGTCCGTGTTGTAGGCGTTGTGGCCGGCAATCTCGTTGGAGGTGATGTGACCAGCGATGCTCATTAAACCATTGAAGGTACCCATCTCGGCGACGACGGGCTGGGCGACGTCAACCACGACGTTGACGACATTCACCTTGTTGGCCTTGTCAGTCACAGTGGCGGTCACAGCATAGGTCGAAGCAACCTCTGGAGTGTAGCTGAACGTGAAGATGTTCTCAGCGTTGGGGTCGGTGAACTCGGGCTTCTGGTTGAAAACAGTGACGCCTGTGGCATCGGTGATGGAGAAGTCGAAGTTGACCAGTTCAGACTCACTGCCTGAATTGGGGGCGACTTTCACTTTGAAGTTCAGTTCGGTGCCGACATAAACACCAGTGCTGCCTGAGATGAAGCCATCTTCGGCGACAAATTCAACAACGGGTTTCTGGGCCATGATGTCGTCGATGACCTCCTGGGTGCAGCTTGCAAAGGTCATCAGTCCGACGACGCAAGCCAAAGCAAAGAATAATTTTTTCATGATATGAATTGAATTGAAAATTAAGTTACAAATAGATTACAAAATGCAAAGATAAGGCCAAATTCCTTAAGAATTATCAAAATAATGAAAAAAATTGTAATTTTGAGGTCTAAAAACTGGGAACAATGCCTTTGTGGATGTCGATCCTCCCGCCTTTGGTGGCGATTTTAATGGCTCTTCTGCTGAAAGAAGTGGTCTCCTCCTTGTTCTTTGGTATCCTCACCGGCACCTTCATCATGTCGCTTTATGGTGGATGCGGCCCCCTTGAAGCCTTGGGTGGAGGGCTCTTAAGGGTGGTGGACACCTATGTGGTGGGGTCGCTCTACGATGCCGACCATGTCCGCATCATCGTCTTCACACTGTTGATCGGTGGCATGGTGAAGGTAATTACCGCCAACGGCGGCATGCGAGGCATCGTCAGCTGGCTCTCCAAAAAGGCCCGTGGACCTCGCTCTGGACAGCTGATGACTTTTGTGATGGACCTCTGCGTGTTTTTCGACGACTATTCCAACACCCTCGTGGTGGGCAACACGATGCGCCCGCTGGCCGACAAACTGAAGATCTCACGCGAGAAGCTGGCCTATATTGTCGACTCCACCTCGGCCCCCGTTGTGGCGGTGGCTTTCATCACCACCTGGATCGGAGCTGAGCTGAGCTATATCCAGGATGGCATCAACAACCTCGGATTGGACATGTCGTCCTATTCGGTGTTCTTTCACTCGCTGGCCTATAGCTTCTATCCGTTCCTCACTCTGGCATTCGTGCTGATGCTGATTTTGAGTGGTCGTGACTACGGCCCGATGCTCAAAGCAGAGCGCAAGGCGAGAGCAGCGGAGCTGCAACCCCAGGAAACCTCGGAGCAAACCGAGGACCGCGGCCATGCCGTCGACGCCCTGGTGCCGTTGTTGGTGCTGATTGTCGGCACGATGGTGGGCTTAATGGCCACGGGATATGACGCCTCTGTTTGGAACGACGATGCCTTGGGATTCATGGGTAAGCTCTCGGCTACCATCGGCGCTGCCGACTCCTACACGGCACTTCTGTGGTCGTCATTGTGCTCGCTGTTGACAGCCATTGTCATGACCCTGCTGCGTCGCAAGCTGAAGTTCAACAAGATCATGGAGTCAACCGTGGAAGGCTTCAAATCGATGTTCAATGCGGTGGTTATCCTCACCATGGCCTGGTCGATCGCCTTGGTTACCAAAGATATGCATACCGCCGAGTTTGTCTCGCAACTCCTGGTTCAGTGGTCGCTTTCTCCAGCTCTGGTGCCGGTGATCACCTTTGCACTAGCTGCCCTGATCGGTTTCTCCACGGGTACCTCGTGGGGAACCATGGCCATCCTCTATCCCTTGATCCTGCCTGCATCATGGTTGCTGTGCCAAGAGCAGGGCTATACCATGGAACAAACCCTGCCCATCTTCTATAACGTGGTCGCCTCGGTCCTTGCCGGTGCGGTGATGGGCGACCATTGCTCGCCGATTTCCGACACCACCATCATGAGTTCCCTATCGAGCCAATGCGACCATCTGCAACACGTAGCTACTCAAATGCCTTATGCCCTTACGGTAGGTTCCGTGGCTTTGTTCCTCGGTGTGCTGCCCTCCGCACTGGGGCTGCCCTCGTGGATTGCTTTCCTCATAGCCTTGCTTTCGCTAGGTTTGGTTGTGCGTTTTATCGGTAAGAAAACATGACATTTTGCTTCTTTTTTGAGAAATCATTATATTTGTACCCTTGAAATAATATAGAGATTTAATATATATTGAACAAAATCATTATGTTATGAAAAAGTTTTTAAGTTTTTTTGTGTTTTTTTTGGCGTTTGCCAATATGAACTTTGCCCAGTGCCGTAGGCGTTTCGTGAAACTATGATGAAAAGACTGCTGATAATACTGTTATGTGCATTCATGGCAACGGCCGCATCCGCCCAAGGAACTTGGACGGTGCGGTCGGTGCCCAATACACGCTTGGAGAGTGACTATATCCATGTGTCTGATCCCGACGGCTATCTATCCGATAGCACCGAGTCGGTCATCAACGGCGCGCTAAGCTCCATTCGCGAACAGGCGGATGTGTTTGTGGTGACACTTTACAGTATTGGCGATGACGAACCCAAGCATTTTGCCACTGCCTTGTTCAACTACTGGGGTATTGGCGACGCCTCTACCGACAACGGTGTGCTGCTTCTCTTTGTGGAAGACCAACGTGCTCTTGAATTCGAGACGGGTTATGGCGTGGAGACAACTCTCACCGATGCGCGCTGCTCCATGATCTTCAACAACACCATCGTTCCTTATTTTAGGGCAGGCGACTATGAAGGCGGCCTCTGCGCCGGAGTGGCCGACATCGTGGAAGTGTTTGGCGGAGTCGTCCCCGATGAGATGATGGGACTCCTCTCCAGCCGTGACCAATCCAACGATGATTATGGCTATGATGATGAATACGGAGAGGACATGAGCTTCGGCGAAATCATAAATTTCCTAATCATCATATTGTTAGCCTTCTTTGTGCCGATCATCTCTTTCTTCAGGTGGATTGCAAGCCTGCTGAAAGGCAAGAAAAGCCAAGACGGTAACATGGAAAAGGACGAAATGTTTGTGCAAGACGGTGTCAGATACAAGGACTTGAACGCCAAATGGTCATCGTCGGTGTGGGAAGGGAAGGGGTTCCTGCGCTTCCTTGTTTATGGTGTCTCGGCGGTTGGCATCTTTTTGGCGGCCATAGGCCTTGTGCCGACATGGTTTCCTGAGGCTTCCGATGCAAGGCAAAGTTTCTTGTCGCTCCTGATCGGCTGGGTTACCTATTCCTCATTCACGGGCTTGATTCAGAATTCCATGCTGATGGCGAAGGCCAAGGCGGCCGCTTTGACTTCAAATAGTCCAAGGGCTATCTATACCCAGGCCAAGAAAGACGGACATTCCCAGTTGTCCAGGGTCCTAGCCCCATGGCTCGGCGTCCCATTCAGCATGGCTCTTAAAAAACGTATCGAAAACAGCGTTCAGTGTGTGTGTCCTAACTGTGGTGCCGACATGATGAAGGATGAGTCGTTTGAACTGCCTGCCATGCGTGTCGCCGAAGAAACCGCTGGCGCATATCTTTTCACTCCATGCCGATGCTCCATGGGACACACCTTGGTGTTGCGCGAGAAGGGTGGAAGTTATGATAGCGTGCTGCAATGCAAGTCCTGCGGGGCTAAGGCGGCAAAATCGGTGAAAGAACGGACTACCGTCCAGCCCACTTATTCCTCACAAGGTATCAAGGAGACCACCTACGAATGCCAATACTGCCATACCAAACAGACAAAAACATCGTTCATTCCTCGCCTCACCCGCTCCACCAGTTCCTATGGCTCAGGCTCCCACCATCATTCTTCTGGCGGCTCTTTCGGAGGTGGCCATAGCGGTGGCGGAGGTTATTCGGGGAGATGGTGAGAGATAAAAGTTAAAAGATAAAAGTTAAAAGTTTTAAAAATGATTGAACTTGATTCCAATTTTAGTCTTGCTCAATTGGGCAATGTGAGAAAAGAGGCCTTCGAAATCCTCTACAACAAAAACAGAGTCTCTTCATGGGATGGACACTTGTACATCACCCCCGACAAGATGTATTTCATCGTGGCTCCAGCCAGCATGGAGGGGCGTTCCATCGCCGATATTGGCGGTGCACCAAACTCGTGGTGTATCGATCTAAGCGAGATTGCCTCTTATGGTAAATTTGGCCTGGGCGGCTTCAAGATTGAGCTGAAGGACGGCAATGTGCTTCGCTTTGCCAACGTGTTCCGCAAAAAGCGCAACGCCATCGTTGAAGCCATTGAAGAACGGCTGAATAAGTAACCGTCCGCATGTGTGTAACAATGGGGCTGTCACCGAGTGGCAGCCCCATTGTTTTTTTAAAATGCGAGTTTTAGGTAGTTTTTTTGTGATTATCATTTACTTATTTTTGCACTGTTAAATTGTTTAACCTTTGGAAGGAAATTTCTAATATAATAAATCATGAAAAAACTACTCTCTTTAATTCTTGTCATGCTGGCCAGCATCGGTATGACCATGGCCCAAGCCGACTTTTATGCAGTGGGCAGCTCAACTGACGCATCTGGGAAGAACTGCGCCGTTGTGTATCACAATTCCCAAAAACTATATGAAATCGTCCCCCCTCTTGGAGACTATGACTTCGAATCCTCAAGCGTGGTAGTGGGCGACGGGGATGTTTATTGGACTATGAATTGCACCTATGCAGACAACGGTAGCTATAACTACGGTGATGTCTACAAAAACGGTAATAGGCTTTTGAACAGCCCTGGTGGTCAGTACATACATCTTAATGACCTCGCCTATGGTGATGGACACGTATATGCAGCGGGTTCCAAACTCATGGATGGCGTTTACCATGCTGTGGTTTATAGGGACAATAGCACTACTCCTTATCTGGTGCCAGGCCAAAATGGACATTCGAGCAGAATCCGATCCATTGTCTATAATGATGGTAATCTTTATATGGGTGGATATGAAAGTAGCGGTTCTGGTGCCAACAATGCCATCATTTGGAAAAATGATGAGGAATTGTACAATTTGGGGATTTTCAAGGATATCATGGACATTGCGTTTTATGACAGTGATGTCTATTCTGTGGTGAATACCAACTCTGACATTAAGGTGTATAAGAACAACCAAGTGCTTTATACCCTTACCGATAATTGGAATGGCAACATTGGTGGCATGAGCATTTGCATTGATGCTGGCGACGTTTATGTATCGGGACATGTGCATAGTAATATTAGGGTGTGGAAAAATGGCGAAATGATGGTTAATCTGACGGCCTATGATGAGGGCAATTCAATGGCTGTGGAGGCTAACCACATGGGTGTCTATCATGCCGGTTACGCCGAAGGAGTAGGACGCTTATGGAAGGACAACGTGTTATGGTATTCTTTCAACAATTGCAATCGACTCAACGCCCTTTACGTTGACGTGCCTTGTGGAGACGATGGCATTCGCACACTTCCTTTCACAGAAGGCTTTGAGAACAACAATACCCAATGGTCGTGCTGGACAAAAATAGATGTGGACAACAATAATGGAGGTGATGCTTCCTATTGGGATCGAGGTGCCGCATCACCTAACTTCGGCAGCTACTACGCACATCATGCTGACGGAGACAATCAGGAAGATTGGCTGATTACCCCCAGACTTTTCCTGCAACCTAGTCGTGATAACACCACGCTGACCTTTAAAAGCCGTGGATCGTTTTCTTATACATCTCACGCAAGTGTGTGTGTATCCACCGGCAGCGATGTTAATAATTTGAATGCTTATACCGAGATTTCGCCCCTGACCCCTCATAATGGCTGGGAAACGGTTACAGTTGACTTAAGCAACTATCAAGGTCAGGCAATTTACATTGCTTTCAAATGTGTTGGTCCCGGGAATTCAGTGCTTATATGGGATATTGACGAGGTCAGCGTCACTGAGAGTTGGATGCCTTGCGGTGCCAATGCCACAGTGCCTTTCATTGTACCATTCGATAACGGTCTGAACTCCTGCTGGTATGTCGTCGACGACGACCATAGCGGTGGCAACAAATGCTGGCAATACGACAGCTCAAGCCAGTGCATGGTTCATCCTTGGGGCCCGTCGGGAGTGCTCCAAAAAGGCATGCTCTTTACCCCTAAGATCACTCTGCCAGCTGGACACGACTATGTGCTGAAGTTCTATTCGAAGAACCAGTCATCGGGTGCCAATATGTGGAATGAAGTAAAGATTGCTGTTGACGAGAGCGGCGTTCCCGATCCGTCACATTACTACACCGTGATTTGGACGGACCAGCAGTTCCCGGGTGTCTGGGAAGAAGTGGAGATTCCACTTTCGGCCTACGCAGGTCATGATATCAACCTGTGCTTTAACTATGAAGGTACATACGCCCACAAATGGTTTGTCGATGACGTGCGCATTGAAGAAGAAATCGCACAATACACCATCACCGCCAACGCCAACAACAACGCTTGGGGAACAGTGACAGGCGGTGGCACTTATAATGCGGGAGCGACCTGCACCCTTGTGGCTACGCCTGCCAGCGGCTACCAGTTCCAGAGCTGGAAGAAGAACGGCACCGTGGTGAGCACCAACGCCAGCTACAGCTTCACAGTGACAGAGAACGCCACCTATACCGCCTACTTCGGCGAGGCCCCGATCAACTACTACACCATCACCACAGAAGTGAATCCGACAGGCGCCGGTTCGGTGACGGGCGGAGGCACCTATCAGGAGGGATCGTCGGTGACTGTCGAAGCCATCCCCAATGTGGGATACACTTTTGCCCAATGGCAGAATGGCAGCACACTTAACCCCTTTACGACAACTGTGACACATGATATCACCTACACAGCCTATTTTGAGCAGGAGGAATACACCGTTAGCGTGTATGCCAGCCCGAGCTACGGTGGCACCGCAACCGGTGGCGGTACCTTCCACTACGGCGAGACGGCTACCTTGACGGCCACCCCGTCTGAGGGTTATGAGTTCGCCGGCTGGAGCGATGGCAATAATGATAACCCACGTAACGTAACCGTCATAGGCAGTGTCTCCTATACGGCCATCTTTAACGAGGCAGGGACGACCTATTACAATGTCACGACCTACGTCGATCCCTACGGCGCCGGTACAGTAACTGGCGGCGGTACCTATGAGGAAGGCACAAGCATCGTGCTGACGGCGACAGCCAACCCGGGCTATACCTTCACGCAGTGGAATGATGGCAACATGTCCAACCCGCGCACGGTTACAGTGAACGGCGACATGTCCTTTACGGCCCAATTCAGCCAGAACACCTACACCATACAAGTGGTGGCCAACCCGGTGACAGGCGGTTCCGTGACGGGCGGCGGCACCTTTGTATATGGCGACCTCGCCACCTTGTACGCTACACCCTACAGCGGCTACGACTTCGTGGGCTGGAGCGACGGCTCTAACGAGAACCCGCACACCGTTACGGTGACGGGCAACGCCACCTATACGGCCACCTTCAGCTATGCAGGCGCCACTTACTATACGGTGTCGGCCTATGTTTCTCCCGCGGGAGCCGGTTCGGTTGAGGGCGCGGGCACCTACCCCGAGGGCAGCACGGTGACGCTGACCGCCAACGCCAACATGGGCTACGCCTTCAGCGAATGGAACGACGGAGTGACCGCCAACCCGAGAACGGTCACGGTGACGAACAACATGAGCTTCACGGCCTACTTCACCACCCAGTCCTACACCATCACCACCAACGCCACCCCGGCCGCGGGCGGTACGGTGAGCGGCGGCGGTACGTACGCCTATGGCGCGATGGCCACGCTGACGGCTACCCCGGCCGCGGACTATACGTTCATGCAGTGGCAGGATGGCAACACACAGAACCCGAGGACGATCACGGTGACAGGCAACGCCACCTATGTCGCCCTGTTCATGACGGCCGGCGGAGATGTCTATACGCTGACGGTGACCTCGGCCAACCCGTTCCTCGGCTCGGTGATGGGCGGCGGCACCTATCCTGCAGGCGCCATTGTGGAGATCTCGGCCTATCCCGCCTCCTACGCCCACTTTGTGCAGTGGAACGACGGCAACACCGAGAACCCGAGAAGGGTGACGATGGACGGCGACAAGGAGTTTGTGGCGTCGTTCAGCAACACACCTCAATATACGATCGAAGTGGTGAGCTCGAATCCTGAGATGGGTGCGGTGAACGGCGGCGGCACCTTCGAGGAGGGAGCCCAGACGGAGATCAGCGCGGTGGCATTCAGCGGCTACGTGTTCCGTCGCTGGCAGGACGACAACACGGACAATCCGCGCACCATCACGGTGAACGGCGACATGACCTACCTCGCCTACTTCGAGTCGAACACCGTGGTGACCCACACCCTGACCTTGATCTGCAACACGGACGAGGGCTCGGTGAGCGGCGGCGGCGTGTATGTGGAAGGAACTACCGCTACGGTGCAGGCCTTCCCGAAAGAGGGCTTCGAGTTCGACTTCTGGAACGACGGCGTGAAGGAGAACCCGCGCACGGTGACGATGACGAACGACCTTACCTTGGTGGCCTACTTCAAGGGCACGGGCGTGGGCGAGTTGAGCGAGCCTGCCCTGAGCGTCTACCCGAACCCTGCCAAGGAGAGCATCCGCATCGAAGGTCTCGAAGGCGAACGCGAGGTGCGCATCTACAACAGCCTCGGCGACCTGGTGAAGGTGACCACGGCAACCGACAATAAGGAAATCGGCATCGAAGAGCTGGCCAGTGGCCTCTATCTGGTGCGCTGTGGCAACCAAACGCTACGTTTTGTCAAGAAATGAATCTAAACTGGATTGGAAATGAAAAGACTGCTTGCAATTCTAGTCTTCTTGCTGGCTGCGGTTGGCATGGCAAAGGCCCAGGACGTGTATGTCTCGGGTACCGGATACAACGAATTTGGCAACATGACTGCTGTGGTTTACCGCAATAGTGATTTGTTGTACACCCAAAGTTCGGACAACATGGACCAATTGGGCTATGGTGTGGTGGTCAATCCCAACAACCATAACGACTTGTTTTGGCTGGTGATCGAAGACGATAATCAAGGTTGGGCCGCTTCTACCATCTACCGGAATGACCAGCAATACAATTCGCTGGGCGAAGGAAGCTACGCGTTTAGGCTCAATTGGTGTGACTTGGGAACCGATGATCCCAACCAAAGCCTTTTCATTTCAGGTTATCGTATCGTGGATGGGGGATTATATGCTGCGATTTGGCGTGGCGATGATCCAACTCCCCTGTATTCACCCAATTGCGGTGACGGAAGGCAATCCATGGCGTTGGGCGTTGTCGGGGTTCCGGGGCCCTCAGGGACTGTGGACCTGTATTATGGCGGAAACCGTGAAGACGAGTCCAATCTCGAAACTGCCACAGTTTGGAAGAACAACGAAGTCCTCTATACTTTTGATGCGTCTGGTGTCAGCAGTATCGTCGTTTCATTGGACTACTACGATGGTGTCCTGTATTCGCTTGTCAATGAATCCTGGAGTGGAGGCGGTGCCTTGAGACTTTATGCCAATAATCAACTGGAGAGCATATTGATTGAAGATACAGCCGAGAACTATACCGCTTCCGTCAAGGTGGATGGCGGCTATGTCTATGTCTATGCGTATTATGACCAAGGTGAGACCAAGGTGTGGCGCGACGGGGAACTGGTCTATTCGCATCAGGGGACTTTCGGGGAATTGTATGACACGTTCTGCCTTGATGTCACTAGCGACGGTGTGTATTATGCGGCCTTGGATTACGACATGAACCTGCAGCAGGGGCAGTTTTATGTCTATCAAAACGAAGGTGTCGTCCAAGCATTCGATATTACTGAAATGACGCAAATCACCTGCATCGATGTCGTGATGGAATGTGAAAGCGAAGACGCCCGTGAATTGCCCTATTCCGAAAGTTTCGAGATGGGTGCGACCGATTGGGAGTGCTGGACCCTTGACGACGAAGGAGAAAACAACGGTGAACAAGGTGACTATAAAGCCTCCTATTGGCACCGCAGTTGCGGTCGCTCCTCTATTCATCCGGTTACGGGCGATTACCTTGCCTATCATGGGTGGAACGACGGCGTCACGCAGGAAGGGTGGCTCGTCAGCCCGCGTCTTTCGATACCTTCGGGGACCGTCTGCACCCTTACCTTCCAAACCTATGAGTTGTATTACAACGAAATGGAATACGAGGGTGTTTGGGTTTCCACCACCGGAAATGACCCGGGTAGTTTCACCGAGGTTTGGTCGCAAACGAATCCTTATGATGATTGGAGAATGGTTGAGGTTGACCTTTCCGCCTATCACGGGCAAGAGGTTTGCATCGCCTTCAAATATGCCGGTTTCGACGGCCATAGCTGGTTTATCGACGATGTCAACGTGGAGGCGGTCGTTGCCGTCTATACCGTGACTGTCAATGCCAATCCTTACGAAGGCGGTACGGTGACGGGCGGTGGATCCTATCAGTATGGCGACTTGGCAACGCTTACCGCCACGCCGGCCTACGAGTATGTATTCGTCAGATGGGACGACGGCAATACTGACAATCCCCGCGTGGTAACCGTGACAGGTGACGCCACCTATATTGCGGTTTTTGAGAGCCATGTGGGTGTGGGTGAACAGGAACAGCATGCCGTTCGTGTCTGCCCCAATCCCGCCAAGGAAAGCATCCGCATCGAAGGCCTTGAGGGCAACAGCGAGGTGCGGATCTACAACAGCCTCGGCGAGTTGGTGAAGGTCGTCAACGCTACTGCCGACCAGGAAATCGGCATTGAAGACCTTTCCGGTGGCCTCTATCTGGTGCGTTGCGGCAATCAAACCCAACGTTTTGTGAAAAACTGAATTATTTGTATTTTTGTTGAATTGATCAAAAAGAACATGTCATGATTGAACTAAACGACAATTTCAGCCTGGCTGACCTGGGCAACGTGAAGAAAGAGGCTTTCGAGATCTTCTACAATAAAAACCGTGTTTCTTCCTGGGAAGGACATCTGTACATCACCCCCGACAAGGTCTATTTCATTGTGGATTCGACCAGCATGAACGGCCGCTCGATCGTTGACATTGGCGGAGCTCCCAAGTCGTGGTGCATTGATGTGAGCGAGATTGCCTCCTATGGCAAATATGGCCTGGGCGGATTCATGATTACCTTGAAAGACGGCAATGTTCTCCGTTTCTCCAACGTGTTCCGCAAGACACGCAACCAAATCACCGAAGCACTGGACAATCGTTTGGGCAAATGAAAAAACCGGTAATCGTCGCAATGGTTTTCCTAATGGCGGGATGCGTCGGGAAAACCAACAATCCACAAAACGTTGATAACAAAGCTATCGACTGCCTGCCGTTGGTTTCCGTTTCAGGGGACTCAACCACAGTGCGTTATCTTGACGCGCTTCCTGCCGACTACCGTGAAGACGATGAATTCGGACTGATTCTCAACTATGGCGACTATGCCATGGAGGTAGGAGCATGGCCGATGCCCGACGACGATTGGCTCATTACCTGGCATTGGTGCGCTGAAGAGGATGGATGTATCTATAGAATAGACGAGAATGGGGAAGGGGTTGAGGTGGTTTACGTCGATCCTTTCGAAGGCCAGCCTTATCCTGTCATCCATAAGCCCGGCCTTTCGTTCAGCACCCGCAACTATGGCGGGGAGACCATCCATTTCTATGCTGGTCCCGACAGTGACGAGATTCTTTGCTCGACGGATTACAAGGAGATCGGTTTGGATGTCGTTTCTGTCGACGTCAAGACACGCCGGTTGTTGGTGCAGTCCAATCCCAACGACTGGTGTTGGGGAGAGCCGCAAGACGAATATGAGGCGGAGTACCGTCATCCCTTTGTGGAATTGCGTGGCTGGATTGATGAGAATTGGGTGTGCGGCAGCACGATGACAACTTGCCCGTAATGGATTTTCGATAATGAGAAAGGTACTAGTTTTCATAATGCTCATGTTGGCGTCGGGGCTGGGAAGGGCTCAGTCGGGCGAAGAACTGCTCCAATTGGTGGACAGCGCCTATGCCGAGGCAATGGAGGGCCATCTTCAGGAAGCGATACGGATCAACGAAGACGGCCTGGCCCTGGTGCCGCCCGATTCGGTGGGCTTGCAGTGCGAATTCTACTCCTGTCTGCTCTTCTGCTACCACCGTCTCGGCGACTATGAGCAGGCGTTGCGCTACGGCGAGCTTTGCCTGAGCTACGACGAGGTCCATGGCGACCCCTCGGACATCTCTGCCTCGCTGGGCAATTTGGCAGGCATCTACTCCTCGGTGGGCAAGCACGATGTGGCCATCAGCTATCTCAACCGTGCCATTCGCATCGAAGAGGAACTGGTTGAATCCGACCCCGAACACTCCGAAAAGTCACTGGCCATCCGTAAGGCCATGTTGGGAGAGGTGCTGCTGGCCAAAGCCATGACCCTTCCCGAGGAAGAACGCAAGCCGTTGTTCACCCAGGCCCTGCAACTCACCAAGGAAGCCTATCTCATCGACCTGAAACTTGACCGGCAGGCTCAAGTGGGGATGCGCCTTTCCCAGTTGGGCAACATCTATCTGCAAATGGGCGACGAGGAACAGGCCCGCGAATGCAACAGGCAAGCCCTGGAAATCGCTCGGCAGACCAACAACCGCGCCACCGAAACCATTACCCTGCTGCAACTCGGACAATTTGAGGAGGCTGCCGAATTGGCACAAGCCATCGGCATGAAGAAACAGGAAATGGAGGCATGCCGTCATCTTGTGGACGAGTATAGGAAGTCGGGCCGTTTTGAGGAGGCCCTGGCCATGTCGGAGCGTGCTGCCGCCCTGAGCGAAGCCATGCTCAACGAGGAGACGGAACGCCAGCTGGCACTTTGGCAAGTGCGTTACGACACCCAGCAGAAAGAACAACAGTTGCTCCTGCAGGAACAGACCATCCAAGCCCAGAAAACGCACACTATCTGGCTTGTGGCTTTGGTGATTGTGTTCCTGCTGGCCCTGCTGCTCCTTGCCCTTTATGTAGGCCAACTGAAACGCAGTAAACGGATGGTGGAGGAAACCAGTCAAATCAAAGACCGTTACTACACCATATTAAGTCACGACTTGCGCAACCCGATGGTCGCCCAACAACAGGTGCTTCAGATGCTTTGCAAGACCACCACAGGAGAGGTGAACGATTCTCTTAAGAAACTCCTAGCCAGCAATGGTTCCCAACTTGAACTGCTGGGCAACCTTCAAGAGTTGGCCTTGCTCCAACTGGGCAAACGCAAGTTGATGCCCATGCGCCTTGACCTGGCCGGTCTGATCAACGATACGGTTGCCAATTTAAAGGGTATCGGTGAGCTGAAAGACGTCTCCATTACGACTCATGTTGGGCGAATGCTCGTGAGTGCCGACCGTGAGACCATGCGTGTCGTGCTGCGCAACCTGCTCAGCAACGCCATCAAATTCTCCCATCAAGGCAGCACCATCGAGGTCGGCATAGTGACCAATGGCTTCTTTGTCCGCGACCATGGCATCGGCATGAGTGCGGAGCATGTCAAGAAGCTGCTGGCTCCTTCGTCGAACCGTGTTCTCTCGGCAATGGGTACTTCGGGCGAGAACGGCACTGGTATCGGCTTGCCCCTTTGCCTCGAATTAGTCAAAATGAATAATGGTCATCTAACGATGGAAAGCGCCATCAATGAGGGTACCACCGTCACGATTACCCTCCCAGCCCCCAACTCCTAAACTCTCTTTCCCATGAACATCGCTTTACTCGACGATCACGATCTCATCCGTTTGGGACTGCATAGCATCCTATCCAACACCACGCATTGCGTGAGCATTGATGTGGCAAATGCCGATGCGCTATTCGAGAAACTCATGAGCGGAACGCCCTGCGATTTGATTCTATTGGATATCCTGCTGCCGGGAACCAACGGCGTGGAGGTGGCGCAACGGCTGCGAGCCGAATACCCCAATATCAAGATCATCGTTGTCTCGATGGAAGCTAAGGAATATACCATTATCCAACTAATGCAAATAGGTATCGATGGATTCATCAGCAAAAACGGACCAATGGAAGAGGTGGTCGATGCCATCGATTCGGTGGAGGAGGGGGTGCCTTATTACGGCCGCGACCTCGCCGTGTTGGTACGCGACATTGTGGATGCCCGTCTCGACAAAAAGTCCTCGGCCCTGCTTACCAAACGGGAGTTGGAGATAGTGGAAGCCTGCTGCTCGGGCTTGAGCGGCCAAGAAGTGGCTGACAAATACCATATTAGTCTTCGAGCTGTTAACTCACATAAGACAAATATATTTAAAAAATTAGGTCTTTCCTCCTCGGTGGAAATGGTGCGTTTCGCCCTTGAGCACGGGATTATTTGATTATTTCTGATTCTCGTACTGCTGAACCTCGTCATACTTGTATACGAGTTCGATGCCCACTTGCTTGAACATCTCTTCCGACTCGGCGCCATCGTGGTAACGGCGTTCGCATACCACACGGACAATACCGCAGTTGATGATAAGCATGGCGCAAGTGCGGCAGGGAGTCATGCGGCAATACAAGGTGCTGCCGTCCAAAGCGATGCCTCGGCGAGCGGCTTGGCAGATGGCGTTCTGCTCGGCATGCACTGTGCGTACACAGTGTTGGGTGATGCTGCCGTCTTCGTGGATGACCTTGCGGAACAAGTGCCCCACGTCATCGCAATGGGGGAGTCCCTTGGGTGATCCGACGTAGCCCGTCACCAGTATCTGCTTGTCCTTGACAATGACACAGCCACTACGGCCACGGTTGCAGGTGGCACGTTCTGAAACAGTGTCGGCCAGATTCAGGAAATAGTCGTCCCACGAGGGCCTGACGTGTTCTTTAGGCTGGGGTGCCGTTTTTTTTTCAAGCTGTTCGAGCACCTTCTCCACTTGGGCGTGAAGCTCCTCAATGGTGCCATCATTCATGAACACAAAGTCAGCCTGCTTGATGCATTCGCCAAGGTTCTGCTTGTTGGGATCGGTTGAAGTCATCTCGCGCTCCTCGTTGGCTTGGAAGGTCTCGAAGCTCACATGGTCGGTCTCCGAACCACGTAGGTGGATGCGTTCATAGCGGATGCGTTGGTTGGCGTCGACAGCAAAGAGATAGAATTCGCCTTTCTGCCTGAGCGAGGCAATCTCACCGGGAGTCCTCACACTCTCAATGACAGCGTTCTTGCCCTCTGCCTTGGCGCGTTCGAAAAGCTGGTCGGTGATATAGCTCGGCGTGTGGGTTGCCCTCAACTCGTTGCCCATGGCAGTCAACGTGTCGCGGTTCACCTCCAATCCGCGTTTCTCAATCTGTTCAGCGATGAAAGCCCGTACCGAATAATGCACGAAGCCCTTTTCCTTGATCAAATAATCGACGATGGTGCCCTTCCCAGCTCCTAACGTCCCCGTAATCCCTATAATAATCATAATTTAGCAGTTAATTTTCCGTTTTCAGTTTTCAGTTTTCCGTTCTCTCACCTGTTCCTTAATCTCCACCACCCATTTCGTCACGTCGGCAGGTTGGAAGTGTTCCATTTTGTCAAGCAGATCCTTTGGATCGTCGCTGACGATGAGGTTTTCGGCATGTTCCTTGCGCATGAAGCCTTCCTTGGCGATATGGTCGATAAACTGAACGATGCCGTCGTAATAGCCGTTCACGTTGAAAAGCGCCACAGGCTTGTCGAATACACGCAGTTGGCTGAGCACATAGACCTCGAAGAACTCGTCCAAGGTCCCGATACCACCTGGCATGACGATGAATCCGTCGGCCATGTCCTCAAGGACTTTCTTGCGTTCGGCCATCGATTGCACCACAATCATCTCATCAATGCCTTCGTGGCCCACATGCATGTTCATGAGGTGCTGTGTGATGGTGCCGGTCACCTTGCAATGGTTTTCGAGCATCACGTCGGCGATGGTCTTCATCAGTCCCACACTGCCTGCTCCGTAAAGCAACTCGCACTGCCGGTCAGCTAGAACCTGTCCCAATTCTTTGGCTTTTTCTTTATAAACAGGGTCGAAACCCATGCTGCTGCCGCAAAAAACACATATTTTCTTCATGAAACCAATTTTTTGCAAAAGTAATGTTTTTTATCTTTGCATCAAAATTCTAGAAAATGAGTAGGAATATTGGCATTTTGGGCGCGATGGCCCAGGAAATCGATGAAGTAAAGGCACTTCTGAAAGAAAAAACCATAGTTAACATTGCCAACCGCGAGTTTGTGGTGGGTAAAATCGGCGACGTCCGCTGCGTGGTGGCCTTCTCCAAATGGGGCAAGGTGGCGGCGACTATCACGGCAACTTTATTAATTCAGGAATTTGGCGTAACGGATTTGTTCTTCATCGGCACGGCAGGCGCCCTGGCAGATGGCCTGAAGGTGGGCGACATCGTCATTTCCAAACGGCTTGTGCAACATGATCTCGACGCTCGCCCCATCATCTCGCGTTTCGAGTTGCCATTGCTCAATAGAGTCTATGTGAGTAGCGATTTCCATCTGACGGAGTTGGCGGGAAAGGCCGTCTCGAATTTGTTGGAACGCGGAGTTGAATACATGGTGGGTGAGGAGGCTGTGAAGGATTTCAACCTCGCTCCGAAATTGTATTTTGGCGACATTGCTTCGGGCGACCAATTCATTAATAGCAATGAAAAGCGCCAGGAGATTCTAGGTCTGCTTCCCGATGTTCTTTGCGTGGAGATGGAAGGTGCTGCCGTGGCACAAGTCTGCCTCGAGTTTGAGACCCCATTCACTGTAATCCGTACCATCAGCGATACGGCCGACCATAATGCCCGTATCGACTTCGGGAAGTTCATCCTCGAAGTCGCCAATGCCTATTCAAGGTCAATCGTCAGTGAGATCATGCGGCTGATCTAACTCCTGCCGGATTATCTCCCAAAACATCGTCATTCCCACCTCCAGGATGTCATCGGGGAAGTCGAATTCCGGGTTGTGTAGCGCTGGCTGATCTACCCCGGAGCCAATGCCGAAGAACCCTATTGGACATACACTGCCAAACCTGCCGAAGTCTTCAGACCAACGGAAGGGCTCGCTAAGATGGCCGAGGCTAAGCTCCAGGTTTTTTGCGGCTTGTTCAATCACGTGAACGCACTCGGCGTCACTATTGGTGGCGGCGAAGGCCTCGTGTTCTGAAAAGTTGAAGTCAAACAAATAATCCTTGGCTTTGGCGCGGCAGAGCTCGATGATTTGGGAAGCCATCACCTCGAGGTTGCGATCGTCGTAACTGCGTAAGGTAAGCCAGATCTCAGCATGTCCAGGGGCAACGCCAAAGGTCTCCTCGCCCAGCGTGGCATGGGTGATGACAAAGGTGGTCAAAGGCTTCACTGCTTTCAGTTGCTCGCGTTTCTTTTCGAGGTTATGGATGAGCAAAGCCAACAACTCCGAAGGGTTGTGTCCCGTCTCAGGCTGCGAGGCATGGGCGGTGCGCCCGTCGAAACACAGCTTCAGTCCAAACGAAGCCGCGGCAAAACAGCCCTGACGAACCATGATCTTGCCCTTGTCAAAGCCTGGGAGGTTGTGAAGTCCGTAGGCCACATCAGGTTTGATCTGCTCAAATAAAGGATCCTCCAAAATGGCCTTTGCCCCTTGGCCCGTCTCTTCCGCAGGCTGGAACAACAGTACCACTTCGCCGCAATCAGGCCGCTGTTCTCCCAGCCATTGTGCCAGTCCGCAGAGGATGGTGGCATGCCCGTCGTGACCGCATTTGTGTGACACACCTGTGTTTTGTGAGCGATAGGGAATGTTGTTCGGCTCAGGAATATGCAACGCATCAATATCCCCTCGTATCAAAACCCGTTTTCCGTTTTCCGTTTTTCGTTTTCCACTTCTATATACCGCCGCCAGTCCATACCCTCCTATCCTCTCAATCAGCAGGTCGGGCTGGGTTTGCTTTACCCACTCGTTCAAGATCTTGTTAGTCAACGCCTCCCGCCCCGAGAGTTCGGGGTGAGCATGAAGAATATGTCGTAGTTCAATGAGGTTTTCCATAAAGCTGAGCTATTATAGCCGCAAAGGTAATCACTTTTAACTTTTAACCTTTAACTTTTAACTATTTATCTTATCTTTGCCCCGCAAAAGATTTCAAGAAATGACAAGTGTGCTTTATCCTCTGAAATTCAAGCCGATCTTCAAAGACAAGATCTGGGGAGGGAGAAAGATCAAAGATATCGTCGGTCTCGACTATGGCCAGCTGCCCAACTGTGGCGAGGCATGGCTGCTCTCGGGGCTGTGGGACGAACAGAGTGTGGTTGCCAATGGCGACTTCGAAGGTGATGAAATCAACGACCTGGTGGAGACCTTCATGGGTGACCTGGTGGGCGAGGACGTGTTCGATCGCTATGGCGAACAGTTTCCTTTGCTCATCAAGATCATCGATGCCAACGACTGGCTCTCGGTGCAGGTTCATCCCGACGATGAACTGGCTGAAAAACGCGACATCGGCTACGGCAAGACCGAGATGTGGTACGTGATGCAAGCCGATGAGGGTGCGGAGCTGATATCCGGGTTCAATTGTGAGATGAACAGAATGAAATATATCCGTGTTTTAAAGGACAACGATATAAAGTCTGTTCTCAACCATGAAACCGCCCAAAAAGGTGACGTGTTCTACATTCCTGCCGGTCGTGTGCACGCCTTGGGTCCTGGCATCATGGTGGCCGAGATCCAACAGACCAGCGACACCACCTATCGCATCTATGATTGGGACCGTATCGATGTGGCCGGAATGCGCCGCGAATTGCATATTCCACAGTCGCTTGATGCCGTTGACTTCGACCCGGTGGAAAACTACAAGACGCCCTATGAACCGGTGCTCAACAAAACCGTCCCCATGGTGGATTCACCTTATTTCACCACGAGCATGCTTACCCTCAAAGGCGAGATGGCAAAGGACTATTCGGAGCTGGACTCATTTGTGCTTCTTTTCCCCGTGGAAGGAAATTTTTTGCTCGAATGGGAGAATGGCTCGATATTTGTTAATACTGGCGAGGTCGTTTTGATTCCCAATGTCATCGAGAAGGTGAACATCAAGTCGCAAGCTTGTAAAATCTTGGAAATCTACGTCAATAAATAAACAACACAACAACTCAACAAATAAACAATGAAAAAGTTATTCGCTCTCTTAGTCGCTGCCTTGGTCGTCACTGGCCTTCATGCGCAGCAGAAATCAGATCTTCCGAACGTCACAGTCAAGGACCTTC
>JAEEGI010008837.1_pt1 | contig 22181 bp, 17 predicted proteins | sample 8958751 | NCBI WGS metagenome assembly JAEEGI01 (sample SAMN16246545, study PRJNA631951) | gut metagenome | biome: gut microbiome; feature: rumen; material: KS-attached | host: Bos | place: Iran: Karaj | collected 2018-10 | reverse complement strand
GTCCATTTCTTCGGTGTTGCCGTAGACGAAATGATCGGGCAGGATCTCCACCCACTTGGGGCCGTCCTTCTCATAGTGATGGATGGAAGGATCGTACACCACCAGCTTCTTGGCCCGCTCCACGTAAGGGTTCGGATTGGGCACCGCGGACAGCAGCGCCTTGGTGTAAGGATGCAGCGGATGCGCGAACAGCTCTTCCGCCTCCGCCAGCTCCACGATGCGTCCCTTGTGAATGACGGCGATGCGGTCCGAAATAAAGCGGACCACGCTTAAGTCGTGCGCAATGAACAGGTAGGTCAGTCCGCGGCTCTTCTTCATGTCGTTCAGCAGATTCAGGACCTGGGCCCGGATGGAAACGTCCAGCGCAGAGATCGGCTCGTCCGCCACGATGAACTGCGGCTCCATGATCAGGCTTCGGGCAATGCCGATACGCTGACGCTGGCCGCCGGAGAACTCGTGAGGGAAGCGGCTGGAGAACTCGGGCAGAAGGCCCACTTCCTGCAGCGCTTGCTGGACCTTGTCCTGCCTGTCGTGCTCATCCCTGTACAGATGATAGTTGTACAGGCCTTCCGACACGATATAGTCCACCTTGGCGCGCTCGTTCAGGGAGGCCATGGGATCCTGGAAGATCATCTGCATGGAACGGATCACCTTGGTGTCCGTTTCCTTGCTGATCTTTCCGCTGATCCGCTCGCCCTTAAAGAGCACCTCGCCGCTGGTGATGGGGTTGATGCGGACGATGGCCCGGCCGATGGTGGTCTTGCCGCTGCCGCTTTCGCCAACGAGCGCGAAGGTCTCACCCTTATAGATCTCGAAGTTCACGTCGTTCACGGCCACGAATTTCTTGCGGCCCGTACCGAAGGTGACCTGCATGTTTTTGACCTCGATCAGCGTCTCCCGGTTCGGATCCAGATGCGGGTGATACGCGTTCGGATCGGTGCCTTTGCCGGTCAGGTTCATCCGGGAGAGACGCTCGATGGAATCGGGCTGCTCCACCTTGGGCGCGCGGTTGTCGCGGAGCCAGGATTTAACGGTATGCGTACCCGTCACCTCGTAAACGGGAGGCTCTTCCAGGAAGTCGATGTTCAGGGCGTGCTTGTTGCGCGGCGCGAAGGCGTCGCCCTGGATCTTGTTGAACAGGTTGGGCGGCGTGCCGTCGATGGCCGGCAGCTTTTCGCCCTTGACGCCCAGCTGCGGCAGCGCCGACAGAAGCGCCCAGGTGTAAGGATGCTGCGGATTGAAGAACACTTCGTTGGCCATGCCGATCTCGATGATCTGCCCGCCGTACATGACCGCTACCCGGTCGGCCACGTTGGCCACCACACCCAGGTCGTGGGTGATGTAGATGATGGTCATGTTCTGTTCTTTCTGCAGCGTGCGGATCAGGTCCAGGATCTGGGCCTGGATGGTCACGTCCAGAGCGGTGGTCGGCTCGTCGCAGATCAGGATCTGGGGACGGCAGGCTACGGCGATGGCGATGACCACGCGCTGGCGCATGCCGCCGGAAAACTCATGCGGATACTGCTTGTAGCGGCGTTTCGGATCCGGAATGCCGACCGCGCTCAGGATGCGGTACACTTCCTCCTTCGCAGCCTTGCCCTTTAAGCCCTGATGCAGCTCCACGCTTTCCTGGATCTGGAAGCCGATGGTCTTTAAGGGGTTCAGGCTGGTCATGGGGTCCTGGGTGACCATGGCGATCTTCTTGCCGCGGATGCGCAGCCAGTCCTTCTCGCTGAACTGAGTCAGGTCCTCGCCCTGATACATGATGGAGCCGTTGGTGATCTTGCCGTTTTTGTCCAGCATGCCCACGAAGCACTTGGTGAACACGCTCTTGCCGGAGCCGGATTCACCCACGATGGCCAGGGTCTCGCCCTCGTACAGATCCAGAGAGGTGCGCCGGATGGCGGTCAGCGATTTGCCGCGCAGGGAGAAGGTCACCTCCACGTCGCGGGCGGAAAGGAGCGGCTCCTGTGCCAGGATCTTTTTGGCGCGTTCGTCGAAATCAACGGTGTTCTGCTTATTTAATGCTTCACTCATTTTACGCGCCCTCCTTTACACATGGTTCCGGGGGTCACACGCGTCGGAGAACGCGTTGCCCACCAGGTAGAAGGTGATGGAGATGAAGGACACGATGGCCGCCGGGAACCACAGCGTGTAAGCCGCACGCGGGAAAACCGCGCTGGCCGCGGACAGCAGGTTGCCGAGCGAGGGGACCATGATATCCATCAGTCCCAGGTAGGTAAGGGTGACCTCGTACGCGATGGTCAGGGGAATAGCCAATGCCAGACGAAGGATGATCACGCTGACCAGATACGGGAAGATGTTCCGGGACAGGATGCGTCCCAGCTTCGTGCCCAGACAGCGCGAAGCGAGGTTATATTCGCGGTCGCGGTACATAAAGACCAGGTTTCTGACGTTCCGGGCGGTGGCCAGCCAGCCGAAGGCGATCATGGCAACCCCCATGGTCAGCATGGTCTTGCCCACCATCAGCGCGATCAGGGTCATGTAAATGATGGTCGGCACGTTGTCGATCAGGTTGTACAGTTCCGTGAAGAAACGGTCAAGCTTGCGGACATACCCCCACACGAGGCCGATGATCACGCCCAGGGTGATCTGGCCGATGGAGACCAGCACGGCCAGCAGGATCGAGGCGCGGGTGGCGTACCACACCTGGGCCCAGTAGTCCTGACCGATGGCGTTGGTGCCGAACCAGAACTCGGCGTTCGGCGTGATGTACATGCGGTTGATCGGATCGGGCGCCATGTAGATGTCGTACTTTCCGATCGCGCTGGCGATGAAAGTAAAAACAAACATGAGGAGGAAGGAGATGCCCAGTATCACGGCGAGCTTATTTTTCAGGAAGTTCGCCCATACGCTCTTCCAGTAGGAATAATTTGAATAGCCGATCTTCTCCGCTTCCTGCGCGTTGTATTCCGCAAAGGCAAAAAGCTGCTCTTCCGGCATCTGGCTGCGGGACTTGGGATATTCGCGGCCCCTCGGCCGTTCTCTCGTGGGATCGGTGTCGACCTTGTCTTTGTCGACCGTCATGTTGACAACGGGCGCTTCCGCCTCCTGGACGGTCTTGTTACGTTCCTGTTTATCCATTAACGCGCATCCCCCTTTCCGATCAGTTTGATCCTCGGATCGATTATCGTCATGAGCAGGTCGCCCAGGAACACGCCGAAAATACCCATGGTCGCATACAGCATCACGATGCCCTGGACCAGGTTCAGGTCATAGCGGCTGATAGCCGTGGTCAGTTCGGGACCCATGCCGGGCACGGCGAAGAAGCGCTCCACCAGAAGGGAACCGCCGACCGTGAGCAAAACGGAATACGGCAGATACTGCGCAAGCGGCACGAAGGCGTTCTTTAAGACGTGGCGGAACATCACTTTCCGGTCGCTGAGGCCCTTCAGCTTCGCCAGACGGATGTAATCCTTGTTCAGCTCGTCCACCATGTAGCGGCGTGTCCAGAGCATGTAACCGGCGATGGAGCCGATGGACAGGCAGATGACGGGCAGCACCTTGGTAAGCCACGGCTTCGCAGCGGTTGCGTCGTAGCGCAGGGGAAGGCCCAGCAGCGACGCGCCGACGATCATGATGATCGTGTACATAACGAGTTTTGGCAGCGCTTGCACGACGACCGTAAAGCCCATGCCGATGTGGTCGAACAGCTTGTCCTTGTATACGGCCTGCAGAACGCCAAGAACGACGCCAACCACCAGTGAGAAGGCAAGCGAAAGCAGGCCGATCTCCATAGAAACGGTCATCTTGGAGGCAATCACGTCGGTGACGTACTGGTTCTTCTCCAGGCGGATGCTCTTGCCCAGGTTGAACATCACCTTCGTGTAATAGCCTTCCTTCAGCTTGCCGAAGGGCTCCTCCCCGGTCTTGTTCTTTTCGGTCAGGTAGTCGATCAGGGACTTTGGCTCGATGGATTTCACTTCCTTGCCCTTGGCGTTGAACACCCGCACCTGCAGCATATCCCGGAAGAAATCGCCCAGCTGGGCTAAAATGGACCGGTTTACGTAGCCGGTTCCCTTCACCGCCACGTCATTTTCGCGGCAGGTATGGCAGGCCTCTTCGTTCACCAGGCCTTTGCCTCCGCAGTCGGGACAGATCTCCATCAGTCCCAGACGCTCCAGCTTGGCGTACTTTTGGGTCTCGGTGAATTTGATCAATTCATCTTCGGTAAAGAAATAGTCGCTTGGCATGAGCCGCAGTAAGAAAAACACCACGCAGACGACCAGCAGGATCACGATCACTGACTGCAGCAGCCGTTTTATGATGTATTTTATCATGGGCCATCCTCCTTTTTCTCAAGATTCTGACACGGGTCTGTCTGTGAAATCCCGGAAAAAACCGCGCAGCGCACTCCGCAGCTTTTTTCGGGATTTCCCTCCCGGTATTCTGAAAAGCAAACTTCCGGGGCAGTCCATAGGGGCGGCCCCGGAAGCGTTGTTCCGATCTGATTCGAATTGTGAAGTACGACCCGAATCAGTCTTGCCCGGCCTTTACCGGAATCAAGGTTTTATTCGGCGTTGTACTTGGCAGCGTTGGCTTCCATCTGCTCGGTGGTGTAAGGAGTCTCGGAGACTTCCCAATCCACGTAGCGGTACGCCTGCATGCCGTACATGCTGTACACCTTGGTGTAGTTGTTGACCTTGGTCAGCTCCCAGCCTACCTCGTAGGAGCAAGGGATTACCAGCGCATGGTTCAGCATGCAGGCTTCGGCCTTCGCGAAGGCGGCGTAGCGGGCATCCATGTCGTTGGTGATGGCCTTGGCGGCGACGACCAGGTCGGTGAACTCCTTGTAAGCGGCGATCAGATCAGGATCGTCGTTCTCGTTGCACAGGCTGTACGCGTTGGAGTAGTAAGCCTGAGGATCATCATAGGTCTCCTGGCCGAGGAAGTTGATCGGGTCAGCAAAGTCGGCGCCCCAGCCGTTGATGAAGATGGAAGCCTTGCGAGGCTTGCGGACTTCGTTGGCAAGGGAGGAAACGTAGGTGTTGGTCTTGAGCACGACGTAGTCGCTGCCCAGGCACTCGGCAAAGATGTTCTCCAGAACCTTGGCGGTCTGAGCGGCAACATCGGAGGAGCCGGAGATGTAGTAGTCAACGGTGACCGGGAAGGTGACGCCCTTGGCAGTCAGCTCTTCCATGGCCTTGGCCTTGTACTGAGCCGCCGCTTCGGCGTTCACGCGGGTGTACTTGGTGTAGTCATACTCCATGCCCAGTTCCTTCAGAACCAGCTTGGTGTAGTCGGTGCCGTCAGAGGTGAAGGCCACGCCGTTGCCGGTGTAGGCAAAGTTCTGGCAGCTCAGCGGGTTGATGGCGTTGGTGCGGGCGAAGTAGTTGGTCAGATCCAGACCGTAGTACAGGCTCTTGCGGAAGTTCTCGTTGGCAATAGCGGTGTTCCAGTTGGTATCCGGGGTCGTGCCGTCTTCCAGGTTCTTCGCATATACCAGGTGGATCTGGTAGGAATACTTGGTGGGACGGGACTCAACCAGGTACTGCTTCAGATCGCCGTCGCTGGTTCCATTGTAGATGCCCTGCAGGGTCGCCTGGTCCAGGGAGACGTGATCCAGTTCGCCGTTCTTGAACAGCTGGAAGGCCACGGAAGCGGATTCGACCATCTTGATGGTGACGGTGTCGAAGCGGCTGCAGTTGGCATCGTTCCAGTAGTTCGGGCTCTTGGTGAGCACTTTCTGGTTCTGGGATACGAAGTAGGTGACGGTGTAGGCACCACTGTACCACATATTCTCCCAGGTGACGTCACGGTAACCGTCAACGCCCAGTTCCTCGATCAGCTCGGCAGACAGAGGGTACAGGCAGTTGTAGGTCGCCACGGACGGGAAGTAAGGCAGCTGGTCGATCAGCGTGTAGGTAATGGTGCCGGCGGCATCATCAACGGCAATGCCGACCATCTCGGCGAACTTGCTGCCGTCTTCGGCAGTCAGAGCCTTCGCGGCTTCCGCGCCGTCGGATTCGGTCAGGGCCTTGGTGTACTCATAGTAGTCGTTGGCACCGACGATCATCTCGGCAGGCATGGAAACGTTGTAGGAATCGTTCTTGGCATAGTTCAGGACCCATTCCAGGCCGGTAGCCCAGTCGGAAGCTACCACATCAGCCTGCTTCTCGCCGTCCTTGTTGAACCAGGTCATGCCTTCGTTCAGCGTGAAGATCCAGGTCTTGCCGCCGTCGGGAGTCTCATAGCTCTTCGCAGCGTTCAGCTTCAGGTTGCCGTGGTTGTCGTTGGTCAGCAGGCCGTCGAACAGGTTGCACAGCACGTTCAGGTCGGCTGCAGCCTGTGAATAATGGACGTTCCAGGTTTCCAGCTCACGGGCCTTGGTCTCATAGGTGTTCAGGGTCTTCTTACCTTCGGGTTCGGGAGCCGTCGTGGGCTGATCGGGAGCCTGAGTAGGCTGATCGGGAGCCTGAGTAGGCTGGTCGGGGGCCTTCGTCTGGTCGGGCGCCTGGGTGGTCTGGGCCGGGGCCTGAGTCGTCTGGTCCGTGTTCGGGCCGCAGGCTGCCAGGGAGAGAACCATCGCGACAGTCAGCAGCAGCGCTAACAGTTTCTTCATAATCATCCTCCTTACAGATAATCATTTATGGCTGTTCCTGCGGGAACATCGCCATATTGGGCTTTATCATAGCAAAGAGATCTGTAGTTGTCAAGAGAAAAAAAGGAATAAAAGAACGCGGCAAATGAATAAATGCAGATTAAACATGCGGCCCGCCTTGCCGGGACGGGGCGGACGTGATATAATTCTCCCAGACTCATCCGGAGGGAGACGCTATGATCCGTTGGCTGAAAAAGCATTTTACCCGGGATATGATCCGCCCGCTGATCTATAAGGTATTTACGCGCGCCGTGCTGGCCCTGTTTGCAGCCGAGCTCTTCCGCTTTTTCGCGCCCGCGTCCTGGCCCCTGACCCGGCGTTCCAATCTGGCGTTTCTCTTTACCATCCTGTTCCTTTTGGGCGCCGTGATCGCCTGGCTCCGGCTGGACGGCATGGCCATCCCGCAGTTCAAGCTGCCCCGCTTTAAAAGGAAGGATCCCGCCTTCCTCACCGGCGATATCGCGGACCATATCGACGACGACATCGTGAAGTTCGACGACCTGGACAAGGAAGAGCAGGACGTCTGCGTCCTGCTCACCGATATCTTCCTCGCCGCCGTCTGCCTGGTGCTGGCGCTGATCCTTTGATTCGCCGCCTCCTGCCTCCTACGCGGGCGAGGACGTGCGGTCCTGCTTCAGGATCTTCTTACCCATGACCAGCGTCAGCCCCTTCATCAGCAGATATTCCGAGGCCGCCAGCTCCAGGCATTTAAGCAGCGTACGGCCGGACACCCGCACCAGCTCGAACAGATCGTTCAGCACCACGGTGCAGAGGAAAAAGCCCGCCATGCTCAGCACGATCACGGCCACCCGGTATTTATTTAACGGCCGGGAGATGGAAAACAGAATAAAGAATCCGGCCATCGCCAGCAGATACGTGCAGGCCGTGCCGACCTCTTCCCTGGGGATCGCAGCAAGGCGGTCCGAAAAGAACGCCACCGCATTGATGACGAAAAACGCGGACAGCGCCGCCGGGAGCGAACGCAGCAGGGTATTCTGGATAAAGTGCCCCTGCTGCTTTCTTTCGTTGGGCTCCAGCGCCAGCAGGAAGGCCGGGATGCCGATGTTGAAGCCCGAGATCAGACTGACCTGCGCCGGCCGCAGCGGATAGGCGATCGTCAGCAGGATCGCGAACAGCGCCGTCAGCAGGGAGAAGATATTTTTATAGAGGAAAAGCGTAGCGGAACGGGTGATGTTGTTGATGTCGCGCCGCCCCTCGGAGACGATCTGCCGCATGTGCGAGAAGTCCGAATCCAGCAGGACCACCTGCGCGGCCTGCCGGGCCGCGTCGCTCCCGCCGCCCATGGCCACGGAGCAGTCGGCCTCCTTCATGGCCAGGATATCGTTCACGCCGTCGCCGGACATGGCGACCTTCAGGCCCTTTTCCTTCATGGCAAGGATCAGGCCTTTTTTCTGCTCCGGGCTCACGCGCCCGAAAACGGTGTATTTCAGCGCCGCTTCCTTCAGTTTTTCTTCCGTATCCAGCGTCGTGGCGTCCACGTAGCGGTCCGCATTCGCAATGTCCGCCTCCGCCGCCACGCGCGAGACCGTCATGGGATTGTCGCCGGAGATGACCTTCACGGTGACGCCCTGCGCGGCAAAGCCCGCGAAGGTCTCCTTCGCGTTCTCGCGGATCCGGTTCTGCAGCACCACGAAGAGCAGCGGCCGGGAATCCGGCTCCCGTCCGCCCGTAAAAGCCATCACCCGCTGTCCCGCCGCCGCCCGGCGCTCGATATTCTCCCGGTTCTCCTCAAGCTGTTCCGGGGAAAGCAGGTATTCCGGCGCACCCAGGCGGTAGGAGGTCTCCGCAAGATCGATCTGCGAATACTTTTTGCGGGAGTTAAACGGCTGCACGGCCGCGTCTTCAAAAGGCTCCCGCGCCGGGAAGTACGCGCGCAGCGCTTCCATCGTGATGTTGCTGTCCGTCATCGTGCGGATATAGGAAGAAAGCAGCGCTTCGGCCTGCTCCTTCGCGGTCAGGTCCGTCACCGCTTCCACCGCCGCCGGCTCCGGCGAGAGCGGATCGCTCTTCTGCGCCGGCAGGAAGGTCTCGCTCACGTTCATCTCCGGGCTCGTGATGGTCCCGGTCTTGTCCAGGCACAGAACGTCCACCCGCGCCAGGGTCTCTATGCTCCTCATATCGTGCAGCAGCACCTTTTCCCGTGCCAGCCGCATGGCGCTTAAAGCCAGGGCCATGGTCATCAGAAGGTACATGCCTTCCGGGATCATGCCGATGACCGCGCCGACCATCGAATTGATGCCTTCCTTCCAGCCGAGGTGATTGACGGCCACCGCCTGCCACAAAAGCAGGCCGCCCACCGGGATGATGGCGATGCCGGCCACCCGGATGACGGTCTCGATATCCCGGATCATCTCCGAGGTCCTGTCCTTGATCTCCTTGGCCTTCGCCGTCAGCTGGGCGGCGTAGGACTCCGCGCCGACCCGCGTCAGGCGCGCCGTCACCGTGCCGGCCGTGAGGAAGCTGCCGGATTTCAGCTCGCTGCCCGCTTTTTTCTCCACCTCGTCCTCTTCGCCGGTCAGGAGCGATTCGTTGACGCCCGCCTCTCCGTCCAGGACCACCGCGTCCGCGGGGATCTGCTGGCCGATCGACAGGCGGATGACGTCCCCCAGGACCAGCTGGTCGGACGGGACCTTGACTTCTGCGCCGTCCCGCAGACAGAGATACTCCGAAACGTCCAGCAGCGCCAGCTCATCCAGCACCTTTTTGGAGCGCAGCTGCTGGATGATGCCGATCAGCGTGTTCGCGATGACGACCGGCAGGAAGGTCAGGCTCCGGAAGGAGCCCGTGAGGATCAGCAGCAGCGCCAGCAGCGCAAAGATGGCGTTGAAATAGGTAAAAACGTGCGACGCAATGATGCCGGGCACCGTCATGCCGGCTTTTTCCGGCAGGCGGTTCGTCTTTCCCTGCGCCGCAAGCGCACGGACTTCCTCCGTGTTCAAACCCTGGTATGTCATGAAAAAAGGATTCCTTTCCCTTTTCGTTTACGTTGTCAGATGGAACTGGAAGCCGGCCAGCTCCTTTTCCAGATACACGAAGATGATGCGTCCGTTTTCGTCGCGCCGGACGGAGCTCTCGTCAAAGGTGACGCCTTTCTTTTTCAGGACCTCCATGGCGGCTTCGACGTCGTCCGTCTGCATGGCTACGTGCCCGCGGGCACCGCGTCGGTCGCTGGTCATCACCTCAAACAGGCTGCCGGCCCAGCAGGCAACAGGTGTTTCGTGGGTCCCGCCCAGATCAAACAGGGCCGAAAGCAGGGCGGCCAGCTGCGCCGCCTCCTCCGGACTGTCCGTGCGGATGCCGATATGCTTAATACGGTAAGCTGCTGCTTCGTTCATGGCATTTTCCTTTCCTGCCGTGTTTTCTGCAGACAGTATAGCACAAAACGGCCGCTTTCAGTCCGTTTCTTCCTTCGATTTTTCCGCAGCCGCCTGAAGATCCGGGAAAGCCGAATACATTGGCGTCTCCTTCGAATTCTTAAAGGTCCGGTCCACATAGTTTTTTGTGATCTTCACGACAAGCGGTGAAAGCGCCACCACGCCGATCAGGTTCGGCACCATCATCAGGCCGTTGAAGGTATCGGAAATATTCCACGGCAGATCCACGTTTGTCAGGATGCTGCTGACAAAAATGATGCCCACAAAGACCGCTTTGTAGAGAATCGCGCTCTTCTCACCGAACAGATAGATCCAGCTGCGCGTCCCGTACAGGCTCCAGCCGAGGATGGTGGAAAAAGCGAAAAGCAGGACGGCGACGGCGACGAACATGCCGCCGAAAGCGCCGAAATTGTTTGTGAAGGCCTGCGCGACCAGCGTGTTTTTATCCATCTCCGCAAAGGCGGTAACGACGCTGCCGCTCGAAAGATCAATGACGCCGGAGGAAAGCACCACAATCGCGGTCATCGTGCAGATAATGATGGTATCGAAGAAGACCTCGAAGATACCCCAAAGCCCTTGTCGGACCGGTTCTTTGACGTTGGAAGCGGAATGGACCATGACCGAGGAGCCGAGACCGGCCTCATTGGAAAAAATACCGCGCTTGAAGCCCATCTTGATGGCCGCTCCGACGGCACCGCCGGCCGCAGCCCGCGCGGTAAAGGCAAATTTAAAGATGGCGCCGAAAATCGCGCCCAAAAGATCCAGATGCGTGAACAGGATGACCAGCGCCCCTATAATATAGACGATCGACATGAACGGAACCAGTTTTTCGGTAACGGCCGCGATGCGCTTGATACCGCCGATGATGACCAGCGCCGCCAGGATCAGCAGCACCGCACCGGTGACCCAGCGGGGAATGCGGAAGGCTGCCTGCATATTGCCGGCGATGGTATTGGCCTGCGCCAAGTTACCGATACCGAAGGAGGCCAGCACCGCAAAGCAGGCGAAGAGGATCGCCAGCACGCGGCCGACATTCTTCATGCCTTTTTTGGCGCCCAGCCCGTCGTGCAGGTAGTACATGGCGCCGCCGGCCCAGTCGCCGTTTTTATCCCGCCGGCGGAAAAAGATGCCGAGAACGTTTTCTGAGTAGTTCGTCATCATGCCGAAAAAGGCGGACAGCCACATCCAGAAGACCGCACCGGGCCCGCCGACCGCAATGGCGCCGGCTACGCCGGCAATATTTCCGGTGCCGACGGTAGCCGCCAGCGCCGTGCAGAGCGCCTGAAACTGCGAGATCGTGCCTTTTTCTTCTGTGTGCGAAGAAATCTTCTTGTTGAAGATGCTGCCGACGGTCTTTCCCATCCAGTGTCCGAAGTGTGTGATCTGGAAAAACTTCGTGAGCACCGTCATCAGGATGCCCGTGCCGAGGAGGATCGCAATGCCGAACCAGCCCCAGATGAAATCGTTCAGTTCGCCCGCGATGAAATTAAAGATTGCCATACTGCTCCTTCCGACCGTCCCGGATCCATAAAGAAGAGGGAGCCGCCCATCGGCAGTTCCCTCTTCTTCATACAACTGTGGCTTCTGACCGGCTTCGTACGGAAGCCGTCTTTCTGTCCTTTTGCCTGAGAGATTCGTCTTCCGACTTGCACCTTCGGCACCCCATTTAAGGAGTTCTCCAGAAATCCGTCCGCGGCCGGTCTTTCCATTCCGGCCGTTTCATACGGTCTTTTATTAAATTTTGTGCCATTATAGCGCAGCCGCAGGCTCTTCGCAAGAGATTCTTCGCTCTTTTTGCAAAGAAAAATCCGCCCGGTGAGGGCGGATGAAAACAGTCCTGCCGTTTAGGCACGGGATATCGAAGAACGCCTCAGTCCCTCCGGCCTTGAATGATCCCATCGGATATATAAACGATCCGTGAACATTCAGCCGCGACCTTCGGATCGTGCGTAGCCAGGATGACCGTCATCCCCTTTTCTTCGTTCAGCCGGTGAAAGATCTGCATGACTTCCTCGGCCGTCCCGGAATCCAGCGCGCCGGTCGGCTCGTCAGCCAGCAGAAGCAGCGGTTCGTTGGCGATCGCCCGGGCGATGGCAACGCGCTGCTGCTGTCCTCCGGAAAGCTGATCGACCGGGACCGCCGCCTTTTCGCCGATGCCCAGTTCCTCAAGCAGCTTCAGGGCGCGAGGAGATACCTGCACGTATTTCGTGTGTTTGTTCAAAAGCAGCGGCAGAGACACGTTCTGCAGCGCCGTCTGGTGCAGGATCAGGCCGAAATTCTGCATCACAAAGCCGATCTTCTCGTTCCGCAGCAGCGCCAGCTGATTCGGTTGAAGCGCTGAGACGTCTGTGCCGTCAAAGACGTACTGCCCTCCGTCAAAGCTGTCCAGCAGACCTAATACGTGCAGTAAAGTAGATTTGCCGGAGCCGGAAACGCCCATCACCGCAACCATTTCTCCTCGCTCTATTTCCAGAAAGACCTCCCTCAGTGCGTGGACCTGCGTCTCTTTTCCTTTGTTGTAATATTTTTCTGTTTGCCTTAACGCGATCAGACTCATTGCCGGAACCTCCTCCCGATGATCTGCGCCGGACTTTTCCGGCTGAGCAAGGTCAGCTGCACCAGAGAAAGCAGTATGCTTCCTGCGATCAGACCCAGAAGCGGCCAGAGCGTACTGTGCTGATACAGCCGGATCTTCAATGTCAGAGCCACTACCAGGGATATCAGATAGGGAATGACGATCTCGACCGTATTCACACAGGCCTGTATCAGCACCGCCTTCCCAACGCCGGCTCCGCACAGATAACGGATGGCATAGGCTTTCTCGTTTTCTTTGCCTGTCAGGAAGTATTCTCCCAGCAGCGCGGTGCTGAACAGAACCAGAAGCGTAACGCTTAAAAAAAGCGGCGCCGCCATAGAATCGCGGTTTCCTTCATGGATCCCGTCTTTGATCAGCGCGACCGAATCGATATCCAGTATCCGCAGGGCCTCCGTATCGATCTCATTTAATTTTACGTAAAGATGGCTCGCCAGCAGGCGTTTGGTATAGTCCGCATTTTTTTCTGCAGGACAAAGCAGGACAATACAGTTCGTACTGTCAAAGTACACGTGTCCGGTATTGCCGAAAGTCAGGTCTAAAGCAAGAACCCCGCAGATATACGCGCTGATTCTGCCGGTCTCCCGGAAGTAAAGTTCGCAGATCTCTCCGCAGGGGTACGTCCTGCGCAGGGAATAGGGAATAACGGCGATATACTGACAGTCATGCGCTTCCGCCTCAAACCAGGTCCCCTCTGCCAAGGCTATCGGGACGGCTTTATAACAGGCAAGTTCATTGATCTCTCCGAAATACTGCTGTTCTCCCATTCCGTTTTCTCCGGTCAGCTTGACTGTCGGTGCAAACACGGTGCCGTGTTCCTTCGCATACTCGATCTGATCCGGCTTTTTCGGATCCACAGCCGCCATATCTGCGTATCGTTCCATGTAGCGGTCTATCTCCCGGTATTTTTCCAACATATCCGCACAGAGATACAGAAGGACCAGCCCGACGATCAGCTCCATTGCGATCAGAATCCGTTTGGGAAAGTCGCTGGAAAAAGCGCCGCGAACCAATTGCAGAAACTTCATCGTTTCACCTCCACAGCGCCGTTTCCGCCGGCTGCGCGTTCGTCATGCGGCGCACGGTCGGCAGAAGAGCCAGAAAACACAGCAGCAGAACGCTGCAGAAAGTCACTGCCAGCTGCCACACAGGAAGCTCCGCGTATTGAAAGCGTTCCATGATCAGCGGCTCCAGCAGCAGACGGAACAGCAGGATCCCGCACATGCTGCTGACGGCGCTGATCAGAAGCGGCGCTAGATACAGTCCCCAGAAAACGGTCTTTTCACCCGCCCCGCACACCTTCAGGACCATAAAGCGGTAGCGCGCTTCGGAGATCAGATGCTTAAAAAGATTTAACGCGTTCAGGACCGTCAGGAGGAAAATGCCGCCGCTTATGCCTAACATAACGGCAATTTCAATAAAGTAACCGCTTTTTCTGATATCAAACATGCAGTCTGCAGTAACCCCGGCGCGGGCCAGGCCGTCCAGCTGTTCCGCGGAAAGCGGTTTATAAAAAACACAGACAACATTGTCCGGAATAAAGCCGGCCGTTTTCCCGGAAAGCGTCTTCATCAGGAGATATGGCAGCGCATTATGCTCCTGCCGAACGCCGATTATCCGCACCTCGCTGTCCAGAATTTTAATACTGTCTCCGACTTTTGCGTCCGGAAAATCATCTCTGCCTACCACCGCGACGGCAGCACCGCTCTTTACTTCTTCCTCTTCAAACCAGCGGCCTTCCAACATGGTTCTTTCTCTTCTCGCTTCAAACAGCGGCGACAGGCGTTCATCCGGAAAAGCCGCACGCCAGGAGATGATCTTCGGAGTCGGCGGAGGGGGAGCCTGCTTGTCGACCGGCCCGTATGTGACCGTCACAGAAGAGGCGTCGGGAGAATACGTTGAAAAGGTCACGGCATAATAAGCATCCCGGACAGCGGGACTGTCCTTGCTCAGGAAGAATTGATCGAACACCTCTATCGGCGTCTTATCGGCAGAAGCCTCAGAGAAATAGAGCCGGTATGTCGCCTTTGCGATCTGCAGGTCCCGAAAAACGCTCGCATTGGAGGAAAAGAAACTGAGCATGGATAGGGAGACCCCGACCGATAGTCCGAGGGATAGAAGGATCACAAGCAGGCTTGCTTTTTCACGCTTTAAAAGAGAACGCAGATCCCCCAGAATCAGAACCGCTGTTTTCATCGGATGTTCCTTCTTCCTTTCGCGTGTATCAGATACGCATTTCCATCGCTTAACGACAGAATTCATTCAAAGAAATCTTAGTGCGTTTCGGAGATTTTTGGAATACCCGGCACGCAATCTTAATTCAATTTTAATGGAATCTTAAGCTTTTCATAACTGCGAAGGCGATTTAAGAATCGTTTTCTTTTTATGAATCGCCTTTTCTCACTTTTTCTGCCAACAGACAGACTCCATATCCAAGAAAATAAAAAAGCATAAACCAAAGGATTTGACCGCTGTCCGCAATTTTCCACTTATAACCGGTAAGCAACCGAAAAGCCGCATGAAAAACGAAAAACCCGGCAGGAATCAAAAAAGAAAGCTGTAAGTGTTTCCGCACAGACAGAGTTTTGTCAAACAACAGATCCACTGAAAAACCACAAAGCGCAGCCCCGCCAAACAGAGAAAAAAGATTGGCAAAATAATAGTCAAGATGGCGCTTGTCTTCTAAAACCTGCGCGACAGGATTGATTTTGATTGCTTCGTTTAGAGGCAGTAACGGATCCATGAAAAGCCTGAAAGCAACAGAATCTAGTGGCAGCGGCAACAGATAGTAGGTCAATAAAATAACACACCCTGTAAGGAAAACAATTCTTCCCAAATAGGAAATAGCCCTAAGCGGTTTCTTTTTCCAGATCCAGATTCCATATGTGATTACAGCTATAATAATATAGAGAATGGGTTCCATTAAAACCATAATGTTATCCCCTCAAAGATATAAAAATGGGGTAAACAGCCATGTCTGCCCCATTAAAAATGTATTATTTATAGTTCGCAAAATTAAATTCTGCGTTATAAATATGGAAACAGTATGAAGAATTCGCTCCAGATGTTGTTAGTCTAATGCGGCACTGAGCATTATTGCTATAATCCACCCAGGTAAACGCTTTGTTATTAATTTGATAAGTTACTGTAGCCGTATCTGTATTAGATGGATTTCCCCACATTACATGGTTTATTATAGTGAAGGAGTCTCTAACTACATATATCCCAAGAAATCCTTGTGTCAAATAAGACAAAGAGGCGTCAATATATCTATTAGATGTCCCTGGGTCAATAATCATATAAAAAGTATTATTGACCATTCGACAAATTTTACCTGTTACATATTCGGAAGAACTCTGATCGCTTCCCGCTCCACGTACTTCATAAGTATGTGTAATATCAGCTGCATGCACACTTATTAAAAATGTAGTTAAAACAAACAGTGTTACAATAAAAGAATATGCTATCGTTCTTACTCTCATAGTTTTTCTTTCCATCCTTTTCCTGCTCCCGCAAATTAACATTATATTGTACTATAACCAACTCTATACTTATCAGTAATTAGAAAAATTAAACTCCGCATTGTAAATTCTAAACGCATACGCACTGTTTGCTCCAGATGCTATAAGCGAAATATACCCTTGATCTCCTGTACCATAGGACGCCCATACAAATGCAATATTATTCATCTGACGGGAAACTGTAGCATCTCCATAATAACCAGGATTTCCCCAATATTCATTATTTATGATATTAACACTGTCTGCCAGTCTATATCCTCCCCACCAAGCGGGAACCATATACGCCATTGAAACAACAATATATCTATTTGTCGTTCCCATATCAATTTCCATATAAAATGTATTGTCAACCATACTGCATATTTTTCCTGTAATCTGATGCGAGGACGTTTGATTGTTCCCGTTTCCCCTTAAAAAGAATGTGTGCGAAAAATCCGCAGCATAAACACTGGTAAACATGGCTATTGTTACAAACGCAGTCACAATCAAACAATACCAAAACCTTCTGTTATTCATCGGTGTAATCTCCTTCCATATTTAATATTTTACCGATTAGTAATATGACATTTAAATTTTAAAAATCATTGTCGAAAAAAACAACTTAGAATAAACAAAAAGCCTCTCATAATGAGAGGCCTTTGAAAAATCGTATCATTCCTCACGGAACAGTATCTTAATTGGTTCCGGCAATCCCAAAATAAACAGTTTTTCCATTTCCTCGAAGGATATTGAAATGGTACCGAGAAGCCATTCACACAGAAGGGTTACCATTCCCGCACAATAACCCCGAATGCACAGTTCGGTACTCTTTTCTATCATTTCCTTATGAGATTTCTTTAAAATATATTTTTTCAGCTCCTCTGCATTGATGTTTATCATGGTTCTGATGAATGAATCATGTCCATGTGTGTTTTGAATCAGGTTTGCTATCTTGTTTTTGTTTTTCTGGCATAACAGTAATCCGTCCCGCAAAGAATCCTGCCAGGTATATGCCATCGTTTGCGATTTTTTTATCATCTCCTGAAAAGAGTTCGCATATATCCAGGATATCAGATCATATTTATCCCGAAAGTAACGGTAAAAAGTCGCAACAGAATAATCGCAGTTAGCTGCAATATCCTGAACCGATATTTTATCCACCGGCATTACTTCGACCAGTTCTCTGAAAGAGTCCACCAAAATATCTTTTGCAGTTTTCCGTTTCATGACACACCTCCCGTAAACCAATGTCGGTCATAATACGGCAGAAATCATTCTGAGACTTCGCCTTCCTGTCTACTTTTTGTACTCCTCCAGCACCTGCTTTAAAAGCTGCGGGTCGTCCGTCATGATGGCGTCCACGCCGCGCTCGATCAGAAAACGCATGTCGTCCGCGTCGTTGATGGTCCAGAACTGCACCGCGATGTTCCGCCGGTGCGCGCGCTGGATGTAGGTCTTCCAGGTCAGATCCAGCCGGACCCCTTTGATCGTGTAGGCCATGGGGATCTGCAGGCATGTAAAATCCACGTCGGCGAAGAGGTTGACGCCGAACATCTGCGTGATGATGAACTTCGCCGCCCCGGAGGTCGAGGCGCCGCGCATCAGCGTCGGGTGGTTGTTCTTTAAATCCTCCTCGATCTCGGGATGGAAGGTCCCGACGACCAGGTTGTTTTTGTAGTCCGGGAAGCGTTCCGTCAGCGTCTGATCGATGATGTTCGCCGCCTGAAAGCCCGTCTCCCCGCCGTTTTTGATCTCCACGATGAAGAGCAGGTCCTTGTTCGTGTCGTAGAACTCCTCCAGCAGCTCGTGGAACTCCAGGATCTTTAAGCCTAGAGCCTCCTGCTCGGCCTCCGAAGCATCCCGGTAGGGATAACTTCCGTCTGCCGGATCCTGGAAATTGCAGCCCATGTTGTAGGTCCGCAGCTCCGCCAGCGTATGCTCGGCGATCTCGACCTTTTCCGCCCCCTCCGGGCAGGCCATGCGGTTGATGGAGGAGTCATGGCTGTACACCAGATGGCCGTCGCTGGTCATCCACAGATCCGTCTCGCAGATCTGGATCCCGTACTCGTTCACCGCCGCCCGGAAGGCCATCAGCGTGTTTTCCGGGTTGCTGACGCCGCCGCCGCGGTGCGCGGCGATCATCGGCAGGGCGTCCTGTTCCTTGATAAAGGGATTGTTTTCCATGACCTTTTTCGGGGGGATCAGGTCGAACACGAACAGAAGCAGCGCCAGTCCCCCGACGATGCCGAATGCGATCTTCAGGCCCTTCTTGTTTTTCTTCCCCCTGCCGTCCGCGGCTTTTTGCGTGATCTGCGTCTTCATCTTTTCTCCTCCGCCCGGTGATATCTTATGCTCGTCCGTCTTCCTCCGAAGACGCCAGCTTTCCTTTCAGACTTTCGATCCCCTGCGTTAAGGCGAGCGGCCGGACCTGCGGCCGCAGCGCTTCGACCCCGGGAATGTGGCCGACCGCGTTTTCGGGCAGCCAGCCTCTCTCCTTTAACGCCTTCAGAACGGCCGGTCCCCGCAGGGAAAGCTCCGCTCTGTCCGCCCCGGGCGCCTCCGTCCCGTAAAACGGCGAGACCGTCCCGTTTTTTATGCCCGCCGCCAGCTGCCGCGCCAGATACGCGACGCCTTCCGGCACACTCTCGCTGATCTGCAGCTCGATCGCGCCGGAATCCAGGCCCCAGAAATAGTTCAGCGCGCGGGGCCCGCTCTTCTTTTCGACGTCCTCCCAGCCTCCGTTCCGGATGCTTTCGATCAGCCGCCGGTAGATCTCGCCCCAGTTCCACAGCGTCATCGCCAGATTTTCCACTTCGTGCTCTTCGGTAAAGCGGTACAGGCCGAATTCCCGGTGGAACTCCTCGGCCGGGGCGAGCAGCTCCCGCCCCGAAATGATGCTGATGCCCTCGTTCCAGAATGTCACGCGCGGATCCGCGCCGATCTCGTCCGTCCATACGGCGTGCACCCGCGCCCGGGGGTTCGTCATCCGCACGCCGTTCGCAAAGGCGTTCAGGTTCAGGATATTGGCCAGATAGGGACAGGTGGCGACGTAGCCGATATCGCTCGCCCCGGCCATGGCGCCCGCGACGGCGCCCGAGACGAACTTGGCCTCGTAGATGCGGGCATAGTAGCTGCGCAGATAGCGGTGCGGATAGTACAGGGCGCAGCACAGGATCTTCACCTCCGGCCAGGTCACGGCGGCCTTCAGGCAGGCGTTCAAAAAGCGGGAGGAGGCCGCGAAGATCACGTCGGCGCCGTCTTCCACAGCCTCGCGGATCTTCTCCGACGCGTTTTCCTCGTCCGTATTCTCATAGACCTTAGTGACGATCTTCTCCCCGAAGACTTCGGCGGCGTGCCGGCGTCCCAGCTCGTGTCCGTAGGTCCAGCTTAGCGTTTCCGGGGTCTCTTCGTACAGGAAGGCGATCTTCAGGACCCTGTCCGGGGTGAAGATCCGTTCCAAAAGGCTCTGCCGCTTTTCTTCGGCCGCGTCCGTGACCAGCTTCACGCTTTCGCCGCTCGTGCGCAGCTCGAATTCGTCCCGGATCCGGACGAGGTCTTTCCGGATCGAATCCGGAAGGGAATCCCGCATCTTCTCCCAGCCGAAGATCTCCAGATAGATCAGAAACGCGTCCGACGCCGTCAGCTCCCGGAAACGGCTCCCTTCCATGGCGCGGAAGGCCGCCTCGAAGCGGAAATAGGCGGAGCGGAGCTGACGAAGGTCCTTTTCCGTCGGAAGCTTCTCCCGGGACCAGCCCGTCAGCGTTAAAAAGCGCTCGTAGTCGCCCGGCTTCGAAAAAACGAGGAAGCTCACCGGGACGATCTCGTAAAAGTGCAGAAATTCATAGTAAACGCGGACGGCGGGCTCCTCCGAGCGCGGCGGCAGGATCCGGATCACGTCGCCCGGGACCGTGACCGCGCCGAAAAGCTTCAGCACGCTGACGCGCTTGTTCCCCTCCGCGATATAGTAGCGGTGCATGTATTCGTAGGCTTTGACCGGGTCCCGGATCCCCTCGTTCTCATGCGCCGAGATCAGAGTCCGGTACTTGGCGGCGAACTCGCTCGCCTCGTCCATCAGCGGCATGAAGTTCGCCGCGAAGGCCTGGCGCCTTCCGTCGGAGAGCGTCCCCGCGATCTGCGCGATGGGGATCTCCTCCAGCCCGAGCGGCTGCTCGGCCAGGGCGCCTTTTCCGGCCAGAAGATCTTCCAGCACCGGCAGGTACGGATCCTCCCGGCGGGCCGTCTTCTCCTTCCAGCAGCGCTCACCCAGATGCTTTGCCGCCTGATACGTGTATTCCATAGACGCTGCCGTCTCCTTCCTCCGTTTTTGGACAGGTCTATTATAGCCGACGGCGCCGTCCGTTTCAACTTCCCGGTTTCTTTTTTGCCGCATATCGTTTATACTGTCTGCAGCACCCGGCCGTCACGCCGCCGAGAAGCGGCGGGACGAAAAACCGGACCCCGGGAAAGGATGGAAACATGAAAGACTGCTCGATTATTCTGAATACCATTGAAGAAGGAAAAGACCGCATCCTTGCGGCGGAACGCCACATCTGGAAGCATCCCGAGACCGGCTACCGCGAATGGAAAACGCACGCCTTCCTGAAGGAACAGTATGAAGCGCTGGGCTGCACGCTCACGGAATTCGGCAATATCCCCGGCTTTTACACCGATCTGGACAGCGGCCGTCCCGGCCCCTGCCTCGCGATCTTCGGCGAGCTGGACTCGCTGATCGTTCCGACGCACCCCGAGTGCGATCCGGAGACCGGTGCGGTCCATGCCTGCGGCCACAACTGCCAGAGCGCGGCCCTGCTCGGAATAGCGATCGGGCTGACGGCGCCCGGCGCGCTCGACGGCCTTTCCGGGAAGATCCGCCTGATCGCGGTCCCGGCCGAGGAGCTGATAGAGCTGGAGTACCGGCAGGAATTAAAGGATAAAGGCATCATCCGCTTCTTCGGCGGCAAGCAGGAGCTGATGGCCCGCGGCGTCCTGGATGACGTTGACCTCGCCATGATGATCCACACCGGCAACCATCCCGGCTATACCTGCGGGATCGGCTCCAACGGCTGCATGCTCAAGCAGTACACCTTCCGGGGACTCTCCGCCCACGCCGGCGGCTCTCCCCACAACGGGATCAACGCCCTTTACGCCGCCAACGTGGCCTTAAACGCCGCCAACGCCCTGCGCGAGACCTTCAAGGATTCCGACCACGTCCGCTTCCACCCGATCATCACCGCCGGCGGCTCCGCCGTCAACGCGATCCCCGACTTCGTGACCATCGAAGCCTACGTCCGCGCCGCCACGATGCCGGCCATCGAGCGCTACAGCGAAAAGATCAACCGCGCCTTTGCGGCGGCCGCCGCCTCCATCGGCTGCGAACTGACCATCAGGGACTGCCACGGCTACGCGCCGCGCTTCAACGATCCCGAAATGGGCCGCGTCATGCAGGAAGCCGCCGGAGAGATCCTCCCCGAGGACCGTATCGAGGTCACGTCGAACTTCGGGACCGGCTGCAGCGATATGGGCGACGTTTCGTCCGTGATGCCGGCGCTGCATCCCGCCATCGGCGGCTATACCGGGCACGGCCACGGCAACGACCTCTATATTACCGATCCTTACCTCGCCACGGTCGTCAGCGCGAAGATCCAGGCGCTCGGCGCAGCCCGTTTCCTGGAGAACGGTGCCGAAAAAGCACGGCGGGTGATCGCGCAGAAGCAGGTCATTTTCAACAGTATTCCGGAGTATCTGGAAGCGATGGACCGCCTGACCTTTACGGCCGAAGCGGTCCGGTATGAAGAAGACGGGACGGTCTCCCTGCGCTATAAGGCTTAAGAAGAAAAGCCTGCGGTACGGCGGTATTCGTAAATCGCTTCATCACGTAAGAGTCAAGGGGGAGGTTGCAGTCTTTTCAGTTTTGCGGATAAAAGACCGCGGCTTTTCAGTCACCTCATAGTGTAAAATAAAAGTAGGAGAAATAGAAAAGGGAGCACTCTCTTATGGTAAGATTACTTTGGCGAGTATAACCAAAGGAGTGTCCCTATGCAAAGTATTATAGACAGAATCGTCGAGAATCT
>JAEEGI010008833.1_pt1 | contig 22185 bp, 12 predicted proteins | sample 8958751 | NCBI WGS metagenome assembly JAEEGI01 (sample SAMN16246545, study PRJNA631951) | gut metagenome | biome: gut microbiome; feature: rumen; material: KS-attached | host: Bos | place: Iran: Karaj | collected 2018-10 | reverse complement strand
ATTCATAACAGTTACAGGGTGTGAGGATGTCATCACGGAAGAACATTTCGCTGTTATGAAAGACGGCGACATCTGCTGCAACGCCGGACATTTCGACTGCGAAGTGGCCGTGTCCAAACTTAAGGAAATTGCTGTTTCTTCCAAGCCGGCAAGGCAGAACATCATGCAGTACGACCTTCCGGACGGCAGGAAAATCTATATTTTGGCAGAGGGTCGCCTTGTGAACCTGGCTGCAGGGGACGGGCATCCGGCTGAAATAATGGACATGTCGTTCGCTATCCAGGCGCTGAGTGCAAAATACCTTGCTGACAACCGGGATGCCCGATCCCTTCGACAAGCTCAGGGACCGGTTGGTGAGCCTGTCGAACCACAGGGACCGGGAAGGATGCTACTTCGTGTGCCTGAAGAAATTGACCACGAAGTTGCCCGGCGCAAACTGGAAGGATGGGGCATAACCATCGACACACTGACAGAAAAACAAAGGATCTATCTTTACGGAAAATGAGACTGTTCCCTATTTACACCTGGACTAAAGGATTCCGAAACTTTGGCCACCGCAGACGCACTTTCTTCAACCAACCCTGGGCTCAGGGAGTTGTACTACTCGTGTGTGTCATAGTAGCAATGCTCCTTGCCAACCTTCCTGCGACAGGACATATTTACCACAACCTGCTTGAAACAAAGTTATCAATCTTTATCAAGGTACCGGGTTGGAAAGACATAATGTTCCCCAAGGGAATGACAGTCGAAGGATTCATCAACGACATCCTGATGACCGTATTCTTCTTTACGGTCGGTCTCGAGATTCGCCGTGAGATGAAGAATGGAGAGCTTTCCAGTATTAAGAAAGCCCTCATGCCGGTCATCGCGGCATTCGGTGGAGTGATCGTGCCTGCACTGACTTTCGTTGCAGTAAATCATGGCACCGCAGCCTCTTCAGGTTGGGGAATCCCTACGGCAACCGACATCGCTTTCGCAGTAGGTATCCTCTCGATTCTAGGTGACAAGGTTCCAGTATCATTAAAAGTATTCCTGACTGCCCTCGCAATTGCCGACGACTTGATCGCCATCCTGGTCGTGGCCCTGTTCTACGGAGGAGCGGTGAACCTGGGTTTACTGAGCATAGCCTTTGTCCTGGTCGTCGGACTGCTGATCATGAACAAGCTCGGAGAGAAGAGAGCCTGGTACTATTTCATTCCGGCGATGGTTATCTGGGCTTTGTTCTACTATTCGGGAATCCATTCCACAATGTCCGGAGTCGTAATGGCATTCCTAGTGCCCATGGCCCCTCGTTACAATGAAGCCTATTTCCGCAGGAAGAGGAAGCAATATATCAAAAGGATAAGCGAATATAAGCACATAGACGGTTCTTCAGAATTCCCCAACGGTCCACAGAGACATTGCCTCAGGCGCATGAGCGTCATTTCATCAGAGACTATTCCGATGAGTTACCGTTTGGAACACGCCCTGTCCCCTTGGGTGAATTTCGTCATCATGCCCCTGTTTGCCCTTGCCAATGCGGGCGTGGTTATACCGGATCTGTCTTACTTCAATGTATTTCACGTGGACCCGGCACTCGGTGGAGTAAGCATGGGTATATTCCTTGGTCTCCTGTTGGGCAAACCGTTGGGAATCTCTCTCGCGAGCTACATCGCAGTCAAGCTGCACGCCGGAGAGATGCCTGCCAATGCATCATGGAAGATGCTGATAGCGGTAGCCTGCCTTGGCGGTATAGGATTCACGATGTCCATATTCGTAGACACCCTCTCGTTCGGGGAGCAGGCGCCTGAAATCACGGCCAAGCTTCGTGACATGGGAAAGGTTGCCGTCCTGCTCGGATCCCTCTGTGCTGGAATCCTCGGTTGCGTGTTGATTTCATTGATCAATAAGGTTGCAACCAAACAAAAGGACTGAATGTTATGATTCAGTAAGTTCTGTTAAGAAACGGTATAAAGTACCCCTGTTGACTTTACATATCCTTGCTATCTTGTTCTTGGAATAGCCTTGGGCAAGAAGCTCTTTAATAAGGTGTCTTTTCCCATATAATTTATGTTTTAGAGGAGAGTTCTTACGCCCTTTAGGCCTTCCCAAGACAACTCCTTCCGCCCTTCTCCTTGCAAGGGCTTCTTTGGTTCGTTGACTTATCAGGTTTCTCTCAATCTCGGCAGATAGGCCAAAAGCAAAGGCTAGGACTTTGCTTTGGATGTCGTCGCCCAGACGATAATTGTCTTTGATCGTCCAGACACGACACCCCTTCGTCATACAGATGTTCAGTATCTCCATGATCATCATGACATTCCTTCCCAATCTGGAGATTTCTGCACAGATAATAAGGTCTCCTTTGGTTACTTTCCTGAGTAGCTTCCCCAATTCTCTTTTACCGAAATATCTGGTCCCGCTTATCGTTTCTTCTATCCAGTCATCGATTTTAATGGAGTTATCACGGCAGAATTTCTCTATTTCAAACTTTTGGTTCTTTACTGTCTGTTTGTCGCTGCTAACTCTGACATAACCGTAAACCATAGTTTTTTTTGGTCATGTATAATAATTTGCTTCAAAAAAAGGAACGATTTTTTTGTTTTTATCGTTTTAAGGATGTAACTTTGATTAAGGAATGCGTTTTTGGGATAAATAAATCGTTCGTTTACTTGATACAATTACTTTCATTTAATAACCTATTATTCAATGTTTTATTCAGTATTTTCCAATAAGTTGGCCAAGATAATTGGCTCTTCTTGTTTGGCCGTTCTCCTCTTCGCTCCAAATGCTTTTGCACAAAGAGTGGTTAAGGGAAAGGTTGTCGATTCCAAGAATGAACCCGTGATTTCCGCGGGTGTACAGGAAAAAGGCACTACGAACGGCACTGTGACTGACTTTAACGGAGAGTACCAGCTCACCGTTAGGGGAAATGAACCTGTCCTGGTGATTTCCTCCATTGGATACGCCACCCAGGAAATCGCTGTCGGTAACAGGGCGGTAGTCAATGTTACACTTGCCGAAGATGCCGAAATGCTCGAGGATGTGGTGGTGGTCGGTTATGGTAGCCAGTTGAAAAAGAACATCACCGGTGCCATAAGCTCAATCAAGGAAAAGGATTTCAAGGCACCGAACGCCGTCAGTATCGACGCTTCCCTGAAAGGAAAGGTTGCCGGTTTGTCCATGAGCCAGAACTCTGCCCAACCTGGTGGTGCGGTATCAGCGAACATCCGTGGAGAGCTTTCTCCTAACGGTTCCAACTCACCTCTATATGTTATTGACGGTGTGGTCATCAGTTCCAACTCCAACAAAGCAGCAAAGCTCGGTCCAAGCCGTTTGATGGACTATTCCCTTCGCGATGGTAGCAACCGTTCTCCCCTTGCAACTATCAACCCCAACGACATCGCTTCAATTGATGTCCTGAAGGACGCTTCTGCAGCAGCTATCTACGGTTCCGCAGCGGCTAACGGAGTTATCCTGATAACCACGAAGAAGGGTCAATCAGGTAAACCGGTAGTAAGCTACAACGGTTCCGCTTCCGTGCAGAAAGTAGGACGTTTCTATGATGTCCTTGATGCTCAAACCTTCATGGAGCAGGCAAACCTTGGATCGAAAGAAAACTGGTTGTGGTCCAACAAGTACTATCCTTATGGAGCTACCGCCGCCCCGGCGTCAGGATGGCCTATCGCCTACACGAGCCAGGAAATGGCTGCGGCGACCCAGAATTACAACCATCCCGCAGAAATCTTCCGCACAGGTATAGTTCTTGACCAGAACGTTTCCATCAATGGAGGTACTGATAAATTCCGGGTTTACGGTTCCTTCAACTACTATGACCATACCTCAGTTCTGAAAGGATCCGATCTAACTCGTTACAGCGGCCGCGTCAACATGGAGGCCGAGATCTTCAAGTGGTTGAAGGTGAACATTAACAGCATGTACACCTTGAACAAAACCAAGAACCCATCCATCGGACACTGGAGAGAAAACGCAAATGAATCCAACCTCACAAATGCCGCGATTTATTTCCCGCCTTATCTCCCGCTGGAAGATTCAGAGGGCAACTTTACACTACCTGATTACGGTAACTCCAACAACCCTCTCAAGTTCTTGGCAATCAGGGATAACTCCACGACAAAGAGGTTATTCTTCACCCCGACTTTCGAGGTCAAGTTTACTCCCTGGCTGAAACTTAATGCCCAGGTTGCTATCGATAAGACAGATGACAACCGAGATGTCTGGTCTCCTACAAAAGCCAAGGTCGCCCAGCAGATTCCGAACAACTATGGTGCATTCTCCAACGGTTACAATAACAACTATTCCGCCGAGGAATACCTTACCTTCGACAAGTCTTTCGGAATCCATTCGATTAACGCAGTTGTTGGTACAGGTTATTATGTAGCAGAAGGAAACAGCTACGGATTTTCCGTGTACGACCTTCCGACAGACGCCCTTGAGAACAATGCTCTCCAGATGTCTTCAGCAGTAGAGCAGACCACTTATAACTCCAACCGCTGGAAGAGAACCAAGATGTCATACTTCGGCCGTATCAATTATTCAATCGCCGACAAGTACATCCTGGGTGCGACTCTCCGTCGGGACGGATCCTCGGTATTCGCCACCAACCACAAGTGGGGCTGGTTCCCAGGAGTCTCCGCAGCATGGAATATCTCTAACGAGAATTTCATGAACGATGTCTCTTGGGTTGACTTCCTGAAACTACGTGCCGGATGGGGAACCTCAGGTAACGAATCCATCCTGACTAATAACTATTATACCCTGACCACATTCGGTAATGCCAACTCCGGTGGCTGGTACTATTTCGACGGTGTCTTGACAAATGGTATTTACCAGCTCCAGAAGGGTAATAAAAACCTGAAGTGGGAAACCGATATCACCTTCGACGCCGGTCTTGACTGGACCCTCTTCGGCGGACGTCTCTCCGGATCATTCGACTACTTCGTCCGTACTGCGAAAGACCTGCTCGACTTTGCAACGCTTCCTATTAATGACGTTGTGAACAGGATGGCCAAAAACGTAGGTAAGACACGTTCCCAGGGTTGGGAAATCTCCCTGCGCGGCGACCTGGTCAAGAAGCGTGACTTCGAATGGTCCGCTTATGCGAACCTCTCGCACTATAAGAGTTTCTGGATGGAACGTAATCCGGAAGTCAGCCTTTCACCTTGGCAGCATGAAACCGATGACATGGGCGCCATGTACGGATGGAGAACAGACGGCATCTTCACAAGCAAGGAAGAAGCCGACGGACAGTCTCTGCAACCTCAGGCCTATGCCGGAAATCTCCGCTATGTCGATCAGAACGGGGACGGAAAGCTTGACAACGATGATATCGTCTATTTCGGAACATCTCACCCCTGGGGTATCTACGGTCTTGGTACCAGTTTCCGTTGGAAGAATTGGACCCTCGACATCGATGGTTATGGACGCCTCTTCCAAAAGAGAAAATACGGTTGGGGATACACCGGTCTGATCAACGGCGACAACAAACTCAACAAGAGCACCCATTTGTTCGACCGCTGGACTTCCTATAACACGGACGGTTTCCTGACGAGTATTGCCTCCGATATTGCTGCGAACAGCAACAACTCCGGCAACAACGACTACACCTTGAAGAATACTTCATACCTGCGTTTGAGCAACATCAAGTTGACTTACAATCTGCCGCAGAACCTCCTCAGCAATGTGAAGATATCCAGCGCCGCCTTCTATGTCGATCTGCAGAACACCTTCCTGCTCACCAACTATGAGGGTCTGGATCCTGAAATGGAGGCCAACTCCTCCCCGTTCCCTATTCCATACACGGCTGTTGTTGGTGTCCAACTTACCTTCTAATTATATTAACTAAGACGAATATGAAAAAGATTCTTATCTACATAGTTTCCGCTCTGGCTGCCATCAGCGTTATCACTTCGTGTGATATGGATGCCCTTGTGTATTCACAGATGACAGAAGCCAATTATCCAGTTACTGCTGCTGACGCCCAGACTCTATTGGACGGTATGTATGGATACCTCAAGACAAACTCAGGTTCTGTCAACATGAGCAGTACGACAAATACCGGTTGGGGATGGCCCATATGGTCGATCGGTAATATCGGCTGGTACGGCTGGCAGATGGTTACGTCAGATGAAGGCCGTTCCGGAGGTGCCTCCAACCAGTATACTGACTTTACCTGGGGAACATCCGGAGACTGGCTCCAGACTTTCCAGATCATAAAGAATGTCACCCGTATGACATACATCATCGATGTCATAGAGAAGACAGAGGGTATTCCTACGGAGAAGAAAAACGAAATGATTGCAGAGGCGAAATGTCTGCGTGGAATGTTCCTATATGTTGTGTACGACCTCTTCGGACCTTTCCATGTAACCCTGGATCCTTCTGAAATCAATGACATAGAATATATGCCCCGTCCGTCCAAGGAGGAATACCGCTCCTGGATCATCAAGGATTTCGAAGATGCTCTGCCTAACCTGCCCGGCAAGACAAACAACACAACCATGTGGGGTCGTCTGAACAAGGGATTTGCTTCCATGATGCTTGCGAAAATTCACATGCGTGAACATGAATGGGACAAGGCCGTCAAGTATCTGGAGCCACTTCTTAATATGGGATACAGCATCGATCCGGATTATTTCGCCCCCTTCGCCGAAGAAGAGAATGACGAGAATATCTACTGTATCCCTTCGGGAGAAAAAGCTGATAACGAGCTGTTCTTCTACACGACTCCTGGCAACTGTGTTGCTTTCTTGAACGTAAACAAGGAACACTCTCATGACGGAAACGGAACATTCAATTGTACTCCTTACTGGGGCGGTTTCAAAATCCAGTGGGCATTCTATGACACCTTCGATGACCGCGATGTCCGCAAGGGCGGTATGGCCGAATCCATAAGGACAAGAGACGGAAATGTTTATACCCGTGAAAACCCGGGATCCACAAACCTCCAGTACGGAGCGATGTGTATCAAGTATTTCGTTTCACAGACAAAGGCCTACAAGGGTGATTTCCATAGCGTTTGCTTCCGTTATGCCGATGTTCTCATGTCTCTTGCGGAGTGCTATTCAATGATAGCCGGCAAACCGACCGAGAAAGCCATAGAGTACCTCAAGATCATTACCGACAGGGCCGGTACTACCGAGCTTACTCCTCCTGCAGTCTATACTGACCTGGAAGCTTTCAAGACCTTTATATTGGCGGAACGTGGACGTGAGTTCTATATCGAGGGATGGCGTCGTGATGACCTGCTTCGTTTCGACGACTATATCGCCAGTGCACAGCGCCGTGGCAAGAATGCTTCAGAAAAGCACAAACTCATGCCTATTCCTCAGAGAGTTATTAACGAATCTAACGGGATTATCGAACAGAATCCCGGGTATTAAATGGTTGTGTTAATAAGTGGTAATTAATCTGTTGTAAGGCAGGGCGTAACAGGACCGTCCTGCCTTATTTTTCAAAAAGTATTATTTATATTGTCGTATCTATCTAATTCCAGACATTATGAAAAATAAGAAACTGTTTCTGATTATCCTCTCTATCTGCTTATCCGTGTTTGCCTTCGGACAATCTGCCAAGAATAAAGGATACGTAATTGTCACAGATTACCTGAAAGCAGACGGAAAGAAAGATGTAAGCGATATCATCCAAAGGATTATTGACAGCAATCCTAACCGTACTCTATATTTTCCGGATGGAATTTACCTGATTTCCAAGCCTATCAACACCCCCGCAGATCCAACTAAAAGCGTATCTCTCCTGCTTTCGAATTATGCTACAATCAAAGCGGCAGACGGATGGTCTCATGAAGAAGCTATGATACGTCTGGGAGGAAAAGACCCTTATAACAGTATCTACATCAATGGAAGCAACTATTATCTTGACGGAGGTATCATTGATGGTAACGGCAAGGCAGTAGGAGTCTCGATAGACAGTGGAAGGGAGACGGTTATACGTAATACCTCGATGAAGAATGTCCAGATTGGAATTCAGATTAATCGTGGGGCCAACAACGGATCTTCCGATTGCGACATCCATGATGTGAACATTGTAGGTAACAAAGCAGATGACAGCATTGGCGTCCTTGTTATCGGCTACGATAACACCTTCTCGAATATGCGTATCGCAAGTGTGCATTATGGGTTTAAAATCTGCTCAGGAGGCAACAGCCTCAGGAATATCCACCCTCTGTACACCATCTCAGGATATGACTCCGGAGAATATGCCACAAGTTGCGGTTTCCTGGATGAGGCCAGCAATAACTTCTACAGCTTCTGCTACAGCGATCAGTTTGCAATCGGATTCCAGACAAAGGGTGGACATGTAGTCTATACTGACTGCTTCTGCTGGTGGTATTCTAACAAGGGTGGAAAACATACTGCATTCAAATCTACCGGAAAATTCAACGGTGTTGTCTCTAATATGACAGCAGGATTCGTCAAGAGCAGCGCAGCTACTGAAAACCTTGTTCTTGATGCGGCTGAAGACGGTGGATTCGGTGTCTTTACCAATCTGTTTGTATCCGATCTCTCCGTCCTTACCGATCACTCTCACGAAAAATATATGAGATAATATGACCGGAAAAGACCTTGGGGCATGGACTGTCGGTTTGTTGGCCATGCTTATGCTGTCCTTGGCCTCTTGTTCATCGGACCGCTCAGGTGAGCGTCCTCAATGGACAGAAAAACAGGCTTGGGACTGGAATCAGAAGGTTGGCGTCATAAAAGGATTCAATGAGCCAGCCGGAGGATATCCCGGAATGTCCTTTGAAGACATAGTCAGAAAGGTATCAGAGTACGGCCTTAACAGTGTCCGGTTCTGGATACCCGGGAAAACTGCTGAAGAGCAGATCGAGGCCATACGTACCAGGGCTGACATCTGTGAGAAATACGGGATGACGATCTCTCCTGTCCTCTCAATACAGCGCCGCAAAGAATATTTTGAGAATCCGGATGAAGAACAGGGTCTCAAAGATGCTGAGAAGATCATCAAGGAGATTCTCTTACCATTTAAGGATGACCCTAGAATCGTTCTTTGGGACATATGGAATGAACCCAACTGCGATATCTTCATGGTTGACGGCGGCACGAATGAAAAACAGACCATGCATGAGTTGGACTGGATAGAAAAAATGGTCCACTGGTGTCGTGAGATCAATCTTAGCCAACCCATTACCTCATCTATTTTCTTTGATTCCGGGGCAAATGCAGACACTACCAGCAACCTGTTCAAGCGCAGAGTTGAAGTAGAAAACATGATGGACCTTCACAATTTCCACAGTTACGCATGTTCAAATAACGGGAAAGATATCGATGTGACACTGGCCAAAATACGGAAGATGAGTGACCGTCCTATCGTTTGTACCGAATGCCTTACCAGGCCTAACGGATCCGGAGTGGGAAGGACATTGACAAAATTTGCAGACGAACATGTCCATTTCTATATCTGGGGATCGTTCATTTCCGACAGGAACTGGTCTGTGAGATGGCTCAGAAGCACCTATGATCCCTATGAGGTCGTCTTCCACAATACTATGTATCCCGACGGAGACTATATCGACGGAAGGGAAATCGACATGTTGAGGAACTTTAAGTTCAGCGAACCAGGGGAAACTGCTGATCCTGGAATTGAAATAACGGAACGCTGGAGCCATGAGAGGGCTTGGAAGCGTATGGTCAGCGGACCGGTCAAAGGTATCTCTGTCGGATCACCAAGCCTTGCCGGCGTTTCTCCTGCCTACAACAGTGCAAGGATAAAGTTCAATTATAAGGAATGGGCTTCCGACAAGGATGCGTTCTTTGCCAAGACTGACAAGTTCATCAAAGAGGCTGCTTCGCGAGGAATGACGGTTCTTCCCACGCTTACCGACGACAATGACCGGGAAGTCAGCAATGATGCGCTCGGTGAATATGTTGCAAATGTCATTGGAAGGTATTACTATGATCCTGTTATCCAGGCATGGGATCTATACTGGCATCCCGGAGAGACTTGGAATGATGCCGAAAAGGTTGGCGAGAGGGTAACGTCTTTATTCCGTTACGCAAGGAACGAGTATGCAAACCAGCCTCTTACGGCGACGCCCCTGGTAAGGGTCAAAGATTTTGAACCAGGGTTTGACTATCATAATGCACTTGTCCACGGAAGGACTAACGGATGGAACAAACTCGAGTATCCCGGTGCGAGCAGTGCTGATCTCGTGTACAGGATTTGGAGCATCTCAGACGTTCTTTCTTTCTCATCAGACCAACCTCAGGCAGAAGCTGGATGGCTGCTGAGTGTGTGTTTCCGTTTCGGAAGACCCGTGTTCTGCGCCTGTCTTTCATCACCGTCCGCCGAAGAAGCGGTGAAGACCCTGGAACGATTCTCCATGAGCCATGTCTTCTGGTACACAGACAAACCTATTCCCGGAACTGCTGTTTCCGGATTCAAGTTCCAACCTATCTCAACTAAACATTAACGATCATAACAATGAGGAAGAGTACATCTTTTATATTGTTGACTTTGCTAGCGGCCTTGTTCCTCACGCAACCGGCTTTTGCCCAGCAGGTAAAGATGAGCATTGAGAAAGAAATTGTCCCAACCTACCAGATTGGAGCCCCTGAGGTGAATCCGATCTTCTTCACCGGAAGGGTCTATCAAGGAGCCGAAGGTTACATCTATCCCTATCCGCTCTACGATGTGATGACTGACAAGGTTGTGAACAAAGAGTATGAGATTGTAAAACTGAACAACAACTACGTTAGCATCGGTGTACTGCCAGAAATCGGAGGAAGGATCTTCCAGGCAGAAGACCTCACTGACAACTATCATTTCTTTTACACCCAGACAGGCATCAAACCTGCCCTCATAGGCATGCTTGGAGCCTGGCTTTCCGGTGGAGTGGAATGGGACATCCCTGACCATCATCGCGCCAGCAGCTACATGCTGGTGGACTGGACCACCGAAGAGAACCCGGACGGAAGCAAGACCATATGGGTTGGTGAAACAGAACTGAGGCATAGGTTGAAATGGTCGGTTGGAATCACAATCTTCCCGAACAGTTCGAGGGTTCAGGCCAGCGTCAAGGTCATTAACCCCACGCCAATGGTCCAGACCATGTTGTATTGGGCAAATGTTTCAGTCCATTGCAACGAGGACTACCAGGTTATCTTCCCCCCGGATGTCCAGTTCGGTACCGATCACAGCAAAGTCTATTTTACAAGATGGCCGTATGGACCGGTTTCACGTTCAAACAAGACGGAAGTCGATCTGTCCTGGTGGAAGAACTTCGACCAGGCTTCCCGTTCCATCTTCGCCTGGGGTAGTAAAATGGGTTTTGTTGGTGGATACGACTTCGGAAAGGATGCAGGTACAGTCCATGTGGCCAACCGTTTCCAGGTCCCGGGCAAGAAGTTTTTCCTTTGGGGCAATAACCCTACGGGAATGCTTTGGAACAAGATTCTTTCGGACAATGACGGCCACTATCTCGAACTGATGGTCGGTGGGTATTCGGACAATCAGCCGGACTACAGCTGGCTGGCACCTGGAGAAATCCGGGAATTCAAGCAGACCTGGTTCCCTATCAAGGGAATCAAAGGAATTAAGAATGCTTCCGAATTTGCCGCCGTCAATCTCCAGAAGCAGGACAACGGAAAGTGGTTGGTCGGATACAACGCCTCAATTGACATGAAGGGTGCAAGGGTTATCCTTTCCGCAGGAAAGAACATCATCCTTGACAAGAAGATCGATATCAACCCGGATAAAATCTTCCTGGAAGAAGTGACAGTCCCTGCTGGCACAGAAGACAAGGACCTCTACACCGCACTCTGCGATGCCTCCGGAAATCTTATGGTGGATTACAGGCCCGTACAACTTGAAGAGAAGGAACTTCCGAAGGTCATCGATGGAACCAAGCCGGTGAAAGAGTACAAGACGGTGGAAGAACTGTACCTGGCCGGACTCCGTGTCGATCAGTTCAACAACGCCAAGCTCGACTACATGGATTTCTACAATGAGGCTCTTCGCAGGGATCCTGACGATGCCAGGGTGAATATAGAAGTAGGTAAGCACTATATCCGTCAAGCTGAATGGAAGAAAGCCGAGGAACATCTGCTCAGGGCACAGGCACGTCTTGAACATGACTATACCAGGGCTTTCAACACTGAGGCGAATTACTATCTGGGTTATCTCTACAGGATGACCGGGAAAACCGTACTTGCCGAAGAAAACCTGTGGGCTGCTACATATACACCTGCCTTCAAACATCCTGCTTATTATCAACTAGCAGTAATGTCAACCGAGTCCGGTGACCTGGAAAAGGCCCTGCAACTGGCAGAGGACGCCTTGATTACCGGCGCTCATGACCTGCAGGCCCTTTCACTCAAGGCTTATCTCCAACGCAAACTTGGCAGGAAGGATGATGCATTGAAAACCATCGAGGCTATCAAAGCCATCGATCCCCTTGATTACTGGAGTGAATTTGAATGCAGTTTCTTGAAAAACGGTAATCTTTCCTTCCTTGCCGGAACCAGGGAAAGAAGAAGCGAGGGGATAATTGCAGTCCAGGAACTTCTTGAAGTTACGACCAATTATCTCAATCTTGGAGATAAGGAAGCTGCCCTCGCCACTATAGATGAAGCACTGAAGATCGGGGCTCCATTTGCCGACTATCCTCTGGTGCATCTGTACAGGGCATACATAGCCGATGATGCGGAGTCCGTGGCAAGGGCCAATACTTTGAAGGCCAACAATAATTTCCCTCTCAGGCTGGAAGAAGTCGGATTACTTGAAACCCTTGAAAAGCAGTATCCCGACAACAGCAAGATCCCTTATTACCTCGGCAATCTCCTTTACTACATCGGCCAGAAAGACCGTGGTCTGGAAGAATGGCACAAATCGGTCAGTCTAGATCCTTCATTCTCGCTTGCCTGCCGCAACGTAGGCTTTGGAGAAGGTCAGAAAGAGAATTATGAAGAAGCCTTGAAATATTATGACATGGCTATCTCCGCGGATCCTTCCGACCCTATGCTTTTCACTGAATCCGACAAGATCTGCGAAAAAGCGGGAATAGACGCCAAGACACGGTTGAAGAGATTGGAAAAGAATATCAAGACAGTCATGAAGCACGATGATGCCGTCATGAGACTGCTTCAGGCCTACAATGAGACCGGAAACTACGACAAGGCTATCAAGATAATGGACACCAGGCACTTCCACCTCTGGGAGGGAGGTGGTCAGATCCACAATATCTATGTGGCATCACATGTCCTCAAGGGCAAGTCCTATCTCGAAAAGAAGAAATATGACAAAGCCATAAAGGAATTCGACCTGGCTACACTGTATCCCGAGAATCTTGAGGTTCCCGCCCCTGCAGGCAAGAAAGCAACCCTGGAATCCATCGTCCAGGAAATGCAGGACGAACTCAATGACAAGTATGCCAAATTCGGAGAAGCCGATAAGGAGGCTACCCAGAAGAGTATCGAGGAATATAAGAAACTCTTGGAAATAATTAAAAACCGATAATCCGAGATGAAAAATCTTTTACTTTGGGCGGCCGTCATTTTGACGGCTGCCTGTACTGCAAAGCCGGAACCGGTTTTGTTGGATCCGTCTGATTTCGAAACAGAGGTTGATGGCGCTTCTGTCTCGCTCGTCACCATAAAAGGTGGGAATCTCGCTCTTCAGGCGACGAATTTCGGAGGCAGGGTAGTATCTCTCTTCGTTCCTGACAAGGAAGGAAACTATAAAGACGTAGTGCTTGGACATGAGACTATTGACGAATATGTCCATTATGCCAAAGAGCGCTTCCTTGGAGCGTGTGTAGGACCTGTTGCCAACAGAATTACCGGAGCATCGTTCACAATTGACGGGAACACCTATCAACTGGATGCCAACCATGGGGGAAAAGGAACCTTGCATGGTGGTTTCAAGGGTCTGGATTCTGTCGTTTGGGACATTGCCGAAACTACGGATAACTCCATCACCCTCCACTATCTGCACAAGGATGGCGAGGGTGGATTCCCAGGAAACCTGGACATCAAGATGAAGTATTCATTGACAGATGACGATTCCTTCAAGATTGAATATGAAGCCACGACGGACAAGACTCGTCCGGTGAACATTTCGAACCATCCCTATTTCAACTTTTCTCAGGATGGAACGATTGATGATTACATTATGTACATCAACGGTGATGCAATCACTGGAATCGAAGGATTGGATGTCTTGGATCCTCCTATCAACATTATCGGGACCCCCATGGATTACAAGACACCCCACCGGGTAGGTGACGCCTTTGACAGCGATTTCGAACAACTGCGGAGAGGAAAGGGCTTTGACCACAACTACTGTATCAATGTTGCCTCCGAAGGCCTGACCATGGCTGCCTCCGCCTATGACCCTGCATCCGGCATATTCATGGAAGTCTTTTCTGACCAACCGGGACTTCAGGTGTACAGCGGGCAGTATTTCAATGGAGAAGAAAACGGGAAGTACGGCTCCAAACTCCTGTATCATGGATCCCTTACGTTTGAGACCCAGAACTGGCCGGATGCTCCCAACAAGCCTTCTTTCCCGGATCCTTACTTGAGACCAGGACAAACCTACAGGCACACATGTGTCTATCATTTTTCCACAAAATGAAACTTCTGGCGAAGTCCTTTGCAGCTCTGGCTGCCGGCATATTCCTGTTTTCATGCAAGCCGACGGATCTTATCCGGTCCGGAGAACTTCCCCCTATCTGGCCAGATTATGTTGATGTGACTATTCCAGCCAATATAGCTCCCCTTAATTTCGGACCGACAGACAGTCTCAAGGTCAAAGGCATGAGGGTGGAAGTTACTGACGGAGAAGGAAAGACCCTATTAAGAAGCAAAGGAACCGTAGCCAGATTCCCAGTAAGGAAATGGCGCCGTGTCCTTGGGACGGTCACCGGGGGTACTATCCATTTTACCGTTGACATGAAGACGGAAAAGGGCTGGACCAGGTTTGTTCCATTTGATATGCATGTTACCCCAGACCCGATAGACTATGGCCTTACCTATCGCATGATTCCTCCTGGCTACCAATCGTTCGGACACATGGGGATTTTCGAAAGGAACCTGTCCAACTTCCGCCAGAGGGAGTTGCTGGACACCAGAATGGTTAATTCCGGATGTATCAACTGCCATACCCAGAACAGGACGGATCCGAATTCTTTCAGTCTTCATGTAAGAGGGGCCCACTCGGCGACATTCCTCCAGCACGATGGTATTTATGAGTGCCTTAATACCGTTACAGACAGTACTAAAGGCTTTTTCGTCTATCCTTACTGGCATCATTCTGGAAAATACATCGCATATTCGACCAATGCCACCCGCCAGTCGTTCTACACAAATGCGGATAAGATGTTGGAAGGTTATGACGAATGGTCCGATGTCATAGTCTATGATGTAGAGAACCATCTCGTCTTGCGCCCTCCCCAGACAAACCGGGATGACCGGTTCGAAACTTGGCCTGCTTTCTCTGCTGACGGACGCAAGCTCTATTTCTCATCATCCAAAGCCGGTAAACTTCCCAGGGATGCCAAAGACTTGCATTACAATCTTCTCAGCATTGACTTTGATCCGGAATCCGGAACTTTTGGAGAACATGTGGACACCTTACTGGATGCCTGCAGGATGAACAGTTCTTTCAACCTGCCACGTCCTTCCTACGATGGAAACTATATTCTTATTACCAAGTCCGACTTCGGAACCCTGCAAGCAGGACACAAGGAGGCGGACCTTTGGCTGTATGATCTCCGGAACGGAAATTTTCATAATGCCGGAGGAATCAATGGCGACGGCCAGGACAGCTTTCACAACTGGAGCTCCAATTCCCGATGGGCGGTGACTTGCTCACGCAGGGAAGAAGACAAGTTGTACACACGTCTCTATTTGGCTCACATCAACGATGACGGGACATTTGACAAGGGTTTCCTGCTCCCACAAAGGAATCCGGGCAAATATTATTATGAATTGATCTATTCCTACAATGTACCTGATTTCACTTCCGGAAAAGTTAGGTTCAACCGGCATACCGTCCGCAAGATGGTAATGTCACCCAAGCGCCAATCAGTAAAAGTCGGTACTCTCGATTAATACACGATGAAACGATTCCTAGTTTTATATTGCATCTCATTTCTTTCCTGCCTTGCGCTTTGCTGCTGCGGCGGTAAAGAGGAACCCATTGGGCAGGATTCCTTCAATCAGGATTACGTGGTCGTCACCCAACACGGAATAAAGAATGACGGAAGTGAAATCGGAAAAGAATTGAATGATTTGGTCAAGGCCAACTATGGAAGAACCTTGTATTTTCCTCCGGGAGTTTACCGGTTATCGGAACCGATCGTCCTTCCTTATGACTACTCCAAAAACGTCAATCTTATCCTGGACCACAATGCAGAAGTCACCTCTTCCAAGCAACTTGAAGCTCTGTTGAAAATAGGGTTTTCTGAAATGAAAAACACTTCCCTGATGCGTCTGTTTTCATTTGTTGAAGGAGGTACCTTCAATGCTGAAAACGCCGATATAGGCATTTGGGTCAACGGTCTGAAGCAACTGGTCTCGCTCAGGACACTGAATGTCATTAACTGCCATGGCACCCACATCAAGATCAGTGTTACAGGAGATTTCCAGGGAACCGGGAGTTCAGACACCAAACTGGATAACGTAACAATCCAGGGATTGTCCTCCAATGAGAAGAATTATGGAATCTACATTGACCGGTCCTGCTGTGACTGCAAGATTTCCGACTGCTTCATCTATGGGACTGGTTGCGCATTGTACACTGCTTCCGCCGGTCATGTCATAAACAATGTCCACATCCTCTCTTGGGTTGCTTCAGGAGGAAAGGATAATGGTAAGGATAACTTCAAGGGAACCGAAGGGATGAGGATTGAAAGTGGAGGCTTCTTTACTTTCAATGAGATTTATTTCGATACTACGGACAAAGACCTGGTAATTGGAAATTTCAGCCCTAGCATCATCCTGGACAAACCAATGTCATATTCATGGTTCAAAGGACTGGGCTCTTCCTTCGTTTACCGTCCTTCGGACTACAAGTCCAAATTCCAATTGAAAGTGTCCGGAGGTAATATCGACCTGGGGAACAAATCCCAGAATTTCAAGGTCATGGATATTGCAAGAGACCTGATTCCTTTGGACACTGACAAGAATATCTCTTTTTCTGACAACAACATGATGAACCCTGGCAAACTTTATCCTCTGGACCACATACTGATGATGAAGATACGGGGGATCAGGAGCGATCTTGTTACATCAAGTACACTTCCTTTCGAACCAGAATGGAATTCCCTCGGCGCCATCGCTCCCGGACATTCATGGAACCATCTGGAGATCAGGCTCACTGATCTGACGAGAGTCCGCTTAAGGGTAAAATATTCTGCCGAAGGAAAGATAGATATCGAAAAGGAAACCCCTATCCCAGAAGGGTTCACTTTCGGCTACACTGTCGTCGACCAATGTTGCCTGCTTTTGTTGCAACCTTCCACAAAGATCAGTCTGATGCCTGAGATTATCGATCTTGACGGCAACAGTTCGTACATGTGTACTCCAACAAAGGATAAGGTGTACACACTGAAAGACTATACCAGTTCAACTTTCGTTACCACAATCTGACATGTCCGATATCGTCAAAAAAATCATCCTGACCTGCATTTTCTCCTTCCTGAGCCTATGGTTCTGGATAGTACTGAGCCCTAATACACTGCACTTCTACGAAACGACTCTGTTCTTCCCATATACCTGGACACATTTGAGGGAAGCGCTCTGTATCCCTGGAGGGCCAGCCAGATATCTGGCAGATTTCTTAGTGCAATTCTTCCGGTTCGCTGTACCTGCCGGAATTATAGTCACGGCATCTTTCCTCCTGTTGCAAGTTCTGACGTGGAAGCTATGCCGTTTGTTCAAGGTGCAGGAGACTTTGGCTTTCTACACATTGAGTTTCATCGTCCCATTCTGCGCCTGGATCTATCTATGCATTTTCGGTAACCTGTTCACAGGTGTAGTGGCATTATGTGGCATACTGGCAGCGTCTTGCCTGTACCTTTCAAAAGAACGGACATGGCTGGAATCCGCTATAGCAACTATACTTTTATATTGGCTCTGTGGCCCACTTACGGCGATCTTCGTCGTACTCCTTCTTTTGTTCTCAATAATAAAAAGGAAAAATGGATGGAACGCTCTTTCGTCTGTCCTGGCTTGGGCCGTTCTTCCATTCCTGTGGCACCTGTGCATACAATACACTTTGAAGGAGCTATACCTGGGTGCCGATTATTACCATCAACCGCAACAATGGCCTGTTTCATATTTCATACTGGCCTTTTCTCCCGTCTTTGTCTGCCTTGTGACGGCATTTATTCCGTCAATACACAAAGGACGTGCAGCTGAATGGATCTTCTATATTTCTGCCGTCATTGTGTTGGCATTTGGTTGGGTAGGGGTCATTAAGAACTGCAATCCTTCTTTCGAGCGCATATTCAAATATGACAAGATGGCCCTAAAACAGGATTGGGACGGCATCCTTCAGAAGGCGGGAAAAGTGCCGCCAAGATCGCTTGCCGAGGCAACAGCCGTGAATCTTGCCCTTGCGATGAAAGACCGGCTGCTAACGGATATGTTTCATTATCCTCAGCCTGGACCATCCAGCCTTTTCCCGGACTATGCTTCAGGTTATGTGGTTACCCTGACGGCCGGAGAATCGGTATTCCGGGCCGGCCTGTTGAATACAGCGCGCCATTACGCCTTCGAGGAATACGAATCATATCCAAACTACCGGGTAAGTGCAAGGCATATGAAACGTGTTGCTGAAGTCGATCTTATAAATGGACGCTACGCTACAGCAAAACGATTTCTCAAAGACCTGAGCCATACCTTGTTTTACAGGAAATGGGCGCTCCAATACTTGAATGATCCACAAGCCGTCTCTTCAGATCCGGAATATGCCCGCCTTCAGAAATACTGCGACCATTCCGAAAGGTTATACAGCGATTCCTCCGATGACGACAAAAGGGAAATGCTTAGGAATATTGTAGCCCAGGATGGCCAGTATTCCGTTCCATTCGAGTATCTCCTGGCATATGACCTCCTGGCAAGGGATTTATTTTCTCTTAGGGCACATCTTTGCCTTGCCGGCTTCAAGGAAGAGGTCCCGGTGCTGGTACAACAGGCTGTCGCCATGTTCGACGGAGCGTTTTTCGAAGTGGCTCCGGAAGAACAGGCTTTGGTAAGTGAAAGCGTCAGAAATGAATATAACGAATTCAGGACAGCCCTCCTGGAAGGAAAGAACGGAAATGAAATAAAGTCGCGGTTCGGGAAAACCTATTGGTATTATTATTCTCAGAAGTAATCCCTGAAATGAAACTTACCAAGACATATTACTTGATCTTGCTTGCATGCACAGTATCTTGCGGTCATTTTGAACCGGTAGAAAAGGAAGAATTCCCTCCTATTTGGCCGGATTATACTGATGTAACCATCCCTGCCAATATAGCTCCAATGAATTTCGGACCGGCCGATTCAGTAAATGCATGCCGAATCAGCGTGACTGTCAGCGACGGAAATGGAAGGGTGATCCTGAAAAGCAAAGGATCTGTAGCCCGTTTTCCTCTCCACAAATGGCATAGGATGCTGCGGGATGCCTCCGGAACCCATCTGTCCTTCCTCGTAGAAATGAAGACCGCTGACGGCTGGACAAGGTATAAACCTTTCCACATGAATGTCAGCAGCGACCCCATCGACTACGGACTGACCTATAGGTTGATCCCTCCTGGTTACCAGTCGTTCGGACACATGGGTCTCTTTGAGCGGGATCTTTCCTGCTTCCGCCAAAAGGAATTGCTGGACACCCGTATTCTGGAGTCCGGCTGTATCAATTGTCATACTGAGAACCGTACGGATCCCGAAACCTACAGCTTCCATGTAAGAGGCAAACACTCAGCTACCGTAATCCGTAATCAAGGAATTACAGAATGCCTCAACACGAAGACAGACAGCACGGGAGGTTTCTTTGTCTATCAGTACTGGCATCCCTCCGGACGGTATTCAGCCTATTCGGTCAATGGAACAAGGCAATCCTTCTATGCTTCCCATGAAAAGATGCTGGAAGTCTATGACGAGAACTCTGATATCATAGTCTATCACCCGGAAACGTATACCATTATCCGTCCGGAACAAACAAACAGGCAGAACCGCTTTGAAACCTGGCCTGCCTTCTCTGCTGATGGACGTACCCTGTTTTTCTGTGTATCTCCTTTCGGAAGGTTGCCAAGGGACGCCAAGGAAATGAAATACAGCCTGTGTGGTCTTTCTTTCAATCCGGACGACGGCAGTTTCGGACAGAAGGCCGACACCCTTCTCGATGCTTCACGGATGAACTTGTCATTCGCTCAGCCCCGTCCGTCCTATGACGGGAAGTATATCCTCGTAACTGCCGCCAGGTTCGGCACTTTCCTTATATGGCACAAGGAAGCGGATCTTTGGCTGTACAACCTTGAAACAGGGGAATTCTACCCGGCAGGAGGTATAAACAGCAACGACACGGAAAGTTTTCACAATTGGAGTTCAAATTCCAAATGGGCGGTCGTTGCATCCCGCCGCGATGATGGTCTGTACACCAGACTCTATCTTGCACATCTTAATGAACAAGGTGTTTTCGACAAGGCTTTCCTGCTTCCGCAGAAGAATCCGGGAAGGTATTATGCTGAACAGATGCATTCTTATAACACTCCGGATTTCACTTCCGGCAAGGTTAAGATTGACAGGTATGACATCCGAAGGATGGTAATGTCTCCAGAGCGTAAATCAGTCACACTTGAAACCTATAATCATTGACAATATGAAACGTGTTTTACTTCTCGTCCTGCTTCTTCCAAGCATTGTCGGCTTTGCCAAGGAGCGTCGGCAGTGGACGGAAAAACAAGCTTGGGCTTGGGAGAAGAAAGTTGGAACCATCATTGGTTTCAATCAGCCGGAATCTCCCTATCCGGGAATGAAGAATATCGATCTCTTGAGGAAAGCTTCCGAACTGGGGTTCAATTCCGTTAGATTCTGGATCAAAGGTAATGATGCTGAGTCCCAAGTCGCTTACATCAGGAAGATGGCAGATGAGGCCCAGGCCTTCGGTATGACTATTTCTCCTGTCCTGTCTATCCAGCGCGGAAAGGATTACTTCAAGAATCCAGATGAAGAACAGGGCCTTAAAAAGGCTGAACAGGTAATCAAAGAGATTATCCGTCCTTTTGCAGACGATGAAAGGATTGTTCTGTGGGATATCTGGAACGAACCCAGCTTCACTATAGATAACCCGGAGACGATCAGGGAGTTGGAATGGATTGAAAAGATGGTACACTGGTGCAGAGAGGAGAATCTGTGCCAGCCGATATCATCCTCGATCATCTGGGATCCGGACAGGGACGCCGATGTCAGCAGCGAAACCTGGAAAAAACGCGCTAAGGTAGAGGCAATGATGGACCTCCACAATTTTCATTCGTATGACTGCGCCAGGAATTTCGGAGCTGAAATCGATTATACGATAGATCGGATCCGCAAGATTTCAAATCGACCTATCGTATGCACGGAAGCCATGATCAGGGTAAATGGATCAACAGCACAAAGAAGTCTGGCTGTGTTCTCCAGAGAGCACATCCATGTCTATCTCTGGGGCTTGTTCAACAACGACTGGAACTGGTCTGTCAAGTGGGGCAGGAGCACCTATGATCCATTTGACCCAATGTTTCATGATTTCCTCTGGGCTGATGGGGATACCTATGATGCCAGGGAAATCCCGTTCATACGGAATTTCCGGTTTTGGAACAAGGGAGAAAACCTGGATCCAGGCATTCCGATAACAGACAGGTGGAGTCACGAACGGGTTTGGCGAAGAATGGCCGGCAACGGACCTGTCAAAGGTATCGTAGGAGCAAAGGATGTAAACTCTGTTTCAGAAGTATATAACAGCATCAGGGTAAAAATCAATTACAAGGATTACAGGGGCATGGCAACGGACCAACGTTCCGGATTCTTCGAACGGTTTGAACAACTTCTGAAGAAAGCAGAAGAACATGGGTTGACTGTTCTGCCCGTATTAGTAACAGATGAAGACCTCTATGCTTCATCAGAGGACCTTGGTGAATACGTCAAGGATGTTATAGCGCGGTACTATGATAACCAAACG
>JAEEGI010008831.1_pt1 | contig 22188 bp, 22 predicted proteins | sample 8958751 | NCBI WGS metagenome assembly JAEEGI01 (sample SAMN16246545, study PRJNA631951) | gut metagenome | biome: gut microbiome; feature: rumen; material: KS-attached | host: Bos | place: Iran: Karaj | collected 2018-10 | reverse complement strand
GGTACTCAGCGCGGATATAGACCAGACCGATGGTGGCGCCGATACAGAAGCCGCCGATGGCCATAGCCTCGATGATGGAGTGCGGGTCGCCTTCCAAGATGGAACGATCCATGAATGCGCCGGGGTCGCCCTCGTCAGCATTACAGATGATGTATTTCTGGTCGGCAGCGTTCTTGGCGCAGAGCTCCCACTTCAAACCGGTGGGGAAACCGGCGCCGCCGCGGCCGCGAAGACCGGACTTCTTGATGACGTCGATGGTGGCAGCGGGATCATGTTGCTCCAAAACGCTGGCCAATGCCTTGTAACCGTCACGTGCGATGTATTCGTCGATGTTTTCGGGATCGATGAAACCGCAGTTACGAAGGGCGATACGCATCTGTTTCTTGTAGAAACCCATGTGCTTGGAGTCGGAGATGTGAGCCTTGTCCTCGGGGTTCTCATAAAGCAGGCGCTGCACTTTTCTACCTTTGATGATGTGCTCGTTGACGATCTCGAGGGCGTCTTCGGGTTTCACCTGGGTGTAGAAGGTGTTATCGGGAAGAATCTTCACGATGGGGCCTTTCTCGCAGAAGCCGAAGCAACCTGTGGTCACGACCTGCACATCGTCGGCAAGGTTCTTTTCCTTCAGGATTTGAATGAAATTCTCTCTGATTTTGGGGCTTTCTGAGGCCGTACATCCCGTACCGCCGCAGAGCAGAATGTGGTATTTATAATTTGCCATAACTGACCTCCTTACTGATTATTTGTCGATTTTTTCGTAATTTACCGGGATGACGCCTTCCAGGATTTCATCTTGCATGATGTACTTGGTGACGAGTTCCTGACCCTTCTTGGTGTCCACGTGACCGAAGACGATGGGGTCGTGACCGGGTTTCTTAACTTCGACGGTAGGTTCAGCATAGCAGTAGCCCATGCAGCCGGTTTGAGTCACAACAGCCTTGACATTTTGCTTGTTGCATTCCTCAATGATGGCTTCCATGGTCTGTTTTGCGCCGGAAGCGATACCGCAGGTTGCCATAGCCACCTTGACTTGCACGAGGTTCTCGACGTTCTCGCCGCCTTCGCGCAATTCAATCTTGGATTGCAACTCTTCTCTCTTTTTCTTGAGATCTGCCAATGATTTTATTTTTTCCATACTATAAAATTTGGTTGTAGATTTATTTTATTGTTTAGTCGTTATTTACGATAAAAACTGTCCATATTTTTAGCGCGGCAAAGGTATAAAAAAAAACGATACAAAACTACGGAAAAAACAGGGTGTTTTTAAGGAGTTGAAATCGCGGCGAAAACTCCCGTTTTCCTGCGAAAATCCAATCCAAATTTTAACTATTCAAAGCCGAATAGTTAAATTAATTTTTTCAATATTCTGATTCTCAGGAAAATAAAAAAATCGCAAAACCCTTGACAAACGTGTTGTTTTGTTGTATCTTTGCCTCCAGAAAATAATACGTTTGATATTAAACTTAAGACTATTGAATTAACCTTTAACCCTTAACCTTTAACCCTTAAAACTATGGAAGTGAAAAATCCCATTGAAGAGGCCAGAAGATATGTGGCCAATGCAGAAATGGTCATTGTGAATGCCAACTATGACCCTGAACTGAAAATTTATACTGATGGAAAATACGTCAAGATGGCTGGTGACACTCTCTGGAAAGGATGCCAGATTGCACTGGATGCCGCCTTGGGCATACGGAAAGGCAAAGGCAGGCCCTCAATTGAGAAATACAAGGAGGCCGCTGGCAAGCGTGACCGCAAACTGCTGGCGGCCATCGTGGCTGGTTATGACGTTATGCACTTGTCTATGGGCTATGACGGTACCAAGAACAAGAAAATCTGCGATGTGGGCTTCGAGAATGCGAACGCCATTATCGACCGCTGTTCCGCACTGATTCCGACGGAAGTGTACGCTTGAAGACCTCACCGCACCACCGTCACGCTCCCCTTCACTGTCTTTTCTTTCTCCCCGCGGGACTTGTAGTGCACCACCACCGCATAGACCCCGTCGATGGCGTTCGCGCCGTCCCAGCCGAAGGTCTTCTCCTCCGTGCGGAACACCAATGTCCCCCAGCGGTTGTAGATCTCCATCCGGTACTCCTCGATTTCGTCGGGGTAGGTGAATATCGGCAGGAAGACCGGGTTCAGGGCGTCTTCGTTCGGGGTGAAGGCGTTGGGGAGGTAGAGCATGTTCGGTTCGGTTTCCTCAACGGTGGTGGTGTCGGGTTCGGTGCCGTCGAGGGTGAGCGTTATGATGACGGTACTGTCGCAACCGTGGATGTTGTTGAAATACTGGGTGTAAGTGCCATCTTCTGTGTAAGTTACGCCGTTCCAAACGAAGCTCTGCCCGGCATGTTCCTCGATTTCCACCACATCGGGCGGGAGAAGGGTGAGGTGCACCGTGATTTCGCTCTCACAGCCTTCCGCACTGGCGATCCGGAAGAGGGTGGTGTCCAAGACATTGCCGGTCTCTTCGGCGGTCAGCGTGAAACCGTAGCTGTTGTAGGTGGCGCCCTGGCAAATCGTGTCGTAATAGGTTTGCGGCTCGTTGTCCAGCACGGTCACCGTCACCGAAGCCGAGTTGGTGCATCCGTAGGCGTTGCTGACCGTGACAGTGTAGTCGGTGGTCTGTAAGGGCACGTCGGAAAAGTGCGGCTCCGTGAAACCGGTGTTCCAGATGTAGGTGAGGGTGGTGTCGTAAATGTTTTCCGGCGGTGGGAAGCTGCGGATGGCCCGGATAGGGCAGAGTTGGTATGCGGACATAGAGGCCATTTCACTGGTCAACAGAGAAGGAACGGATGTGAAATTTCCCGCGTTGACACTGGAATAGTACTCCGGTACTGTGGCGGAAGTGAAATTGACACCCCAGAAAAAATCGATATCCCACCATCCATCCATCCCCGTTTCGGTACTGCTACCATATGCATTCATATCCAAGGTGGTTCCTCCTGCAGCCATCAGGGCTGTTTCTATCAACGGCAGTTGTGCGTACAGCATAGATAGCTGACCTGAGGCGGGCAAATACCAGCCGTGTTCAAAATCAATATTGTTTATGCCGCATTGTGCGCCGGTTCCCACATAATTACGGATAATCTGGGTGTTGGAATAGCCTGCGGTGTCTTGCAAAAGCGTCATTAATCCATTGCTGTTCGGAAGATTGGGAATGTCTTGATGATTGTTTTCAGACAACAACGGCGCTAATGGGCAATCTTGGAGCGCCACCACCCAGCCGCTACCGTCGGGGAAGGTGTAATACACGATGCCCTGCGACCCATCCTCGGCGGTGAACAAATCGCCCACATGATAAACTTGAGCGAGTGTCCATCCTGACATGAGTTGCAAAAACAGGTATATCAATAGCGCCTTTTTCATTTTTTCTGGTATTTGCTAAAAGGTTCGGATGCCGCGCACTATTCGCGGATAATTTTTTTCAGAAAAACTAAGGGCATTGTTTAATACCCAAACTCGGTTGCTACTGATTTCTGTGGAGGTCCAGCATGACCCAAAGGAATCCAATTGGACAATGTCCCCACCAACCAACTGTAAAGAATTGTTCACCTTGATTTGCTCCGCATACAATTTATAGGCTTGACCGGCTGCTGGCAGATACCACCCCTGCTCAAAGTTCACAGTGTAGGCAGCTTCGTACTCATCAAAGGTGCCGCTTTGGCGAATAAGCAGGGTGTTCGTATAGCCGTCCATGTCAGTCATCGCAAGTCTCCCGCTGTTGAAATTGACCAAAGCGGGAATATCATTCTGATTGGATATCGCCCACATCTTGTTCGGTATCTCTTCCAAATCGACTGCCCAACCGTGCTCGCCGGTGTTATCCACGTAAAACACAACGCCCATGGCTATTTCGTTGCAAGGCCAGTTTTCAGGATGTACCGTGGTGCCGTCCGTGCACAAGATGTCGCCTACCCAGACTTTCGGCAACTGCGATGTCAATGTTACAGACGCATGCGAGCCCACCGCAAACAGGTTCGTTTCGCTCCCGACACACATCGTGCTCGGGTCGGCCAACGCTTCCACCGTAGGCGTCTCCGCCACGAACAATTGCAAGACACTGACACTGTCGCACCCCTGCTGTGTCGTGTCATTCAGGATGTGGACGAAGTAACCCGCACTGTCCTGAATCCCAAGCTGATACCCGTGTTGCGTATAGGTGTTCCCTGTACAAATCGTGTCGCTGAACATGTTGGAATACGAAGACCCGACGGCAACATCAATAGGCAACGTGGCACTGCCGCAGCCATTGTCAACAGTGAGTGTTATATGTGCGGAGGACGGGGCGTTCTGCGAAAAATAGAGTTGCGCGTTGGGAGTGCCCTGCCCTCCGTAGATCATCACCCCATTGGGGACAGTCCAGTGGTAAATCGTCTGCGAAGGCGCATTCGGCAGCGAATAGATTTCCGCCGCACCGCCGCACACCGCAGACGGGCCATTGATTGCGTCAGACATTGAAAAGGTGTGGTTCACCATGAGGTGCAAGATGGTCGTTGAGTCACAACCGTAGGGAAGCGGCACGTAGTTCGTGTCCGTGACCTCCCCTTGGGCAAGCTGGGTCAGGTGAAATCCGTTGGCGTTGTAACTCTCCCCTTCGCACGCCACGTCATAGATGTGCTTGTAGCGGGGGTGAACATGCAGATACAACGTGTTGACGCCTTCTTCAATGCAGTCGGCCGCGTTGTAGTAGGTGTTGTATGCGGTGTAATCTCCCGGCGTCGTATAGACAGGCAGGTTGAAGCCGTGATTCTGGTAACCCATCCCTTCGCAGATGGTGTCGTGAAATACAAGATTTTGCGGCACGGTGTCCTGGACAAAAGTCACTGATTGCGTGATTTGGCATCCGGTGACGGTGTTGATCACGCAAGTGGCCACCGTGTTTCCCTGAAGGGTGTATGTGGTGGAGGATGCGTGGCTGCCGTTACTCCACGAATAGCTTTCGAACCCTTGGGGGGCGCTCACCGTGATCTGATTCCCGTTGCAACCGGAAAAGGAGAGTCGATTGCTGGCGCAGGAGGCTGTGAAATAGGCGTATCCGAAATGGGCACCGGCCCTGCAGTCGAAGGTGGAGATTCGGAACTTCACCGTCTGTCCTGCATATCCCGACAGATCAAAGCCATTGATCGTCCAGGGTCGCCACATCACCTGATTGTATTGCTGGAAGCCTGGGATGGTGGGTGATGATACGACATCGTATTCCATACATCCGCTCAGAAGCTGGCCGTTGGCATCGAGCATCTGTATGAGAAAATGGGGTTGGTCTATCTCAAGATGATGGGGGTCCTCCATGACCACTGCATATTTCAACAGTAAAATGGGATAGTCCGGATCCACCGTGAAGGTATAAACCAAGGATTCGTTTTGCGCACCCACAAGATTGTTTCCCAACTGTACCACCACGTTCTCCCCGTTTGGAAGAAGCGGCAACTGGCCGCCCGTTTCCACATCCGTGCCTTGTTCCGTGATGAGGGTGTGGCGGCCCGGCAGGATGCCGACATACTGAATAGTATCATCAAGAAGACTGTTGTACACGCCATAGTAACCTGTCACAGCGCTGCTGGACAGATCCATGAAATCCGGGCACTGGGCCTGAACCGAGAAAAACAGAAGCCCAGAAAACAGGATGCTTAATATGTATTTCCCCGGATACATCTTTTTTAAATGGATTATACGTTGGCAAAAATACATTTTTTATACAAACATCAATTTATGCAATAATTATTGTTGTTTTACGTTATTCACGCCGGAAAAATACAAACCTTAAAATTCATCGGATATGAAAAACAAAGCAGTTGTCATCGCGATTATCGCCAGCATCGGGTTGTTTTTGGCGGCCATAGCCATTGGCATCGCCTTTTATCAAACCAAAAAGCCGCAGAAAACGGTCTCTATCGTCGGTTTGGCGGAAAAGGACTTCACTTCCGACCTCATCGTGTGGGAGTTCAATTATTCGGCCAAAGATCCGGATATGAAACAAGCCTACACCAAACTGAAAGAGCAGAACGAGATTGTGAAAGCTTATCTCAAAAAAGCGAATATTTCGGATAAAGAGATTGATTTCAAGAAGATTACAACAGCTCCTACCTATAACAGCTATTATGATGATAACGGTCACTGGCGGGAAACCTTCACGGGTTATGCGGCCAAACAGGTGGTGCGCATCGAGTCCCGCGACATCGAGAAAATCGAGGCGCTCACCCGCGACATTGCAGAACTGTACGACCAGAACATTATGATCAACAACAATAATCCGGAGTACTATTACACGAAACTGTCGGATTTGAAAATCCAGATGCTGGCGGAAGCTTCGCAAGATGCGAAAAACCGTGCCGAAACCATCACCAAGAATGCCGGTGCCAAACTGGGTGACCTCAAGAGCGCCAACATGGGCGTGTTCCAGATTACCAAGCCCAACTCTTCCGAGGAAGATTACACCTGGGGCGGAGCCTTCAACACCTCCTCCAAGGAGAAACGCGCCAGCATCAACATGCGGCTAACGTATTACGTGAAGTAAAAAAAAAAGCCCCGCGTCGCGGGGCTTTTTTTTACACAAATTCTTTCCCGAAATCGACTTGGATGTCGGTGACGTACTGGCGGATTTGCTGTTCCTCTGATTTCTTGCAGATGAGCAGCATGTTGTTGTTGTCCACCACGATGTAGTCTTCCAAACCTTGGATGACGACCACCTTGTTGCGCGGCATGTTGACGATGCACTTGTTGGAGTCGTACATTTTCACGTGGTTGCCGACAACGGAGTTCATCTTTTCGTCTTTCTTGCGAAGGTCGTAAAGGGAGCTCCAGGTGCCGAGGTCAGACCAGCCGAAGTCGGCGGCATAGACTTTCACGTTGTCGGCCTTCTCCATCACGCCGTAGTCGATGGATATCTTGCGGCAAACCTGATAGATACGGTCGATGAATTCCTCTTCCTGCGGGGTGTTGTAGAGTCCCACGCCTTGTTTGAAGAGGTCGTCGATGTCGGGCAGGAACTCCGCGAAAGCCTTGTCGATGGAAGCCAGCGACCACATGAAGATCCCGGCGTTCCAGAGAAAGTCGCCGCTTTCGAGAAAACTCTTGGCCATTTCCAGCTCGGGCTTTTCTGTAAAGGTTTTCACTGCATACACAGAAGAATTTCCGGGGAAGACATCTTCCTCTTTGTACTGAATGTACCCATAGCCGGTGTTTGGGGAAGTCGGGCGGATGCCGATGGTCAGCAGGCAGGGGTTCTCGGACACAATGGCCATTCCTTTGCTGATCACATCGACGAAAACGTCCTCTTTTTCAATGTAGTGGTCGGAAGGAGCCACCACAATCACGGCGTTGGGGTTCTTGGCTTTGATTTTGTAGTTGGCGTAGGCGATGCAGGGGGCGGTGTTCCGGCGATAAGGTTCCAGAATGATCTGCTCGTCCGCAATCTCCGGAAGCTGCTCCCGAGTCTGGTCGTGATACGCCTTGTTGGTGACGATGTAGATGTTCTCTTTCGGACAGACTCGGGCGAAACGGTTGAACGTCTTCTGAATCAAGGTCTGGCCGTCACCCAACACGTCGATGAACTGTTTGGGAGTGGTGCTGTTGCTCATCGGCCAGAAGCGTGCGCCCACGCCCCCGGCCATGATGACACAGTAATAGTTGTTATTCAGCATGTCGTTTTTTTTGTTAGTAATTTGATTATTCTGCGAGAATCATATTAACAAAGTATCTTTGTTTATGCTGCATAATAAGATGTTTTACGCTTCGCGTAGAAATCTTTGAAAATCTTAAATGAAATCTGAAAAAATATTTTCTTTGATTTTCAAAATATTTTCATAGATTTCTTGTCCGAAGGACAATCTAAAATATGATTAGACGCAGAGACAATGGATATGCAATTAATTTTCGTTCAGAGCTTTTACGCCCGGCAATTCCTTACCTTCAAGGTATTCCAACATGGCGCCGCCGCCGGTGCTGATGTAGGAGATGTAGTTGCCGAGGTCGTACTTGTTGACCGCCGCGATGGAGTCGCCGCCGCCCACGATGGAGTACGCGCCCGCCAAGGTGGTGGCCGCCACGCTCAACGCCACGGCACGGGTGCCCTCGCTGAACTTCTCCAACTCGAACACGCCCACAGGACCGTTCCACAGAATCGTCTTGGAATCCTTGATGACCTTCGCGATGTTCACGCGGCTCTTCGGACCGATGTCCAAAGCTTCCCAGTTGTCGGGGATGTTGTTGTCTTCGGTCACCAAGATGTTGGCATCGTTGCTGAACTTGTCGGCGCAGACGCTATCGACACGGCAGACGAAGTTCACGCCGGAGGCCTTCACTTGGTCGAGGATTTCCTGCGCGACGGGCAGCATGTCGGGCTCGTACAGCGAGTTGCCGATGGTGAATCCCATGGCTTTCAGGAAGGTGTAGCTCAGACCGCCGCCCACGACGAGGTTATCGACCTTGGGGATGAGGTTCTTGAGGATGTTGATCTTCGTGGAGACCTTCGAGCCGCCGATGATGGCCGTGAAGGGGCGCTCCTGACCGTTGAGGGTCTTCTCGAGGTTCATCACCTCGTTGTAAAGCAGGTAGCCGGCGAATGCCTTGCCCGGGAAACAGCGGGCCACGGTGGCCGTGGAGGCGTGCTCGCGGTGCGCGGTGCCGAACGCGTCGTTCACATAGACATCGCCCAGACGTGCCAAAGCCTTGGCGAAATCGACATCGCCTTTCTCCTCTTCCTTGTGGAAGCGCAGGTTCTCCATCAGTACGATGCTGCCGGGTTGGAGGTTCTTGCAGAGGGTTTCGGCCTCGGCAGTCAGCACGTCACCGCCGAAAACGACCTCTTTGCCGAGGATTTCGGACACCGTCTTCACGATGTGACGCAAAGAGAACTCGTCCTTCGCCTCGCCTTTCGGACGGCCGAGGTGGGAGAGCAGGATGGCGGAACCGCCGTCGGCCAGAATCTTGCCGATGGTCTCTTTCGTGCGCACGATGCGGGTGACGTCGGTCACGTTGAACTGCTCGTCCAACGGCACGTTGTAGTCAACGCGGATCAGGGCTCTTTCGCCGCTGAAGTTATGTTCTTGAATGGATTTCATAATTTTGGTATTTTGGTGAGTAAAATATTTCGATATTTTCGTCTGCGGGACGCGGACGGCTCCTACACCGCCACCTCCGCTTTAATGTGCGGGTGCGGGTCGTAGTTCTCTAAGGTAAAGTCCTCGTATTGGAAATCGAAGATGTCTTTGACCTCGGGGTTGATGCGCATCTGCGGCAGCGGACGCGGATCGCGGGAAAGCTGCAACTTGGCTTGTTCCACGTGATTGGAGTAGATATGTGCGTCGCCGAAGGTGTGCACGAAGTCCTTGGCCTTCAGACCACAGACCTGCGCCACCATCATCGTCAGCAGGGCGTAGGAGGCGATGTTGAAGGGCACGCCGAGGAAGACGTCCGCGCTGCGCTGGTAGAGCTGGCACGAGAGTTGTCCGTCGTTGGCGTAGAACTGGAACATCGTGTGGCACGGCGGCAACGCCATCTGATCGACATCCGCGGGATTCCATGCGCTCACGATGAGCCGCCGCGAGTCGGGATTGCGCCTGAGCTGCTCGATCAGACTGGTGATTTGGTCGATGACACGGCCGTCGGGAGCTTCCCACGAGCGCCACTGCTTGCCATAGACCGGCCCGAGGTCGCCGTTCTCATCCGCCCATTCGTCCCAAATCGTCACATTGTGGTCGTGCAGGTACTGGATGTTCGTGTCGCCGCGCAGGAACCACAACAGCTCGTAGATGATGGAACGGAGATGCAACTTCTTGGTAGTCAGCAAGGGAAATCCCTTCTGCAGGTCAAACCGCATCTGGTAGCCGAAAATGCTGTACGTCCCCGTGCCCGTGCGGTCGGCTTTGTAGTGACCCTCGTCGAGGATTGTGCGCATCAAATCAAGGTATTGTTTCATCTTTTAGTTGTTATTACCTTTAGTTGTAATTACCTTATTTCGGAGTTTATTCCCCCCTTGAGGGGGGCAGGGGGGGTATTTTCCGAGAAAGTCAATTTCACGCCGGGACTTCCAGACTCTCAAGCACATCGAGCACATTCTCCAGACGGGTCTCCTTGACTTTCTCGATCTGGCCTTTGTCGCAGAGGGTGGCCATTTCAGGATCGATGGGAAGTCTATCTAACAGCTTGATGTTGAACTCTTTGGCAACTTCTTCGGCGTTGCTCTTGCCGAAGACGGAGATCTTCTCGCCGCATTTCGGGCAGGTGATGTAGCTGTAGTTCTCGATGAGGCCGAGAATGGGGATGTTCATCATGCCGGCCATGTTGACGGCCTTGCTCACGATGAGGGAGACCAGCTCCTGCGGGGAGGTGATCATCAGGATACCGTCGAGGGTGATGGTCTGGAAGACGGTCAACGGCACGTCGCCGGTTCCGGGAGGCATGTCAATCAGCAGGAAATCAATGTGTTCCCAGATGACTTCGGTCCAGAACTGTTTCACCATGCCGGCGACCAGCGGACCGCGCCACAGCACGGGCGACTTCTCGTCGGCAATCAGCAAGTTGCTGGAAATCACTTCGATGCCGGTTTCGGTAACGGCGGGATAGACGCCCTGCTCGCTGCCGCGCACCATTTCGTGGAGGTTGAACATTTTCGGGATGGAGGGACCGGTGACATCCGCGTCGAGGATGCCCACGCGGTAACCCTTGCGGCGCAACGCCACGGCCAGCAACGAGGTGACGGAACTCTTGCCCACGCCGCCTTTGCCGCTCACCACGCCGATCACTTTCTTAATATCGCTTAATGCATTCGGTTTCTCATGCAAATCTCTGCTTCCGCAGTCTTTCTGGCTGCATTCCTGACAATTGTGATTACATTCGCTCATAATTTCTTTCTGATTTAGGAGCGGCAAAGATACACTTTTTTAGTGAATGGTGAGCAGTGAACAGTGAGCAGTTAACACCCTATCGCCGCCAGCAATCCCTCACAGCCCTCCTGCACGTCGTCCCAGGTGGCCTGGAAGTCGCCGGTGTACCAGGGGTCGGCCACATCGCGCGGGTGGTCGGTATAGTCCATCAGCAACGAGATTTTGCTATCAACATCTTGACCGACAATGCGTTGGATGTTCCGTCGGTTGTTCTGGTCCATGATGATGATGTAGTCGTAATAGTCGTAGTCGGCGCGGGTCATCTGGCGGGCGGTCTTGCCGTCGCAGGAGATGCCGTGCGCCGCCAGCATCCTGCGGGCCGGCGGATAGACGGGGTTGCCGATCTCCTCGCGGCTCGTCGCGGCGGAGGCGATCTCGAACTGCGCGGAGAGCCCCCGCTCCGCCACCTTCTGCTTCATCACGAACTCGGCCATGGGACTGCGGCAGATATTGCCGTGACACACAAATAATATCTTATAATTCATAATTCTTCATTCTTCATTCTTAATTCTTAATTCTCCTGTCGTGCCACCACAACTGCAGACTATTAAAAAGGTTCTGCCAGATGATGTAAAAGGCCAAGAAAACGGAGGACAGCGGCTGCAAGTAGGTGTTGGACATCCAGATTCCCATGGCGGTGTTCTTCTGTCCGAGGAGCTGGCCACCCGCCACGGTGTCGCCATAGCGGTGCCCGAGCCACTTGCCGAAGCCGAACTGGATGGCGCACATCACCACCGAGAAAATTGCTCCGTAAAGGATAACATTCTCATTTCCACGACCTTGCAGGAAGATGTAGTGGATGGTGTTTCCCAAGGTGATGAACAGGGCGACGGCCCAGAGGTAAAATGACAGATTGCGGTATTTGCAGAGCCATTCGTTGGCTTTCGGCGCCCATGCCTGCAACGCCAGCACGAAGAAAAAGGGGAAGCCGAGCGTGGGGGTGATGCGCTTCAGAATCATCAGGAAGGAGGACCAGAAACTTAGCTCCGGGTGAACGCCGATGATGGTGAAATAGAGCGGTGCAGCGACGGACATCACCAGATTGCAGAACATGGTGTAGGTGGTGGTTGTCATGCGGTCGGCGCCGAGCATCGAAGAGATGACCACCACCGAGGCGGCCACGGGACAGAGGGTGCACATCATGAACCCTTGCGCCATGGTCTCGTTGCCCGACACGGCTCGCACCAACAGGTATAGTCCTGCGCTGACCGTCAACTGGAAGAGTATCAGCCAGAAATGCAGCATGGAGAACCGAAGATGCCGTAAATCCACCGTAACGAAATTGAGCGTCAGAATGGTGAAGATGAACCAGGGCACCAGAAAGGAAATCCGGGCACTGGTACTATGGAATATCAGCGCTAACAGGATGGCGACGGGGAGCACATAGCTGCGATATTTCTGCATGACAGCGACTTACGGTTTTTCTTGGATGATTTATTTCGGGCGGCAAAGGTAGTATTTTTAGGCAAATGGGGAGTAGGGAATGGGGCAAGGGCCAAGGGAGTAGGGCCAAGTGAAAAAGTCAATTTGGGAAAAATGTATTTTTGCGCCGTTAGAAATAGTATCAAAAAGTAAAATCATGTCTGAAGGGAAGCGTTTGATCCTGGTTTATTTGGCGATCATCACGGTGGTCACTTTTTTCGCGTACGGCATCGACAAGTGGAAGGCGCAGCACAAACGTTGGCGCATTCCGGAGAGTGTTTTGTTGGGGTTGGCGGCCATCGGCGGCAGCGTCGGGGCGTGGTTGGGGATGCAGGTCTGGCATCACAAGACCCAGCACAAGAAGTTCAAGTACGGCGTGCCGGCGATATTTGTGGCGCAGGTGGCGCTGGCGGTGTGGTGGCTGGCGAGGTGAATTGAGCGAATCAAGCGAATTGCATTAACCCGTCAACTCGGATCAGCTGCAAGGCATAAATGTGACAACCAAAATCAGCAAATCACATTTTCACCGCACCGCCACCCTGCCAAACCTCTCCGCGATGCTCAAATATGCGGGTCGTCTGATTTATGGAAAAATTGTTGTTCCAGAAACTTTAACATATAAAAGGGAAACCGCATTGGCTACCGAGCCCTTCAGCCCTAACGGGCTGTGTCGCGAACATCAAGAGGCATTCGCCAACGCCTCAAGAGGCATCCGCCCCTGCTCGTGATGGGGATTTATGCCTCCGGGACGCTGAAGAGACGCAAAATGTGTGGGTCTGCAACCCACAACCGCGCGACCGGGATAGCCCCACTGCAAGCGGGTAAAGAAGAGCTTGCGAAACTTGAATAATTCTCCCATGATACGGCACAGTTTCAAAAAAAATTTCACGACAGGAGGTCTATCACCAAAAAAAGAATATCTTTGCAGACTACTATATTAAATACAATTTATTTATAGTCAAACAATTAAATATTATTATCATGATTAGTGTGAAAATGCAAGAGGCTATCAACGCCCAAATCAACGCGGAAATGTGGTCCGCTTATCTCTATCTGGCCATGTCCATGGACGCTTCGAACAAAGGATACAAGGGCATCGCCCATTGGTTCCACAAACAGTACGATGAGGAAATGGAGCACGCATTCAAGTTCATCCACTACCTTGAAAGCCAACAGGCCCGGGTGGAACTCAAAGCCATCGACAAGTTCCCGACCTCGTGGGAGTCGCCGCTCGACATGTTCGAGGAGACCCTCAAGCACGAGAAAGTCGTGACCGGTCTCATCCACGACCTCTATGCCCTGGCCACCAAGGAGAAAGACTATGCCACCACCATCTTCCTGCAATGGTATGTGACCGAGCAGGTTGAGGAGGAGGAGAATGCCCAGGAACTCATCGATGCGATGAAGTGCGTCGGCGATGACAAGGCTGCCTTCTTTATGTTCGACAAAGGCCTCTCCAAACGCTAACTGTCCAAAAAATGTTCCACAAAAAAACTTTTGCCCGGCACTGAATGTCGGGCAAAAGTTTTTTTTATAGCGTTGGGTTCCCTTGGTGGATGTCAGTGTGTTTCTCCTGTTGGACAGTTCTTTGCGAATGGCACCGTCTTTGTGCGAGGTGGCTTTGTCCGTCACCACGTCGCTTCGCCGCGATCACAGATCTTCCGCACCAACCCCGTGACACACAAACTCACAAAGCATACAGCCAGTAACAACAGCACTTTCGGGAGCAGCGAGAATGCGGGGAAGGACACTTCGAGGGAGGCGGTCTGAGCTGGTAGCAGCCATTGCGGGTGCGACAGCACGAGCACGATGCCGATGGCGCCCGTGACGATGCCCGAAATGAACACGGCCACCATCATCCGGCGGTAACGCCTCGTCTGCGCCTCACGATACCGTTTCGCGTATTCCGCCGCCTCTAACTTCTTGGCAAGCTGCTTCATATATTCGTTGCGGTCGCCCATGTCCGGCTGGTATTGGGCGAACAATTCTTCTATGGTGGTCTTCTCTTTCATCGTTCCAAAATTTGTCTAAGTTTAACTCTCCCTCTCGAAAGCTGCTGTTTCACAGCCAATTGGGATCCTCCCGTGATTTTCGCAATCTCCTTCACGGAGTAGCCGCTGACGTAAAACAACAGGATGGCGCTCTTCTCCTTCAGCGGCAGCATGCCGATAGCCTCGTACAATTCCTGGTATTGGAAGGCATCGTCGGCACGCGGGCCGCCCGGCATCTGCTCCGCAGCGTCCAAGTCCGTCCGGCGGTTCCATCCCGACCGCTGGTGGTCGAGGAAGGTGTTGTAGGCGATCTTGAACAGCCACGTGGCGAACTTGGCCCGCTCCACGAACCGCTCCATCGCGATGTACGCCTTCACCATCGCCTCCTGTGCGATGTCCTCCGCCTCCATCCGGTCGCCCTCACACAGGGCAAGCAGGAATCTCCGCAAAGACTCCTGCTCCTCCGAAATTAAGGCTATGAATTGTTCTCGTGTCATTCGGAGATCTTTTGCTCGGCAATCCGTTTTTCTTCGGCCTCCAACTCGTTGCGGAGGACCCTCTTGCTTACAAAGTAGTAGATAAGGAACGCCAAGCCTATGGCCATTATCACGCCGCCGCAAAAGAGTCCTATCGCTTTCGAGCCAAACGAAACCATCCCCATTAGGTGGAGGACTAAGATGACCAGTCCCATAAGCGTCATCATCAGGCCGCCGTATAGATTTTCCAACAACTTTTGTTTCAATGTTTTGTTATTGGTTTCCTGCGACATGTTCAGCTTGTTCATCACATCAACTGGGTCAAGATCCGGATTTTTCTCCAACAAGGCCATCAGAATCTCCGTCTTTTTGTCGATTTCGTGGTTTTTGCGTTTATTAATCAACCATATAACCATCAAGGGCAGCACCACGCAAATGCCGATTACTACGATGATTATCATTAATACTCCTAAAACTCTTACTACATACATGACTATTAATTATTAAGGTTATACATTTCCGTTCATTACCGAATCGATTCAACGGTTAAACGGATGAAGTGGACAAAAGGTGACATTTGAGGCTAAAAAAATTGTACCTTTGCACCCGAATTGAAAAGCGTGTAAATGAACGGAGTAAAGGTTATTGAAATCAAAAAGAGCGTCTTTGCGGAGAATGAGAAAGATGCTGATGCTCTTAGAGTTGAATTGAAAAACAAAGGTGTGTGTCTTCTCAATTTGATGTCCGCGCCCGGCAGCGGCAAGACCACCACTCTTATCCAGCTAATTAACAGGATCAAAGACAAGATTCGCGTATCCGTGATGGAAGCCGACATCGACAGCGATGTGGATGCGGTGAAAATCAAGGAGGCCACTGGCGTGCCGTCCATTCAGCTTCACACCGGCGGCATGTGCCACCTCGACGCGGAGATGACCCGCCAGGGACTCGACAATCTCGACCTTGAAGAGACCGACCTCGTCATTCTCGAGAATGTCGGCAACCTGGTCTGCCCCGCCGAATTCGACACCGGCGCCACCTGCAACGCGATGATCCTTTCCGTGCCCGAGGGCGACGACAAACCCCTCAAGTACCCCCTCATGTTCACCGTCTGCGACCTCGTCATCATCAACAAAACGGATGTGATGCCCTATTTCGATTTCGACCTGGAGCGCTGCAGGAAGAACATCCTCATGCGCAACCCCCACGCGACCATCATCTCCGTCTCCGCCAAAACCGGCGACGGCATGGACGCACTCGCCGAATGGATCCGAGAAAAAGTGAATGTTAGTGAGTGAATGTTATGAAGATAAATGATTTTGAAGATTTGAGGATTTGGCAGTTGGCGAGGGGGCTTGTTAAAGACATTTATTCCCAATTTGCGAAGAGTAAGGATTTTGGTTTAAACAGTCAAATTCAACGTGCAGCCATTTCCATCATGAACAATATCGCAGAAGGTTTTGACCGAAGCAAGAATTCTAAAGATAATAAACAGATGCTGAGTTTCTTAAACATATCGTATGGCTCTTGTGCCGAAGTAAAAAGCATGCTTTACGCTGCTGAAGACTTGGGCTATATAAACGCTGACAATGCGAAACTCCTGCGCAACCACTGTACTGATATCTCCTATAAAATTGAAGCATTTATAAAGACACTCCGCTCCTACGACACCATCCCAAAGCCCCAACAGCGAAGCTAACCAACAGCCGCAGGCTAACCAACAGCGAAGCTAACTAACAGCCGCAGGCTAACCAACAGCGAAGCTCACCAACAGCCGAAGGCTAATCAACAGCGAAGCTAACCAACAGCCGCAGGCTAACTAACAGCCGCAGGCTCACCAACACGAAGTAATCAACAGCCGAAGGCTCACCAACAGCCGAAGGCTCATAAACACGAAGTAATAAACCGTTATGCCCGAAATGTCCACCAAATTTGTCCCGAAACACAAAGGGGACAAGAACCCGAACCCCAAGCTTCTCAAGCTGGTTCGCCACATCACCGATCGTATCCCCGGTAAAATCAAGATGGATACCGACGCCCCTGAGTATTGGGGTCTTGCCTGCATCTTCGAGGACGAGATGGATGCCGTCACCCGTGAGGCCGCTCTGGATCTGATGCTGGATATGCTGCCCGGCAATCCGTTCCGGGTGCGCAAACATTGGACCAATGCGCAGCTCCACGAGCTGAACAGCCAAAAGCATTACACTCCTGACGACAAGTCCTTCGACGAACTGTTGGACCTGATGGCCCGCATGGGAGTCATGGAGTATGACTATGGCGACAAATACACCAAAGACGGGCCCGTTCCCGGCTCTACCTACGAAAGGAAAGACCGCGTGTATTGGGTGCCCATGTTCGTCCCTGGCAGTGCCGAATACACCAACATGAACGAGGAACTCATGAAGAAACACCCGGAATTGGGCATGTTTTTCGAGCGTATGACGTTCCTGCCGCTGGAGAAGGTCACACCGATGGTGCCTATGGGCGGCTCTGGTATCGGCATGCACGTGATTCCGGTGGAGAAAGCCATCTCCATGGAGAATCAATCCATTGATATAGAGCATATTTCATATTGGCTTAAACGCTACGAAGGCCACCTGGCGGTGGGCATCTGCTCCTGCCGTATTGGTCGCAAGGGACTGGATGAAGGCTGCGCCGACGATTACCACGATTGGTGTATCGGCGTTGGCGATATGGCGGAGTATCTGGCGGAGACGGGCCGAGGTCACTTCATCACCTACGATGAGTGCATGGCTATCTTGAAAAAAGCAGAGGATCATGGTTTTGTACACCAAATCACCAATATCGACGGTGAAGGCAAAATCTTCGCCATCTGCAATTGCAACGTGAAGATTTGCAATGCGTTGCGTACTTCGCAACTCTTCAACACCCCGAATATGTCCCGCAGTGCTTACGTGGCGAAGGTGGATCCGACGAACTGCGTGGCTTGCGGACGCTGCGTGGAATATTGTCCTGCAGGAGCTGTCCGTCTGGGACAGAAACTCTGTACCAAACACGGCGAGCAGACCTACCCGAAACAGGAGCTGCCCGATGCCAAGAAGTGGGGACCGGAGAAGTGGGACGAGGACTATCGTGACAAGAACCGTATCAACTGCTACCCGACGGGCACGGCACCCTGCAAGACAGCTTGTCCGGCGCATATCGCGGTGCAAGGCTATCTGAAGAAAGCTGCCGAGGGCAAATATACGGAGGCGTTGGAACTCATCAAGCGCGAGAATCCGTTCCCGGCAGTCTGCGGACGCGTCTGCAACCGTCGCTGCGAGGATGCCTGCACGCGCGGCACCATCGACCAGCCCATCGCCATCGACGCGGTCAAGAAGTTCATTGCTGAGCAGGATCTCAAAGCGGAGACCCGCTTCGTGCCGGAGGTGAACATCTGTTCTAACGTGAAGGAATTCTGGGAGGAGAAGATCGCCATCATCGGCGGCGGCCCTGCCGGTCTGAGTTGCGCCTACTACCTCGCCACGATGGGCTACAAGCCCACCGTGTTCGAGAAAGACGAGATCCCCGGCGGTATGCTGCAATACGGCATCCCCTCTTACAAGTTAGACAAGGAAGTCATCAAAGCCGAAATCGACATTATGCGCGAAATCGGTGTGGAGATCCGCACCGGTGTGGAGGTCGGCAAAGACATTACCATACAGCAACTTAGAGAGCAGGGCTATAAAGGTTTCTACTTGGCCATCGGCTGTCAGGGTGGCAAACTGCCCGGCATTACCGGCGAGAATCTGCCCGGCACTACCACGGCCATTGATTTCCTGCATAACTGCAATTGCGGCACGAAGGTTAGCGGCAAGGTCGTCGTGGTCGGTGGCGGCAACGTGGCCATCGATGCGGCGCGGGTCGCCAAGCGCGGCGGTGCCGAGTCCGTCACCATGCTCTCGTTGGAGACCGAAGACATCATGCCCGCTTCCTTGGAGGAGCGCCGCGAGGCCCGCGAGGACGGCGTGGTCATCAACCCCGGCTGGGGTCCGAAAGAGGTGCTCGGTACCGACAAGGCCACCGGCATCGTCTTCAAGAAATGCACCTCCGTGTATGATAAGGACCACCGTTTCTCCCCGCAATATGATGAGGAAGAAACGATTACGTTGGATGCCGACTTGGTCATCTTCGCCATCGGTCAGACGGTCATCCTCAAGGATCTGCTCAAGGATACGAAAGTGGAATTCGTGCGCGGCGTCTATCCCGTGGCTGACAAACTGACCTACCAGACTGCCGAAGAGGACATCTTCGTGGGCGGTGACTGCTTCACTGGTCCGAAGTTCGCCATCGACGCCATTGCCGCCGGCAAGGAGGGTGCCGAATCATTGCACCGCTACGTGCAGCACGGCCACCTCACCATCGGACGCAACCGTCGCGACTTCATCGAACTCGACAAGGATGACATCGTGGTGGAGAGCTACGACAACTCCTCCCGCCAGGTGGAAGGTGTCTCCGAGCAGGCCGATAAGTTCAAGGAATACACGCTTACGCTTACGGAGGAGCAAGTGCGCACCGAGACGTCCCGCTGTCTGAGTTGCGGCGCGTCGGTGGTGGACGAAAACCGCTGCATTGGCTGCGGCATCTGCACCACCAAATGCGCCTTCGATGCCATTCACCTCTTCCGCGACAACCCCGACGCCAGCATCATGCGCACCTCCGAGGACAAGTTCAGCGGTATCCTGCCCTACATGTTGAAACGCGCCGCGAAGATCGTCTTCAAGAAGTAAATGTTAGTGAGTAAATGTTAATGAGTAAATGTTAATGAGTAAATGTTAATGAGTAAATGTTAATGAGTGAATGTTAGTGAGTGAATGTTAGTGAGTAAATGTTAGTGAGTAAATGTTAATGAGTGGATGTTAGTGAGTAAATGTTAACACGAAGTAATCAACAGCCGAAGGCTCACCAACAGCCGCAGGCTAATTAACAGCGAAGCTCACCAACAGCCGCAGGCTCATCAACAGCCGCAGGCTCACCAACAGCCGAAGGCTCATCAACAGCCGCAGGCTCACCAACAGCCGCAGGCTCATCAACAGCCGCAGGCTCATCAACAGCCGAAGGCTCACCAACAGCGAAGCTCACCAACAGCCGAAGGCTCACCAACACGAAGTGATTATGCACGAATTAGGAATCGTCTTCTACATCATCCGGGACGTCAAGAAGGTGGCGGAGGAGAACCACGTGGAGCGGGTTTCCGCAGTGGTCATGGACATCGGGGAGGTCTCCACGGTGGTGCCGCACCTGCTCACCGACTGCTGGCGCTGGGCCGCCGACAAAGAGGAGCTGCTGAAGGGTTGTGAGCTGAAGTGCAACATTATTCCGGCTGTCACCTGGTGCGACGACTGCAAGCAGGAGTACGAAACGGTGAAACATGGGAAGACGTGCCCCCACTGCCACAGTGAGAACACGTGGCTCCTCCGCGGCAACGAAGTCGAGATCCGCGAAATCCAAGTGGAAGAGCTGCGCTGTTGAGAAGTAAATGTTGGGAAGTGAATGTTGGTGAGTAAATGTTGATGAGTAAATGTTAAGACGAAGTAATCAACAGCCGAAGGCTCACCAACAGCGAAGCTAATCAACAGCGAAGCTCACCAACAGCCGAAGGCTCACCAACAGCGAAGCTCACCAACAGCCGAAGGCTAAAAAACACGAAGTAACAAACAAAAAAACAACGAATATGTCCTGTTTTATCATCCCCATGGCGCAGGCCATCGCCACAAGCGCCTACAGAAAAGCCAACGCGAAAGCGATTGAAAGTTCAGAACACGCGCTCACGCGCAACATCCCGGCATTGGAGAAGATGCTCTGGGGCGGCACCGTGATGCTCATCGTCGATCACGTCATCAACGGCGAGCTCACCTGGCAGTACCCCTTCTTCACTGCGCTGGAGTCCGGCGGCTTCCCCGTCATGCTCCGCGAACTCCTCACCGTCGGCGTACCCATGTCGCTGGTCCTCACCGCCGTATGGGCCGTGTGGAGCATTGCCAAAGCCCGCAAAGTCACTGCGTGTTAGTCACTGCGTGTTGATTACTGCGTGTTGATTACTGCGTGTTGATTACTACGTGTTGATTACTACGTGTTACTAACAGCGAAGCTAATCAACATGAAATAACTAACACGAAGTAACTAACAGCCGAAGGCTAACCAACATCGTAGAAGTGTATCACTTAATTAATTACCAAATATAAGTATTATGTTTTTCCAAGTTTATGGGGCTAACGCCCTGGCCCAATGGGGGATGCTGCTCGTCGTCCTCGTGGGTCTCATCCTGTTCAACGAGTTCGCCCGTCGCACCAAAGCCGGCGGCATCATCACCTTTTTCGTCATCCCCGTCATCCTGACGGTCTATTTCGTGGCCATCGCCATCGGAGCCCGCTCCGGAGCTGAATGGGCGGTCAACAACCAGACGCATGTCTACATGAACGGCTGGTTCCACTACGCCAAGCTCTACGCCGCGCTCACTGGCTGTATCGGCTTCATGATGATCAAGTACAAATGGGGCATCGGCGCCAAACACTGGTTCAAACCGTTCCCGTTCATCATCGTGGCCATCAACATCCTCATCGCCGTGGCCTCCGACTTCGAATCCGCCATTATGGGCTGGAACAAGTGGTGGCTCTCCAGCGAGGGCGTGTGGCTCTACGGCGGCTGGCACAACGTCATGAATGGCGTCGCCGGTCTGCTCAACATCCTCTGTATGACCGCATGGTGGAATGTATTCCCCTCCAAGGACAAGAAAGACATGATCTGGGCCGATATGACATGGGTCTTCATCGTGGTCTATGACATCTGGAATTTCGCCTACACCTACAACTGTCTGCCCACGCACAGCTGGTTCTGCGGTATCGCGTTGCTGCTTGCCCCGACGATCGCAGCTATTTGTTGGAACCGCGGCGGTTGGATCATGAACCGTGCCAACACGTTGGCTATCTGGTGTATGTTCGCGCAGGTGTTCCCGCTCTTCCAAGAGACCTTCAAAGACGGCTTCCAGGCCTTCAAGTGGGCTGTGCTTCCTGTTCAGTATCCTAACGGTATCGATACCATCACGGAGATTTACGCTGCTGCCGGCGGTGAGGCTGCCGCTGTGGGCACCACCGTGGAGACCGTGGCCGGCAATCCGACCATGATGACGGTGATCAGCGCCCTGGCACTCATCACCAATGCTGTCGCCCTGTGCTACATCATCGCCCAGGCCAAGAAGCGTCACATCAACCCGTACAAAGAAGATGTCTTCATCAACCAGAAGTACTACAAAGACGCTATGGAGCGCGCCGATCTGTCGTAATCCAAACACGAATGCTATGAAAAAGGTCGCGGGAATTTTCCTGCGACCTTTTTTGGTTCAATAATTTCGGTAGATTTTACAGTGCGGCAAACGGTGCCACCGCCCGGTCGAAGAGGCCGTTGACGTAGGCGAGG
>JAEEGI010008830.1_pt1 | contig 22189 bp, 13 predicted proteins | sample 8958751 | NCBI WGS metagenome assembly JAEEGI01 (sample SAMN16246545, study PRJNA631951) | gut metagenome | biome: gut microbiome; feature: rumen; material: KS-attached | host: Bos | place: Iran: Karaj | collected 2018-10 | reverse complement strand
GTTGATAAAATTCCATCTAAGTTCAAGTAATATTTTAAATTTTTTAATAAATTTAATGAAATTAATTTTTGAAAAATATAGATGGTTATTTATAAATTAACTTACTTTATTTTAATTTTAATTTCATACATATTGTTCATATAAAAAAATCTTTTTAAACAGAATTAAAAAAAAAATATATATATTAGATTAATTTTCTTCAATTATATTTTTTATTGAACTCAAAGCATCATTAAACTCTTTTAAATCTCCTCCTTTTCTTCGAATAATCATAATATATTTATCATTTTCATCTATTCTCATTAATTTCATTTCATTTATTAAAATTTTGAATTCAATAGTTTCATAATCTTCTTCTTCATCATCATCATTACTAAATTTAATAATAGCTTTTAAATTATCAGGAGAACAATCAATTTCAATTTTATTATATATCTCATCATCTTTTTCAATATCATTTAAAATAATATTCATAAATTCAATTGGTTGAATATTATTTAATATAATCAAATTTTTATCAAAAACATTTTTATCTTCTTTATATTGTTTAATAGGAATATCATGTTTAAAAAATGTTTTAATTTCTTCAGTACATCTTTCTTAATTCCTTCTTTTTTAATTTGTTTATTTAATTTTTCTTTTTCTTGATGTACATGATTTTCTCTAGAAGAAAGTTCATTTAAAACATCTAATAAATTACTACAATCATTATTTAACCAAGGATCTTTTAATATTTCTTCAATATTATTATATCTATCATCAGGATTTAAAGAAATCATTTTAAAACATAAATTAAAAAAATAATCAGATAAATTTAAATCATTTAAACTTTCTTTATAAAACTTTAATTTACTATTATAACTTCTTGTCTTAATTGCATCTAATAAAGAATTTTTTTTTGGAAAAGGAATACCACCAGTTACTAAAGCAAATAAAGTAATTCCTAAAGAATAAATATCACTTTTAATTCCATTATAAGTTTTTTGTGTTATAAATTCAGGAGGAAAATAACCAATAGTTCCTTTTTTTTCTATTAATTTCCCATCTCCATTTTTTCCTTTTAATTCTTGAGAAAAAGAAAAATCTGAAAGTTTAATGTTAGAATCTCTATCAAGTAAAATATTATCTAATTTAATATCTGAATGTGAATAACCATTTTCATGTAATGAATTAATACCATATAATATTTCTTTAAAAATATATTTTGATATATTTTCATCAAAACCTTTTTTAACACTACTTACAAAATAAAATAATTCTCCTTTTTCTGCATTTTCTAAAACTATATAATCTAATTTATTTGATTTAAATCCATGTTTTAATTTTGAACCTGTACCATTTGATATATATTTTATTATATTTTTATTTTGTATTTTTTGTAAAATTTTTAATTCTCTTTCATATTCATCTATACATTTTTCGTTAAATATTTTTATTGCATATTTTTGATGAGAAACAATTTCTTCACTTAAATATACTTTTCCACTTGTACCTTCTCTTATTTTATTTAATAAAATGTATTTATCATTTAATATTCCTTTATTTTCTTTATTGTTTGGAGAATCCATTTAAAAAATAATTTTCTTTTATATTTTATATATGAATTACTTTATTAAAATTATATTACTAAATATTTTATAATATTTTTAAATATCAATAAAATTTATTATTTTTTATAAATTAATACATTTATACTAATTTATATAAATTTTATATAAAAAATGTTTTAAATTTTTTTTTTAATTTGAACAGCAATAATAAATTATAATTGAATTATTTGAATACTATAATTATTAATATTTTCAAAATCGTTAAATTCTTCTTCATTATTTTTTAATTCAATTTCTAAATTTCTTTTCCCAGTTGAAAATAAAAGATAATCATCTAAAGTATCAATTGAAGAAATGTTATCTCTAAAATTTAATTCCTTTATCTTTTTATAATTATTTAAATTATATAAACTTATTTTACCATTCATATCACCTGAATATAAAATATTATTTTTTAAATCAATTGAAAAATTTGTTTTTTGTTGAGTAAAATTTATTCTTTCAAAATTAGTAATTTCTTGATTTAAATTCCTAATATCAAATAATGAAATTTTGTTACTATTTCTATATCCAATAAGAATTTGATTTTTATTAATTAATTGAATTTGATTAATAGAGTAGTTAAGCTTAATTTTATTTTCAATTTGGTCTGTTTTAAAGTCACAAAATAATAAATTTTTATTATATGACCCAAGTAAATAAAAAGAATGTTCAAAATAATAATCAAAACAATTTAAAAGATTATAATTTTTATTGTGTTTTGGATGTAAAATTTTATTTGTAATTAAATCTATTTTTGACAAAAAATTTCCTCCAGTAAATAAATTTAAACTATAAGGTTCTACTTTGACAAAAATTGGATCATATATTTTTTCTTTTGTTCTATCTTCAAAGAAAAATGATTTTTTTAGATTTAAATTATATCAAATAATCTTATTGGATTTTGATGGGAACATTCAAAAATTAATCCTCATAATTTTTTTCTCATAAAATATCAAAATCATTTATAAAATTATTTTCTTTAAAATTTCTTATTGGAGAATTATTTAAATGTCTTATTTGTATATTGCATTTATCATCTATCAAAATGAAAGATAATTTATCAATAAATTTTACTTTTTTTACAAAATTGTTTTTTTCTGGAATATAATTGAAATATAAAAATTTATCCATTTTTTTTTAAAATATATATTTTTATCAATTTTTTTTATTTATTTGTTTTGTATTATTCTGTTAATAAATTAATAATGAAAAAAGTGTTGGTTTTTTTTAAATATTTTTTACAATTATATAATTCAATTATTAATTATAAAGTATATATTTTTTACATCTACTTTTCTTATTAAATATTGTTCATAAATTAATTTATAATTAAATTCAGAATTTATCAACAAATCATCTTATAAATAATTGTTTATTAATGATTTATTAATTTTAAAAACAGAAAAAATGCAAGAAATATTTATAAGACAAAATTCAGATTTAATCAAAGAAGATTCAGAAGAAACAAAAAGATTAGTTGAAAAATATGGATATCTAAATAGAGATCCTTATACATCAGCAAGTTGTTTATCAAATACATTTTTATATTGGGCATATAAAATAATAAAATTAGGAAACTTAATAAAATTAAAACCAGAATATTTAGGAAAATTAACAGGAAAAAATAGAAGAGAAGAATATTTAAAAGACTTTAAAGAAATATGGGAAAAAAAAAGATATAAATATAAAAAAAGATTAGCTTTAATTAGAGCAGGATTTAGAGCAAATATAAAATTTGTTATTTTTATGTTATTTTTCACTTTATTTCGTTCAATATTAAATATAATTCAAATAACAATATTTAGAGAATTTATAAGTAGATTTAATAGAAAGCAACAAACAAATGGAGGTTTTTATAAAAATTTTTCTCATTGGAATGTTGGGATAACATATTTAACATTAAGAGTTATTGAAGTTTTTACAATGAGAAAATGTTTTGAATATCAAACTTTTTTAGGATTTAAAAGTGGAACTGAATTAACTTGTATTATTTATGAAAAATTATTAAAAGTTTCTCCTGCTTCTTTAAAAGAAAAATCTAAAAGTGGTGAAGTTATAAATTATATTCAAGTTGATGCACATAGATTAACTTTTTTAATGTTAAGTTCACCAGATTTATTAACTATGCCTTTACAAATTATTGTTTTTTCATATGCTTTTTAAATTTTTTGGATGGAATTTAATTTTTGGATTAATTACTTTAATTTTTTTTTTATATCTCAATTTTAAATTACAAACAAAAATGAAAAAACTAATGGTTAATCAAATGAAAGTAAAAGATAAAAGAATGAAAATAATAACAGAAACATTTAATAGTATCAAGCTATTAAAATTATATTCATAGGAAGATGAATTTTTAAATTGAATAAATGAAGCAAGAAGAAATGAATTAAGTTCATTATTAAATATAATGAAAAATGGAAATATTGCAGAATCAATTGGTTAGTTAGCACCAGTAGCGACAAGTATTATAAGTATTGGTGCTTATCAATTTTTTCATGATGTTTTAAAAATTGAAGATATTTTTACTTGTTTAGGTATTTTTGCTCAGTTACAATTTCCCATTAGAATGTTACCTGGTGTTATTAATGATTTTTATCAAACTTCAATTTCTATGGGAAGAATTGAGAAATATTTAGGTGAAACTGAAATTAATGATAATATAGTTATAAAGTATGATAAAGATACTGAAAGTAATGGAATTGATATTAAAATTGAAAATGGTAAATTTACTTGGGGTGGTGATTTAAATTCTGAGAATAAAGATAGTAAAAAGAATTATGGTGAAATGGAAAAAAAAGTTAGAGAAGGAAAAAATATTTTTGATATTAACAAAACAAAAGATATTAAAAATATTGATCAAATAGAATTATCATCATATATTCCATTTGATGACATAATAGATACAAGTAAAAAAATTAAAACAAAAACCAAAACAAAATTTCATTCAAAATACAGTGCAATGGTGAAGATATAGAAAACAAAATAAATGAAATAGGATTATTAGATATAAATAAAGAAAACAATTTAAAACCAGTATTAAACAATATAAATTTAGAAATAAAAAAAGGAGAATTTGTATGTGTAATAGGAGAAGTTGGAAGTGGTAAAAGTTCCCTTCTTCAATCAATATTAAATAACATGATATCATTATCAAATCAATCTAGAATAATAGTAAATGGAACAATATCATATGTTTCTCAAATTCCATGGATTAGAAATGCAACAGTAAAAGATAATATATTATTCTTTAATAAATATGATGAAGAAAAATATAATAAATCAATAGAATTAAGTGAATTAAAACAAGATTTAGATATTTTAGAAGGAGGAGATTTAACTGAAATAGGAGAAAAAGGAGTAAATTTATCAGGTGGTCAAAAAGCAAGAATTACATTAGCAAGAGCAATTTATTCAGATAAAGATATATATTTATTTGATGATCCAATTAGTGCACTTGATGCAAATGTAGGAATGAAAGTAATGAAAAATTGTATAATTAAATATTTAAAAGGTAAAACTAGAATTTTAGTAACTCATGCATTACAATATGTATCATTTGCAGATAAAATTATTTATATGAAAGATGGTGAAATTAATTGGACTGGTACATATAATGAGATTAAAGAACAAGAATTTTTTAAAATTTTCTATGATAAAATGAATGAGAGAATTGATGGTTTAAAAAAGAAAAGTTCAAGTGAAATGAGAGAAGAATTTTTAAAAGATGGTCCTAGTCCGAAAAGAGGTCCACCTGGAGGATTTAAATTTAGTGGAATGAGTGGAGGAGTTGGACAAGGAGGACCAATGAATTTTGATGATGATGAAGGAGGAAGTTTTAAAGGTAAAGGTAAAGGTAAAGTTAAAAGAATTACTAAAGATGAAATGAAAGCTGAAGGAAAAGTAAAGTTTGGTGTTTATAAGGAATATATTGATTATATTGGTGGTTTTATTATGATTGTTATTTTTATTGGTTTTTTACTTTTGTCAAATGCTTTTAAAGGAGCTTCTGATATGTGGTTAGGTTATTGGAGTGAAAATCAAAATAAAAAAAAGAATAATTTTTATTTTTTAATTTATTCTATTTTAGGAATTACAAGTTGTATAATTAATTATTTTTCAATTAGACAAAGTTCAAATTGTTCTATTAAAGCATCGAAAATAATACATGAAAAAATGGTTGATAATTTAATAAAAGCACCTATATGTACTTTTCATGAAACAACACCAAAAGGTCAAATTTTTAATAGATTATCAAAAGATATTGATAATGTTGATGGTAGAAGTATGAGAGAAATAAATGGATTTTTTTCTTGTATAATATCATTTTTATCATCATTTATTATTTGTACAATTTATCAACCATATTCAATATTATTTTTACCTTTTATGGGAATAATTCTATATAAAATATCTCAATTTTATTCAAATTGTTCAAGAGAAATGTTTCGATTAGAAGGAATAGTAAGAAGCCCAGTATTAAATTTATTAAATGAAACAATACCAGGAACAACAACAATAAGAGCATTTCAATATTAAAAAAAATATTTATCGTTTCAAGATAAAAGTGATGATACATTAAAAATGAGAATGGTAATAAATGGAACAGGAAATATTTTGTTTTGTTTTTGCTCTTAAAAAATATTAGAATTAAAATTATATCAATAATAAATTTTTGATAGATATTTTATCCTATTTTAGAATAAGAAAATTTAGGTCTTTCATTATTTTTAATTTATTTTTTAGGAATATTTTTTCATTCATATTATTCGATTTAGAACTAATATTAGCACTATTCAATTTTTTAACGATTTAATTTTTTGTTTAACATTTTATCTTTCTTCATTTTAATTTAATTAAATAAATTCAATTAAAAAAATAAAAACAAAATAATTTAAACATGCATTAATTTTGAAAGAATAAAAAGGCTAAATATATATTTAATTGTATATTTAAAACAAAATCAAAATCAAAAAGATAATTATAGTGGGAGTCATTTTAATAAAATTTTGTCCAGCTTTTCCAATTGTAATTTCAAATTCATTCACATTTTCATCACCATCAATAACTTTCAAAAGATAAACACTTCCTCCTTCAACATCAGAACATTGAAAAGTACAATTTAATTTTCTTCCATCTTCTTTATATCTATCACAATCACCAACAACATCACTTTTTGATTCTTTCTTTAATGAAACTGAAGATGTAGTTGCAACTTCCTTATTACATATTATAATAGAATTTTGGGACTCTTTATTATCAAAATAAGTTTTCATAGAAACGCATACAAAACCAAAGTTAATGACTTCCTCTTCGTCTATTATTTTATTTGTTGTGTCATAATAAACAAGTAATTTATATGTCTCTTCTGGAGTCACAGTACTTAAATCAAAGGTACAATTAGCTTGATTTTTTTTGCCTTTTACATCGTAACATGATCCTGTTATTTGTGTTATTGAATCTCTTTTTATTATAGGGTTAATTTTTGATAATGAAATTTCTTCTGTATCAAATGTTATTATAATATATTGCTCTTTCATTGCATATAATTTATCATTCGGTATTTCATAATCTGCGCTAAGTTGGTTTGATGGAAAAATAATGGATAAGAAAATTACGACTGAATATAAGAAATATTTGTACATTTTTTTATAATTAAAATTATAATTCATTTTAATAGTTTTTTTATGTCATCAAAAAAAAAAATTTTTATAAAAATAAAAATTGTTCAAAAATAAAATTATTATTACCAATTGTTATAAAATTAAAGAAAAATAAACTTAAAGATGTTGTTTCTTCTATCTTACAAAATATTAACGGTATTATTAGTTTGAGAAAGAAGGAACTGAATCATCTTTTAAAATGATAAAATATAAATTATATCTTTATGATCTGTTTTAATTGTTTTAATTTATTATCAATTTTCAGATTTATTAATCCTATTTTCTTCATTTTTTCCTCCAATTAAGCTATTTTTTCTACAATTCTAGTTTAGAATAGAAATTTTTTAGCAATAATTGTTTAAATAATAACATTAATAATAATATCTATAATTTCAATTTATATAATTTTATGTGTTTTTTTATAAGACAATATTATAAAAGGATATATTTTATTTTTTTAAGATTAAATTTATTTTTAATTCAAATGTTTTTTAAATAATAAATAAAAGTTATAAATTTAGAAATTCATGAATGATAATAAAGATGAAAACTCAGAAAATCAATTACCACAAAAAATTTCTCGAAATCCTAATAAAAAAAGGTCAATTAGAAGACTAAAAAAAATAATAATATCTGATTCAAAAGAGAATGAATCAGAGCAAAAACCAATAATAACCAATTTATTAAAAAATTCTAATGTATTAAAAGAATCAATAGATAACTTAAATGACGATAATATAATATCAACAAATAAAAAACAATTAATAAGAACTAAATTAATTAATTTGAAGGAAAACGTTGAAAATAATACAAAAATAAAATATTTAGAATTATTAACTAGTTTTAGAAAAGCAACAGCAATAACAGCAGAAAGTATTAATTTAACAGAAGAAGACGATGAAAAAAGAAATATAATTCACAGAGCATGTTTTCAATTAAAATATGATATAATAAACAGTATAAAAGATCGTTTGAATATAAAATTAGTAAATCAATTAGATATATATGGTAATTCTCCATTAATATTATCATGTAAAAATCAGACAAAAAATACAAAAAATAGAGCAAAAATAATAAAAATATTATTAAATAATGGAGCTGATGTAAATATAATAGAACCAGTAAATGGATGGACTGCTTTACATTGGCTTTGTTATAATGGAGATTTAGATTCATTAAAATTATTAATGAAAAATGGAATAATAGATTTTCAACCAACTTTTAATGGTTGGTTTTCTATTGATTTAGCTGGTAATAGATTATCTTATTCAGTTGTTAAATTTTTAATTGAATGTAATATTAAATTTTTAGAAAAAATAGGAGATTATGAATTATTAGAATCTTCATTATATGATTATGCTCCTGATTTTAATGTCAATGAATTTTTTTGGCGTTTAGGGAATCATTTGAAGAAAAATCAAACTTATCAATCACAAGGAACTTTAAATGTAAATCAAAATTTATCTTCAAATGATGAAAAGAATGAAGATGAGAATAATGATAATTTTGAAATAAATATAAATTTAACGAAACTTCCACCTTTTGTTCAAACTGTTTATTTAAGATTATATACTGAACATTGTTTATTTTGGGCAAGTTTTTTTGATTTACCAGGTAAAATAATAAATAAATATTTAATTTCTTTTCATGCTAATCCAACATTTTTAATTTTTAGTCAAAAAAATCAAAGTGCAATTCATGCTGCTTGTTGTGCAGGAAGTATTACTTCTTTTCAATTAATTATGAATAAATATTTAGATTTAGTTAAAAATTATGACAAAAAAAAAGAAGGTAAAGTTGTTATGATGTCAGGTAATGATAATCATCGTGTTATAAATATTGCTTATCCTAATGAATTTCATAAATTTCAGTCTTCATTATCTAAAAATGAACATTTTAGTCAAATGAATGAAAATTTTCAAGATTTTGTATATTCTCAATTAAAATATATTATTTATCCTAAAACTATTAGAAAAATTCCAAATTTAGAAGATTTGAAAGATTATGATGGAAATATTCCAATTAATTTAGCTGCTAAATATTCTAAATATAGATTTTTAAAAAAAATCATTTATGATTCAAAAAAATATGTCCAAGATATTGATAAGACTTTCTCTTTAACTAATAAAGAAGGATTAAGTGGTTATTATTATTTAAAAGATGATGAAATCCAAGAAGATTTTTTAATTAAATCAGGAAAGAAAATTTATCCTTTACCAAATGTTGTTTTGGAATTAAATAAAAATGATAAAACAAAATCGAGTATAAATTTAATAATGAAAATTGGATTAAGTGAAAATTTAAAAGTTAGTTTAATGGAACATTTTAAAGAAGATAAGGTTTATTTATGTGTTAATATAGGAGAAAAAGAATTTTGTATTGCAGCAGAACAAGAAAAATTAGAAATGAGATTATTAGATAAATATTTAAAATTACCTTTTTTAAATCAACCACAATATATTGAAGTAGTTGAGCCTTTTCTTTCTAGACATTATCAATATATAATATCAAAAATATTATATAATTTAATAGATACAGATATGTTAAAAAATCAGAAAATTATAAGAAAAATGTTTTTCACTCATAAACCAAATGTTACTCAAAAAATATATAATACAATTATAAATCATCATTTTTGGTGGCCTAATCCAATGTGTTATTTAGGAACTTATATTTATGAAGGAAAAGAAATAATATATGCATCAAATAATTTGTTATGGAGATATTTTGGTGAATCAATTGCAATGTATTATACATTTTATGCTTATTTCACTATTATGTATTCAACAATAGGATTAATTGGTTTTATATATATAGGAATTTATACAACAGATCTTTTCTTAAGTGATAGTTTATATCCAACTTATTTTTTAATATATACAGTTTGGCATTTTGTTTTTATGTATAAATGGAGAAGAAAATGTTCAGAAATTGAATTAAAATGGGGAATGAAAATTTCAAGATATAAACAAGAAGTAAGACCAGAATTTAACGGAGATGAATTTTATAGAGATTTAGATTCAAAATTAGAAAAACATGTTGAAAAATATTCTTCAGTTAAGGCATTTGTGTTATTATTACCAGTAATTATAGGACTTTTAATTGCTGATATTATTATTTTTTACTATACTACAAAATGGGAAGATAAGATTGAATTCCATAAAAATTTTTTATATAGATATATTCCTTCAATTATTCGTTCAATTGGTTTAACTGCAATTTCTTATGTTTATGATTATTATGCTTGGTGGTCTAATTATAGAGAAAATTATAAACAAAAAATTGTATTTGAAAATGTTCTTATTGTAAAAATTATGGCTTTTAGATTAGTTTCTGATTTAACTGCTGTTCTTTATAATGCTCTTGTTACTAAAGAAATTGATAGAGTTAAAACTTTATTATATACTAATATTTTTATTAAATATTTGACTGAAATTGGTTTAAAATTTTTTTATCCAATTGTTGTTTATAGGATTAGAAGGAAGTATTATTTTAAAAAAATTTCAATGTCAAAAAAAATGTTTTATGAAAAAGAAATTAAAGAGCTAACACCTTTATTAGATAAAATAATAAAATTTAATAGTGATGAAGGAGAATTATTACATTTAAAAAATAAAAACCAAAATCAAGAAGAAAAAGAAGAAATAGAATCTGAAGGAAATAAAAAAATAAAATCACCAAAAGAAGAAAATGGATTAAACACACCAAAAAAAGATGATATTAACCAAAATGATATCAATGATGATTTGAATCAAAATAATTTTAATCCAAATAATAATCATAATTTCTTAATAGAAAGAGATTTAAATCCTGGTGATACAGTATTTTTAAAGCAGAAAAAATTAATAGAAAAAATCCCATATAGAAGGGTATCATTTATAACAGGAAAAATAAAAGTAAAGAAAAATAAAGAACTTCAATTATTTAATATAAATCCAGATTATATAGAAATAGAAAATATGCTTTTAGAAAGAGCAGATTTAATATATGATTACGCAGATATAGTATCAATTCATGCAACTTGTGCTCTTTTTGCTCTTTTAATTCCATTTGCTCCTATTATAGTTTTTGTCTTTTCAATTTTATCTCAAAATGCAAGATTATATGTCGATATTTATTATAGGAAAAGACCTGCTTCTCAAGAATGTCAAGGTATTGGTCTTTGGTTATATATTATTCAATTTATTGAAATTTTAAGTGTTATTTTTAATGGCTTTATGATTTATTTTTATAATTGTAATATGATTAATCCAGACACTTATCATGTTGGAAATGAAATTGATATTGGTTCAGGAGAAAAAAGCTTAGTTATTGTTACTATAAGTGAACATATTATAATTTTTTTAATTTTCATTTTAAATTTTGCTGTCCCTGATGTTCCCACTTGGGTTAAAAAAGAAAAAGAAAATTTAATGAGTTATTATCAAGTTTCTGAATCACAAAAAACTAATCTTTATGATGAAATTACAAAAAAAGAAGTTAAAAATGTTGAAAATGAATTTGAAAAAAAACTTTCTCAAATGAAAGAACAATTAAACGAAAGAATTGAAAAAATAAATGATTATGAAAATAAAGTATTTAAAATAAAATCTGAGTTATTAAACAGTGAAGATATTTTAAATAAGAATGATAATACAATAAAAAACTTATTAAATAATTTAAATCAATTAAATTCTAAAAGAAATGCAAAAGAATATCCAAGAATAAGACATTTATTAAAAAATGAAAAAAGAGAAAGTGATATTTTAATACCTCAAAATATAATAAATAATAATTATTTACCAGATGATATTTTTATGAATATCTTTCAATCATCAAATAATATAGAGTTAGAATTTGATGACATTTTACAAAAAGCATCAAATGATTTTATAATAAATAAAAAAGTTCTTTTACCAAGTGAAATTAGAGAAGATAATAAAAATATTTTAAAAACTTATTTTTACTTTTTATTAACAAATACTTTTGATTCAATTGAAAAATGTATTCTTTCAAAAAAAATGAATGTTATTTTAAATAACGTTAAACATCCAATGATTTTATGTGATTTATGTCTTAAAGAAAGAGTAGTTTTTATTTGTAATAATTGTAATGAATTATATTGTGAGAAATGTAAAAAAATGCATTTATCAAATGAAATGTGGAAACATCATGACATTCAAAAATTTAATATTCCTGAAATAAAAAATCGAAATATTATTATTAAAAAAAGTAATATTGAAGAAGAAAATGAAAATAGTGAAGAAAACGATGAATATGATTATGTTAAAATGGAAGAATATGTATTTCCTACTCATATGACTCACAATTTAGGTTATGATAATTTAGAAGAATTCTTTAACCAATTATATAATGAATATATTACTCAGAATGGAATATTAGAAAATAATGTTATTAGTGCAAAGATTTATATCCAATTTAAAATGGAATTTGTTACAAAATTACAAGTAGTTCCTGAAAAAACCCTTGAAGAAGCATTTGATAATATTATTACAAATACTCCTTTTAATTTACTAGAAATATTTATTATTAATAGAGTTTGCTATAAAATTTTTAAATTTTATGGTTCAAAAGGAAAAATTTCTCAACTTTTTTTCACTTTAAGAGCTCTTCAAAATTCCACCTTTGATGATAGATTAAAAATATTATTAAATATTTTAGATATATATGATAATAATTTAATTATCAAATCAGAATTAGAAAAATTATTAGTTTTTTTTTCATATCAATCTTATCGTGATTATTTATCAATAAATAATATATTATCATCAATCTATGCAAGTGATAATGATTATGTTCCATTAGATAAACTTTACACATCGATTTTAACAAACATTACTCTAAAAAAATTATTTGAATATTTACTTCAATATGAAGATGAAAATGAAGAAGAATAAAAAAATTATAAAAAATATTTTTTTTCCAAACATAAAATTTTATATAAAAAAATAAACTTAAATATAAACACATCCTATAATTACAATTTAAAAATCTATTTAATTTAAAAAAAAATTTAAAAAAAAAAAAAATAAAACAAAAATAATCCAAAAATGATTTTAATAATAATATATAAAAAAAAATGTTAGAAGCATTACTTCTCCAAACAGCACAAAATCAAAATTCTTATTTCTTCGGATACATGGGAATAGCAACAGCATTAGTATTCGCAAACTTAGGAGCAGCATATGGAACAGCAAAAAGTGGAGTAGGAATATGTTCAATGGGAGTATTAAAGCCTGATTTAATAATAAAAAGTGTAATTCCAGTAATTATGGCAGGTATATTGGGAATATATGGTTTAATAGTTGCTGTAATTTTACAAGGAAAAATATCAAGTAATCAAAACTATTCTTTTAAAGAAGGATTTGCACATTTATCTTCTGGTTTATGTTGTGGGTTAAGTTCACTTGGAGCAGGTATTGCTATTGGAATTGGAGGAGATGCTGGAGTTAGAGCTCTTGGACAACAGGATAGAATTTTTGTTGGAATGATGCTTATTTTAATCTTTGCTGAAGCTCTTGGTCTTTATGGTCTTATTGTTGCTCTTATTATGGCTGCGTAGTTGTTATTTATTTTTTTTAGTTTTTTTTAATTTTTTTTAAAGTTCTTTTTTTTTTAAAATATTTTGTCCTTTTGAGGTTATTATTTTAAAATAAAATTATTATTTAAATAAAAAATATATGAGCAATAATGGAAATAATTGCAATATTATTTTAGATAGTTTAATAATTAAAAATTTAGAAGAGATTGAATTTATTGAAAAAGAATTAAAAAAAATTGATCCATTATTATATAAAGATAAAAACTTAAGATTAAAATTATTTTATAGAATGACCAAGGAAGGTAAAGAGCCACAAAATTTTTATAATAAATGTACTGGTATTATAGACAATTTAATTCTCATAAAAACTAATAAAGGTTTGAGATTTGGAGGTATATCTTCTTCTCCATGGCATAGCGGAGTTTACACTCGTCAATATAAAAGTTTTTGTTTTTCAATAGATTTAAAAAAAATATATAATGCAATAGAAAATAGTATTACACATATGACTAGAGGATTGCCTTATTTTTATGGCAACTGTGGGGGCCATCCTGATCAAATGATTCAAATAATATATGAAAATCAAATTCTCTATGGCAAATGTGGAATAAAAGATAATGGGTCTTTTAGAGGACAAGAAAAAGATTATGAAATAAATGGAGGATATTGTGGTTTTAATATTTTAGAATGGGAAGCTTTTGAAATGATTTGGGTTTAAAAATTAATTATCAATTTTTAATATTTATATTAAATAAATACTAAAAATTATTTAATATTTAAAATTTTATTTTTTTTTTTGAAAACATGATTATTATTATAATTATATAACATAATAAATGATAATAAAAATAAATCAAATGAAAGTGTTATTAATAAAAATAAAGAATGTAAAAAAATTGTTATATTAAATAAAAGTATAAGTTTTAAGAAAAAATTTGATGTAAATAATAAAAAGAATAATGATGATATAAAATAAAAATAAAAGTTTTTCAATTTTATTTAATAAATTCTGCTTTAAGTAGAATTGCTGATATAAAAATTTTGCAAAAAATATTCAATCAAAAATAACTTTAGTTTACTATAATGGTTCAAATTAAAATTTTTATGAATATGTTTAATAATTTGAAAATTATAAGTAATATTAAATTAAAAAATACTGAAAGTGAATAGTTAATAAATAAAGGAAATAAAAGTTGTTATATTATAAAACTTATATTATTATAAAAATAATTGTTATTTATTCAAAAAAAAATTTTAAATTTTTATAATAAAATAAATAATAATTTTAATCATATTTATGAATTTACTCATTACATATTATTTTCATTATTTTTTAATTATTATTTTAAATTTTTAAAATATAATTACTATTTAAATTAATATTAAATTTTAAGATATAAAAATGAATCCAGTCATACAATGTCTTCAAAACCATAAATCAATCAGAAAATTTAAGGACACCCCAATCGAACCCGAAAAATTAGATCTCATTATTTTGTTTTTTTGTTTTTCTTTTTTTTTGGTTTTTTTTAAATTTATGACATAATTTTTTAAATTGAAAATTAATTTGTTTTAAAATATTTTTATTTTTTTTTAATGTTAATTAAATTATTTTTTTAGGTTTTTTTTAAATTTTTTTTCAAGCACAAAATGTCTTTTTCTTTATATGGGTTTAATTCTGGTTTTTATGGAAATTCATCTCATAATTCAAGAAACAATGGGTATTATAATAATTTTTTAAATAACGACCCAAAAAAAAAAGAAAATACCTCATCTCAATTTAATAATATTGGAAAAATAGCAATGACAAAAACAAATTATCATTTTATAAAATCGCCTCAAAATCAAAACAATCAAACATTTAAAACAAATAATAATATATCTCAATCAATAATTCAACAAGAATCAAAGAATAATATAACAGATGCAATAAATAGAAATTTTTTAAATATAAATTATAAATCACCAACAACAAGAACAAATGAAAATAAATCAACGTATAATACTGGATTATATTTATCATCAAATATTCAAAAAGTTCAAAATAATAATATATTAGATTTAAAAAAAGATGATGAAGATATGAATAAATTAACAAATCAATTAGATAAAATGAAAATAACCCAAAAACAAACTTATCAACAAAATAATCCTTCAATATATAATCCTCCATTAACATATAGAAGTTACATAAATAATAGTAATCAAACAAAGCAATTTTTTAATCCTTTCTCATCATCAAATTCTCCTTTTTCAAATTATTACTCAAATAATAATTCCACAAATTTCTTCAATAATCAAAATAATAATTCATCAAATAATAATATTCAAAATCAAAATAATAATAATAACATAAATAATAATAATAATATTATAAATAATAATAACAATAACAGCAATAATACATTTTCTTCCTCATTAAAAAATAATAGTTATTGTTCTCAAATGGATATAGAATCTGAAAATTCTCTTCAATTACCATCATTATATACAATAGTAAAATATTCTTTTTATTCTCGTGGAGGATGTAATAGAGAAGGTCAACCTAAGACAAATCAAGATTCATGTATATCAAGAGAAGAAGAAATAAATTCATCTAAAGAATATATATTTGGAGTATTTGATGGACATGGTTTAGATGGTCATTTAATTAGTCAATCAATAAAAAATTTTTTTGAAAACATAAATTTCCAAAAATTAACTCCTAAAGAAAATATATTATCAACATATAAATCCTTATCAACATATATTCAAACTCAGAATAATTTTGATGTATTATGTAGTGGATCAACGTGTTTAATATTATATATAACAAGTTCAAAAATAATAAGTGCAAATTTAGGAGATTCTCGTAGTATATTAATAACAACAGATGATAAAATAATAGAATTAAGTAAAGATCAAAAGCCAGAAAATCCAAATGAAAAAAAGAGAATAGAACAAAATGGAGGAAGAGTATCTCAAGCTTATGGAATGGGACCATATAGAGTTTGGTTAAAAACAGAAAATTATCCTGGTTTAGCAATGAGTAGATCAATAGGAGATAAAATTGCTCATTCAGTTGGAGTAAGTGATATTCCTGAAATTTTAGAATTTAATTTTGAGGAATATAAACCTAAAGCTTTTGTTGTTGCTTCAGATGGAATTTGGGAATTTTTATCTAATGAAAATGTAAGAGATTTTGTACTTAGTTTTTATCATAATTTCGATGCTGATAATTGTGCTAGAGAATTATGTCAGAAAGCTAGAGATATTTGGGATAATAGTGGATTTGCTGTTGATGATATTACTGCTGTGGTTGGGTTTTTTAAAGAAAAATAGTTTTTGACTTTTTTTTTTGATTGGGTTTTTAAATAAAATTTTTTTATTTTATATATGTATGAATTACATTTTTTTATTTTTTTAATTTTTTTAATTTTTTTTTTCTTTTTTTGTCAGTTTTTTTTTTTTTTTTTTTGTCCTTTTTTTTATAGGGTTTTATTATGTTTTTTTACTATTTTTTATTTTTTTGAAATTCACATTATTTATGAATAATAATAATTTTTTATGAGTTATATTTTTAATATTTGGATATTAATTTGTAATGTTATTATTAATTTTTTTTTTAACATATTTAATACGTCAAAATGATATAATCTTGAATATAAATATATAAAATGAAAATTGAAAAGGTTATATTCTCCTTATTTTTAGAATTTTTAATTAACCAAATCAAAGTTAAAGCAAATAATTTGAGAAAATTACATAAAAGATATAATACAGAAGTTAAAACATCAGAAAAGCAATGTATTAACTCAAATATTCCATGTTTTGAATGTAATTCTCCTTTAAATTCTTGTTTTTATAATAAAGATCAATGTATATATTCTTCTTCAATAACAGAATCAACTGAAAATTTTTGGTATACTAAATTAATGACATGTAAAGATAATGAATCTAAAACTAAAATGGAACAATATTGTGGAAAATTAATTAATGATAATTCCGAAAGAAAAGTAATTATCGAAGGAAGTGAATTATATGGAAGTAATTCAATAAATAATTTATTTTGTTCTTGGGAAATTACTAATTCGAAAAAATTAGGAAATATTAAAATATCTTTTAACAATATTAATTCAAATACTTATTTAGGTTTTTTCATTGTTGATTCTGATACTCATACTTATTATGAAATTGATTCTAATTTTTCCAAAAAAATTTCTAAAAAAGATTATAATATAATTCAAATAATTTATTTTCATTCAGATAAACCTAATAAATCACCTTTTACCATGGATTTTAAAACTAATATTGGAATTAAATTTTCTGATATTGCTTTATATTTTATAATTGCTTTTGGATTTATTTTTATTGTTATTTCAATGATTACTTTAATTTTATTTATAAAGAAATTTTCACAAAATCAAAAAATAAAGCAAAAAAGGTTTGAAATAGAAAAATTAAGCACAATTAAATATTCAAATGATTTAAATATTTACAATCAAACATGTCCTATTTGTTTAGATGAAATAAAAAAAGATATTGAAATTATATTATTAATTTGTAACCATGGTTTTCATGTTGAATGTATTATGAATTGGATAAAAAATGATATTACTAAAAATCGCCATTGTCCTATTTGCAATACTAATTTTACGGAAAATCAAAAAGAAACAAATTAATTTGAGTGAAAATTTGTTAAAATCTTTTGCCATTTTTTAACTAATAAATGAAACATTATTTGTAAATTTATAATATATATAATAAATAATGAGAAAAAATACTCAGTTTAAAGTTTAATGTGTTATCTTTATGCCTAAAATCAAAATGTTCAAATGTAAAATAAATTTATGAATTTTTATTTATTTATAATTAAATTTGTTTTTTTTTTAAATAATAAAAAAATATTAATGAATTATTCTTTTGAAAGTTTATCATAAAGGAAATGATATTAGAGAATTATTCTATTTAGAGATTAATGGATAAAATACATTTAAATGAAATGATTATATAAAAATAATAATAAATATTAGCCTTCAAAAGAATTTAATTAATATTTAATAAATTATCACTATTTTTATTAATAAAAATAAGTGAAGAAAAAATATGAAATCTATATAGGGCAACAAATGAAAACTATTATTCAATTAAAGTAGAAAGAGATCTTTATTCAGGAAAAAAATAAAATATTTTTTGAAAATAGAATCATTTAAACAGAAAAATTCAAAAGAAAATTAGAAATAAAAAAGAAAGAAGAAATAATATTTAAAAAAAGAATTAATTAAAGTTAAGGAAGAAAATAAATTATTAAATAGTAACAATTAATTGATATTATAAAAAAATTTCAAAAAAAGAAATAGATATTCTTTAAAAAAATAGATAATAAAGAAAAAAGATATAAAGATTCAACGAGTAATTCAAGAATAAATAGAAATATTAATAATGAAAACCAGTATAAAATAGATTTTTAAAAGAAATGTTGAATTAAACATTAATAATACTGATACCACAAATTATATTATTCTAAACTAATGATAAAGAATAATAAGGAAATATTATAGATATGCTTTTTCTTCCATTTTTATAAAAACAATCAGAAAGTTTCAAGAAATTAATTCTCTTTTCCCTGAAAACAGAATTACAATAATATTATTATTTGAATATAAAAAAGAAGAGATTAAATAAAGGGAATTATATCTAAACATTTAGTAAATAATAATAATACAAATTATGATTTCTTCTGAAATTTCTAAAATAATAATATGAACTAAATTAAAACACAACTTGCAATTCTATTTTTCATCCATATCTAAAATAAGTGTTTTTAAAAATGATAAAGAAATCAAATTTAATTATGAAGTAAGGAATAATTTAAAGTATTTATTTTAAAGAATAAAATAATTGAAAATGAATATTGTTTTATTTAATAATCAAATAATTTAATAATTAATATTAACTATGATATATAATTTAATATTTATTAATAACTTAAAAAATGAATATTATTACTTCAAAAAAGAATTGAAATACCGTAATTTTACAATATTAAATTATAAAAATAAATAAATTTATTTAACAATATTAAAGATTATCTTAATCAAAAAATCAAAAATACTATAAATTAGATATCTAATTAGATATAATATATCAATATTCTTAAAAACCTTAAAAAAAACTCAAAAAAAAATAATACAAATTTCTTTATTCTGATAAAATAAAAAAATTCTTTAATTCCCTTTCCATTCCCAAATTTTATTTGAAAAACAAAAAAACGAAAAAAAATATAAAAATAAGTAAAAAAAAAAATTAGCAACTGCATTTGTCATTGAATAATATAAAAAATTAATTATTTTTTTAATTGAACAGGACTATCAAAAAAGTATAAAATTGGGAACAAAAAGTTAAAAAATAATAAAAAAAAGCAATGTCAAAGAACATCCAAGATTACTGCTCAGGATTAAATCATATGGGAATCCCAACTCTTGACTACAATAAATCAGTAGCTTTTTATGAGAGTTTAGGATTTAAAAAAGCACATACTAAAGTAAATCCAAATGGACAACAAGTTGCATTTATGCAATGCGGTAATTTAATTGTTGAAACATATGATAAGGAAGGTGCTGCTATGGAAACTGGTGCTATTAATCATATTGCTGTTGATGTTCATGATATTGATGAATTACATAAAATTATCAAAGCTAAAGGATTCAAATTCATTCAAGATAAAGTCACTCCTCTTCCTTATTGGGAAAAAGGTATCAAATATTTCTCTATTGAAGGACCAAATAAAGAAACTATTGAATTCTGTGAAAGATTAAAGTAAATGGGTGTTCTTAGTTTAAATTTATTATGAGTTAAGTTAAAAAAATTTATTAAAATGGGGTTTTTTGAAAGTTTTTTTTTTTTTTCATATTTTTTTTTTTAGTTTTATTTACATTTTTTTATTATATTTTTAATTTTTTTGTGAATGTCATTTTTGTATTATTATAATTTTTATTATAATATTCAATAAATAAATAAATATTTAATTCAGTATTAATAAAAATGTATATATATAAAAAAATATATACAAAATATTAAAAAATATATTAATAATTAATACTTATAAAAATAATTTATATAAAATAATAACATTAGTAAAACTTATATTACTTAATTATTTACATACTTCTATATATAATGAATTTTGCAAATATTTTGTATAATATATAGAAAAACATTATTTTGAACCTCCACTATTTGAAATATAACTAGCAGTACTTAAATTTCCAGAATATCTACTATTAAAAATATTAGTAGTTTTTTTTTGTGCATTATAATCCAAAAAATTTGTTAAACCATCATCTTCATCATCATATTCACTTCCATCATCTCTTTTTTCTAACATTTGAAGCAAAATTCCATTTTTTCCATATTGAGGATGAGTTTCTACTGTTTTTGTTATTTCATTTATTTTTATAATTGTTTCATCTGATAAATAATAATATAACATATTAAATTTTAGAATTATTTTATAAATTAATAGTTGCATTTTTTTAAAAGCATATTTTGAATTATCTCCTTCTATTTTAAATAAAAATTTCCTCATTCCTCTTATTAAAACTTTAGTATTTAAATATTTTAAACATTGTAAAAAACTATAAGTATATTTTACTCTGTATGGAAGAATAATTAAAGCTCTTTCTAAATCAATAAATCCTTCTGTATCAACTAATTTATCTAATAATACTTTTAATTTATATTTAATGGTTTCTTTAATAACTTTATTATTTTCAATGTTTTTATTATTTATTTGAAAGCAAGAATTTTTTCTCACTTTTTTTATATGTTCATTTTCTGAAAAATTATCTCCATTTTCTGTAAAATTTTGGCTCATATCATCATTTGTATTTATAGATATATCAGTTACTGAACTTTTATTTGAAAAAAGTCCTCTTGTATTTTTTTTTCTATTAAATAAATGTAGTCTTTCATACATTTCATATAATGTTACTACCTTTTTTTTGTCCCTGAACCTTAATTGAGAAAAGATTTTTCTTAATTCTATTATATATTCTTTTGAAAAAAATGACTTTTCTTTTGTTTCATTATTTATAACTTTTTCTTTATAACATAATTTCCAAAACATTATTAAATCTTCAAAATGAAAAAGCATTAATTTGAAAGGAAATAATAATAAATCATATATTAAGTGAAATATAAAATTCTTCTCTAATTTTCCATTTTCATTATAAGTTTTTTTATATATATAATCAAAAATAATATGATAATAACCTTTAACTAAAGATAAAGGATAACATATAATACCAATTATAACACTAAAAAAAAAATATATAATAGCTATAAAAATATAAAAGATTTTACTCATAATATGGTTAATTTTTTCAGTATTACCATATTTTTCATTATAAAAC
>JAEEGI010008828.1_pt1 | contig 22195 bp, 16 predicted proteins | sample 8958751 | NCBI WGS metagenome assembly JAEEGI01 (sample SAMN16246545, study PRJNA631951) | gut metagenome | biome: gut microbiome; feature: rumen; material: KS-attached | host: Bos | place: Iran: Karaj | collected 2018-10 | reverse complement strand
GAGCGTGGCCACAATGGAGAAGGAGCCGATGAGCACGACCATGGCGAGCAGGATGAACATGCCGATCTTCTCGAGCTTGAGGGCCGCGAAGAGGTTGGCGTTCATCTCCATCCAGTTGCGGGCATAGAAGGGGCTGCCGACGGTGCTGGAAATGCGCTGGGCGATGACGTCGGCCTTGAAGACGTCGTCCACCGTGATCTCGATGCCGGAGAGGAAGCCCGGATCCAGGCCGAGCACGTCGCGGCAGGCGTCCAGGGTCACGAAGGCCAGGGAGGAGTCGTATTCGAACATCCCCGTCTTGAAGATGGCAGCCACCTCGAAGGCGCGGATGCGGGGCTGGAAGCCGGCAGCCGTCTTCTGGCCCGAGGGCGAGAGCAGGTTCACGCGGCTGCCGATGCCAAGCCCTATGCGCTTGGCCAGCTCCTCGCCGATGATGATGCCGGGCAGGCCCTCGGTCTGGGTAAGCCTGGCGATGCTGCCGCGCTTCATCTTGCGCAGCATGGTGAGCACCGAGGGCGCGGTCTTGGGGTCTATGCCCCTGAGCACCAGGCCCTTCACGCCCTTGCCGGCGGAGAGCATGACCTCGGTGTAGATGAAGGGCGTGGCGCCCGTGACGCCAGGGGTCTTGATCACCTCGCCGAGCAGCTCCGGATGCTCCGCAAAGGCGTCCGGCATGTAGCTCATGACGATGCCGTGGGCGTTGGCGCCGAGTATCTTGTCCCGCATGTCCGTGGTGAGGCCGTTGTAGACGCCGAGCACCACGACAAGGGCCGCAACGCCCAGGGCGACGCCCAGGATGGACATGATGGAGATGACGTAGATGAAGGCCTGCTTGCGGCGGGCAAACAGGTAGCGTCTGGCGACAAAGAACGCGAAGCTCACGTATTCTCCCCCGTGCCTGCCAGGACGCCTAGACTTCCGGACGCAGGAGCGGGAAGAGGATGACCTCCCTGATGCTCGCGGAGTCCGTCAGGAGCATGGCAAGGCGGTCTATGCCTATGCCCTGGCCTGCAGCCGGCGGCATGCCGTACTCGAGCGCCCTTAAGAAATCTTCATCCATGCTGTGGGCCTCGTCGTCGCCCGCCTCGCGCTCGCGCATCTGCTCCTCGAAGCGGCTGCGCTGATCGATGGGATCGTTGAGCTCGGAGAAGGCGTTGGAGATTTCGCGGCCCGTGATGAAGAGCTCGAAGCGGTCCACCAGATGGGGACGCTCGTCGTTGCGCCTCGAGAGGGGCGAGATCTCGATGGGATACTCGTAGATGAAGGTGGGCTGGATGAGCTTCTCCTCGACGTCGAGGTCGAAGAGCTGGGCGTGCAGCTTGGGCAGGGGATCGCTCTCCTTCACCTTTTCGCCGTGCTCCGTCAGGTAGGCCTTGACCTTGGCGTAGTCGTTGTAGAACTCGGGGGCATGCCCGCCTATGGTCTCGATGGCCTCGTAGAACTTGATGCGACGCCAGTGGCCGCGTCGCAGGTCGATCTGCTCGCCCTGGTAGGGAACGACGGCCGAGCCGCAGACCTTGAGGGCCAGGCGCTCGAAGAGCTCCTCCGTGAGGTCCATCTGGTCCGTGAAGGTGGCGTAGGCCCAGTAGAACTCGCAGGTGGTGAACTCGGGGTTGTGCTTGGTGTCGAGGCCTTCGTTGCGGAAGCAGCGGTTGAGCTCGAAAACCTTCTCGAAGCCTCCCACCAGCAGGCGCTTCAGGTAGAGCTCGGGCGCGATGCGCATGTAGAGGTCGATGTCGAGCGCGTTGTGGTGCGTGATGAAGGGCTTGGCGGCCGCGCCGCCGGCGATGGCGTGCATCATGGGGGTCTCGACCTCCATGAAGCCTTTCTCCTCCATGAAGCGACGGAACTCGCTCACGATGAGGCTGCGCTTCACGAAGATCTCGCGGGCGCGCGGATTGACGATGAGATCCACGTAGCGCTGGCGGTAGCGGGTCTCCATGTCCTTCAGGCCGTGGTACTTCTCGGGCAGGGGCCGCATGGAGCGGGTGATGAGCTTGACGGTCTTGCAGGAGACGGTGAGCTCGCCGGTCTTGGTGCGGAACATGCTCCCGGACACGCCCACGATGTCGCCGACGTCCAGCTTCTTGATGAGCTGATAGGTTTCGCCGAGCAGCTCGCGCTGGGCATAGCACTGGATGCGGCCGGTCTGGTCCTGGATATGGAAGAACATGACCTTGCCGAAGGAGCGCAGGGAGACGATGCGGCCGGCCATCGCCACGGCATCGGCCGAGTTCTCGAGCTCGGCCTCCGGCAGCACGCCGTAGGTCTGCTCGACCCAGGCAACGTCGTGTTCCTTCCTGAAGTCGTTGGGGAACAGGGGTACGCCGCTGTCGAGAATGTCGCAGGATTTGGCCACCCTGCTCTTGATGACTTCGTTCAGGTTGTCCGAGGCCGCGAAGCTCTCCAGCATCGGCATGAAATACTCAGCATGGGGAGACTTGGTCCCCAGCTTGATCTTCGGCTTCTTCGCCTTTTCCTTGGTGCTTTCCCTGTACTCGTCCACGGCAGTCACTCCTGACTCCACTTTGAGGATAATCGTTCGAAATGACAGATATATTCGATATGCTCCTCATCGTCAAGACAGTTGAGCTCTCCGAATGCATCCACAAGCGCATCGGGAGCTTTGCCCCGAGGCCAGGGAACTGGGCTTTGCCGCCAAGGCTTCCGCAGGAAGCAAGGAGGGATGCTCCCCGTGCCAGCGCAACCGACAGGGCATGCCGTCACTCCAAGTTCTCTTCCATCCAGAAAGCCGGCTGGCGCACGCTGCGCGGGCCGGCTGCTCGCGTGCGCTGGCGGATTGCGCCGTGCCTTGCGTGTCTGGCGTGCCTTGCGCACCCTTGCCCTTGCGACAAGGCGCTGCCTGCCGGTTCCGCGCACGGCCCTGTGCGCGGGACAGCTCCCTGCTCACCGTTCTTCGGCCAGCCCCAGACCAAGCCGCTGCCCCGAGGAGAGACGGTGTGGAGGCAGACGCTACCCTGCCCCCACTGCCCACGCCGGCATGCCGTGCGAAGGCTCCCGGCCAGCCCAGCTGATTTGGCCGGTTTGGCCGGTTTAGCCGTGATGGCCGGTTGGGACTGAGGGAGCAGGACCACGGCCGGCCGAGCACAGCTTCGCGCCTGCCGAAAGGCGCCCCTGGAACAGCGCCCTGCCGGACGCACCCAGCGCGGCAAGGCTGAAGGCCACCGGGCCATCGTGCAGGGCTGCTGTACATGCCAGGAGGGGCTTTGCGTTATGCAAAGCCCCTCCTGGCATTGTGCTACGGAGCGCCTTGCGCGCCCGCCACTAGAACTCGTAGCGCAGCGTTGCGCTGACGCTGTGGCCCGTGCGGTGCTCCGAGGCCTGAAGATTGTAGCTTACGCCGAGACTGAAGCTGTCCTTGGCAAGGTCAAAGCCGAGACCGCCGTCAAAGGTGACGTAGTCGACGACCTGCATCTTCATGTCGGCCTGGCTGTTCACGCCGGGAATGCGGGTCTTGCTCCTAGCATGCACGTCGCCGGCAGCCGGGACGACGCCTAGATCAAGGCGCGGAGTGAACTTCCAGCCGCTGCCGGATTCGATGCCGTAGGCAAACTCCACGCCGAGCGGGAAGGTCCAGATGTCCTGCATCGCCCTGTCGACCTCGAACACCGTCCCGCCACCGCTCTCCACGTCGTACTTGTCGGTCGCCACGTTCATGTAGCGGACGCCGACGTGGGGAATGACGTCAAGATCGCCGAAGCTGAAGCGGTATTCCGCCTTGAGGCCGGCATGCCAGGCATGGCTCGTGACGTCCGCTTCCAGGCGGGGCATGCCCATGGCTGCGGGCAGGTCCTGGTCGAGGCTGGACGAGTTGGCCGTATAGCCGGCATCGGCGGAGAGGCCGAAGCCACCATGCGACCAGGCGCCGTAGATCCCGACGCCCCAGAAGTTGAAGCGGTTGTCGGTGCCGGCGAAGTCGCCGCTAGACTTGGCGTAGCCACCGCCAAGATTGAAGGTCGCGCCGAGGCGGAACATGTTGTCAAAGGTCCAGTCTGCGCCGAGGGCAAGGCCGCCGAGGCTGCTGTTCCAGCCGCTCTTGAACTCGCCGGACTTCATCCCCCAGACATTGTCTGCCTGGTAGAGGGGCATGATCCACAGGCCAAGGCCGTTCCTCAGGGACGGCGTCTCGTCGCCCGCGGAAAGGCCGGAAGGCTGGACCTTGCCGTTGCTGTCAAGCTGCACGGCCTGGAGGCGGGAGCTGTCCCTGCCCGGCAGTGCCATGGAACTACGCGCCGCCACGGCGCAAGCGCCGGCATTGGCTGCGCTCATCGTCGTGGCCTGCACGGCGCCGACGGCAGAAAGCTGGGCTGCGCCCTCCAGCGTGGAAGTGGCCAGCCTTGCGTTGGTCCGCCCGATGCGGTCGTCGGAAAGCGCACGGGAAACGAAGCGCACGCCGGCGTTGGGGGAATTCTCGTCAACGCCGGGCTGCGCGGCCATGGCTGCGACTAAGCCCTGATTCTCGTCCGCCATGTCGGCAAAGGCACTTGCCGCATCGCCCTTCTTCAGAGTGACGCTGTAGGCGCCCGTCTTGGCGTCGAAGGCGCCACCTTCGGCATCGAGCAGGGCCGTGTTCGTGGCAAGGTTGTCACCCGTCCAGCCGGTCCCGCTGTTGCTGGCGCTCGAGAAGCCGTCCGAGATCTTCACGGTCTGGCCTTCCTGGCCACCGGCAATGAGCAACCTGGCCTTGCCGTCGACGTCCAGCTTGCCTCTGCCGGAACCGGTGAGCGCCGTGCCGGAACCCACGCCCGCGGCATCGACGACCAGCAGGGATTTTCCCGCGAACTCCGCAGAGCCTGCGTCAGGCGCGGCCCCGCCATGGCTCCAGGCGCCGTCCACCTTAAGGGCCCCGTTCGAAGCCAGCTTCTGGGGCGTGCGCAGCGCCAGAGCGGCCGTGACGTCCTGTCCCCAGGTCCCCTTGCCGTCGCTCTGGTACTTCTTGACCTCGTCGCGCAGCCACTCGGCATCCTTGGAGCCCAGAGAGACCATGCTGTTCCGGCCGACGATGACCTTGGCGTCAAGGCTGTCGGACTTGAACTGCAGGCCGCCAAGCGAGGCATTGGAGCTGTCTCCAGCTGCGGCAAACTCCGGGTCAAAGGCAATCTGTCCGCCGTCCATCGAGACATTGCCGCCAGCCAGCGCGCCCGGCGTTCCCGCGGTGCCAACGGCAACAGAGCCGCTTCCGGACAGGCTTTCCACATCGACGGTGCCGCCCTGCAGGGTCAGGCTGGATCCCTCCTTCACGGCAAGATCCACCTTGCCCTTCAGGGATCCTTCTATCTCGCTTTTGCCAGAGGCTTCGATGGTCATCCTGACATCAGAAACGGCTGCCTCGCCATTATTGCCAACAATCAGCTTGCCCCCATCTTTAATATCCAATATGAATTTTTCATTTTTTTCCGAAGTAAACTGTTGTTTTACATGCAATACACCTTTATTTCCAACAGTTAACATACCCATCGAGCGGTCATTCTCAAGCTGATTAACATGCATAATACCGTTGTTAATATTTATAATTCCATCAGGAAATATTCCTAATTTGTTATTAATATCAACAGTTCCGCCACTATTAATATTCAATGCATAGATACGAAAGCCGTGGCTTACTGATCCAGAAGAAATTTCGCCGACATGAAAATTAGAACTAGATATTAATGATCCGCCATTAATGTCAACTTTTCCCGCATTGACACGCGTTCCAACAGATTTATCTCCGGCAACATCATTTATAATCTGCAACAATCCCTTACTTTCAATTTTGACTGATCCAAAGTCAGGAGTGATTTTTGGCTGTCTACCGGGATTGCTATTATTTATTGAGAAATCAACATCATTTTTCCCATCACTCTTGACTGTGACGGTATGACTTTGATTTATTGTCATGGATGAGTAGTGATCTGATGATGTAAACGTCATATTTCCAGTCGTATTGAGATCCGTACCTGATGCTTGAGCAGGGCTAACACAGCCAAGTGCCACAGCACTGGCAAAAGCAATGCTTCCAAACATATTGATAAGATTGCATTTCTTCAGCACGGTAGAGTAGCGTTGCACCAGCATTCCATAGGCACCCTGAGACAGTTTCATACAAGTTGTCCTTATTTTTGATTAAAGTTGCAGTTTAGGCCACGACAGCAAAGCTTTATTCCTAAATCTGGAATGATCGGCCCTCTTGATTGGCTCTCCTGCAGAGCAACAAGAGCCTCGATTTGCATGATGATCCCTTGACTGGAGGGAGCTCTATCATGATTCCTCCTACATTTAAACCCGTTTGCCACAGGAAATGCCAAACAATAGAAAATTCTTATGGCAATTTTTATTCGTTATTCTTTTCCTTGGTGACGGGAGGTTCCAAACGATGGTCACTGCATATCCTGTACCGCTCGCGACAGCGCGCCACGTTCGCGCCGGTCTGAGGAGCAGGCAGGCATTCCCCATCGTCCCGAAAGAGCCATGCCTGTGCGACGGTTGCGGAGTGCCGGCCCCAAGCGTATAGGGGCGCCTGCGCCAAGGTCTGCCCCTGCCTATTAATGACACAACGACATCCGGCGCTGACCAACGACCTCCGGAAGGACGCATGACGCCAACTCTCTACAGCAAAGGACTCGCCCTCTACCGGCGCCACAGAAGCATTGTCGACTACCTTTTCTGGGGTGTCATGACGACCCTCGTCAATTATGTTGCCTACTTTGCGTGCCGTCTTTGCTTCGACATCAACTACCTGATAAGCAACATCGCGGCCTGGACCATCGCTACGGCCGTCGCCTTCGTGGTCAACAAGCTCTTCGTCTTCCGCTCCCTTGACTGGTCTGCCTGGGTGGTCTTTCGAGAATGCTGGCAGTTTGTGGCAGCCCGCCTCCTTTCCGGCGTGCTGGAGACGGCCATACTCAAGATTTGCGTGGACTGGCTTGGCTTGAACGATGCCATCGTCAAGATTTTCTCCAACGTCGTGGTCGTCATCGCCAACTATATTTTCAGCAAATTCATCATATTCCGCGAAAAAAAAGTGTTGCTCGAAAAAATGGAGCAGGCAAACGTTCCTCCCTCGCCACTTCAGCAAAAGGGTAATGAATCCTCTGTAACCGGAAACGACATGACATCTGCAGGCAGAAAGCGTCACAGGAGCGAGAAGACTGCAAGTCCCGCCTCAAAGAATACTCTTCAGGCAAAGTCTGGCCGCCGAAAGGGCAAGCTCCGTAGGAAAAAATCCCGCAAGCAAGGCCGGCGCTAGTCGAACTTCAGCCAAGCTCTGCGACCACTGGGCATGCCTCTCCGGCGCGGTGCAGGAAACTCTTGCGCCCGCATCCCCTTGCCCCAAGGCCATTCACAACGGCTCCGCCCCGTTTTCCTTGCGGGCAGGGACGCTTTCTCTTACTGTCGGCATCGATCCCAGAGGAGTACTCTGGGGGCGCATTCCAAGGACGCAAGCCATGCAGACTCTTTCCATCTCCTTTCTCGGCCGGGACTGCCCCGGCATCGTCGCCAACGTCACCCAGACGCTGAGCGGCCTGAACTGCAACATCACCCAGCTCACCCAGTCCATTCTGGGCGGCGAGTTCGCCGGCATTTTCATCGTTGACGTGCCGGACGACATTCCCATGACGGACCTCAAGGCCAAGCTCGAGGCGAAGCTGGCCGAGCAGTCCCTCGACATCTCCGTGCTCATCCGCAAGGCCGAAGAGGAGCGCTGGGACAGCCGCCTCAGCCCCTGCGAGCCCTACGTCGTCACGGCCGAAGGCCCCGACGGCCCCGGCCTCATCGCGGCCCTTGCCCGCGTCTTCGCCCGCCACGGCATCAACATCGAATCCCTCAAATTCGTGACTCGGCAGGACGGGGGGACGAGCGCCCTCTTCCTCTTCGAAATAGAGGTGCCCGAAGACGCCGACGTCGGGCGCCTGCGCCGGGAGCTCGAGAGCGCGGCCCGCTCCAAGGGCCTTTCCGTCTCCATGCAGCACCGCGACATCTTCGAAGCCATGCACCGCATCGCCGACTCCTAGGCGAGGCTCCCCTCCCAGCCATCAGGACATTCCCATGCTCTCACTCCGCGAAGTCATCAGCACCCTCGACATGGTGCGCAACGAGCACCTCGACGTGCGCACGGTCACCCTCGGCGTCAGCCTCTTCGACTGCGTGAGCCACGACGTCGACCTCTTCATAGGCAACGTCAAGGCAAAGCTGGCCAAGTACGCGGCGAACCTCGTCGCCGTCTGCGACGAAATCGGCGGCAAGTACGGCATCCCCGTGGTCAACAAGCGCATCAGCGTAAGCCCCGTCGCCGTCGTGGGCGGCCCCTTCGGCCCCAGGGACATGGTCCGCGTCTGCCAGGCCCTCGACGAGGCCGCCAGCGAGGCTGGCGTCGACTTTCTGGGCGGCTTCTCCGCTCTGGTCGAAAAGGGCTTTGCCAACGGCGACCGCGCCCTCATTGAAGCCATCCCGGAAGCGCTCGCCACCACGGAGCGCGTCTGCTCCTCCATCAACGTCGCCAGCTCCCGCACAGGCATCAACATGGACGCCGTCGCCCTCATGGGACGCCAGATCCTCAAAACCGCCGAAGCGACGGCAGACCGGGGGGGGCTTGGCTGCGCCAAGCTCGTGGTCTTTGCCAACATCCCCCAGGACATCCCCTTCATGGCTGGCGCCTACCTTGGCGTCGGCGAGCCCGACGTCGTCATCAACGTCGGCGTCTCCGGCCCCGGCGTCGTCAAGAAGGCCATCGACAGGGCCATCGAGAACGGGAAGCGGCGCGGAAAGCCCCTCGATCTGCTGGGCGTTGCCGAAGTCATCAAGCACACCGCCTACAAGGTCACCCGCGTGGGCGAAATGATAGGCAATGAAGTGGCGGCTCGGCTCGGGATCCCCTTCGGCGTCGCAGACCTCTCCCTGGCCCCGACGCCTGCCGTCGGCGACTCCGTCGGCGAGATCTTCCAGAGCTGCGGGCTCTCCGTCATGGGCGCCCCCGGCAGCACCGCCGTGCTCGCCATGCTCAACGATGCCGTGAAGAAGGGCGGCTCTTTTGCTTCCTCCTCGGTCGGCGGCCTTTCCGGCGCCTTCATTCCCGTGTCTGAGGACTCGAGCATTGAAGAGGCGGCCACTTCGGGCTTCCTCAGCATGGAAAAGCTGGAGGCGCTCACCAGCGTCTGCTCCGTCGGCCTCGACATGATTGCCGTCCCTGGCGACACGCCGGCCACCAGCATCGCCGGCATCATCGCCGACGAGATGGCCATCGGCATGATCAACCACAAGACGACTGCTGTCCGGCTCATCCCCGTTCCCGGCAAGGGCGTGGGCGAGAAGGTGGCCTTCGGGGGACTTCTTGGCGAGTGCACCATCATCCCCGTGCCCAAGGGCGATGCCTCGGGCTTCATCAGCCTCGGCGGGCGCATCCCCGCCCCCATCCACAGCCTGAAGAACTAGCCGCACCAGAACAGACAACTCCCAAGGCAGGCTCTGCTTCCCCAGCAGAACCTGCCTTTTGCTTTGCCGCTCCGCAGGGCCACCGTCCGCTCCCTGCTCTCGCCCATCCGCCATCCGCCATACAGACAGCCTTCCTGCAGCCAGACCTCGAGCTTTGCCGTTTTCTGCCGATAAAGCCCCATAAGACGCTTGGCGCACCGATTCCCAGCAAGTGCCCCGGCGTCCCGGCACTTCAACGCCAAGCTCCGTGCACAGGAGCCGGCACAACGCGGAACAGGGACCGAGATGGACAGGCTGCAGACGGCAGGCAGGGCAGACGGAACGAACCCAACCGGGAGGAAGGCGCTCGTCGCGCTTCTCTTCGCCTTCCTTGCGCTTTGCCTTGGCTCCGCCGGACAGGCCCAGGCAACGGCGCCAGGCCCCCAGAAGCAGGCACTGAAGACGCAGCCTTCGCCGAGCCTTTCTAACAGAACGTCCGAAGCCAAGGCCGCGGTCAAAAAGCAGCCAGCGTCTGCCAAGACAGCCGCCAGGCCAGCTTCCAGGAACGCCGGCAAGGTCGCCGGTCAAAGCTCCGGCAAGACCTCTGCCAAGCCGGCAGCCAAGGCAAAGACGGCACACCAGCCCCCTTGCCTGCTCCAGCTCGGCAAGGGCGAACTTGGCAGGCTCAAGTGCTACCCCCAAGACCAGCTTGAGGCCGTTTTCCAGAAGACCGACAAAGCCATGGCCCAGCTGAAGGCCAACAAGACCCGTTCCTCTTGGCGCCAGCCCTGGGAAGATCTTCGAGCCGAATACTTGAGCGTCTACAAGTCCAACACCTCTTCTCCTCTGGCCCCCAGAGCCCTCTTCAAGGCAGGCGAATGCCAGCGCCATCTGGCCGCTTCCTCGCGGCTCGGCGAGGACTGGCGCATGAGCGGCAGGTTCTTCCTCGCCGTGGCCGACGAGTATCCCAGGAGCAGCCTTGCGCCGACGGCCCTGCTCGAGGCGGCCCAGATAGCCCAGTCGGGGCTCAGGGACAATACGCTGGCCTCCAAGCTGGCCGCCCGGCTGGCAAGGGGCTATCCGCAAAGCCAGGCTGCGCGCAAGGCCCAGAGGATGCTCAAGCAGACGAGCCAAGCCTCGGCCAAGGCGCCTGGGGCCAAGGCAGAGCTTGAAACCTTGAGCTGGGACTCCATCAGCCGGGATCAGGTGGAGATAGTCCTCGACTTCTCGGCGCCAGCCAGAACCAAGGCCACGCTTGCCCAGCAGAAGGAAGGATCAGCCGTCGTCGCCGTGGACATCAAGGACGCCGGCGTGGTCAGCGAAATCAGGCGAGGCCTCGCCGTCAAGGGAAGCCTTCTCAAGGCCGTACGCGTCCAGACCGTCGCCAAGGATCGCACCCGCGTCCTCTTCGAATTCAGCAAGGTCAGACACTTTTCTGCCAAGTCCGAGAAGCATGGCGCGCGCCTGGTGCTCAGCGTCGACGCCAGCCCCAAGGCCCCTGCCGGCGCGACCCGCGGCCTTGCCGACCGCTCTGCCGCAGGCCGGCTTGCCTACATGGCCAGCACCGAAGGCAAGGCCATCGCCACCGTCGCCATCGACGCCGGCCACGGCGGCAAGGATCCCGGCACCGTGCACAACGGCGTGCGCGAAGAGGACGTCACCCTCGACGTGGCCCTGCGTCTGGGACGCCTCCTGCAGGACAACGGCTTCCGCGTCGTCTACACGCGCAAGAGCGACATCTTCATTCCCCTCCCCTCGCGAAGCCGGCGCGCCAACGAGAACAGGGCCGACATCTTCGTCTCCATCCACGTGAACGCCCACGACGCCCCCGAGGCCAGGGGCTTCGAAACCTACTACCGCGACGAGGCCGTCAACGGCGCAGCCCTGCTGGCAGCCCGCGAAAACGGCGAGAATCCCCGGGCCCAGCGGGCGCCTCGAATCCAGCGCGCGGCCCTCACCGGCAGGGTGGTCGAATCCCGCAACCTCGCCGTGGACATCCAGCGCAGCGCCCTTTCCCGCCTGCGCCGGAGCGGCTACAGGGTGATCAGCAACGGCGTCAAGTCCGGACCCTTCTTCGTGCTCGGCACAACTCAGATGCCCGCCATCCTCGCCGAGATAGGCTACTGCACCAACGCCCAGGAGGCCCTCCTGCTGACCGACACCGCCTACCGCCAGGCCATAGCCGAAGGGCTTGCCGAGGGCGTGCTCGCCTACCGGGACAGGCGCCTCAGCCGCATTTCTGCAGAGCGCAGTCCTCTCTCCAGGACCAGGCGTGCCGTCAGGTAGCCAGCCCCCGCAGGGAAAACGCTTTATACTTCAAGCAATGCTTGACATTCCGTCTGCTGTCTGTAAAGAAAGTTGAACGCGCGCGGCTCAGGGCTGAGCGCACAAACAAGCTGGGCATCAGGGAAGATGCCGGGCGGATACCGCTACGGGGTAAGGAGACGGAATTTCATGCGCAAAGTCTTTGTTATGACTCTTCTGGCCATCTTCGCCATGGCCAGCGTTGCCTTTGCTGCCGACTTGACCATCGGCGTCGTCGACATGCAGACTGTGGCCACGACCAGCGAGCCGGCCAAGGCCGCCAAGGCCCAAATGGAGAAGAAGTACGGCGACGAGAAGAAGAAGCTCGAGGATCAGGGCGAAAAGCTGCGCTCCAAGGCTGAGAAGCTCCGCGACCCCAAGGTTTCCGAAGAAAAGAAGCTCGCCTTCCTCCGCCAGAAGCAGGAGCTTGATCAGAAGACCCGCAACTTCATGCGCAAGGTCGAGCAGGACGAAGTCAAGCTCCGCCAGGAGATGGTGACCCTCGTCTTCGCCGCCACCTATGAAGTCGCCCAGCGCAAGAAGGTCAACTTCGTCGTCGACGTGACCGCTGGCGGCGTGCTCTACGCCGAGCAGTCCATGGACCTCACCAAGGACGTTCTGGAAGAGGTCAACAGGCAGTTCGCGGCCAAGGGCGGCGCAAAGGCCGAAGAGCCGAAGGCCGACGACAAGAAGGCCGAGGAAAAGAAGGCCGACGACAAGAAGTAGCCCCTGCTCCGCCATCCGAATCTCACGGCCTCCTCCGTTGCGGAGGAGGCCTTTCTTTTCCACGCACAAGCCTGACAAGGAGCCCCCCATGGCCGAAGAAAGCACCCCGAACGCCATCACCATGGACATCCACAAGATCATGTCCCTCCTGCCCCACCGCTACCCCTTCCTGCTGGTCGACAGGGTCGTCGAGTGCGTGCCTGGCGACCACATCAAGGCCTACAAGAACGTCAGCTTCAACGAGCCCTTCTTCCAGGGACACTTCCCCGGCGCTCCGGTCATGCCCGGCGTCCTCATCCTCGAGGCGCTCGCCCAGACGGGCGGTCTCTTCGCCCTGGCAGGCTCCACCGAGGACTTCTCCGGCAAGCTCTTCCTCTTCACCGGCCTCGACGGGGTCAAGTTCCGCCGCCAGGTGGTGCCCGGCGACAGGCTTGAGCTCACCTGCTGCAACCTGCGGCGCAAGATGATGATGTGCAAGATGGAGGCCAAGGCCTTCGTGGACGGCAAGCTGGCCTGCGAAGCCCAGATTTCGGCCGCCATAGCCGACAGGCCGAAAGCCTAGGTTCCCAGGTCCGGCCTTGCGCCATCCGCTTTCCAGACGCCCTTCGGGGCGTCTTTTTTGTCCCCCCCTGTCCTGCCGTCCGCAACAGGAGCGTCTTTCAGGAAGGCATCCAGAAGGGCTCGGGAAGGCATTTCCGCCGGCCTTGGCCTTCCTTGCGCGCCCTGCACCCATCTGGTAGGAATGAAAGCGCTTATGAAGGCATTTGCCGGCTCGGCACACCGCCTTGCCGCACTCTGGTCTCAATCTCATAGGAAGGACATCCCGCCATGAAAAAGCTTCTTGCCATCGCGCTGCTCGCCGTCTTTGCCCTGTCCACGCAGGCCTTTGCCAAAAAAGCCTATGTCAACGGCATCGACCCCAACTATCCTCCCTTCGCCTACGTCGATGAAAAGACTGGACAGCCCGCCGGCTTCGACGTCGATTCCATGAACTGGATCGCCAAAACCATGGGCTTCGCCATCGAACACAAGCCCATGGCCTGGGACGGCATCATCCCCGCCCTCCTTGCCAAGCAGATCGACATGGTCGCCTCCGGCATGAGCATCACCGACAAGCGCCGCCAGCAGGTGGACTTCTCCGATCCCTACTGGAAGGTCTCCCGCGTGTTCCTCGTCAAGAAGGATTCCAAGGTCACGCCTGAGGACATTCTCTCCAAGCCCCTGAAGCTCGGCGTGCAGCGAGGCACCTCCGAAGCCGAGGCCATCAAGAGCGAGCAGAAGGAGAAGGGCTACAAGTTCGAGCTGCGCGCCTACGACTCCGCGCCCCTCGCCGTCGAAGACCTGCTCAACGGCCGCATCGACGCAGCCCTCATGGACAGCCTGCCTGCCAACAACGCCATCACCACCGGCCGCGACGTCAAGATCTGCGGCACCCACGGCGAAGAGGACAACTTCGGCGTTGCGGTCCGCAAGGAAGACACCGAGCTGAAGAAGCTCATCAACGAAGGCTACAGGAAGCTCATGGCTGATCCCTACTGGAAGGAGCTCCAGAAGAAGTATCTGCCCCAGTAGCGGCGCGCCCCTCCCCCATTTCTTTACGCCGGCCGCAGGCGTCTGAAGCCTGCGGCCGGCCTCGGGCTTAGGCACATGCACTCCCTTACCGTCATACTCCAGGCGCTGCCCTACATCCTCCAGGGCACGGCCGTCACCGTGGCCGCCGTGGCGCTCGCCCTCGGCATGGGCCTCGCGTTCGGCGTGCCCTTCGCCATGGCCCAGGTCTACGGCCATCCCCTCCTCAAGAAGCTGGTTGCCCTCTACGTCTGGTTCTTCCGCGGCGTCCCCATCCTCGTCCTGCTCTTCCTCTTCTACGGCTTCTTCATCAGCATCGAATTCATGGTCGATCCCTTCCTGATCTCCTGCCTGGTCATGGGATGCACCAGCACGGCCTACCAGTCGCAGATCTTCAGGGGCGCCATCGAATCCCTGCCCTCAGGCCAGATGAAGGCGGCCCGGGCGCTCGGCATGCGGGACAGCCAGGCCATCGCCACCATCATCCTGCCCCAGGCCATGCGCCTCTCCATCCCCGGCTGGGCCAATGAATTTTCCATCCTCCTCAAGGACTCTGCCGTCTGCTACGTGCTCGGCACCCAGGACATCATGGCGCGCACGGCCGCCGTGGCGGCCCGCACCCACGAGCACCTCGCCCTCTACGCCACCACAGGCGTCATCTACTTCATTCTGACCATCATCGTCCTCAAGCTGCTCCACAATCTGGAAACCCGGATGCAGATTCCCGGCTACAGCACGGGAGCAGGCTTTGACAGCGGAGCCATGGCATGATCAGCAGCGAATCGAACGAAACTATCCTGCAGGTACGGCACATCTCCAAGACCCTTGGCGACAAGAAGATCCTGACCGACTGCTCCCTGGACATGAAAAAAGGCGAGCTGAAGGTGCTCATCGGTCCCTCGGGTGCCGGCAAGAGCACGCTTTTGCAGTGCATCAACTGCCTCATCATGCCGGACGAGGGCGAAATCATCCTGCAGGGCGCCAAGCTCTACATGCAGAGCAAGAAGGAACTATGCGCCTACCGGACCAAGGTAGGCATGATCTTTCAGGATTTCAACCTCTTCGACCACCTCAACGCCATCGACAACGTTGCCATCGCCCTGTGCAAGGTCAAGGGCATCGACAAGAAGACGGCCCACGGGCGCGCCATGCAGGAGCTCGAGCGCGTCGGCCTTGACAGCAAGGCCAGGCTCTACCCCGCCCAGCTCTCCGGCGGCCAGAAGCAGCGCGTGGCCATAGCCCGCGCCCTGGCCATGGATCCCACGGTCATCCTGCTCGACGAGCCGACCTCGGCGCTCGATCCCGAACTCGTCGGCGAGGTGCTCAACGTCATCCGCGAACTCTCCAGGGCCGGCATGACCATGATCATGGCAACCCATCAGATGGAGTTCGCCAGAGCCGTGGCCAACGAGATCGTCTTCATGGAGAAGGGCGTCATCATCGAGCACGGCACTCCGGCGGAGCTGCTCGCCGAAGGCGCCAAGACCCGCACCCGCGACTTCTGCACCACGTTACTCAGCATGGAGAGCGGCGCCGATGTTTGAACCCGACTTCCTGTACGGCGAGATACTCCCCGCGCTCAACCGCGGCCTTGTGCTCTCGTTCCAGCTCATCGTGCCGGCAGCCGTCCTCGGCTTCGCCGGCGGACTTGCCCTCGGCTGCCTGCGAGTCTTCGGCACGCCCTGGATGCGGGGCCTCGGCAACGCCTACACCGCCGTCATCCGCGGCGTTCCCCTCGCCGTGCAGCTCATGATGATCTATTTTGCCCTGCCGAAGATAGGCATCTACTTCGAGCCCTACGGCGCGGCGCTCCTAAGCTTCATCCTGTGCTCGGCGGCCTACCATTCCGAATACATCCGCGGCGCCCTGCTCTCCATCAAGCAGGGCCAGTTCAAGGCTGCCCAGGCCCTCGGCTTCACCACGCTCCAGACAGTCTTCTGGATCATAGCTCCCCAGGCGGCCAGGCGCGCCCTGCCAGGCTGCGGCAACGAGATAGTCTACCTCGTCAAGTACTCCTCCCTCGCCTACCTCGTGACCTGCATGGAGCTCATGGGCGAAGGCAAGGTGGTTGCCTCGGACACCTTCCGCTTCACCGAGGTCTTCCTCGTGGTCGGCGCCTACTACCTTGTCATGGTGACCATCGCCACGTGGATTCTCCACTGGCTCGAAAAGCGCTACCGCATCCCCGGCTTCGGCGCCCAGTAGCGCTGATGCCTTCCTCTAGCCTTTCCCTCCCCGCCGCGTCCATGGAGATGCAGGCGGGGAGTTTCTTTTTTGGCGCCAATAGGCTGATATTGCAGATTATATTACTATTTCAATATATGCTTATATATGGCTATAGTGATACAGGACCTCACCTGTTGCTTTTTTCACAACATCCATTACCTTCCTTGGCGGAGGATTAGCCATGCTTCGAAGAGTGGATCTGCACACCCATTCGTGCGCATCGGACGGCACGGACACGCCGGCAGAGCTTGTGGCCAACGCGCACAAGGCTGGACTTGGAGCCGTGGCCCTCACAGACCACGACACGCTCTCCGGACTCCCCGAGGCGCAGGAGGCGGCGAAGCAGTACAGCGATATGGAGTTCGTCAGGGGCGTTGAGGTGTCCACGGGCTCCGATCAGGGCGAGATGCATATTCTGGGGCTCTGGGTTCCCGAGGACGCCGAGCCGCTGGAAAACGCCCTGGCGGAGATGCGCAGCCGCCGCGGCGCACGCAACGAACGCATCGTGGACAAGCTCTGCCAGCTCGGCTGCCCGCTCACCATGGACGACGTGCTGCGCGAGGCAGGCGGCGAGTCCGTGGGACGCCCCCATATTGCCATGGCCCTTATGACGAAAGGCTACGTCAAGAGCATCAAGGAAGGCTTTGACAAGTACCTCGGCCAGACCGGCAAGGCATACCTCCCCAAGGACGTCATGGAGCCGGAGAAGGCCGTTTCCGTCATGTCGCGCATAGGCTGCTCGGTCGTTATCGCGCATCCTCTGCTGCGTCCCTACCCGCCTGGCTGGGTCTACGACTTCGCCAAGCGTCTTGTCCCCTGTGGCCTGTGCGGCATCGAGGCCTGGCACAGCGAGCACACGGAAGCCGACGCCCGCGAATGCATCGCCATCGCCCGGCGCCTCGACCTCTGCGTCTCCGGCGGCAGCGACTACCACGGCCGCAACAAGCCCCGCATCGCTCTTGGCACGGGCTACGGCAGCCTCTTCGTCACCTGGGACGCCTACATGCTCCTCAAGCGCTGGCGCAAGCACCGGGGCTTTGCCTGCTAAGGCGCCCCCTTTTCCCCGAAACCAAGCGGCCGGCGGAAGGCATCCTGTCAACAACAGAAACCCTCCGCCGGCCGCATTTGATCTCTAAGGAGAAGCTCAGGTCACTACTTGCCCTTGCCGCAGCACTTCTTGTACTTCTTGCCGCTGCCGCAGGGGCAGGGATCGTTGCGGCCGACGCGGGGCGCTGCGCGCGCAGGTTCGGGCTTGGCGGGCTCGGCCTCCGAGTCGCTGGCCCCCGAATAGCTGAGGTTCTGTGTGGTGTCCTTGTGGCGGAAGGCCTCGGGAATGTCCTCGGCTGGACGGGCTTCCCCTTCCGCTTCGGCAGGGCCTTCCGGTTCCGCTCCGGACGCAGGGACAACTTCCGGCGCTTCGGGCGTCTGGTCGCCTGCGCTGCCGACTACGGCTTCGGCAGCACCCTCCTCGGGCCTTGGCTGGACGTGGACCCGGGTCAGCGCCTTGATGGCGCTCTCATGGATGAGCAGCATGAGCATCTCGAACATGTGGAAGCCTTCGCGCTTGTACTCGAGCTTGGGGTCGCGCTGGCCATAGCCGCGCAGGCCTATGCCGTCGCGCAGGGCGTCCATGTTGCGCAGGTGCTCCTTCCAGCAGCGGTCCAGCTCCTCAAGCAGGAAGTAGCGCAGGATGTCCTTGTAGACAGGACCCGATTCCTGAGCAAGCTGGCCGAAGATCTGGTGCACGAGCTCGCGGCACTCGTCTTTGGAGGGCGTGGGCGCATCCTGGGCAAGCACGCGGCCGAGGTTGAATACGTCGCCGAGGCGCGCGCGGACCTGGCTCTCGACTTCCGCAGCCTTTTCCACTTCGGCGTTGTCCAGGGGCGCGTAGCAGTCGTCGAGCACGTCGTCCAGGAACTCGTCGACGATGGCGTCGAGATCCTTGGCATCCATGAGCTCGCGGCGCAGGGTGTAGATGACCTCGCGCTGCTGGTTCATGACGTTGTCGTAGTCGAGCAGGGTCTTGCGGATGTCGAAGTGGTGGGCCTCGACCTTCTTCTGGGCGTTCTCCACGGCCCGGGAGACCATGGCGTTCTCGATGGCCTCGCCGTCGCGCAGGCCGAGCTTGGCCATGAGGCCCTTGATGCGGTCTGAGCCGAAGAGGCGCATGAGCGTGTCTTCCAGGGAGAGGTAGAAGCGCGAGGAGCCGGGGTCGCCCTGGCGGCCGGAGCGGCCGCGCAGCTGGTTGTCGATGCGGCGCGACTCGTGGCGTTCGGTGCCGAGGATGTGCAGGCCGCCGAGCTCGACCACGCCCTCGCCAAGGCTGATGTCTGTTCCGCGGCCGGCCATGTTGGTGGCGATGGTGACATGCCCCTTCTGGCCAGCCTGGGCAACGATCTCGGCTTCCTTGGCGTGCTGCTTGGCGTTGAGCACGCTGTGGGGGATGCCGATGGCGGTGAGGCGCTTGGAGAGGTACTCCGAGGTCTCGATGGAAATGGTGCCGACGAGCACGGGCTGGCCTTTCTGGTAGAGCTCCTTGATGGACTCCACGATGGCGTCGAACTTCTCCTTGCGGGTTTGGTAGATGAGATCCGGATAGTCCTTGCGGATCATGGGCATGTTGGTCGGGATGGTCATGACTTCCAGATTGTAGATCTCGTGGAACTCCACGGCCTCGGTGTCGGCCGTGCCGGTCATGCCCGCCAGCTTGTCGTACATGCGGAAATAGTTCTGGAAGGTGATGGAGGCCAGCGTCTGGTTCTCGGCCTGGATGGTGACGTGTTCCTTGGCCTCGAGGGCCTGGTGCAGGCCGTCTGAGTAGCGGCGCCCGGCCATGAGGCGGCCCGTGAACTCGTCGACGATGACCACCTGGTCGTTGGCCACGATGTAGTCCACGTCGCGCTTGAAGACGAGGTGGGCCTTGAGCGACTGCATGATGTGGTGCTGGGCGACCATGTTCCTCGGATCGAAGAGGTTGTCGACCTTGGCCAGGGCCTCGCAGTGCGTGACGCCCTGCTCGGTGAGCATGGCGGTCTTGGCCTTCTCGTCCACGGTGTAGTCCTCGGGAACGAGCTGGCAGACGACGGCGTCCATGTCCTGGTAGAGCCCGGTGGACTCGTCGCTGGCGCCGGAGATGATGAGCGGCGTTCTTGCCTCGTCGATGAGGATGGAGTCGACCTCGTCGACGATGGCGTAGCTGTGCCCGCGCTGCACCAGCTGCTCAGGATAGAACTTCATGTTGTCGCGCAGGTAGTCAAAGCCGAACTCGTTGTTGGTGCCGTAGGTGATGTCGGCCCCGTAGGCGGCCTTGCGCTGCTCGTCGTCGAGGTCGTGGATGATGACGCCGGTGGTAAGGCCGAGGAAGCTGTAGACCTTGCCCATCCACTGGGCGTCGCGGGTGGCGAGGTAGTCGTTGACCGTGACCACGTGGACGCCCTTGCCGGAGAGGGCGTTGAGGCAGACGGGAAGGGTTGCGACGAGGGTCTTGCCTTCGCCGGTCTTCATCTCGGCGATGCGGCCCCGGTGCAGGACGATGCCGCCGATGAGCTGGACGTCGAAGTGGCGCATGCCGAGGGTGCGCTTGGAGGCCTCGCGCACGAGCGCGAAGACCTCGGGCAGAATATCGTCAAGGCTGCGGCCGTCTTCCTGCACCTGCTTGCGGTACTCGGCCATGCGGACCGGAAAGTCCTCGTCCTTGAGGGCCTCCATCTCGGGCTCGAGCGCGTTGATCTGGCGCACGATGGGGCGCAGCTTTTTCAGGTAGCGGTCGTTCTTGCTGCCAAAGATTTTGCTGAAGAAGGACATGGGGTCTCCTTGAAGGATGCGCGGCCGGCGCAGGGCCCTTCAGGGCACGTCAAGTCGAAGAGAGCAAGGCCGCGCGTGTGCGCCTTAGATAAGGCATGGCAGAGGGATTGACAAGGTGCGGCAAAGATCGGCTGGGCATCCTCCACACATGGAAAAGGCCCCCAGAGAAGAACTCTGGAGGCCTTGTGGTGACGTGTTCGCCTCAGCTTGCGCTGGGCGCTCAATCGGGGCTTAGTAGTCGCCCTGGAGGATCATGGCGTCGGCCACTTCCCTGAAGGCGGAGATGTTGGCGCCGAGCAGGAGGTTGTCCGGAGAGCCGAATTCCTTGGCGGTCTCGGAGGCGCGGGTGTAGATGTTGTGCATGATGCCCTTGAGGCGGTTGTCCACTTCGTCGAAGGTCCAGTGGACCATGTGGGCGTTCTGGGCCATCTCCAGCTGGCTGACGGACACGCCGCCGGCATTGGCAGCCTTGGCCGGACCGTAGAGTATGCCGGCGCCGAGGTACTGCTGTATGGCTTCGAGGGTGGAGGGCATGTTGGCGCCTTCGGAGACGCACTGGCAGCCGTTCTTGATGAGCTCCTTGGCGTCGGCTTCGTTGACTTCGTTCTGCGTGGCGCAGGGGAAGGCGGCGAAGCAGGGGACGGTCCACACGAAGTGGCGGCCTTCGGGGTAGTCCTTGACCGCAACATACTGGGCGGAGGGGCGAAGCTCGGCGTAGCGGGTGAGGGAGGCGTGCTCGACTTCCTTGACCTGCTTCAGCACGGCGACGTCGATGCCGTCCTTGTCGTAGATGCTGCCGCGGGAGTCGGACACGGTCACGGGCTTGGCGCCCAGCTGCTGCAGCTTCTCGACGCAGTAGGTGGCGACGTTGCCGGCGCCGGAGACGGTGCAGACCTTGCCCTCGAGGCCGAGGTTCCTGGAGGCGAGCATGTTCAGGGCGAAGTACACGTTGCCGTAGCCGGTGGCTTCGGTGCGGGCCAAGGAGCCGCCGAAGAGGAGGTTCTTGCCGGTGAGCACGCCTTCGTACTTGTGGGTGAGCTGCTTGTAGGTGCCGTACATGAAGCCGACTTCGCGGCCGCCCACGCCGATGTCGCCGGCGGGCACGTCGATGGTGGGGCCGATGTATTCGTAGAGGCGCAGCATGAAGGCCTGGCAGAAGCGCATGATGTCGACGTCGGAGCGGCCGTGGGGATCAAAGTCGCTGCCGCCCTTGGCGCCGCCGATGGAGAGGCCGGAGAGCGCGTTCTTGAAAATCTGCTCGAAGCCGAGGAACTTCAGGATGCTGGGCGTGACGGAGGGATGGAAGCGCAGGCCGCCCTTGTAGGGGCCGAGGGCCGAGTTGAACTGGATGCGGTAGCCGCGGTTCACCTCGAGCTCGCCCTTGTCGTTGGTCCACGGAATGCGGAACTTGATGGAGCGTTCAGGCTCGACGATGCGCTCGAGAATGTGGTTCTTCTCGTACTTGGGATTGGAGTCGAGCAGGGGGCGGAGGGTGCCCAGCACTTCCTTGACGGCCTGCAGGAACTCGGCCTGATAGTAGTAGCGTTTGGACACCATCTCGAGGGTGCGGTCAATGTACGACATGGAAAACGGCCTCCTATGCACTGTCATGCATGATGGGAAGGAGAAAGAAAGCAGCCTGCAGGCCATGCTGGCCCGGAGTGCCACGCAGGGACGCCTTTGCCTGGGCAAAAAGGCGAATCCCCGCGCAGGCCTTGGGGGGAAGGGGCCGCACGGACGAGGGGGGCAGGCTGTCTCCCGGTGCGGACGACAGGCAGAGGTGCCCGCTTCAAGTCCGGAAGAGTGCGCCTTTTTTCCTTATACGCAATGAGAAGGCTTAGCAAGAGCTTTCATGCAGCGTCTTGCTGCTCGCGCTCCGGCAGAGCGGAAAGGCACGTCCAGCATCTTCTCTTGAAAATTCCACCAGCGTCGCCACACGCAATTGCGCAGCAAAGCGACTTCAAATGCAACAGCTATTCCTCATCCTGCCGTCATTTTCACCCATGCATCGCACGAAGGACATTCTTTTTCCCTGCTTTTCTCCTGACAGCCTGCGCAAATGCATTTCCTGTCTTCTCCGCCGGCATGGCCTGTTCGGTCGCGGCAATCCTTTCCCGCCCCAGTCTCGGCACCATGCGCCTTCAGACAGGCAAGG
>JAEEGI010008827.1_pt1 | contig 22196 bp, 28 predicted proteins | sample 8958751 | NCBI WGS metagenome assembly JAEEGI01 (sample SAMN16246545, study PRJNA631951) | gut metagenome | biome: gut microbiome; feature: rumen; material: KS-attached | host: Bos | place: Iran: Karaj | collected 2018-10 | reverse complement strand
GTCTTTCCTTTTTCTGCACAAAGCAAGGGAGAATTTACACCAATTTCGGCAATAAGTCAAGCCGCACTCCGGCTGCGTTGCGATCTTCTCTCTTTTGAAACGCAGAAAATTGACACTTCACTGCCGCGATGATATAGTTTATTTACACCCGCAGCCGGGATATAATCCAATATAAAAAGTTGCTTTTCCCATGCGAAGAAAGGTTGTGCAGCAAATGATCATTTTCATCCTGCTCTGTATCGCTCTCGCCGCCTTTTTCCTTTTGCAGGAATACAGGAAAAACTATATTCCCGCCGTCGTTCTGAAAGGCCTGGCCTCCCTCTGCTTTGTGATCCTTGGCATCATCTGCAGTCCCGGAACGCTGCTCGCAAAACGGATCGTCATCGGTCTCGTTCTCGGATGTGCTGCCGACGTTCTGCTGAATCTACGGTGGGTATTCAAGGAAAAAGGGCAGCTCGTCTTTCTCGTCGGGATCCTGGTGTTCCTGAGCGGGCATATCCTGTACCTCGCTGCTGTTCTTCCCCTGTCTGCCAACTGGCTCATCTGTTTTGTCATCGGCATTGTGCTGACAGCGTTCCTGATGATCTGGATCTTCAAACGAATTACAGCGAAGAAAGCTTTCAAGATCTTCGGCGTGTTCTACATCGGAGCCATCATGATGCTGAACTGCGTTGCGATCGGGAATCTGATCACTTTTCCCTCCGCTTTTACCGGACTGTTTGCCGCGGGTGCGGTGTTCTTTCTTGTGAGCGATATCGTTCTGATCCTGAACACGTTCGGCTCTGAAACCAGGCAGAGCCTCCGCGTTACGAATATCGCCCTGTATTATATCGGCCAGCTGCTGATCGCGCTGAGCCTTCTGTTCGCAAAAGGTCTGTAAACATTCAACAACGAAGAATAAGACACAGAATCGGAAAGGTCATCCTTCCAGTTCTGTGCCTTTTTTCTGCTATATGCTTTGGGGTTCTCCGGTCTGCGCGTGACCGGGCTGATCGTCCAGGTATTTCGCTTCTCCGCGTTCCGCTCTTTTTTCTTCTTTTTCGAGAGCTTTTCATATGGAATAAACCTGTCCATATTTTCTCCTTTCTCCCTTTTCTGAAGGCTTTTGCCCAACAAAAATGAATTCTTCCCTGCCAGATTGTAGAGGATAATTCCCCTGTTGTCAATTGTCGTTTCTGACGCGATACATCAAGCCGTCTGTTTTATATGCTTGCGATAATTGCTCATATGTGATATAATTGACAATAGAATAAAAAATGTTTCCGAGAGGTGATCCCCAATGGGTACGTTTTCAAAGATCCATCGTTTTCGCGAAGCTGGAGAATCGGCCAATATTAATAATGTGGAGTTGTTCGGAGAGCCGCTGCGCTCGTTGTTTTCGAGCACCAAAGTGATGACGCTCCATCACCGCATCGAGATCTTCGACGCGCAGGAGAACGTTGTTTACCGGTCCGAGACAAAATTCCCTTCCCTCCATGACAAGACCGACGTGTTTGACGCTTCCGGCAGCCATGTGGCACATATCGAAAGAAAAGTTTTCACGCTGCATCAGCGGCACTTTATCACTATGGCGGACGGAACGAACTTCGAGCTTTCCAATGAACTGTTCCATATCATCAAGGACATTACCAATATCGAGGGTCTTGGATGGCAGCTGAGAGGCAACATTCTCGGCCTCAATTTTGAGCTCTATGATGAAAATGAGGAGATCATAGCCGTGATCTCGCAGAAGATGCTTTCCCTTCATGACAAGTACTGCATCGATATCTACCGTCCGGAAGAGGAAAAGATCGTCGTCGCGATCCTTATTACGCTCCAGCATATGATTCGGGATCGGGAGGCCGCTTCCTCAGGTTCCGGGTCCTCCTCATCGTCTTCCTCCGGCTGAGAAAAGGCATTTCGCAGGAACCGCTTCAGCCTGTTCAAAAAAGCAAAAAAAACAGTCCTGACCTCGAAATGAGATCAGGACTTTATACTATCTGTCATTCAGACTGCTGTATACAGCGCGGCGATCAGCGGCATGGTAAACAGGCACAGTATAGTTGACATAATATTGATAGCGCTGGAATACTGCGCCTCTTCCGCACTGCGATACATCTGCGTAAACTGTGTGATCATGACAGCGGCAGGCGCACCTGCCGTAAGTGCAACAACGGTAAGGACCTCTTTTGCCTGCGGATACAGACGGAACATCCCGAAAAGCCGAAAGATCAGAATGGCAGCAGCGGGATAGACGAGAAGCCGGCCGGCGGTAACGATCCAGACCCGGCGATTCAAAAATACCGCCTTCAAGTCAGCACTGCCCAGGATCATGCCGATCGTGAACATATATACAGGACCCATCATGCTGCCGAAGGTGCTCACCGTCTGCCCGATGATCCCCGGAAGATGAAGACGCAGAAGAAACATTGCAAAGCCGAGAACTGTTGCTATCAAAACGACGTTTTTCGTCAGCATCGACAGACGAAATCTGTTTTCTCCGCTGATTATCGCTTTCGCATGCGTGAACATCAAGACATTCGACACTAAAATGCATGGGCTGAGATAGATGACCCATTCTCCGCCCATCGCCGCAGCAACGACCGGCAGCATGAAATTGCCGGCGTTCATATAAATGAGATTGGTCTGGTCTACAATGGACAGCTTCAGAGGTTTTCGCAGCAGCGCTGTCAGAACACCGAACAGCAGCATCACAATCAGGATCGCCAACAGGCAGATCCCTATTCCGGCAAGTTTTTCACTGCTGAACTCAAACTGAAAAGCGTTCAGCATGGCGCAGGGCGTCAGCACGAGCAGAGCGAATTGATTGAGCGGACCGCTGTCCTCCAACCGCATCACGTGAAGGCGCACAAACAGAAACCCGATCAGGATAATAATGGACAGACCTGCGATCTTCTCAGCCAGAACAAAGGCAAAATTCATACCGGACCTCCCGGGGTGCGATTCTTTACTACCTGTTTATCATAGCTGAAAAAGCATAAAATGCAAGTGCTTTCCGTCTGCGTTTTCGCGTTATCCGCGATGCCTGTCCGTCCCCTGTAAGTTGACACTTTGCCTGCCGGATGATATGTTATTTTAAAGAATATGCAGCATCCTGTCCACCTGTTCCCGTCAAAGGGATCGTCAGCTATATCGGAGGAACAATATGGAGTATCAAATCATTCAGATCAACCGGAACACCTGGCGCATTGAGGATAACGGTGTGCGCTTTTTCCTTCTCACGGGTGAGAAACGCGCTCTCCTGGTGGACTCCGGACGGGACGTCCGCAACGCGCGGGAGATTGCGGAGCAACTGACAGATCTGCCTCTTTCCCTGATCAACACCCACGCCGACGGAGATCATGTTGCCTGTAACAGGCAGTTTGATTCCTTTTACATGCACCCGGCAGAAGAACCCAACTACCGCCGCGGAAACCGGCCCGGAACGATCCTTCCGATTCAGGAAGGAGATGTGCTGGACCTCGGCGGTCGAGCCCTGGAGATCATCCATCTTCCCGGCCATACACCCGGCAGCATCGCCCTGCTGGATACTGCAAACCGTGTGCTGATCAGCGGAGACCCTATCCAGGACGGCCGCATCTTTATGTTCGGGTCGTATCGCAATATGGAAAACTATATCCGAAGCCTGGAACATCTGCAGAACTGGGCGGGGCGATTCGATGAGATCTGGCCGTCTCACGCTTCGATCCCTGTTTCGCCCGACCTGATCGGGAAGCTGCACGATGGGGCACAAGATGTTCTGGCCGGGAAAGTCTCCGGTTCTCCGGAGGAACTTTACGGAAAGAAGATCCTCGCGTTTGACCTCGGATTCGCCACATTTCTGTGCGACGCATGACCGATCCTCACCTCAGTGAATCGGAGATACTCTCATGACAAAAGACGAAATGATCGAATATGTGGCTGCACGGTTTTCTACCGACGCAGAGTATCCCTGGGAAGATGAGAATTTCATCTTCCGCCATCAGGGAAACCGGAAATGGTTTGCCGTTGCCATGCGTATCGCGTATCGAAAGCTGGGGCTGGACTGTGACGGGCTCGTAGACATCGTGGATGTAAAATGCGGTCCCCTCCTGATGGATACGTATCGCCGACTGCCCGGCATTCTGCCCGGATATCACATGAACAAGGACAACTGGATCACGATCCTGCTGGACGGTTCCGCGGATGATACACTTATAAAAGAACTGTTTGAGATCAGTTTCGACATCACAAACACCCTGCCAAAAGTGGCAATGCATAAACCGAAATAATATCCGTACCCTCCCGGAGGTCTTCCATGAACGAAGGATCTTCAAAAACGCCTGCGGAAGGCTTTTCTTCCGACGGCTATATCATCAACCAGGACTGCTTCTCTTCCGTCCGTTACCGCACCATTACCTCTGACATGAACGGCTGCGGATGGATCGCTGCTTACGATCTGCGCCGTGCGCTCGGCCACACCGTTTCTTGGGAAGAAGTCTTGGAGGAGCTGGACAGCATGCATCGCCTGCGCATCCCGGGCCCGACGCTGATGCGCTTCATGCGGGAATATCTGGACCGTTATGTTCCCGGCTGGGTCGAGACAGCCGGTCGGGAGGAAGCGATTGCCGCCGCTCTGGAAAGCCGGGCCGGTATCTTCCGTTATCAGGAAGAACATGTGCCTCACTTTGTCTGTTTTATCCGGCAGGAGGACGGGAGCTTCCGGTTTTTCAATGTCGCCGACGGTCTGGAAGACTCTATTATGCCGATGGAACGATTTGCCCGGGAGCATCTGACCCACGGCACTGTCATTGCCCTGACCGTACCAAACGAACAGGCTCCCACTTTTCCCGGGTTATCGGTTGCGAAAACCGATCCTTCATGATAAGATAAATACGGAAAAACCGGTTGAGGAGCGTTTGCTCCGGAACATACAGATCATATGAGGAGGAGAACCATGTACGAAGTATATCTTCCGTTTATCGGAAAAAAGTCCGAGCGCATGTACCACCGCGTCAGTGCCGATTCCATCCGCGCGTTTGCGCTGGCGATCGGTGAGGAGAATCCCGTTTACAGCGATGAGGAATACGCCAAAACCACAAAATACGGCCGCATGATCGCCCCGCCCACCTTCTGCCTGACGCTCAAATGCGCCGATATCCCCGGTCTCTGGATCGCGCCTGTCGGCAGGATCCATGCCAGCCAGCGCTTTGTGTGGAACCGGCCGATCTATGCCGATGAAGTGGTATCCGTCGAGCAGGTCGTCACCAACACGTTTGAGAAGACCGGCAAGAAAGGCCAGATGATCTTCCTGGAACAGACCAAGAATGTGTATGACGAAAACGAAGAGCTCATCTGCTCCATGATCCAGACTACCATCACCATGGCCAACCTTTTCCCGGAGGATATGTCCAAAGTATCCGTTCCCACTGCCGAGCGTGCCGCGGATAAATGGCAGGCAAGGCCGTCGCCGAAGATGGAAGTCGGGCTGAAGTTCCCCCAGATCGACCTGCCTCCTCTGACCCGCATGGGCCTCGTGCGCTACGCCGGCGCCTCCGGTGACTTCAACACGATCCACATTTTCGACTCGGAAGCCCAGAAGGTCGGCTATCCCGCCGTGATCGCCCACGGTATGCTGACAGCCGCTCTGCAGAGCCGCGTGGCTGAAGCCTGGATCGGCGACGATTATCGCCTGAAGGATTATTCCCTGAAAATGACCGGTCCTGTCTTCTCGGACGACGTGCTCAGCTTCAACGGCACGGTCACCGAGGTGGATGAAGCTGCCGACACGGCAAAAGCCGAATTCAATGTCACAAATCCCAGAGGTCAGACCGTTCTGACCGGCACTTTTGAGGTCGCCGGCATCTGATCTTCTCCCTTGGCTGAAAAAGCAGGAAGCGTCTCCCGAAGGAGGCGCTTCCTGCTTTATTTTTACTTGTTGTTTATGCGGCGTTTGACGCTTCTTCAACGACCTCTTCTACCGTTTCCTCCGGTATGTAATCGCTCACATCCACATTGTCGGTCACGACGCCGGTGATCTCATCGCGCTTGGCGCAGAAGGAGCAGAGACGGGTACGGCCGGCAGCGATAGCCTGTTCCACGGTGCCGTAGGTCAGCTGTTCGCTCTGGTTCAGAGCCTGGCAGTCGTCATGCGTGTGATAGACCTTGCCGAACGGGCTCCAGTATACATCGTCCACAATGGCTTCCATAGCCGCTTCCTGCTGCTCCGCAGAAACGGGATTGTAGTCGATGCTGGTGGCGCCGCCGATCAGCAGTGCGATCGCAGCCGCGACAACAGCGATGGTCTTGGTCTTCTGGTCGATCTCCTTGTTCGTGAGCAGAAGGATGATGAACGGAACAAAGGCAAAGCAGCAGACCACAACGCCCATGTTGTTCCACAGCCAGAACAGGAACGGATTCTTTTCGGAAGCCGGTTTGATGTGGTTCGCTTTTTTCCAGAGCTGCGCGCCGATGATGACGCAGGCCAGATCCAGCACGATGAACAGGATCAACTGATACAGCTGCGGCATAAACGTCAGGTTCAGCTTTCCGAACAGGACCAGAACACCCAGGATCTCAAATACAATGGCAAATATCCACAGAATGATCGCGCCGACGCGCAGGCCGGTGGCATTGCCTACAGGGGGTGCAGCAACAGCTGCCGGTCTTTTCTTGGAACCGGCCACCACTTCTTCGCCGGTATCGGCGGAGACGATCTTTTTCTTTTTTGCTTCAGCCATAAGGGACCTCTCCTTTTTCTCTAAATCTTGTTGTCTGAGAATTGCTGAACAACATTATATTGCATTATTCCTATAAATACAAGATAGTTTGACTCATTTTCTGAAAGAAGAGGGAGGCGCTTTTCGGCGTCTCCCTCATTCATCTTCTTCTATCAGATCTTCGCCGAGCAGCTCGGCGATCAGTTCATATATCTTCTGTTGTTTCCAGAAAACCTGATACATCGTTTCTTCCACAGGTTTCAGCCTCCTTTAAGCTGCGTCCTTCCTTCTATATCTTCTCGTCGCCGGTAAGCCATGTCGCTTTTTTGTCTGCCGCTGCCGGTAGTGGGATCCGTCCGCTGCATGAAAAAAGTGCATGCAGAATGTTTATTATGTAAACGATGCAACTTAGATAATACAGAAGTATAGAGGTCCGGTCAACAAAGAAACGTTAACAGTTTTCAGCAAAAACAGTAAAAAATAGAAACAAATAATAATTATTTGTCAATCTCTTTTATCGTTATGCATCGGAACTGCCGCTTGTGTTCCTAACGCGGCAATGATATAATGCAGACGGTGTTGTTATGGATTATGAAAAGACCGGCAAGGAGTGGGATTCCCTCTCCTACAAAGAAAAAAATCATCAGCTTTACCTGCGGCAGGTCGCCCTTCTTGACCGCTTTCTTGAGAACGGGGCCATATCGCAGGCGCAGTACGACAAAAGCTTCCGCGATCTGACGGAGAAGATGGGAGAGACAAATGAGCAGGACTGACTATGACCAGCTGAACCGGGATCTTGCCGCCCTGTCACAAGGCACAGGCGACCTGATCGCCGTTCTGGCCAATGCTTCCGCGCTGCTGTATGGGCGGCTGGAAGATCTGAACTGGGCTGGATTCTATCGGATGAAGGACGGACGCCTGATCCTCGGCCCGTTTCAGGGAAAACCGGCCTGCGTGGAGATCGCCGTCGGAAAAGGCGTGTGCGGCACTGCCGTGGCGGAAGAGAAAACACAGCTTGTGGACAACGTGCATCTGTTTCCCGGGCATATCGCCTGTGACGGCGCATCCAATTCCGAGATCGTTGTCCCCATTCGCGTCTCCGGACAGATCATCGGCGTTCTGGATATCGACAGCCCGCTCTTCAGCCGGTTCACCGCGGAAGACAGGGACGGACTGGAAGCTTTTGTCGCGGTCCTGGAGCAGGTTCTTTCCGCCTGCGTATGAGGTGGCCGGATGATCATCCGCAAACATTTTCATTTCTGGGGATGGGTCCAGGGCGTCGGTTTCCGTTACCGTGCCCGTCATGCCGCGGAGCTTTACGGCTGCACCGGATGGGTGCGGAATGAATATGACGGTTCGGTATCGATGGAGCTTCAGGGGTCGGAGGACGCAATCGACGGCGTCATCCTGGCGATCGAGCGCGGACGCTATGTCCGGATCGAGAACCTGGAGATCCGTACCATTCCTGCGGTCCCTGAGGAACGCGGCTTTCACACAGAAGCATGATCTGCATTCCATGAAGAAACCCGGCCAATGCGGCCGGGTTTTCCGTTTTGTCAGACCATGTTTTTTATTTTTCAGCGCTCTTTTCCGCGGAAGAACAGCCCCAGCATGCCGGGGCCGACATGCGCGCCGGAAAACGGCTCATGCTGGCAGATCGTGATAGGAACGCCCGGTGTGATCTTGCTCACCAGATCGGCAAGGTTTTCGGCGTCCTCCAGGCAGTCACCATGGGAGATGCAGACCTTCTGCTCCCCGCTCTCCACCCGTTTTTCCGCGTATTTTTCCGCCAGCGCTTCGATGGATTTCTTTCTGCCGCGGACTTTCGCGCAGGAAATGATATGGCCGGTGCTGTCGCCGAACAGGATCGGCTTGATGTTGAGGACGGTGCCGATCTTGGCCGTCATTCCGCTGACACGCCCTGTCCGCTTCAGGAAGTTCAGATCGTCCACGGTAAAATACTGGCAGGTATGCGGCACTTCCTCATCAAGAATGACAGCGGCTTCCTGTGCGCTCAGGCCCTGACGGCTCAGCTCCGCCGCCTTTACGGCCAGCAATCCGTTGCCGAATCCGCAGCCGAGAGAGTCTACGATGTGGATAAAGCGGCCTTTATAGAGGTCCATCAGTTCCTCCACGGCGATCCTTGCGGCGTTGTAGGTCCCGCTGATTCCTGAGCTCATGGAGATATAGATGATATCGATCCCCTGTGTCAGGATCGGTGCGAACCGGGAGAGGAACAGCTGCGTATTCAGGAGTGAAGTCGTTGCCACTTTCCCCTGCCGCAGGCCTTCATAAAAGGCGTGCCCGTCGAAACGGTCTACGTCTCCCCAATAGATCATTTCCTCTCCGTCTACTGTGTAATTGTTCGGCAGCAGCTGGATCCCTTCCAGCATGCTCTGCGGCAGATTGGCAGATCCGTCGGCAAATACGGCAAAGGGCATTGATACGACCTCCCTCTTGGCGTGAAACAACGCTTAAAATTGACATTGTCAAACACTTTCTGTTAATTGTTTATATATTATATTCACCATTGTATATTATTCAAGCACTTTTTTCAATAACCATCGCATAACCGTAGTTTTTTCTCTGCATGATCTTTTCTGAAAAACAGTACAGTTCTGTTTTTCTGGATTTCTCTGACCCGGTATGCTATAGTAAAAAGCAAGAACAGAAGTTCTCTTTCAGACCGCGCAAGGAGGTTTCGCCTCATGAACATATACTCTGCCCTGTCGTTGTTCTCCCTCATCATTCTGATCTACTGGGTGATCACGGAACTGTTCACGATCCTGTTCCGCTTCACCGGACTTCCCGATGAACGGGCGCGTTTTCAGGTGATCTCCCTGCTGACCGGATGCGGATTCACCACGAAGGAAAGCGAAATGATTCTCTCCAACAAACGCCGCCGGCGCCTGGCAAGGATCACCATGCTGTTCGGCTATGTGTTCAACATCACGATCGTTTCGGCTTTTATCAACGTTTTTCTTTCTCTCAAAGTCGCCCAGGTTGGGAGCTTTTTTGCAGGGATCCTGATCCCGATTGCCGCTGTTGCCATCATTTTCATTTTTATGCGTGTTCCGCGTGTCCGTGCCTGGGGTGACAGGTGCCTTCAGCGATTTGTCGACCGGTACTTTGTCCGTGAAGAAACATTCAATTCCGTTCTTCTCCTGGATTATTTCGGTTCTGACTCCATCGCCCAGATCACGCTGAAGCATATCCCGGAAGAGTATCAGGGTCTCTCCCTCGCTGAGACCGGGCTTCGGGCAAACACGGGGATCCTGGTCATGCTCGTGGAGCACCCGAGTAAAAAAGCAGAAGCTGCCCGGGCAGATACGATATTTGAGGTGGGCGATACGCTGACGGTATTCGGCAATTACACCACGATCTGCAAAGCCTTTCACGCACGAGAGCGTTTTGCCGATTAGTATTCAGGAGGCTCGCAATGTATTCATTCGATTTCAGCAGAAGATCTGCCCCAGCAGATCTGACGCCCTCTCCTGTTATGGCTCTTGATATTCAGCAGTATCTGACGAAAGGCGTGGAAGCCATCGTCAAAGACGCGCTGCGTGCCACACTCCGCGACCCGCGGGAGAGCACGTTCATGCTCGGTTTCGCCCGCGCTTCCGAACTGGCATCCCTGCGTCGGCAAAAGCAGGAGGCGGAAGGGCTGCATGTTCCTTCCTATCTGATCGCCAGCATCACATCCAGCTGCAACCTGCACTGTGCGGGCTGCTATTCCCGCGCGAACAACGCGACGGTCGACTGCGCGCCGTCCGAGCAGCTTGCCACAGAGCAATGGGCGGATATCTTCGATCAGGCGGAGGAACTGGGAATCAGCTTTATCCTTCTTGCCGGCGGCGAGCCCCTGCTCCGTGCCGACGTGATCCGGGAAGCCGGGAGACGGAAGAACATCCTCTTTCCGATCTTCACCAACGGCACTTTCCTGAACCGGCAGTATCTCGATCTGTTCGACAGATGCCGTAACCTTGTCCCCGTGATCAGTATCGAAGGCGGCGAGGAGATCACCGACGCCCGCCGCGGTGAAGGAATCTACGAGAAGCTCCTTGCGAATATGGAGGAACTGCATTCCCACGGTCTGATCTTCGGCAATTCCATCACGGTCACCACCAAAAACATGCAGGAAGTGCTTTCCGATCCGTTTGTGACACACATGGAAGAGCTCGGCGCGAAAGCCGCCATCTATATCGAGTTTGTGCCCGTCACCGAGGAGGCACAGCATCTGGCGCCCGGTGAAGAGGAACGGACATTCATCCGTGCGCGAATCGAAGAACTGCGCCTGACGCATCCCGGGATCGTCTTCGTCGATTTCCCCGGTGATGAGAAGAGTTCCGGCGGTTGTCTCGCCGCTGGCCGGGGGTTTTTCCACATCAACTCCCACGGCGGTGCGGAACCCTGCCCCTTCTCCCCGTATTCGGACTGCAACGTCGCCGAAACATCGCTGCGCGATGCGCTGGCGTCCGAACTTTTCCTCAGCCTGCGAGACGGCGGCCATCTGATGGAGGACCACACCGGCGGCTGTGTGCTGTATGAAAAACGCGCTCTCGTTGAGCAGCTGCTCAACAGCGAAAAAAGCGAGGGTAATAAAATGGAAAACACCGAGAACCTGCTCTGCCCGCAGGAGGAACCGCAGCCGGAAACGGAAGAAGTTCCTGCCAATTCGAAGCAGCTGCAGCTCGAGAGAATCTGGAAATACGAGGCTGTTCTGGACGATGTGCTGGCATTTCTGGTCCGGGAAGACCGCTCCGCTGAGGATCTGGAGGCGACCGCGGAAAAAGTCGCCGCGCTGGAAGCCTACTACACCAGTCTCGCATGGCGGCAGGATTTCCACGACGAAGAGGACGGCCTGCTTCCGAACACCCTCAAGCGCGGCGTGCTTTCCGAAGACGGGATCTATAACGCGCTGGAAGCCTGGCAGGACCTCATGGCGGAATTAAACCAGGATAACAAAGCATGTGACAGTAAAGTTCTGACGGACGATGCTTCTTTCTAATGGGTGTTTCCCCGACGCGGAGATCGATGCACAGGAGGTGCTTTCATGTTTGAACTGGTACAGATCACGGATAACTGCTTTTATATCCAGAGCCCGGCCAAGATCGGCCTCGTGAAGCTGGGCGGCGCGGAAGTCTGCCTGATCGACAGCGGCAACGATAAGGACGCCGGCCGCAAGGTGCGGCAGCTGCTGGACGCAAACGGCTGGAAACTGACCGCCATCTACAATACCCACTCCAACGCCGACCATATCGGCGGCAACAAATACCTGCAGGCACAGACCGGATGCCGCATCTTCGCTCCCGGGATCGACTGCGCCTTCACGCGCTATCCTCTTCTGGAGCCGTCGTTCCTGTACGGCGGCTATCCCTGCAAAGATCTGCGGCATAAATTCCTGATGGCGCAGGAGAGCAGTGCCGAATATCTGACCGACGATGTGCTCCCTGCCGGCTTCTCGAGCATCCCGCTCCCCGGGCATTTCTTCGACATGGTAGGCTTCCGCACGCCGGACGACGTTGTCTTTCTGGCCGACTGCCTGTCCAGCCGGGAAACTCTGGAGAAATACCGCATCGGATTCATCTACGACGTCGCCGCCTACCTGAAGACGCTGGAGTCCGTAAAGACCATGCAGGCCGCGATGTTCGTTCCGGCACACGCTGCCGTGACAGAGGATATCAGCGATCTCGCCCAGTATAACATCGACACCGTGCTGGAGATCGCCGGACGGATCACGGAGCTGTGCCGCGAGTCCATCTGCTTTGAAGCGCTCCTGCAGAAGCTGTTCCTCGCTTACGGACTCACCATGAACTTTGAACAATATGTTCTGGTGGGCAGCACAGTAAAGTCGTATCTTTCCTGGCTGAAGGATACCGGAACGCTTACCGTGGCATTCGAAAACGGCATGCTTCTCTGGAAGCATGCATAAGCAGCAGCGCCGGGCGCATAAAGCAGAGACTGTCTCATACCGGTCATGGTTTTGAGACAGCCTCTTTCAATTATCTGTTCGGATCTTCTGTTTTTTCACTGTGGGATCTCAGGCAACCGGCAGTCCGGACGCGTCCAGATCCACGATATCGGTGATCTCCGCCTCGCCGGAGAGCTTCTCATACACCGTGATCAGTGTGTAGTACGGCTCGGCGCCGGGATACACGCCGATGCTCCGGCAGAGCAGGCAGTAGTTATTGCCGGATACGAGCTGCGTGCCCAGCACGCGGATCGGGGTGTGGCTTGCACCGACCAGCCCTTCCGCCGCTTTTTCAAAAGCGGCGAACCCGGCTTCATCATTTTCGGGAACGGTCCAGCTGCCCGGCATCGCCTCGGCGGTGCCCGCGTTCTCATCCACTTCCCCGTACGGCGTCATGCTGGCGATCTCCAGGATCTCGGTCTTTCCTTCCAGATCCTCATAAACTTTCACGACCGCGTAATAGGGCTGTGCGTTGGGAGCAACGGCCTGTGCCCTGCAGAAGAACGCGTAGTTGGTGCCGGAGACGAGCTGCGTGCCGAGGCAGGTGATCGGTTCGTAGTTCACGCCGAGCAGGCCTTCCACCGCTTTATGGAACACATTCTCGAGATCGGCCGTCATCGCGGGATCTTCCGTCGCCTTCCATCCGCCGACGCCGATGACCGGCGCCTCTTCGGCCGGCTCTTCGGCTTCCTCAGCCGCTTCCTCGATCACTTCTTCTTTCACTTCCGGTTCCGCTGAGGGCGCCGGCGCTCCACTTTCCTTCTTTGCTCCGCATGCGGCCAACACGAACAGCATCGCCAGGCACAGCATCATGGCAAAAACGGCAGACATTGTCTTTTTCATTGTTTTGTCCTCCTCTTTCATTCTCATTTTTCCTTTTCCACTCTGTTTGACGCAGAAAAAAGAAAATTGTTCCCATATTAACATAGTATTTTTCCAAAGTTTTCCGATCTCCTTTTTTATTATATATCAGAAAAAGCCATATATAGATGAATAAAAATAAAGTTTTTCTTTTTTATTTTTTCTGTTGGACATTTGTTGGACACTGTATGTTATTCTTCAGATGCAAAGAGGAAAGACCCAAAAAACTTACTGAAAAAACAAAAATTAAGGAGGATAAAAAAATGAGTGAAGTTAAGAAAGAAGCCCTGCTCGATGATGCCCTGAACGCTGTTTCCGGCGGTGTTTCTGATCTGTACCGCGTTGCCATGGATACTGCCGACGGCAAATACGGCAACGGCGAAGAGCGCAAAAAGAGACTGGCTGCTGCCGGCTATGACTACTGGTCCGTGCAGCGTCTCGTGAACGGCATTGTTTACGGCTACGACAAGGTGGCCTACGAAGTCATCAACGGCAAGTACGGCAACGGCGATGCCCGCGTCAAGGCTCTGACTGCCGCTGGCTATGATGCAAAGCTCGTCCAGGACATGGTCAACGAGATCCTGAAGAAATAATCGATCGGAAAGAAAGAGAGAGGTAGCGGTATGGCTAACAACATGGAAAAATTAAACGACCTGGATCTTGAAAAGGTTGCCGGCGGTTATTCCGGCGAAGTCATCTCCTCTGGAAGCTTTTCTTCCAACACCGGCACGCAGCTGAACATTCTGGTCTCCTGGAGCGTCCGCTCCAACGCGGGTCAGAAGACCCTGCATGTGGATGTGTCTTCCACCTCCTACAGCCTTTATGTCAGCGGCTCGGCCAACGGTCTGAATCTGACCGTGAACGGTGTTACGCAGACGGCTGCGACGCCCGCGATCAACTACGGCGGAAAAACGGCTGTCACCAACAGGCTCGGCAGCTTCGATGTCTCCAACGTCTACGGCGCTGTTACCATTACCGCTGTCTGGCACTTCAACGGGACCTACAGCCAGGTTCCCATCGGCGACATTCGCGCGACCGGAACCATCAACGTATAAACGGCCTCTTTTCCATTAACTGTGCAGAATTGAAAGCATCTGCTTTCTTTCTGCACAGTTTTTTTATCGGAAAGCATGGGTACCCTGCAGCTGCCGGCGCTGAACACATAGACACGCGGGGACGCCTTATGGTATAATTAATTATTCTGGATCAAAATGAGGAGACTGCGGCATTATGAACACCGACTATATCATCACAGGGAAACTGGCCCTCTCGCTGTTTCTTCAGTTTGCTGTTCTGGTCTTATTCATTTTCTTCGATCCCTACACAAGCCGCAAAAAACGCAGAGACATGCTCCTCATCTCCATGCTGGTGTTCACGCTTCTCCTGAGTGATATGCTCGAAGGGCACTATGACCTGACCGCCATGATCTTCGGCCGGACTGCCGCCTCCATCTACGGCTACTGCTTCCGCCCCATCGTTCTGCTGCTGTTTCTGCGGGTACTTGACGATACCGAGCAGTATCGGTGGCTGTGGATCGTTGTCGGGATCAATACGATCCTTTACTGCACTGCCTTCTTCTCGGGACTCACCTTTCAGATCGACGCCGCCAACCACTTTCAGCGCGGGCTGCTCGGATACACCTGCCATGTCGTTTCGGGGCTGTTTCTCCTGATCCACATTCGCGAAGCGCTGAAACAGGAGAATCCCCGAGTCCGCACGCCGCTGCTGATCTGCCTGGGCATGATCATCGCGGCAATGATCGCCGACCTGGTCGTCCCCTCCAGGGGCTCTGTCTGCTATGTCACCATCACGATGCTCAGCGTGTGCCTCATCTTCTATTTCACCGGGCTGCATCTTCAACTGGCCGAGGAGCACGCGCAGGCGATGGTGAACGAACAGCGGATCAAGATCCTGATCTCCCAGATCCAGCCGCACTTCCTGTTCAACACGCTGTCCACCATCCAGGCGCTGTGCCGCATCGATCCGGCAAAAGCCTCCGAAGTCACTGGAAAATTCGGGACCTATCTGCGGGCAAGTATCGATTCGCTGAGTCAGGATGTTCTGATCCCCTTTTCCAAAGAGCTGGAACACACGAAGACCTTTGCCGAGATCGAATGCATCCGCTTCCCTTCCATGCATATGGAATATGATATCCGGGACCGCGATTTCCTGATCCCGGCGCTCACCGTACAGCCGATGGTGGAAAACGCCATCCGGCACGGCGTCCGCTCCCGCGCTCAGGGCATGGTGCAGGTGGAGACCTATCAGGACGGGTCTGACCATGTCGTCGTCATTCGCGACAACGGCAAAGGCTTCGATGTCAGTTCCCTGCCGGAGATGCCCGGAGATCATATCGGGATCCAGAATGTGCGTGACCGGCTGCAGATGCTCTGCGGCGGCAGCATGAGTATTGAGAGCCGCATCGGAGAAGGCACGGAGATCACCTTCAGAATTCCGGAAAGTGAGGAGGTCCAATGAGAGTTGTATGCGTTGACGACGAACCGCTGATCCTGCATCTGACCATGTCGCTCTGTCAGGAGCTTCCGCAGGTGGACGAGGTGGAAGGCTTTGCCGGTTCCCGCGAGGCTCTGGACTGGTTTGCCGCGAATTCCGCGGATCTGGCCCTTCTGGACGTCGACATGCCGGAGATCAACGGCATCGAGCTGGCCAAGCGGATCCGAAGCCTGCATCCTGATGCCAAGATCCTTTTCGTGACCGGCTACTCGGATTATGCCGTAGCGGCGTTCCAGATGCACGCTTCCGGCTATCTTCTCAAGCCGCTCAGCAAGGAGAAGCTCGTGGAGGAAGTCGATTATCTGTTCGCCGACAGCAAGGCAGGATCCGCCCCGAAAATTACGGTGCAGACCTTCGGCAATTTCGATGTGTTTGTCGGAGGAAAGCTGGTTTCCTTCCCGCGGGCGAAATCCAAGGAAGTGCTTGCCTATCTGGTGGACAGACGAGGCTCCAGCGTCACAAGAGCAGAGCTGTCTTCCATCCTCTGGGAGGACAGCTTCTACGACCGTAACATGCAGAAGCAGCTGGACGTGATCATCCGCGGCCTGCGTTCCGCGCTTCAGAACGCGGGAATCGAGGAGATGCTGGAAATCCAGAGCGGCGCGATCCGCGCTGTCCCCGAGACCTTCGACTGCGATCTCTACCGCTTCCTTGAAGGCGACGAAGCCACGATCAAGGAGTACCGCGGCGAGTACATGAGCGCCTATTCCTGGGCCAGCATGACGGAAGGCTATCTGGAAGAACACCGGCCGTTTTAAAAAGAAAAATTTTTTGAAAAAACTTTTTTATCTGTTGGACATCTGTTGGACAGCGTATTGTATCATGAAATCACCAAAGGACAGGAGACACGGAAAACAGAAAAACCGTGTTCCTGGTATCAAATGAATGGAGGATATCATCATGGCAGATAACGTGAAACTCAATGACGCTGAACTCAAGGAAGTAGCTGGCGGCGCAGCTAAGAAGAACAACAGCTGGCAGAACTATGCCAAGGGAACTTATGTCAACTATGGCAGCTACATCGTTTACACGGTAGCTTCCGGCGACGTTCTCTCCGGCATTGCCATCCGCTTCGGTGTTACCGTTGCTGAGATCCAGCAGTGGAACAACATCAAGAACCCCGACGTCATCAGTGTCGGCCAGAAGCTGACCATCTACGCCAAGGTTCTTCGCTGATCGGATCGAAACGGGTCATCCGCTGGTAAATACACATTGAGTGACCCCTTCCGGCGGAATCACACAGAAAAGGCCGCATCTCAGGCAATTGTTTCCTGGATGCGGCCCTTTCGTCTTTTCTCACGACTGTGATCTTCTTGTTTTTTCAGCCGTGTCTGATATAATGAATTCACCTTTCGCAGTGAATATCCAGTGAGGAGGAAAACGATGAAAAAAAGAACAATTGCGCTCCTCTGCCTGGTTCTGGTCTTTGCCTGCGTTCTTACGGCCTGCGGAGGCGGCGGAAAGAAAGATCTGTCCAACAGCAAGTACGTCGGGACCTGAAAAGCTGTCTCCATGTCGCTCATGGATGAGTCTGCCCCGTTTGAAGATGAGGTCCTGCTGGTTTTGAACGCCGACGGTACAGCCGTTTTCTCCAGCGCAAGCGACGGAGAAGACAGCAAATGCACCTGGGAAGAGACCGGTGACGGGCTCAAGCTCAAGGGCGACACCAAGATGACATTCACGGATGACGGCGACGGACTCAAGTCCAAGATCCTGGGCGTCGAACTGCATTTCGAAAAGGTTTCGTAATCCCCAGTGACCCTCGTATGGCTTTGATCGTTTTCTGAAAACGGCAGACTGCGAAGAGGGCCTCCTGTGATCCCAAACTCCTCACAGGAGGCCCTCTTCACAACGCGGCACATTCTGAATTCCGGGTCACAAAGATTCAGGAGAAACCTATGAGAGAAAAGCAATCAAACCTCACACCTTATGTACAGGCGCTGCCGACCATTCTCCGTTATCAGCTGGTTACGAAGCTCCTCATCGGGCTCTGGCTGTCTCTGATGGGCAGGATCTTCCGCCTGCTGCTGAACAGCACTGGCAGAGTAAAGGAAACGCGAAAACACCTGCTCACAGTTCTGGGCATTGCGCTGTGGCTGCTGGTGACTTGCGCGGCAACAGCTGTGATGACCCGGCAGTTCGACACGCTGTTCCCGCAGGAAAGCTCTGTTGCGATCATCGCTCACCGCGGCGGAGGAACAGAAGGGCCGGAAAACACGCTGGCAGGCATCGAAAAAGCCCGGGAACTCGGCGCGTACGGAAGCGAGATCGACATCCAGCGCACAAAAGACGGTTTTTATGTGCTCAACCACGACGGCAATTTCCAGCGCGTCGCGGGAGAAAAACGGAAGCCGGAAGAGATGACGCTGGGAGAGGTCAAGGCCCTGTCGGTCGAAGGTGAACCCGTTCCGACGCTGGAAGCGGCAAAGGGCCATGTGGTCCTGTTCATTGAACTCAAGGGCGAGACTGCCGACCGGCAGATGGCGGATGACACCGTCAAGGCCGTCAAAGAGTGCGGCATAGAGCAGGACTGCGTCCTCATCTGCCTGAAATACGACCTGATCGACTATATCGAGAGCACTTCTCCGGAGATCCGGACCGGTTACCTGACCTTCGCCTCTTTCGGCGATACGGCGCTGCTGAACTGTGACTATCTCGCGCTGGAGGAGAAATCGGCAACGGCAGATGCTATTTCCGCCGTGCACAAACAGGGGAAAAAGGTGCTGGTATGGACGGCTAATGAGAAGAAATCGCAGAAGCATTTCCTGTGTTCGACGGCTGACGGACTGATCACAGATGAGATCGCCCAGGCTGCGGAGCTTCTCGGCGAACTCAGGGACCGCTCGGATCTGCAGCGGATGACCGACAGGATCGCAGCGATGATAGGCTGATCAAAGCTTCTGAAACCGACAAACGCAAAACAGTTCAGAAGGCCGGTCCTCCGGGGCCGGCCTTCTGCGTAAGATTTATCCTTTTATGAAACGGGAACAACAGGAATCGGGCAGAAAATCTCTCTCAGCTACCGGATCCATTTGTCGGCGATCACGGGCTTTTCATAGCCCCAGTCTTCCTCTACCGCGTGTATGACCATCTGGAATCCGTTTTTCCAGAGCACATTGGCCGACGCCTCGTTTTCCACCATTGTGCTGGCTGTGATGATTTCGATATCCGTCTCGTTATACAGATAATCGACCATCATACCCAGGGTTTCACTGGCGATTCCTTTTCTCCAGCAGCGTTCCAGAAGCCGGTATCCCACGCTGACCTTGTGTATCGCATCCCGATATCCGTACAATTCCATCAGGCCGCAGAATTCCCCGTCCAGAAAGACGCCGAGGATGATGGAATCCTTCCAGCACTCGTCATACAGGCGGTCGATCACGGTCGTAACGTCGGGATATTTCTTTTCAAACAGGAACGTGGGCAGGTAGCGGTAAACGTTCTCGCTGTCCACCAGCTCCCGCAGGACGGGCGCGTCATTCTGCGTCAAGCCCCGCAGTTCGAGCCTGCCGCTTTTCAGATATGGAATTTCGGAAAACAGCTTCTTTTTCACGTCTTCGCCTTTCGCTGCCGCGGGAGCAGTCCTGTGTACAGCACAGATCGTCTGTTTTTCAGAATCATAGCACAAAACCGCAGGAAAATCCACCGTCAGCGCAGAGTCCCTGTCATTTCGGATCATCCTGCTGTTTTTTATGGACAATCCCGGTCCTCTCTGGTAAAATAATAGTTTGCAGGCTATTTGTATTTCTCCCTTCTTTTCCGGCCGTCAGGCAGGGAAAAGAAGCGTAACTTCCCTATATTGTTCAAAACAGGAGCATCAGAAATGGAAAATCGGATTTTTCGGGAAAAGAGTTTGGAACAGATCTCCTCACCGGAGCAGATGAACGATTATCTGCAGGTGACGAATCCCGCCGTCTGGCTCGTGCTTGTTGCCATCATACTCCTGCTCGCGGGCATGCTGATCTGGAGTTCCATCGCCTCGATCGACAGCTTTGCCACCGGCACAGCGCAGGTGGAGAACGGAAGCATGGTCATCACGTTTGACGACATCCAGATCGCCTCCGGCGTGGAGCCCGGCATGAAAGTAACGGTCGGCGACGCTTCCGAGACGATCACCAGCGTTGGCACCGCCCCGGACGGCACCATCTTCGCCGTGGCGGAAACCTCGCTTGCCAACGGCATCTATCCCATTAAAGTGGTCTACAAGCAAGAGCAGGTCATCCGTCTGCTGTTCAACTGAGGAGCGGTGTCATGAGTCAGAACAAAGTCAGACAGCCGGTGACAGGCGGAAGGGCGCGTGTCCCGGTCGTCATGCAGATGGAGGCGCTGGAATGCGGTGCCGCCTGCCTGGCCATGGTGATGGCCTACTATGGCAAGTGGGTGCCGCTTGAGCAGGTCCGCCTCGACTGCGGTGTTTCCCGCGACGGTTCCAACGCGCGGAACATCCTGATCGCCGCCCGCAACTACGGGTTTGACGCGCAGGGCTTCCGCTGTGAACCCGAAGCGCTCCGGAACGAGACACCCTGCCCCTGCATCCTTCACTGGAACTTCAACCACTTTGTGGTGCTGAACGGCATCCACGGAAACACCGTCTATCTCAACGACCCCGCCAGAGGCGAGGTCAAGATACCGTTGGAAGAGCTCGACGACTGCTTCACCGGCATCTGCCTCCAGATCACGCCGGGGCCGGATTTCGTGCCCGGCGGCAAGAAAAAGAGCACGCTGGAATTCGCGCGTAAACGGCTGACCGGCACCGGCGCCGCCGTCGCCTTCATGCTGCTCTCCACGGTCATCGGTTATCTGTTCGGCATCATCAACCCCATCTTCTCCCGGTTTTTTATGGACCGGCTGCTCACAGGCGAGAACCGTGAACTGCTGATGCCGTTCCTCGGCCTGCTCGCCCTGATGGGCGTCGCCCAGGTGGTGGCCTCCTGGATCCAGGCGGTATACTCCATCAAAATCAACGGAAAAATGGCCATCGTCGGCAGCAGCACTTATATGTGGAAGGTGCTGCGGCTGCCCATGGAATTTTTCTCCCAGCGTCTCGCGGGAGATATCCTGCAGCGCAAGGGCACCAACGCTTCCATCGCTGCGACCCTGGTGAACACGTTCAGCCCTCTCCTGCTGAACACTATCATGATGATCTTCTACCTCGTTGTGATGCTGCGCTACAGCGTCATGCTCACGATCGTAGGCATCTCGACGATCGTTATCAACCTGGTGTTCTCCCGGATCATCTCTTCCAAGCGCGTGAATATCACCCGCGTGCAGATGCGCGATTCCGGCAAGCTTTCCGCCGCCACGGTCTCCGGCATTCAGATGATCGAAACCATCAAATCCAGCGGCGCCGAAAACGGCTATTTCCAGAAATGGGCGGGCTATCAGGCGTCGGTCAACGCGCAAAGCGTGAAATACACGAAGCTCGACCAGTATCTCGGCGCCATTCCCTCTCTTCTCTCCACCATTGCCAACTCCGCCGTTCTGGTCCTCGGTGTCTGGCTCGTGATGCAGGGAGAATTCACACTCGGTATGATCATGTCGTTCCAGGGCTTCCTGGGTTCCTTCATGTCGCCCGCCATGACCCTCATATCAGCCGGGCAGACGATCCAGGAGATGCGCACAGAAATGGAGCGCGTGGAAGACGTGATGCAGTACCCGACGGATCCCTACGTCACGGATACGCTGGTGAATGAAGATTCCGATTATTCCAAGCTTTCCGGGCAGATCGATCTCAAAAACGTGACCTTCGGCTATTCCCGTCTCGGCGAGCCTCTGATCAAAGACTTCTCCATGAGCATGAAGCCCGGCAGCCGCGTTGCCTTCGTCGGCACCTCCGGCTGCGGCAAATCCACGCTTGCCAAGCTGATCTCCGGCCTCTATCAGCCGTGGAGCGGTGAGATCCTTTTTGACGGCAAGCCGATCGCTGAGATCGACCGCAGCGTGTTCACGGGCTCCGTAGCCGTCGTGGATCAGGACATCATCCTGTTTGAAGACACGATTTCCAACAACATCAAGATGTGGGACAACTCCATCGAAGACTTCGAGGTCATCCTCGCCGCCAGAGACGCGCAGATCTACGATGATATCATGCAGCGTGACGGCGGCTTCGCCGGAAAGATCACCGAAGGCGGCAAGGATTTGTCCGGCGGGCCGCGTCAGCGGCTGGAGATCGC
>JAEEGI010008825.1_pt1 | contig 22202 bp, 17 predicted proteins | sample 8958751 | NCBI WGS metagenome assembly JAEEGI01 (sample SAMN16246545, study PRJNA631951) | gut metagenome | biome: gut microbiome; feature: rumen; material: KS-attached | host: Bos | place: Iran: Karaj | collected 2018-10 | reverse complement strand
AATCCCCAATCCCCAATCCCCATCCCCAATATTCAAAAAATTAATTATTATAATTGTTTTCTTTTAAATAAATTATTTTTTTAATTTAGATAAATAGAAAAAGAGTTTTTATCTAAACTATATTTTTATTATTTTTTTATTTTGCATTTCTCAACTAAAAAAAATTAATATTTGAAAAATATTTTTTAAATATATATATTATTTTTAAAAAATTTAATTCTATTTAAAATGGAAAATTCAAACGAAAATGAAAACAAAGAAGAAATATTAGAAGATGAACCAGGATTAAATTTATTATGTAAATTTTCTTTTGATGTGATATTATCATTCCTAGATAAAAAGGAAGAAATAAAACCTGAATTTCCTGAAAAATTTAAAAAATATTCATATCCACTTTTTGTAACTTGGTCAAAAGGAAAAGAACATCATTTAAGAGGATGCATAGGTACATTTTCTTCAGATAATTTGGAAAAAAATTTAGCAGTATATTCCTTATATGCAGCATTTAAAGATTCAAGATTTCCACCAATAAAATTAGAAGAAGTGAAAGATTTAAATTGTGGAATTTCATTATTAGTAAATTTTGAAAAAGTTGAAAATATTTATGATTGGGAAATTGGGAAACATGGTATTCAAATAGAATTTGAAAGTGATCGTTATTATAGAGGAACTTATTTACCTCAAGTTGCACAAGAACAAGGATGGAATCATAAAAAAACTTTAAAATCTCTTGTTAAGAAAGCTGGTTATTATGGAAATTTTGAAGATGTTGAAAATTTAATTTCTTTAAAAAGATATCAATCTATTAAAATTCATATGAGTTATGAAGAATATGAAAAATGCAAAATGTAAAAATAAATAAATGATTTATAATATTCAATTGTCTTATTAATCGAAAAAAAATTATAATATATTTAAAAAAATTTTATTTAGTTAAATTTCTTTTTGGAACAATGCTTAAATTTTTTTTTGTGGTAGATTATTTAAAAAATATATTTTTATTTAATCACAAATTAATTATATTTTATTTTTAAATGAAGATTTGTTCGTTTATCTTTATAAAACAAAAAGTTCTGAGTAAAAATAATATATGAAACTTTGTTTTATATAAAAAAACAAAATAAATTAGAAAATCTAATTTAATATATGAGATAAATAATTTTAAACATAAGGACTATTTTCATCAAATCCAATCTCATCTAATTGTATTAAAGAAGTAGCAATATCACAAGTTTTTCCTCCATAATTTAAATGAATAACATGATCTTTATAAATCCATGTTTTAAAAGTTTCATAATCCATTTTAGAATAAGGTTCAATACCATTTTCTCTTAAATCATTATCAATATAACTTTGAATTTGAGCTTTAAATCTTTCACTCCAAAGTTCAATTTGATTCATATTTACAATAGGTAAACCTTTATTTTGAAAATTATTTTTTTCTTTTTGAACTTGCCATAATATATGTTTAAACCCATAAATAAAACTTTGAATAAAAAAATCTTTGATTTCATTTACTTCAATATAATTTCGATTTTTATCATTAGTATTCATCATACATATCATAGATAAATTTAATCTATAATTTTTATCTTTTAAAACAGTTGAAAATCCTTTAATAAAATCTTCTTGTTTAATTTTTCCATTTCCAGAATTATCAATTAAATTAAATAGTCTTTCACTTAAATATGTATAATGTATTTCTGGAATTGGAAATCTAAATAAACTTTCAATTGTATCATTAAATCTATCTTTGTTTAAATACTCATTATTAATTGAATAATTTTGAAAGCTATCTTTTAATAATTTTGTTGTTAAATGATATTTATATGTTTTTCTTTGATTAAAAGTATTTGAACGATTAATATCAATATTTGGATTTATATTAAATTGATTAATATTTTGATTTAGATTGTTAATGTTGTTAGGAATTCTATTTTGATTTATCACAAGAGGATTTGATAATGCTTTATTAATATTATTTTGATAATTCTGAGAATATGTTATTTCATTTTTTTGATAATTATTATTGTAGTAGATATTTTGAATGTTTTCTTCGGGAGTCTTGTTATTTTCATTACCCATTGAAGTTAATATTTTTTTTATTCATTTATTTTTTTTATTCAATCTTTTTTTTAATTAAAATTACTTTTTTATCACTTATTTCTAATTATCAAAATTTTAAAATAATAAATCAATGTTAAAAACAAAAAATAGATTATTGCACCTTATATTTAGAATGCTTTATATTTAATATTATATTTATAGATTTTATTTTTGGATTCATCTAATGAATAAAGTTAATTTTAGGTTTTTATCAAAACCATGGGATTTTTTTATAATATTAGGAAAAGATACTAAAATAATTGTTGGGCGTTTTAGATAGGAAGAAAATAATTATAAAAATTATTGACTTTAAAAAAACCTTTTCTTTTATTTAATTATAATAAAATCTTAAATCATAAATATTCTATTTTATTAATAATTTGAATTTAAAGAAAAATATTTTTTTTATTTATTTATTATTTTTTTTTCTGTGTCTCCTCTCAAAATTCCTGAAGAATTTGCAGTTTTATCAATTAAATTATTTGAATTAGTATTTTTATTAATTTTAGAAATATTTGCTTTAATAATTTTAGAAACAGAGATTTGATTTTTAGAATTTTGAGAAGAAGAATTATTTCTATCTCTGTTTGTCAAGTTTCCATTATTTGAAATTTTTAATGGAAATTTTTTTATGATTCTTAAACATGAATTATTATGTTTACTATAAATTTTATTTACAATTTTATTATTATCCTTTTTATTAAAACTATTATTTGTTCTTCCATTACTAATTTTTTTATATGAAAGATATCGAGATAATAAATTTATTTTTTTTTGTTCTAACATCATATTACTTGAATTATTTCTATTGAAACTCAGAGAATTTTCATTTTTATTTGAATTATTTCCTCTTACACTTAAATTTCCTAAATTTTTATTTTGAACAAATAATTCGTGAATATGCTTATTTTTACTATTTGATGGTTTAGTACTTTTTAAATTAAAAATTTTAAAGTCATTAATTCCTTTAATTTCACTTATATTATTTTTACAAAGAAAAAAGGAATTTTTTGATAATTGACTCATATTAATATTTGAATTATTATTATTTTTATTACTAATTGAACTAATACCACTGTTATTATTATTTTTCTGTAAAAAGGAATTCCCATTATTATTATTTCCATTATTAAAAACAAGGTAATTATTATTCATATCGATATTAGAAAATAAATTTAAATCTTTTTCAGTTTCTTCAAGTTTTTTCTCTAAATTATTATATTTATTTTTTAAATCAGATAAATGATTTTTATGTTCATTAATTTCTTTTTCTAAATTAGAAATTATATTTTTTAAATTAGAATTTTCTTGTCTAATAATAAAAATTTCATTATCTTTCCTATCATTTTCTAAAAATTTACCATCTTCATATTTAAACTTTGCTTTCATTTCTTCGAATTCTTCTTCCATTTCAATATACTCTTCAATTTTATATTCTAAAGTATCTTTATGTAATTTATATTGAAATTGTCTTTTAATTAACTTTCTTTCATTATTTTCAAATTTTCTTAATAATTTTTCATATTGACTTATTTCATTAAGATGTGGTATAAAAGTTTTTATATTTTCTTTTTTATATTTTTTAAGAAGAATTTGAATTGTTTGATATATATATTCTATTATTTGAAATACTGTAGTAGTTCTAATATTTTCTTCATATTCTTCTTCATCTATTTCAATTTTTGTTCCTTTAATTTCACTTGTTAATTCATAAAAAAGAGTATAAAGCTTTTCTTTTATTTTTATTTCTTTTAATTCAAAATTATTGGAACTGTCTAAATTATTATTTGTCATTTTTTAAATAAAATTCATTGAATAAAAAATTAATTTAAAACTTAATTTAAAAATAAATCTAATTATCTTTTTTATTCTTAATAAAATAAGATTAATTTGTATTTGTTTAATATTGAATAATCTAATTTTTTCCTCAGTATTATATATTAGATCCATTTATAGAGAGTTATTTATTTTGTTTTGATTTTCAATTTATTGTAAAATAATATAAATTATTATAAATTGATTAATAATCTTTCATTATTTTTTTTCATTTTTTTGTGTCATGATTTATATACTTTTTAACAATTGAAATTGTGAATGCCTTGATTTGTATTTAAAATTTAATTTTATTATAATCTTTTTGATTTCTTTTGAAAAGATTTTTTAAGTTTTGAATAAATAATAATATTAAAAACAATTTATTAGTATTAAAGATTTTTTGATTTAGAAGATTTTATTTTTTTTCATTTATTTTTTTAAGAAGAATTTACTTAATATATGATTAAATATTCTCTTCTTATTTAACTTTTATATTTTGGATTTGTTTTTTTCAATTTTAATTATTTAATAAATTGAAAATGATTTAATATTATTTCATATATAAATATTATTTAAATAATAATATTTTTCTTTTTCTTTTACCAAATTAATATTATAAATATTATTATTTATAATTTTTATGTCAAAAGAAATAACAAAAAACAGAAATCGAATAAAAATTATTGGAATAAGAATATTATTTCCTTTTCAAAAAAATAAATTTTATTTGCAAATAATAGTAAATGACACAAATCCAATAAAAACAAAGACTTTAGAATTTGATAAAGATAACAAATGTATTTTAAGTCAATTTTATGATTTAGACCAAGGTGTGAAAAAATTTCAATCAGTAACATTTGAATTATATGATGAAAAATTTCCAAATAATTATTTATATCATGGTAAAACAGAAACTTTACAAAAGAATCCAAATGAAGATCGATATAATTGTTATTTAAAAAATTCTAATGGAGAAGATTTTGCTATTATTTATTATAATTTTGAATTTTATCAAGAAGATTTATTTCAAAATTTTAATGAAAATAGAGATATATTTATGAAACAAAGTAATTTATATTTTAGTAGAAGAAATTCTTTCTCAAATTCATTAGAAAAAAAAAATAAACAAAATTTAAATCAAACTAGTATTTATAATGCTTTCATTCAGAATTTAGACTATTTAAAATTTTTTTTAATTCACTTTGAAAAAATTATTAAATGGGAAAATTATTGGAAAACTTTAACTTATTTATTTATGTTTACTCTTATTTTTTATAATTTAAAATTTTTTTATGTTTTTGTTTTACCTTTAGGATTTATTTTTTGTCATTTAAAGTACAAAGAAAAAATTAAAGAATATTTATTAATAAAATCACCAAATTTTAATAAAGTTGACAATTCAGCATTACTCTTTAATATTTTTAACTATGTGAATCATTTAGTTAATATTTATGAAAATTTTACTCATAAAATTATGGCAGGAAATAAATTATTTATTGAAGAATTATATAAATCTTTCATTAAATTAATAATTTTTAATTTTATTTTTTTTTATTTGAAATTGTTTTCTTTTTTAAATTTTCGATTTATTTTTATTTCTTGTATATGGCTTTATGTTTTAAGAAAAAACCCAACTTTTCATTCTTATGAAAATTTTATTATTTCATTAATAACATCAAAATTAAATCCAAGATTAAATTCAAATAATGTAAAAAAAATATTAAATTATATTTCTGAAATAATTGAAATAAGTATTCCTTTTTCAAAACTAAATTCATTTTTTAAAGAAGAAAAAATTCAAAAGGAAAAATATGAAAATTCCAATTTATCAAAATCAGTAATAATAGATCAATCTGATAATAAATTATATTTAAATGAAATAAATGATGTTCCTGAAAGAAATATTAATTTAAATTCTCAAAGACAAAGTCCACTTTTACCAAAATTAATAAAATATGAAATTTATGAAAATGAAAGATGGTGGATGCTTGTAGGATGGAAAAAAAGTATGATAATGAATGAAATTCCTTTATGGTGTAAAGTAGATAATTTAAAAGTATTTTGTGATAAAAATATGGTTTTTTTACCTAATGATGGTATAAATAAATATAAATGGAATAGTGAATGGAAAATAGATTATAGTAATAATACTGATGTTAATGGATGGGAATATTCTTCTGATTTTCAATCTCCTTTTGATTCTAAAGATGATGGAAAATATGTTAGAAGAAGAAAATGGATTAGATATGCTACTCAAATTGAATAAATTATAATTTATATTATTATGTTAATTAAATTTCTATGTGATATTAAATTTGAAATATATATTAAATAAATATTATTTTTCTTTTTAAAGTTTTATTTTTTTTTTTTAATTTCTTTTTGTTGTTATATATTATTTTCTGGTAAATTTTTATCTATATTCCCCTTATAATAAGAATATTGATTATTCATTTCTCCTTTTTTCTCTATTTTTTCTACTTTTAAATTTTTATCATAAGAAATTTTATAATTTATTTTTTTTTTATTTATTTGATTTGAATTTTCTGTTATATTTTTTGGATTTTTATTTAAATTGTTTTGATTTGAATTAGATAAATATACATTATTTCTTGAATAATAATTATTTCCCTCATTACTTGAACCCTTATTATAATTATAAAAATCCTCTTTTGTTAATTTTTTTATTTTCATATTTTTTTTATGATGAGAATAATTTCTTATTTTATTTTCTTTTTGATATTCAGTTTCATTAAACTTTTTATTATATGGTATAAAGGATTGACTATGATAATTTTTTGAATAATTATTTTTATAAGGATTTTGATTATTTTGATTCCACCACCAATCAGGATAAATTTTTTGTGTTTTTGGGAAAATTTTTTTTCCTGAAAAAATTAATCTTTCTTTTTCTTCATTATATTCTTCATTTTCAAAAAAATCTTTGAAATCTACAATTTTTCTCATAGACTTGAAATTTAAATTATCATAATAATTATTTTTTCTTAAATCATATAATATATCTCTAATTTCTTCCCATTTAAAATAAAATTTATTAAAACTATTTTTTAAAGTTAAAATTCCTATTTCAAAAACATTTGGAATAATTTCTGAAAGTAATTCATAAGGATAATTCTCTAAAAATTTAATACATAAATCACTTTTTTTAAACCATTCAACCATTTTTTAATTAATGAATTTATTATTATTTGTCGAATAAGTTTATTACATTAAATGGAAGATAATTTATTAAATGAAAGTGAAATAGAAATTAATAATTCAATTTTTAGTAGAGATTCACTTTTAAAAGACACAAATTATAATAATGATTTTGAAATTTTAGAAGATATGGGTTATGACTCAATAATGATAAAAAAAGTTTATGCTTTTCTTAAACCAAATTCATTGGAACAAGCAATCGATTTTATGACTCAAGAAAATGAAATATATCATCATAATTTTTTTAAAAATTATAAACATAAAAGAAAAACCTGTTATATTTGTAATTACCCAAAAGAAAATCATATTAATTATAATGAATTAGAAAATGATGAAGAAGACTTAAATATAGATATAGATAGTAATGATTTAGATATTGAAGATAATGGAAATAACTTTAATTGTGCTATATGTGGAGAAAATTATAAAAAAGATTCCAAAAATATAATTAAATATAATAAATGTGAAGATGAATATTGTTTTCATTGTTGGTTTAGTTATTTAAGAGGAAAGATTGAAGAAGGTTTTGTTAATAATATTAAATGCATGAATTATACTTGTAAGGAGATTTTATCTGATAATTTTATAAAAGAAATTATTAATAATGATAAAAACTTAATAATAAAATATGAGAAATTTTTATCAAAAGCAGAAATATTAAATAGTAAAACAAAAAAATTTTGTCCAATAAATGGATGTGAAAGTTATGGTGAAAAAACAACAAATAATAAATATATAAAATGTAAAAATGGTCATCAATTTTGTTTTGTTTGTTTGAAAGATTGGCATGGTAAAAATCCATGTATAACAAATGAAGATGATTATTTTCAAATATGGAAGAAAGGAAAAATAATAAAGCAATGTCCAAATTGTAAAATTTGGACAGAAAAAAATGAAGGATGTAATCATATGACATGTGCTGAATGTAAATATCAATGGTGTTGGTTATGTAATAATAAATATTCTTATAATCATTATACTCAAGGTCAATGTAAAGGACTTCAATTTTATAAAGCTAGAACTGAAAAAGATATTGAAAAGATTTTAAAAGATAATCCTAATAATTTAAATGAAGAACAAAGAAGAAGAAGAGCTTGGAGAAATCCTCAAGGGAAAATTTTCTTTAAATATTATGATTTTTACGGTGATTTAGATATTAATGATCCTTTGAGAAGTTTTAAAGAAGAAAATATTTTTATGCAATTTTTTTTTTGTTTATTGTATTTTTTTTTAACTTTTCAAATAATGGGTTATAGATTTTTTGAATATGCAGAAAGAAGAATGGATAGGTTAAGTTTTAATACTCTGGATTTTTTATATTTTCTCCATTTTTCTATTTCTTTTCTTTTTTTTTTTATTTACCTTATTATACAATTCGTTTTGATGCTTTTACCATTACTTTGTAGTTTATTATATTTTCCTTTATTTGAAAAAATTTGGATCCTTTGGTATTTAAATATTATTGAAAATATTGGATTTTTAAACTATAATAGGTTTTAATAATATATTGTTTATTCATAGAAGATTTAAAATTTTAATTTTTAATTTTTTTAAATTTCAAAAATTGAAAATAAAAGTAAAATCTTATAATTAATTAAAAAAAAAATATGAATTCTTTGAGTGTAGAATATATAGGATATGCAGAAAATACAGGAAGAGCAATAGTTATAATATTAAGTATATTAAGTGTTTTAGTAAATATGATTTTTTTATTAAATTTTGGTTTTAAACTTTTTAGAAATGAAAAAAATAAATTATCATCAATAGAAAAATTAATGCTAGGACTTTCAATAGATGAAATATTAATTTCAATATTTTGGGTAGTTTCTGCAATATTTTTTAAAGATACAAATGAAATTTTAAAAAAAGAAAATATTTGTAAAATAATTTCATGTTTTGAAATTTATTATTATATTTTTGATTGGACTTTACTAAGTTGTACAATATATCAAATAAAAAGAGTTATTTTAGATCCAGTTGATTCTGTATTAAAATCAAATAAAAAAATAATATGTTATTTTTTATGGTGTTTCTTTTTAGCTTTTATTTGGACTTTAACTTCATATTTATTAGATTTAAATGGTGAAAGTCCAATGATTACATGTTTTTTTAAGATCACATATAATAAAGAGAAAAGAATAACAATATTATTTTTATGTAGTATTCCTGTTTTAAATATTTTTTTTGCAATATATCAACTTATAATAATTTTATATTCTCCTCAATTTCATAATGATATGGAAAATATTCAATTTCTAAAAAATTATTCAATTTATATAGGAGCTTATCTTATTTCTGCTTTTTTGATTTTTATTTTATATTTACTTGATTTTTTTAATCCAGATGAAAAAACTTCTTTTTTAAGATGGTTCTTTTGTATTTGTACAATGCTTATTTGTTCAACTCCTTTTACAATAGGAATTATTAGGTTAATTCAAACAAAATCTTATAAATATTTATTTGAAAAATCAAAAAACAATAATATTTCTGATTTTCTTATTATTGAAAATAATATAAAGAGAACTTTTGAAGAAGATGATTCAAAGGAATTTGAAAATTTCGAAAAATCATCATTAAAAAAATTTCTTAAAAATATTTATCTTTCAATTAGTTATTGTTTATATTTAAATAAAGAATCAAATAATGATAATTTTATAATAAATCAGGAAAAATGTTTAGCAACAAATAATTATCAAATAAGAAAAAGTATAATTGAACAAAATCCTTTTTTTAAAAAAGAAATTAATGAAAGAGACAATGTAGAAATGTCTTGTATAGAATTTGCACCAGAAATTTTTAATTATTTAAGACAATTAGATTTAATAAATGAAACAATAATTGAATCACTTTTGCCAAGTAATAATATTGAAGGATTAAAAAATATAAAATCAATACATAAAACTGAAGGAAGAGGAGGTAGTTTTTTTATTAATACTGATGATAAACAATTTATTTTAAAGACTATAAATTATCAAGAATTAGAATTAATTAGAAATTTACTTCTTAAAAAATTGGCACTTCATTTTTCTAATAATAAAAATTCCATTATTGGAAGAATTTATGGATTATATAAAATTTCTATAAAAATTGGAGTTTTTATTGAAAAAGAAATTTATTTAATTTTAATGAAAAACGTTTTTGGTCCAATGAGTGAAAATTTAATGTGTAAATATGATTTAAAAGGAAGTGAATTAAATAGAGAAATTGAGATAAATGATAATGAAGATATAGAAAATGAAGTAATGAAAGATTTAAATTTTCTTCAAATTGAAAAAATACTTTTATTAAATAAACATAATTCAATGAAATTAAATTCAATTATTGAGAGAGATGCTTCTTTCCTTTGTGAATGTGGAGTAATGGATTATTCTCTTTTAGTTTGTAAAATAAGGTTAAATAATGATGAAATGATTTCTATTTTTGGGATAGAACATAATTCACAAAGTGATATAGAAATTGGGTTAATTAAAGAAAATATATCTATTGATGACTCAAATGAAAGTTTTTCTATTGATATTAATGAAAATAAAAATAATTACGATGAAAAAAAATTAAGTTTTAAAATTATGGATGTTAAAAGTATTGAAAAATATATTTTTCCTTCTTTGAAAGCAACAAATTTATATATTATTGCTATTATTGATTTTTTACAATTATATGATTTCCAAAAGTATATTGAAACACAATATAAAAAAATGAAAACTAAAGAAAATTCTATTTCAAGCATTCCACCTGAACCTTATAAACAAAGGTTTATTAAATTTGTTAAAGCAATTACTGATCAAACAACAATTTTTAAGAATAATATTTGAAATAACAATTATTTATTTTTTATAAATTCCATTCTGAAAAAATATATAAATATATATAAATATTATGAATATTAAAGTATATTTATATAAATTAAATAATTTAGAATTAAAGAAAACTTAAAAATTAATATTTGAAAAATTAAATATTTGATAATTTTATTTAATAAAAAATTAATAATAAATTAATGTCAGTATCATCATCATCATCTGATGAAAATAAAGATAATAAATCAATTTTTACAGTTTCAGATAGTTCTTCTTCAAATAAAGATATTTCAAATCCATATATTAATAATGAACAAATTTTAGTTGATTGGATTAACACAATAAGACAACCACATTGTCTTTTAGTAAGTTCTTTAACAGATGAAAATATTATTGAAAATGGAATTGTTTTTGTAGAAATTATATCTAATTTTCTAAAAAACTTTGGTTTAGATGAATTAAATTTCAATGAACATTTAAATAAATATGAAAAATTAAATTTAATAATTTTTTCACTTCTTGAATTAAATAAAGGTAAATATTTTAATTATGAAATGAAGCAAAAAACCATGTATTTTTATAATAAAATAAAATTAATTTTTCAAAATAAAAAAATTTTGATTGAATTTTTGGAATTTTTAAAAGAAATTTATGAAAAATATGGAATTGGGAACAATAATGATAATATTAATTATAAAAATATTAAAAATCCTGAAAACTTAAAAAGTAATAATTTAAAGCAATTAGAAGATAATGATATGAATGTTTTTCAAGATATAAATGATAAAAATGAGGAAAAATTAATTTCTGAGAGAATTCAAAATAATTCAATAAATAATAAAATTACAAATCTAAATATTCATTTATACAAAAAAAATAATGAGAACAAACCAATAATTCATCAATCATTTGATAATACAATTCATACTCAAATAAGAAAGAATAATCAAATTAATAAATTATATGATAATTTACTATATAGAAGTAATTCAAATAAAGAAGACTCAATAAATTCAAATTCTTCTCAAATGAATTTTGATTCAAAAAAAAATGTTTTATATCATAAAATTTTTCCATCACATAGAGTTGAAAGAAATTCTAATTATAATAAATTATATTATCCAAGTCTTTCTCCAACTCATAATATAACAATTTCAATTTCTCCTTCTAATTTAAATAATACAAATAAATCAACAACAAATTCAAATGCAAATAATATACAATTAAATAAATTTAAAGCAAATCAAGGGGAAATAAACTTAACAGTTGGAATTATAAAAAGAAATTTATATAATAATATTAATAATGATAAGAATGTTATTCCAATTTATCATTTTTTATTTCCTACAAAACCTATATTAGGAGTTTCTACAGAAATAAAAATTTATGAAAAATATTTAACAAAGGTTAATAAAAATTTTAAACTAAATAATGAATCTATTTTTCAACCTGAACCTATTTTACAAACTCCTATAAAAGAAGAAAGAAAAAAAAAGAAAATAAAAAAAATTTTTTCAGAGGATATTCAAAATGTAATTAAAAAATGGTTAATTTCATTAAAAATAATTTCAAGAAATGTTTCTTTTGATGTTATATTAAATTTATGTTATAATGGAATTATATTTTGTGAAATTATGAATAGATATAATAGTTTAAAAGGAAATCCTATAATAAAGGGAATAATAAAAGATCCTTTTACAAATCCTCAATCTGAAATTAATTTAAGAAAATTTTTCCAATCAATTAATATTAAAAGTAAATTATATTTAAAATTAAAAAATTATGAAGAATTAATTCAACAATTAATTAATAGAAATGAAGAAATTGCTATTAAAATTTTAAATGAATTATATACTTATTATAACAAAAATACACAAAAATATATTCAAACTGAGAAAAATAAAATTCCTATTAAATTATATATTGAAAACAATAAATATGAAGAGAATATTCCGTTATCAAATAGAGAAAATAAATCAATTCATAATTTATTAAATTTATCCAATAACAATAATACCTTCACAAATGACATAAATTCAAAAAGTCAAAATATAAATAATAAGCTTTATATGAATAATAATAATGATAAGAATAATAAAAAAAATAATAATAATAATATTAATAATAATATGGATGACAATAATAAAAATAATAAAAGTTATAATAATAATATTCTCAGTAAATTTCTTAATTCTAGGAATTACAGTCAAGATTTTAAAAAAATAGATATATATTTAAATCAAGATGAAGATAATAATAATGATAGTTTAAATCATTTTTTTGACATTGCCACATTAAATAATGATTATTCTAAAAATCATCAATCTTATGTTTTCAATAATTTAATGAAAAGAAATCATAATTTATTATCTAAACATTCTCAAATTAATTTAAAAAAAGGATTTTTATTTAATAAATCACGTAAAACTCAAAATACTTTTAATAAAAAAATTAATTCTCAAAGTTATAATTTAAATAAGGTAACTCCATCAAGTCCAAAATGTTTTCTTTTATTCAATGGTTCAAATATAAATATGATGAAAGATGAAACTAAAAAATTCTTAAATTATTAAAGAAAACTTATTGTAAATTTTTATTCTTTAAATTTCTGTTTTTTGAATTAATTTTTTTATTTTTCTTAATAACATTTATGATTTATTTTATTTTCAAGATAATTATATCCTAATAAGTTATATTAATAATTTGAATTATTTTTCGGTAATTTTTGACTTTTAATTTTTTATAATTTTTATTTTCATAATCAAAATCCAAAGATAAAATAATTATAATACACTTTTAAAAAAGTTTAAATAAATAAAAACTGAGATTTTATAAAAAAAGAGAAGTATTCAAAAGAAGAATTAAAACATTTTATTAACTAATAAGGATTCAATTTAGATTTTAAATTTATTATTTTTATTCTTTTTTAATTATTATTTAATTAATATTTATTGACCTAAAATAAAAAAATTAAAAGTTATATAAAAAAATGAAAGCTATCTTTGCAATCTTATTTTCTTTCTTAATTCTTTCTGTTCAAACAGTTAAATTTCCTCAAGTAAAATCAGGTAGTGTTGACCAATTCCTTGAATGTATTCAACAAAATGATCAATTTGTTTATGATTTTCAAGCTCTTTTAGGTTTAGCTGTTCAAAAAAATTGGGAGGGACTTAAAGTTGCATTTTTATATCTTTATCCTGAAATGTTAGAAGGTATTAAAGCTTGTCTTCAATAAAAATAAAAAAATTTAGATTTATATTTTTGATATTAGTTTTAACTAAATTATCTTTCAAAATTTAATTTTTTTTTTTGATTTGATTTTTTTTTTAATTAATTTTTAAGAATGAATTTTGTAATCCTTTTTGAGAGAATTTAAGTTCTAAATAATTGGGTGTTTTATAATAAACAAGATTATAATAAATCTTTTAAATTTGTATATATTAAATTTAAGTTTTCTTAGTAAATTATCTATTCTTAATTTCTTTCAATAATTTTGTATTTAAAGATTTTTTGATATTAATAACGTATTATTAATTATAGTATTCAATTTAATTTCGAACTTAATTTCATTTAGATTATTCTTTCAAAAATTGTAATTAATAAGAGTTGTTTTGTTTTAACTTGAAAATAAAAAAATATATTTAAAGATAATTGATTTTAGAAATATAAATATAATAAAATTAAATTATCGTTATATGATATGTAAATATTAATTTTTTATATAAATATTTTTTTTTGGTTTTTGAAAATATTATTTTTTTGATTTTTTTTATTTTTTTGATTATTTTTTTTATTTTTTTTATATAAATATTTTTTAAATGTTTATTTCAAACTTTATTTATACAATTAATAATTAAAATTAAGTATATTCAGGAATTCCAGAAAAAATTAAGAATTTATTGACAACATACTTTTTAAGATTGAAAAAAAAGAATTATTTCTTCATTTAAATACTTCCTTTTTTTATTATGAAATTTACATAAATTTAGGCACTTTAACTCTTTTATTTTAAAAAATTGAAAAATAAAACTATTTATAAATTATGGTATTAAATATAATTCAAAGAATGTTTATTACAATATTTTTTATTTAGATGAAATAGATGTTTTTATTTTAAAAAGAAATATTTTCTTTTATTTAGAAAAATAAATTAAAACTTAGTATATTTAAATTTTTTATATTTTCTATATTTTATATATCAATTTTTGCAACAAATCTATAAAACGAATAATTAATTTTTAATCAAATTATATTTAAACTTTAAATAATATATAGAGTTAAACTTAAAAATTAAAAATCGCCAATTATTTTCACTAATTTCTATTATTTCTACATAAATAAAAAAATTTTAACTTTAGAGCTATAAGTTTAAAATTAAATTATAATCACATATCATATCTATCTTTTTCTATAATATAAATTCATTCATCTTTAAATTTTTTATATAATACAATTCAATTAATTAAAAAATTCCCTAACTACATACTTTACCTTAAATTTTATATCTTTTTTATTTATATTTTAACCAGATATTATTAAAGAATATTTATTTATAATCATATTTTAAAATAAACTTTGCCTTTCTATATATTTTTTAGCTTCATTTATAATTTGTTTTCCATATGAAAATTTGGAAATCTCATTTAAATTTTGAATTAATTCTACATTTAATTGTTTTGATATATATTCAAGACCTTTTTCATATAAAGCTATAATAATTTGAGATGAAAAAGGATTACTACAATAGAATTTAAATTTCTGTAAAATGAAATAAAGAATAATATTAATTATTCTAATTTCATTGAAAGAAATTAATAATAAAACTATTTTATGTCCTTTTTCATCTAAAATGAATTCATTTGTTCTTTTTAAAATCTTATTTATTAAATCTGATTTTTTGTCGGATGAAATTACTTCGAATAATTTATTAAATAAAACCAAATTTTCTTCATCTTTAACAAAACGGATAATATTTGAATTTATTTTTTGAAAAATTAAATTAAATAATTCCTCATCTGTTTTACATAAATTAATAATGGATAAAATATTTAATAATAAATCCTTTTCATCCTGAAAAATGTTACATATTAATTCTTTTTTTTCATTATAATCAAGTTCTTTAAAATTATCTTTGGATATTAAATTTTTTTTATTTTTAATAGTTAAATCATTATTTTCTTCTATCAAAAAAGAATTTTCAGATAAAAAAGATTCACTTTTATTGTTTAAAAGAAAATTATCTTCAATAGATAAGGATAAATTTTGATTTAAAGGTTGAAAATCTTGAAGAGAAAAAGGAGAAACATATGTCATTTCATTCATTGATTTAAATTTAGTTGGTCTTTGAGCTTTTTGACTACTTTTTTTTGCTAAATTTTTCCACCAATAAATAATCATTTTTCTGATTTATTGAATTTATAAAAGAATTAATTATGAAATATACACATATATATTAAATTTTTTGATTCAATAACTCTTTATATATGTTTTATTATTTATTTATTAATTGTTTTTTATTTTTATGAAAATAATAATTTTTTGGATGACTAAACCCTTTAAAATCTTTTGTTTTAAATGAATAATTTATTTAATATAAAATATTTATTAAAAATTTAAGTAATTTAATTATACTTTTTTAATATGAAAATATCTTAAAATTTATCTTTTAATTCTAATAATTTTTATTGGGGATTGGGGATTGGGGATTGGGGATTGGGCCCAATCCCCAATCCCCAAAATAAAAATAATGATACTATTTACACATTTTTTTGTTTATTTTTAACTTATTTATTCGTTATTTTTTAAATATAATTTAAAATAAATTTATTGATTAATTTATTGTTTTTAGAAGTTTCCTTATGTAAAGATTTTTAAGTGATTTAATGTTTTTTTAAATTTTTGATAATGAGTTATTTTCCAAAATTAAGATTCATTCATTAATGCTTTCAAAGTAATTTTTTTATTTTGATATTTTTCAAATTTAAATAAAATTATCAACAAAACAACACAACATAGTTCAATATTATTTAATTTTGTTTTAAAAATTATTTGGTTTATTATATTAAATAAATTATGTATATAAGGAGATATTAATTCATTATTTAAGAATTTATCAAGTAAATACATTTTTAAATGTATTTTAACAATATTTTAAAAAATAAAAAAAACTTTAATTAATAAAAATTTAAATTACCTAAAAACCTTTTGAAAAAATTAATAAAAAAGATTAAAAAAAAGAAAAGTCTAATAAAAAAATAAAATAAATGAATGCACCCTCCACAGAAGAAGAAACAAAAGAATATCCTCAATTAAAAATAGTAATAATAGGAGAATCTTCAGTGGGAAAATCGGCAATAATTAACCAATACATAAATCAAATATTTATAGAGCAAGCAATAACAACAATAGGAACAGATAAATTTTCAAAATTTGAGATAATAAATAATCAAAAAATAAAATTAAACGTATGGGACACAGCAGGACAAGAAAGATTTCGTAGTTTAAGTCCTTTATTTTTAAAAGGCTCTAATATTGTTTTAATGGTTTATGATATTACTAATAAATTTTCTTTTACAGAATTAAATAATTTTTGGATTGAAAAAGTAAAAGATAATACTGATAATATTATTTTAGGAGTTATTGCTAATAAAAGTGATTTATATGATATGGAAGTTGTTCCTATTGAAGAAGGAAAAAAATTTGCTTCTGATATTAATGGGGTTTTCTTCGAAACTTCTGCTAGAAATTTGGAAACTGTTAGAAATGTTTTTATTAAATTAGTAGGAGTTTATTTAGAAAAATATGGAAATAGTGTTAATCAAACCTTCGGAGAATCCCTTGATAATTCTCAGGACAATATAAAAAAAAAAAGAAACTGTTGTTAGTTTTTTTATTTTAATTTAATAAATTATTGTTTTGTAATTTAAAAAAAGGTTTATTTTATGTTTTTATGTTTAATTATCTTTTATAATTGGTTCTTTGATTTTGAAAAATAAAATTTAAATTTTAATTTTTTAATTTATAGTTCAATAATTAAGATTAAATATATTTAACCATAATTATTTTAGATTTCAATACAAATTAATTATAAACAAAAGAATAAATAAAAAAGAAAGTATTATTAATATTATAATTATAGCATTTTAGGTTTTTAATTTAAATTGTTAAATTGAAAATCAATTTCCAAAATGGAATTCTCTAAAACAATAAACTTAAAGATTTTTTAAACATATATTTTTATTATTTATGAAATAATCCTCATGAAATATAAAATTATTTGAAAATAATTTGAAAAATAAATTTAAAAAATAATCAAAATTATTTTTATTAAAAATTTATTTAAGTTATTAAAAAATAAAGAATAATAAAAAATAACTTAAATGAGTGAAATAGAAGCAACAATAAGTCGTATAGCTTCATATAAAGGAGTGGACAGAATTTTAATTATAAAATCAATAGAAACAGAAGACTCAATAAATTCAATAATAATGAGAAGTATGGTTAATGATAAAAATCCAGAATTAAAAAGTGAAAATGAAAGAGCAAAAGAAGATACATTTGCAAAAGTTATTCCTCAATTAGGAAGAGAAGCAAGATCATTAATAAGACAATTAGATGCTAAAAATGATTTAACTTTTTTAAGAGTCAGAACAACAGAACATGAAATTTTAATTGCTCCTGATAAAGAATTTTATTTATGTGTTCTTCAGAAAATCGGTAAGAAATAAAAATAAAATATTTTGAATAATTTCAAATGAAATAAAATTTGAAGAAAATTTTAATTATTTTTTTATATTTTTTGAATGGAATCTTTCATAATTATAATGATTAGTTTTTAATAATATCATAACGTCCTTCTTTTAATATTGAATTTGATGATTTACTCCTATTTGTCATATCATTTATTAAATATTTGTTTTAAGTTTCCAAATTCTTTTGAGAACTATTGTCCAAAACACTTTCTTATTGCTTTTTCTTTTCATTTTTTTACAAATTCTCTTTTAAAACTTGATTCAAAGAAATAAATACCTTCATTAAATTAATTGTAATTATTCATCTTTTGAAATTTGTCTAATTTTCTAGTTTATTTAATGTATTATCATCTAAAATAAATTTAGAATCTTCTTATATATAATAATTCTCTTTTATTTTATTGAGGTATGTCTTCTTTGTTTTTGTTCAGATATCTGAGTAAATAATAAGAATTATTTAATTAATTAATTTTTTTAAATTTTTTTTAAAGTGCAAAAATGAAATATACAATATAAATAGTTTTTCTTTTATTTTTAATGTTTAAAAATTATTTATTCTAAAATTTAAATAATTTAATTATTATTTCAGAGCATAATTGAATTAAATTTGCTTTTTGTTCATTAAAATAAATATTTTGATAATATCCATTATAATTATATTCATATTCTAAATCTTTTAGATTAATTTTAATTTTTTTTAAATAATACTAAAATTATTAAAAGATTATTTTATTCAACTGATAAAGTTTGAGCACAATTTAAATTTTTGAAAAGAGAATGAATATTATATACAAGTTTAAAAATTTTCCCATTATTTTAATAATCATTTTGAGTTTTGTGTTTATTTCTATTCCTTGTTGGCTTTTTTTATCTTTTTTAAATGAATTTATTTCTTTTTCAATTTCTTTTATATCATTCATATTTAATTTATTTTTGTAAATTTTTTAAGCAATAAGATTCTCATCATTATCTTTAATAACTTTTGAATCAGCTTGATTTATATAAGAACTTATTTGTTATTAATCTTTTAATTTGTTTTTTTACCATTAATTTTGCAATTTTCTTGAAGAAAATCTATAATTTTTACCCTTTTTAATTTGAGAATATAATTATTTACTTATTTTTTTTTATAATGTTACATATAATTGCGTATTAACATTTAAATTCTTGAATTTATATTCTTTTTATTTTCTTCATTTTCCTATTATTGTTATAAAAATAAATAAATTATCATAACTTCAATAAAGTGTTTAATTATAAAAATAAAATTTAAAAATAATGTTATTGACACAGAATTTATACAAAAATTGTCTTGATTCTTTAAAAATTAAGCCAGAAGATAGAACGGCTGATGATATTGATAGAATGTTACCTTATATAAATACTTTATTACCTTTTATAAATAGTTTAAAACAGGCAAATTTAAAAAATTTTAATGCTACTCTAAGAGAAATTTTACAAAATATGATATTAGAATCAGTTCCAAAAGATAGATTTGTATTAAAATATGGAGAAAAAGGAAATCTATTTTATATAATTTTAAATGGTTCAGTATCTATTATTGTAGTTAAAAATAGAAAAGGATATTTATCTGAAGAAGAATATATAGATCATTTATTACAATTAAGAAAAAATAAAGAAATTGAATTATTAAGAATGACAATAGGATTAAATAATATGGTGTATCATTTTGAAGAAAATTTTGACACTTGGTTAAAAAATCAAGTTTCAAAAAAAGATTCTCCATATTCAAAAGATTTACTACATCAAATGAATACAACTCTTCAATATATGAAATATAATATTGATTGTTTTCAAGATGGAGTAAATAATGAAAAATATTTAAAATTTGTTAATCTTCCTTATTTTCATGAAACAAGTGAAAAAAACAGAAAAGCAGTAACTATTCCATTTTATGAGTTTATAAATTCATTTTCAAATGGACAAACTTTTGGATATTTTGCTCTTGAAAGTCCAAATCAAAAAAGAACAGCAACTTTAATAACAAATGAAGATTGTGATTTTGGTGTGGTTTCAAGAGAAGTGTATAATAAATTATTAAAAAGTGTTAATGATATTATTAGAAGAAAATTTTATCAAACTGTTTATTCTCTTCCTCTCTTTAAAGATGTAGCAAGAGCAACTTTTGAAAATTATTATTATAATTTATTTGAATATAAACTTTTATCAAAAGGAGTTTTATTATTAGAAGAAGGAGAAATATCTAACATTATATATATTGTTAATTCTGGAGAATATGAAATTTCTGTTAAATGTAATGTTATAGAAATTAATAATATTTTAATTTTTTTAAAAGATTTAGCTGGAAAAAGGAAAAAAAAAAAACGATTTCCTGAAGAAGAAGAAAATGATGAATTAAATTTAGTTAAAAAATTTAAACCTGAATCATTTATGAATGCAATTAATAAAAAATATGATATTAAATTAGGAATAATTAAAAATAAAGATATTATTGGTTTACATGATTTAGTAAATGAAAAAACTTCAATTGCTCAATTTACTGTTAAATGCCTTATACATGATAGTGATGTTTATACTATTGAAAGAAAATTATATCAAAGAATGTATTTAGGTTATGAAGGAGAAGATTTTGTTAAAACTAAACTTCCTTTTTTAATTGATAGACTTGAAAGTTTTAAAAAAACGATTTTTAATAAAATTGAAAGAAAAGATAAAGAATTAAGAAAAAATAATATTCATTTATATCTCAAAATAAAAAAACCAGAAAATGAAATGACTTTATTAAGAAGCATTAGTAATAATCATAAAATTATAGAGATGATTAAAAGTAATCAAAAATTTTCAACTCATTTTACTACTTTCAATAGTCACTCATTTCGATTTCATGATTTAAATTTAAAAAATAAAAAAAAGAGAAATCCTACTAAAATTGATGATCATGCAAATACAGATGGTAATGTTACAAATTATAAATTACCAATAATTGGAAGTGGAACATTACCAAAAAAACATATAAATAAAATATTAAATAAAGGATTATATAGTACTATTTTTAGAAGTTATATAAATAATGATAATGATAGTGATAATTCAAATAATTTTAATGATTCTCAATCTAATAATAATATTTCTAATATAAAAAGTAATATTAATTCTAGTAGATTATATAATTCTACAAATTTTTCTTCTACTAAACGTGAAGTAGGAGTTTTTGACCCTTTAATAATGGATAAATTTAATTTTTGTTATAGAAATGCTATAAAAAACTTATTAAAAGAGTATAAAAAAAAATAATTTTTTTATTAATTTTTAAAACAAATGAATAAATTAAATATCTAATAATAAAAATTATTTAATATAAATGAAGACTCACAAAGTCTCATCATCAAGAAGAGTTCAAAGAAAATATGCTTTAGGAGCCCCATCATCAGTAAAAAGAAAATTAATGAGTTGTCATTTAACAAAAACTTTAAGAGATCAATATAAAATTAGATCACTTCCAATTAAAAGAGGAGATGAAGTTAAAATTTTA
>JAEEGI010008822.1_pt1 | contig 22206 bp, 20 predicted proteins | sample 8958751 | NCBI WGS metagenome assembly JAEEGI01 (sample SAMN16246545, study PRJNA631951) | gut metagenome | biome: gut microbiome; feature: rumen; material: KS-attached | host: Bos | place: Iran: Karaj | collected 2018-10 | reverse complement strand
CGAAGCTCCCTCTCCTCGAGGATGTGGGGCGCGAAGGCCTCGGGAAGGCCCTCGAATATCCTACCGAACAGGTCGGCTATCTTGTCCTCCGCCCCGCTCTGCTCGGCGTCCTGCGCGAGCAGGCTGATGGAATCCATGTAGAAGAGCATGTCCTCGAGCGCCGTGAGCGCCTCGTCCGAGGCGTCCGGAAGGACCTGGATGATCATCCCGGCGGCGCCCTCGACCTTGCCGGAGTTCATGCGTACCCCCAGCGCGACGCTGGAGGGCTGCTGCTCCGAGGCCATGAAGTACTGAGTGAAGTCCTCGGCGATCTCGCCGCTCACGAGGTCTATCCTGCCCACATAGGGCTCCTTGAGCCCGAGGTCCTTGATGACGGTGAGCGTGCCGTTTCCTATGGCTCCGCTGACGTTGAGCTTGCCGCTCTCAGTGAGCGGGAGCTCGACGCCCGGGTCGGAGATGTAGCCCTTGACCTCGCCGCGCGAGTTGGCCGACGCGAGTATCTCCTTCGCAGGGCCGTCGCCCTTGATCTGGACGGTGAGCTTGTCGTCCTCCCCTTTGAGCATGAGACCCATGAGCCCCGCCGCCGTTATCGTCCTGCCGAGCGCTGCCGCCGCCGTGTGCGAGCAGCCGTGTATATCTACAGCCTCCTGCACCATGCCGGTGCTGAGGGTGAGGTAGACGCGGTAAGAACCGCTGTTGTCTACCGCGATTATAGTGTTATTCATATCTTTTTCTCCCAGGATATAATATGACACATAATTGTATCACATTCTTTACGAGCGGATGAATTTCTTGTGATATTATTTGAAGGACGAAACAGGCGCCCGCGGGGCGCCCTGAGGAGGCTCTGCCCGCTGCGGCAGGTGGAGCCCCGCGGCAGGACCCGCACAAAACCTCTCGCGGCGGGTGACGCGGGAACACACCGGAGGATACAGGAATGAGCACAAGCGCAGAGATCAAAGCCTACGCCAAGATCAACCACATACTAAACGTCTACGGAAAGAGACCCGACGGTTTCCACGAGGTCGAGACCCTCATGCAGGCCGTGGAGCTCTGCGACAGCGTGCGCGTGAGCTGGGACCAGCTGGGCACCGCGAGCTCCGGCGAGGGCGGCGCCTACGGCAGCGACCTGACGCTCACCCTCGACTGCGGTGACAGCGGGCTCTCCTGCGGCTCGGACAATCTCGCCTACAGGGCGGCCGAGCTCATGCACTCCCTCTTCCACTCCAACGTTACCGAGAGGATAGACATAGAGATAGAAAAGAGGATACCCGTCGCGGCGGGGCTCGCGGGAGGCTCGGCGGACGGCGCGGCCGTCATCACCGGGCTCGCGCTGCTCTGGGGACTCATCCCGCAGGAGCTCGATGACAGAAGGCGTGCCCTGCTCTCGCTGCTGCAGCCGTCTGAGGACGGAAGCGATCCCGACGAGGAGATCGCGGTGTCGGTCGGGCGTGACGCCTTCGCTATGAAGGCCCTGCTCGTGGCAGCGGCTCAGCTCGGCTCGGACGTGCCCTTCTCCTTTGCCGCACAGAACGGGGTGAGCGCCGCCATAGGGCGCGGGCGCGGCACCGAGCTGGAAGCCGCAGCCGGACGCTCCGCGGACGCGGTGCTCTTCACGCCTGCAGTCCCCGTGCCGACCGGAAAGGTCTACGCTCTCTTCGACAGCGGAGAGCCGGCGGCTCCGGGAAGCTGCGAGGGCTTCCTTAGCGCCGGGAGCCTGAGGGAAGCCGCGGGCTTCGCGGCCAACATGCTCGCGCCGGCTGCCGAGGCGATATGCCCCGCGGTAAGCGATGTCAGGGAGATCATGCGGAAGGCTCTTCCCGAAGCCGCGCTCGTGCAGCTCTCGGGCAGCGGTCCGACCGTCTTCGCGCTCTTCGAGCCGGGCACGGCGCCCTCTGAAGGCGAGCTGCGCGAGAGACTCAAAAAGCTCCCCGAGGGGAGCCTCAACCGCACCGCGGCCGTCTGAAAGCGGATGACCCGCGCGCGTTCGATGTGTTATCATGGACTCGGGAGCGCTTGGACGCCCCGGAAAGGAAACGATATGAAAAAGCCTATCATACTCATGACCGGCGGCTCCGAGATCGGAAACCTCGATCAGGTCAGGCTCTACAACAACAAGAACTACTCCGAGGCGCTGGAGGCGCAGGGAGCGATAGTGCTCAGCGTCTGCGACAACGATCCCGGGACCGTGGCTCAACTCACCGCGCTCGCCGACGGGCTCTTCCTCACCGGCGGAGTAGACATCGAGCCGGCGCGCTACGGCGAGGAGACTCTCCCCGAATGCGGCAGGCTCGACCTCTGGAGAGACGAGACAGAGTTCGCCTTCGCGAAAGCCTTCGTCGAGGCGAAGAAGCCCATACTGGGCGTATGCCGCGGCCTTCAGACCCTGAACGTGGCGCTTGGCGGGACCCTCTATCAGGATCTGCCCTCGCAGCTCGGGCTCCCTCACGGCAACGGGACGATCCACGAGATCGAGAACGCTCCCGGCAGCGAGCTCTACGAGTTCTACGGCCCCCGCTGCCTGACCAACAGCTATCACCATCAGGCGGTAAAGGACCTCGCCCCGGGGCTCGAGATAACCGCAACCTCCGAGGAGGGCAAGGTCGTCGAGGCCTTCAGACACAGGGAGCTTCCCATCGTCGCCTACCAGTTCCATCCCGAGCGCATGCGCGGGGAGAACAGGGTGACGGCCGAGGGACCGGACACTGATCCCCTCTTCAAATACTTCGTGGATCTCTGCAGATAGCCCTACTTGTTGTCCAGCCAGATCCTAAGACCTTCAAGAGCGCGGGACTCGCGGCGAGCGAGCTCCTGCGCTTTTTCCATGTCTATGGGGCAGAAGCGGACGCGGTCGCCGGCCTTCAGCTGGCCCAGTGTGCTCAGGTCCGCGGTAATTACGTTCGCGATCTTCGCGTAGCCTCCGGTCGTCTGGCGGTCGGAGAGCATGACTATGGGCTGGCCCGAGCTTATCTGGACGGCGCCCATGCTGATGCCGTCGGAGATGATGTCGCAGCCGGAGACGGACTCGACCTCGCCGCCCTCGAGCCTCATGCCCATGCGGTCGTGCGAGGCGCTGACGGTCCACCCGGTGTAGCAGAAGGCGTTCTTCCCCGCCTCAGTGAACATGTCGTCCTGCGGGCCCATGACCACGCGCAGCTGGTAGACCTCTCTGGGCTCGAAGGCCGCTCCGTCTATGAAGCGCCCCTCCGCGTGCGGGCAGGGCCTGGGGACCCACTCTGTGAAGAGCTCGTCGCCCGCGGCGAGCTTCCTTCCCTCGAAGCCGCCTGTCGCGGTCTTGAGGTAGGTAGAGCGGCTTCCCATGAGCTCGGGAACGCTTATACCGCCCCAGAAGGCTATGTAAGCCCTGAGGCCGCTCCTGAGGCCCGAGAAGCTGAGCTCGCTGCCCGCGCGCACAGCGATAGCTGCCCCGTTGGCGAAGGGCTTCCCGTCCAGCATCGGCCCCATATCCGCGCCGGCGACGGCGATGAGGCCGTCGTCCTCAAAGCGAAGGGTCGGACCCTGAACGGTGCACTCGAGCACCGCGGCTCCCTCGGGATTCCCGCATATTATATTCGCGAGGCGCGCCGAGCGCGCGTCGCAGGCCCCCGAAACAGGGACTCCGTAGCGCTGATAGCCGCGCCTTCCGAGATCCTGGACCGTGGTGAGCGGCCCCGGAGAAACGACTTTGATCCTCATGCTCTCACCTCGTTCAGCCTTCCTCGGCGTACTCTATGTCGTAGATCCCGGCGTTGACGCGGACGGATATCTTCGCGTACTCCGCCGCGCTCACCGGCCTGAAGCGTATGTAGTCGCCCGCGCCCGCGAGTATCGGGACCTCGCGGCCGGGGTCGTAGAGCTTAAGCGGCGTGCGCCCTATGAGCTGCCAGCCCCCCGGCGAGGCGGTCGGGTATATTCCGGTCTGGGCTCCCGCTATGCCAACCGAGCCCGCGGGTATGAGCGTCCTCGGGTGTGCGAGCCTCGGGGTCGCGATCCTCTCGTCCATGCCGCCAAGGTACGGGAAGCCCGGCGTGAAGCCGAGCATGTATACCCTGTAATCGCGGCCGCTGTGTATGGCGATGACCTCCTCCTCGCTGAGCCCGGAGTGCTCACAGACGTTCTGAAGGTCGGGACCCTCCTCCCCGCCGTATAGCACGGGAACGACGAGTATCCTGCGCTTTCCGCCCGCCTGCCCGCCGCCCGCCGGGACGATCGCCTCCAGCGCCTCCTTCATCTCGGAGAAGCCCGCGGCGCACGGGTCGTAGTGGACCATGAGCGACCTGTAGGTCGGAACGGTCTCGGTTACAGCTGAAAGAGCGCGCGGGAAGCGCTTCGCGTCCCAGTTCGCCGCTCCGGCAGGTCCCTTGAGAGCCTCGAGAGCCTCGGAGAGCGCCCTGTCCAGCAGCTGTACCTTTGTGTTGATATCTTCGCTTATCTCGCTGCCGAACTCGACCGCTATGGCCGAGTCTCCGGCGGGGAGATATCTGATCTCATCCATTTCAAGACTCCTGCCCGCGCCTGCGGGCGATCAAACGGAGGCCGCGTACGCGCGGACGGGCCGCGCTTCCGCGTTTAAGCTATGACCTCTCTGATGGGGGCTATCTCGATGCCCTCGGCCTCGAGCCGCTCTCGTATTGTCCTCACGAACTCGACCGCCTTGGGGTTGTCGCCGTGCACGCAGACGGACTCAGCGCGAATGGAGATGTCCTCGCCGTTAATCGCGGTGACGACGCCCTCCTTGATCATGCGCACGGTCCTGGCGATAGCCTCGTCCCTGTCCCTGATGACGGAGCCCTCCATGCTGCGCGGCGTAAGCGTGCCGTCCGGCATGTAGGCCCTGTCGGCGAAGACCTCGCTGGCCGTCCTGAGGCCGCATTTCTCCGCCGCGGTGATCATCCTGCTCCCCGCGAGCGCGAGGAATATGAGCCCGCTGTCGAACTCCGCTATGGCCTCGGCCACGGCCATCGCCCTGAGCTCGTCGACCGCGATGGTGTTGTACATCATGCCGTGCGGCTTGACGTGCTGCATCTTCAGACCCGACGCCCTGCAGAAGGCGTCGAGCGCGCCGAGCTGGTATAGCGTGTAGGCCTTGAGCTCCGCCGGAGTGCAGTCCATTTTCCTTCGCCCGAAGCCCTGAAGGTCGGGGTAGCCGGGATGGGCTCCCACGGCCGCGCCGTTGATCCTGGCGAGCTCGAGGGTCTTAGCCATGACCAGGGGATCGCCCGCGTGGAAGCCGCAGGCGACGTTGACGGATGAAACGAACTTGGTGACCTCCTCGTCGCAGCCGAGCTTGTAATTGCCGAAGCTCTCGCCGAGATCGCTGTTTAGATCGACTTTGTACATGGCGCTTCCTTTCTGTATACCGTATGTTTCCGCCCGCTCCCGGGCGCTTTATTCCTACCGATATTATACCCCACGGGACGGGCTTCACGGTACTGTTTTTGCGCTTACCGGGCGCCGGGACGGGGCCGGTCCTTCAGCGCACGAAAATACCGCTGCCCCTAAGGGCAGCGGCCAATTGCTTTAACGTGCAGCCGCTCTCGCGGCGCGCGTATATAGTTCGGGGGGATAGAACCAGGTGCGCGCCGCGTGGCCGCGCCGTAAAGGCCTTTAGAACATTCCGGCGCAAACCGCTCCGATGATTACGGACAGGATGCTTACGGATATGATTCCTCCGATTACGATCTGGGGAACGATGGTATCCTTCAGATAAGCCTCTTCCTCCTTGGTCTTGGCGATAGCCTCGATGCACTCGGTGCTGATCTGATAGTTTCCGGGATATCCGCTGTAAGCCTGGATAGCGACCGCTATGGACATGGGCAGCGAGAGCTTGAACATCTTTCCGATGAGGATTCCGGGGATCAGCAGTCCGATCGCTCCGATGAGGACGACGCCCGCGATGGGAACGATGGCGTTGATGAGTCCCTGAACGCTCATGCTGGCGAGGCTCCTTCTGGTGCTCATGATCATTGCCATCATGAAGAAGGGCATAACTCCGGCCTGGGTGAGCGGGTCTCTGGTGATGAGTCCGGTCTGCCTGGCGAAGATTCCGAGCAGGATGCCTACGAGGGCGGCTCCGAAGATGCCGCCGGTGCGCGGGGAGGCCCAGCCGGCTATGGCAGCGGCGATGGCGCCCCAGACGCAGCACATGAAGAGGGGAATGTACGGGGAGTTGTACTTCTTGTAGAATCTGTCAGCCCAGGGCTCCTTGACTTCCTTCTTCTCGCCGTCCTTTCCGGCATCGGCGCTCATCTCGGGGTGAGCGGCCTTCCAGGCCTCGGCGTCGAAGTTCTTGAGAAGGTTGAGCGACTCGGCGCGAACGCAGTTGGAGATGACGGGCATCGAGATCCAGCCCTGTACGGTGAGCACGAGCAGCACGGTAGCGGCCAGCTCGGGCAGTCCCTTGGCGATCGCGGCTTCCTGCATGAGGGTCATCGCGATGAGTCCGCCGGAGAGTACGGGGAAGGAAGCGAAGGCCATGTCCCATCCGAAGAGGGCGCGGCTGAGAGTGAGGGTGAGGAGTCCGCAGCCGATCTGGGCGGAGATGCAGACCACTACGAGTCTCCACTCTCTCTTGAGGAGCTGCAGGTTGAAGGTGGTTCCGAGGCTGACGAGTATCAGCGCCATGGTGATGCTGTACACGTTGGGGAGGAACGAAGCGTTTACGTCCTCAACGGTCAGGAGCCCCGACCAGAACAGGATCATCATTACGGGGAGTGAGAACAGGTTGGATCCGATACGTCCGCCGGTCCAGCGGCTGACGAGCACGCCCAGGGTGTATATACCGACGAGGAGCGTGAGTGAATTGACCAATGACATTGATTTTCCTCCTGATATCAATACTTTTCAGTATGACGGTTGATAATGAAACAGATGATTGCGCTGCGGTGATGAGCCGCGTATATGATGCGGGAGCCCGGAGCAGCTCCGGACTCCCAGATCTGACTCTCTATGCGCCTTTAAGGCGGCGATGCCTTTTGAGCTTTAGTCCTTGTACGGCCACTCTACGCTCGGATCGATCGGGCACTCGTAAACGGCGCCGTTCATCTTCTCCTCGAACTCCTTGTTGGCCGCCTCGAGCTTCTCGGGGTGGGTCATCACGTCGAACGCCGCGATAGCCAGGAGCTTCGCCGCGCGGACCATGCCCTTCATTCCGACGCTGGAGCCGGAGCAGGCGGTGATCTTCCAGCTGTGTCCGCCGGAGAGGGTCGCCGCGGTGGCTTCGCTTACGTTGAAGCCCGGACGGATGTGCTCTACGTCGCCGTAGTCGGTGGAACCGAAGCCGTTGTCGTAGTTCGGGGTCTGATCCTCGAAGCTGATCGGCTTGGTGACGCCGGGCTTGTAGGCCGGATCGGTCTGGTTGATCTCGTCGCAGAACTTGAGCTCTTCCTCGGTGTACTCCTCGAGCGGTACGATCTTCCTGGCGTCCTGAACGGCCTGGCCGAGCACGCTGTTGGGAAGAGTCGGATAGAGGGCTCCCATGTGGACGATGTCGTAGGTGGTGCCGGTCATGATCGCGGCGCCTCTGGCGCACTCCATGACCTTAGCGGTGGCGTCCTTGAGGGTCTCGGGAGCGATGGCTCTTACGAAGTACTTGACAGTGGCGGTGTCGGGAACGATGTTCGGGGCCTTGCCGGCGTCGGTGTAGATGTAGTGGATGCGGACGTCGTCGGTGAGGTGCTCTCTCATGAACTCAACGCCGATGTTCATCAGCTGAGCCGCGTCGAGAGCGGACTTTCCGAGATGCGGGGCGCCGGCCGCGTGAGCGGTCTTGCCGTGGAAGTTGACCCAGAAGCCGTTAACGCCGGTCATGAGTCCGAAGCTGTCTCTGCTTCTGGTGCCGGGGTGCCAGGCGTAGGTGAAGTCGCACTCATAGAACGCGCCGGCCTTCGCCATGAAGCCCTTGCCGGTCATCTGCTCCTCAGCCGGGCAGCCGTAGAAGATGACGGTGCCGGGCTTGCCGCTCTTCTCGAGCGCGGCCTTGAGGCCGATGCAGGCGCCGAGGCAGCCCGCGCCGAGCAGGTTGTGCCCGCAGCCGTGGCCGATGCCGCCGGGAACTACGGGATCCTGATGGCTGCATACCTTCTGGGAAAGTCCCGGCAGGCAGTCATACTCGGCAGCGAAGCCTACGACGGGCTTGCCGCTGCCCCAGGTCGCCCTGATGGCGGTGGGCATATTATATGCTCCGACCTCTACGTCGAAGCCGTACTTCTCAAGAACGGCGGCGGTCCACTCAACGGCCTTAAACTCGGTCCAGCCCATTTCGGGGTTGTCCCAGATGTCCTTGGCGAGCTTGCTGATGTCTGCCGCGCTCTTGTCGATGCTGTCGATGATTATCTGATGCATACTATCCTCCCTTTTGATCGAAAGATCATTTCTATACGCTTTCGCGTTAATATGCTAAATAAAATACTCCTCTTTTGTTCCGGATGCAAGCATTATTTTCATATAATTTGTTGCCGAAATACAACTGTAATAAAAGCCAAAAACTGGTGCAGGCGACAACGCTTTTTCGACTTTGTTTAGATGTCTTTGGATGACGGACATAAAAAGATCCGCCATCTATCCGCCTTGGATATAAGGCGCACGCGCCTATTTGAAAAATACGGCCTATAATATAGAAACCCCCGGAGGCTTTTTCTTCACCTTCGGGGGCTTTTTTCATGCGTTTTTGTGCTTTTTGGACGTCCGGAGAGCCCGTCAGCGCCGGATCAGGGCGGCTTTTCCGTCTCTCCGGGCGGTCCGCAGGCGGGCGATCCGAAGGCGGACGGTCCGCAGCCGCTTCCGGAGCGCCTTATCTCCTTCCGCCTCTCTTCCTGTGATCCTCGCGGACCTCGGCGAAGACCTCATCGTTCAGAGCCCTGCCCACGGTCATGCAGGCCATGGCCTTGGAGATCGCGCCGTAGTTGACTCTGATGCCCGCGGGGTCGTTGACGAAGCTCGAAGCCCTCTCGCGGCCTATGCCGATGTGGTCAGCCAGCGCCTCAGCGTCGATGTTCGCGCCCAGGAACATGAACTCCCAGCCGTGCTTCTCCTTCGCGTTCGTGATCAGGTCCTTTACGGCGCGGTAGCTGTATTTCACGCTGGAGTTCTCCATGCCGTCGGTGGTGATCACGAAGAGGGTCTTCTTCGGGGCGCGATCCCTCTCGTAGCGCTGGACCCTGCTGATGAACCTGATGGAGCCGCCGACCGCGTCGAGCATCGCCGTGTTGCCGCGGACCCAGTACTCTTTCCCCGTGATGGGCTTGATCTCTTCTATTGGTAATCTGTCGTGGATGACCTCCTGGGCGTGATCGAAGAGCACGGTCGACCAGATGACGCTGTGCCCCTGCGCCTTCTGCTCCTTCAGCACCGAGTTGAAGCCTCCGATAGTGTCGTCCTCGAGGCCTGCCATCGAACCGCTGCGGTCGAGTATGAACACCACCTCGAGATCGGGAGCAGCCTCCGCCGGCTTCTCTTCCTTATTTACGTTCTTTACGACATCCTTTACGTCTTCGTTTCTCATCGTCTTTCTCCTTTCGCGTTTCCGCCCCATTCGGGGCGCCTTCGTTTGTTTTCGCCATAAGAATACCCCGGACGCAGGACCCGAAGGTCGCATCCGGGGCGACATCGAAAAACGAAAAGCGGCTCAGGCGCCGAGCAGCGCCTGCTCGTAGTCGAAGAGTATGCAGTTGATCTCGTGTATGTCGTAGATCCCGTTCCTGAGGCAGTAGCGGATGATGATGTCGAACTTGCTGCTGCCGGACAGGGTGAGCCCCGCGCAGGCGAGCATGTCGAGGGTCTCGTCCTCGCTGAGCTTCAGGGCGATCGCGAAGGCGACGGCGGTGCGCTTGGAGGGCTGGTAGTCCTCGTTGGAGCGTATCTTGGAGAAGAGCTTGCGGTCGACGTTTGCGCGCTTGTAGACCTCGGGGTCGGTCATGCCGCTGCGGTCGATGGCGCGAAGCAGGTACTGCTGGAAGCTCTCTCGGCGGCCGAGTATGAGCTCGCGAAGAGACGGCTTGCCCGCGCCGTCTGCGGAGCGCGCGGCAGTCTCCGGAGCCGCAGGCGCGGCGCTGCGCGAGGAAGCGGCAGGGGCCGAGCCAAACGACGGAGCCAAAGGCGCGGAGCTGCGCGAGGGCGGCACGGGGACGGGGGCGATCGAGGGCTCCTCCACGTTCTCCATCATGCTGAAATACTGAGGCGGCTCTGATTCCTTTGCGTTGCCCGGCCTGCCGGAGCGCGGCTTCAGTGGCCTGCGCTTCTCCGCGCGGGATCTCCTTTCCGCTCTTTCCTCCATGCGCTTCTCGAACTCCGCGGTCTCCGCGTCGCCTATGAGCTCCCTGATCCCGCTGAAGAGCTTGCCCGAGAGCGCGAAGCTCTCGCGGTCGTACACCGCGAGGGTCACGTCCATGTCCTCCTCGGGGGGCAGCTCCATGAGGAAGGAGCTGATCTCGTCGACCGCGATCTTCAGCGCCCTGTCCTTGGGGAAGCCGAGCGTACCCGTGGAGATGAGCGGGAAGGCTGCCGAGGCGCAGCCGAGCTCCCTCGCCAGGGAGAGGCTGTTCCTGTAGCAGGACGCCACGGCCTGCTCCTCGCCGGCGGAGCCGCCCTCCCAGAGCGGGCCCACCGTGTGGATGACATACTTCGCGTCCAGCGCGAAGGCCGGGGTCGCCGCCGCCTGTCCGGGCTCCAGCCTTCCGATCTTCCGCCTCTCGGCCAGGAGCTCGTCAAAGCCCGCCGCCTCGAATACCGCGCGGTCCACTCCGGGACCGACGGCGGCCTCGGGATTCGCGGTGTTGACTATCGCGTCGGCGCTGAGTCTTGTTATGTCGCTTCTCACTATATTTAGAGGCATTTAAGGTCACACTCCCTACATGTTGTTGCTCTTTTTTGCGCTGCCCTCAAGCTGTGCCGCGGAGGCGGCCGGAGCCCGCGTTTTCAAGTCTCCGCGGGACCTTCTCCCGGTCAAAAAACATATGCCATTCGGGGATTTTTTGATTGACACCCACATGATTATATCATAGACTTCATATGATCGTTTGAACTTGGACGCGGCTTAAGCTAAACACATGAGGCCGCTTCCGCTGCGGTCGCCGGAAAAGTCCGGAGGACCTGGTGGGAGTTGATAGTTCCAAAATGAAGAAAACAGCATACTTTGCGGCCATTCCGGGTATGAGGAATCCCGAAGCCGCTCCTGTCTGTGTTCAGGAAGCGGAAAAGACGGCCGCGGTATCAAATGATCAGATATCCGCAGCGCAGCGCAAATAATATTTTGCCTGGGCTTTTTGTATGTTTAAGGTAGGAAAGCAATGATCGAAATCAGACATCTCAGAAAGGAATTCGGCGACGTCACCCCGCTCACCGACGTGAACATCACGATCAACGACGGCGACGTCATCGCGGTGATCGGACCCTCCGGCACCGGCAAATCCACCCTCCTGCGCTGCATCAATATGCTCGAGACCCCGACCTCCGGCGAGATCATCGTCGACGGCCAGGTGATCAACGACGGCAAGACCGACCTCAACGAGGTCAGGAAGAAGATGGGCATGGTGTTCCAGTCCTTCAACCTCTTCGGCAACCTCACCGTCATCGAGAACATCATGAACCCGCAGATCACCCTGCTCGGCAGGAGCCGCCAGGAGGCCTACGACAAGGCCATGGACCTCCTCTGGAAGGTAGGTCTCGGCGCCAAGGCGCTCTCCTATCCGGACGAGCTCTCCGGCGGACAGCAGCAACGTGTCGCCATCGCCAGGGCGCTCGCCATGGATCCCGAGATCATACTCTTCGACGAGCCCACCAGCGCTCTCGACCCCAGCATGATCGGCGAGGTACAGTCCGTCATCCGCACCATCGCCAAGGGCGGAACGACCATGATGATCGTCACCCACGAGATGGACTTCGCCAGGAAGATCGCCAACCGCGTCATCTTCATGGACGGAGGAGAGGTCTACGAGGAAGGCACTCCCAAGGAGATCTTCGAGCACCCCAAGAAGGACAAGACCCGCCGCTTCATCCAGAGGCTGAGCACCCTCAGCTACAGGATCGAGGGGACCGACTTCGACTTCTCCGTCGTCACCGACGAGCTCCAGGCCTACGCCGAGAAGCTGCTCATCGAGAACGAGAGGACCTCGAAGCTGCAGATCGCCCTCGAGGAGATCTGCCTCAACAACCTCTTCCTCATGGAGGAGCCCAACATCTACGCGAGCATCGACTACTCCGAGAAGAGCGACGTGCTCTCCCTCGACCTCAAGTACAAGGGAGACCACTTCGACCCGAAGACCTCGGACAACGTGCTCTTCAACTCGATACTCGCAGAGCCCACGACCACCCTCACCGACGAGATCCTCGTCGATTCACCCAAGTGGTACAACAACCACACCAACATCAGCCTGAGATGGGAGGACGCGCAGTAATGAAAAAGATCAAGAGCAGCGGCACCGCCGTATCCCGCGCCTTCCGCAAGGCGCTCTCCCTCACCCTGATCCTCGCGATCCTCATGGGCGCGATCACCGCGGTCGCCGCGGCCATGCCCATGGAATCCAAGAACGGCCTCACCGAGATCCAGCAGCTCGACGGAAAGAACATCGGCGTCCAGACCGGCGTACTCTACGAGGACGCGATCAAGGACGACATCGACGGCGAGACCTGGCTCTATTACAAGATGCCCAACGACATGATCCCCGCCCTCGAGGCGGGCAGGATCGACGCCTACCTCATCGAGGAGGTCGGCTTCGTCGCCCAGAGATACGAGCACCCCGAGCTCATGAGGCTCGAGGAGAAGGCCGGCGTGATGGAATTCGCCGTCATAGTCGGAAACAACGACAAGCAGAGCACCCTCTACCCGCAGATCCAGGAGTTCATACGCGACGGGCTCGAGAGCGGATGGCTCGACCAGCTCTACGATTACTGGGTCAGGAACTGGGATCCCAACACCTGCCATATCGAGAAGGTGCCTGAATTCACCGGCGAGAACGGCACAGTCAGCATCGCCATCGAGGGCGGCTATGAGCCCTTCTCCTTCGAGGCCGGCGGCTACTACTCCGGCTATGACGTTGAGTTCATGATGAACTTCTGCGCCAAGTACGGCTACACCCCCGACTTCCAGGCTATGGAGTTCGACTCCATCGGGCCCGGAGCCCTCTCCGGACGCTACGACTTCGGCATGAACATCGTCGTCGAGGAGGAGCGCGCCGAGGCGGCCGTGCTCTCCGACCCGTACTACAGCTGCGACATCGTGTTCGTAGTCGAGGGCGAGTACGAGGGAGACATGGGCTTCTTCGAAAGGATGGGCTACAACTTCAACAAGACCTTCATCAGGGACGACCGCTGGAAGCTCTTCGCCGAAGGTATGGGAAGGACCATGCTCATCACCGTGGCCTCCGTGGTATTCGGGACCGTGCTCGGCTTCGCGGCCTATCTGGCCTGCCGCCACGGCAACAAGCTCGCGAACGCGATAGTCGGAGCGATCGACTGGCTCGTCGAGGGCATCCCGACCGTAGTGTTCCTGATGCTGCTGTTCTTCGTAGTGTTCGTGAGCACCCCGCTCAGCGGCACCGCGATCTCCATCATAGGCTTCTCGCTGATCTTCGGCTGCGGCATGTACGGCATGCTCAAGGTCGGCTTCGGCGCGATCCCCAGAGGACAGTTCGAGGCCTCCACGGCGCTCGGCTACTCCGATAACCAGAGCTTCTTCAAGATCCTGCTCCCGCAGGCCGCGCAGCACTTCATGCCCATCTACAGGAGCAACGTGATCTCCCTCATCAAGGAGACCTCCGTAGTCGGCTACGTTGCCGTCCGCGACCTCACCAAGATGGGCGACCTCGTAAGGAGCCGCACCTACATCGCGTTCTTCGCGCTGATCGCCGTCGCCGTCCTCTACTTCATCATGGAGGGCGTGCTGACCGCCGTTATCAACTACGTGATCCGCAGGATCAACCCGAGAAGGCGCACCAAGGACCAGATCCTCGCGGGCATCGTTCCCGAGGAGGACTGATCTAGACAAGCTTAAGCCGGCCGCGGCAGTGCGGCGCAAGGAAGGATAGAACATGCCCATAGCGCTAAGGCTGGCGCTGACGCTCGCGTCCGCGGTCGCAGGCGTCTTCGTCGCCAAAAAGCTCAAGCTCCCTGTCCCGTTCATGATCGGCGCCATGCTCGGCGTCGCCGTATTCAACATACTCACAGGAGAGGCCTGGTTCCACAAGGAGGTCAAGACCTTCACCCAGTCCGTCTCGGGCGCCTACATAGGGCTCTCACTGACGAGGCGCGACCTGAAGAACATCAAGCAGCTCATCGCCCCGACAGTCGTGATGGTGATCTGCTTCCTCGGCTTCACCACCGGAGTGGGCCTCGTCCTGTTCAAGGTATTCAAGCTCGATCCCGCGACGAGCTTCCTCGTCGCTATACCGGGCGGAGTCACCGAGATCTCGCTCATGTCCTACGAGATGGGCGCGGATCCCGCGATAGTCTCCTTCCTGCAGACATTCAGGGTCTTCGCGGTGTACCTGATATTCCCCGCGATGATAACCAAGACCCGCGAGAAGGTGGGCATCGAGGAGACCGAGGCGCTCGACACCTCCGACGACGGAAAGCGCGACTACTTCATCGACCGCTTCATCCCCGACAACGACGCCGCGAGGCAGATCATGACCGCCGTCATAGGCGTGATCGGAGGCCTCATAGGAAAGGCCACCGGCCTTCCCGCCGGGACCCTGTCCTTCGCGATGATCTCCGTCATACTCGTCCACATCAACTCGTCCAAGCTGCACCTCGAGCGCAAGTATAAGCGCTACGTGCAGGTGCTCTCGGGGACGCTGATCGGGCTCTCGATCTCGATGGACACCGTGCGCAGCTTCGGGAAGATCGTGCTCCCCGCGCTGTCGCTGATATTTTTCTACGTTGCCGCGAACTACATCATCAGCTGGGCCATGGCGAAGACCGGAAAGATCGACTACATCTCGTCGATGTTCGCGTCCGCCCCGGGCGGAGCGAGCGACATGGCGCTGATCGCCACCGAGATAGGAGGCGACTCGCCGAAGATCGCCCTGCTGCAGATCATCAGGCTTATAAGCTGCTACACCATCTACCCGATGTGGACCAAGCTGCTCATAGGCTGGCTCGCGTAGGGCGACGGCAGCAGAATTATACCGATGGAGGAAACAAATGAGAAGACTACTGGAAGACGCGGGAGTGCAGCGCGCTCTCGGCTACATCAAGGCGGACGACGACAGGACCTGGGACGAGCTTATGGAGTTCTGCGTCATCCCGGCGCCCTCTCACGAGGAGCAGCTGCGCGCCGAGTACGTGAGGAAGAAGTTCCTCGAGATAGGCCTCGAGGACGTGCACCTCGACGCTGTCATGAACGTCTTCGGGACCATACGCGGTACCGAGAAGACCGGGAGAGACCGCCCCTTCATGGTGCTCGCGGCGCACACCGACATAGTCTTCCCGATGAGCACCCCGCTCGAGGTCAAGGTCGAGGGCGACAAGTTCACATGCCCCGGCATCAACGACGACTCCCGCTCCGTCACGGAGCTCTTCACCATAGCCCGCGCCATGATCGACGCCGGCATACGCCCCTACCACGACCTGGTGTTCTGCGCCAACGTCTGCGAGGAGGGTCTCGGCGACCTCAAGGGAGCCAAGTTCATCTTCGCGCAGGAGAAGAAGCCCTACGCCTTCATCTCGATCGACAACCCGGTCGACGGCGGCATAGTCTGGTACGGCACCGGCAGCAGGCGCTACCGCGTCACCGTGCACGGCAACGGCGGCCACAGCTTCGCCGACTTCGGCTTCCCGAGCGCCATCCACGGCCTCGGAAACATCATAGCCAGGATCTCCGAGATCGAGGTCCCGAAGCTCCCCAAGACCACCTACAACGTGGGCGTGATAAACGGCGGCACCTCGATCAACGTCATCGCTGAGACCGCGTCCTTCCTCTTCGACATGCGCTCCGACTCGCAGGAGGAGCTCGACCGCATGGAGGGCATCATGCGCGCGGCCGTAAAGGACTGCATCGAGCAGGAGAACGAGCGCGCGAGGACCCGCCACGGGATCACCGAGGAGAGGTACATGCTCACCGCCGAGATCGAGCAGGTCGGAGACCACCCCGCCGGCACTCAGCCCGTCGACTCCCCGATCATCAGGGCAGCGTGGGAGGCGGCGGAGCTCGTAGGCATCACCCCCGAGCTTCGCGACGAGACCAGCACCGACGCGAACATCCCCATCAGCATGGGCATACCCGCGATCTGCATAGGCAGAGGCGGCCGCGAGGGCGGAGTCCACACCACCTCCGAGTGGCACATCCGCGACAACGACTGGAAGGCTCCGCAGAGGACCCTGCTCTGCACTCTCGCGATGACAGGGCTCGAAGGGGTCATAGAGCCGAAGATCTGACAGATCCGCTGAGCTCCTCCCGATACATTTAGCATTTAAGGCGCCGTGTCATGTGTTATCATCAGCTAACACATGACACGGCGCTTTTTGTAGTGTAAAATGAATAAAGACAGCTGATTATTTGCCGGACGGACGCGCTGTCCGGCCCGGCGGGAATATATAACGAGAGGAGATCACAAATGGAACTGAACAAAGTCACACTCATAGGCGGAGGCGTTCTGGGTTCACAGATCGGCCTCATGTGCGCTTACGTTGGCAAGGAGGTCACCTTCTGGCTCAGGTCTGAGGCTTCCATCGGGAGAGCCAAGCCGAAGCTGGAGCGCTATTCCGAGCTCATGATCCAGGATCTGCTGACCGCCAAGGCGCTCATCGGCTCCCCCATGGGAAAGTTCGTATATCCCAAGGGACTGATCCGCGACTGGGACAGCGCCACCCCCGAGAGCATCGACGCGCTCGTCGCGCAGGCTAAGGAGAACTTCGCGAGCAAGATCAAGTTCGAGCTCGACCTCGGCAAGGCCCTCTCCGACGCCGACGTCGTCATCGAGGCCATGGCCGAGGATCCCAAGGCGAAGATCGCCATCTACAGCGACATGAAGGACCTCATCCCCGAGAAGACCGTCCTCCTGACCAATTCCTCCACCCTGCTTCCGAGCACCTTCGCGGAGTACACCGGAAGGCCGGAGAAGTACCTCGCGCTGCACTTCGCCAACACCATCTGGAAGAACAACACCGCCGAGGTCATGGGCCATCCCGGCACCGATCCCGAGATCTACAAGGAGACCGTCAAGTTCGCGGACGAGATCAACATGATCCCCCTGCAGCTCCACAAGGAGCAGCCGGGCTACATCCTCAACTCGATGCTCGTGCCCTTCCTCAGCTCCGCCCAGGCCCTGCTGGCCACCGGCGTAGCGGACTTCGAGACCATAGACAAGACCTGGGAGCTCGCCACCGGAGCCCCCGCCGGCCCGTTCAAGATCCTGGACATCGTCGGACTCGAGACCGCCTACAACATCAACCAGATGAAGCCCGACGTGAACGTCGAGGGCAGCGTGACCAACCTGATCGGCAAGCTCCTCAAGGAGAAGATCGACAAGGGCGAGACCGGTGTCAACGCCGGCGTTGGATTCTACAAGTATAAGTAGGACGCGCGGCGAAAGCCGGAAGCTAAAGCGCAAAAAGACCGCGGGCCGGAGGATTTCCTCAGTTCCGCGGTCTTTTAATTGATTTTTATAATGTTTGAGAGTGTCCGGCCTTCCGGCGCTCTGAGCTCACGCTCGGGCGGGATCCGGAGAGACTGCCGGCCGGGATCTAAGGGCGCTCCCGGGTTGGATCCCAGTCCTCCCGCAGCAGCTCGTACGAGGGATGCATGAGCCCCGTCGGCGGGTAGAACTCCTCGCCCGCGAAGCGGAAGCCAAGCCCGAGCAGGACCTCGCGCGAGCGTTCGTTACGCGGGTTGTGGCCGGCGAAGAGCGCGTCCGCGCCCAGCACGAAATAGGCGTAGGCCATCGCCGCCCTGGCTGCCTCGACCGCCAGGCCCTGACGCCAGAAGCGCGGGCGCAGGTGGAAGCCCAGCTCGAAGATGAGGGGCTCTCTGACGGAGGACGCTTCGGCGGAACCGCCCCTGGGCCTCAGCCCGCAGCAGCCGACGAGCTCGCCGCTTTCCGCGAGGAAGACAGGCCAGTACTGCACACCGTACGTGGCCTGGTTCTCGACCTCGAGCGCGAGCCTCGCGGCTATCTGCTCTTCGGTGAAGATCCCGCTCGCGCTGATATAGCGGGTCACCTCCGGGTCGCCCCAGAGCAGCCTCGCGAGCTCTCCGTCCTCAGGCGTCCAGCGGGAAAAGCGGAGCCTGCGGGTCTCCATGAAGTATTCTCTCGGCATGGGCTTTCCTCCTGATGACATGTGATATAATACCAAATAATGTTATCATATTCTGTGCTATATATCAATCGCGTGGGGCGCGGATGAAGCCGCGCCGCGTAACTCACAGGCCGTGCGCAGCGAAGCCGGCGCAGGCCGGCGCGGCGCAAAGCACACAAAGGAAAGGAAGACCCCATGGACAGCAGGGACAGCGTAAGCCGCATAAGCGGGATCATCGAGAGAAGGAAGGACGAGTGGCTGGAGGAGCTCGCGAGGCTCGTCAGGCAGAGGAGCATAAGCGCCTCGGGCGAGGGCGTTGAGGACTGCGCCGAGCTCTTCGCGGAGATAATGAGAGCCTCCGGCATAGACGCGAAGGTCAACCGCGTCCACGAGGGCCCGGGCAAGCCCTACCCATTCGTCACCGGCGTCGCGCTCGCGGACGAGCCCGAAAGCGCCCCGTCCATGCTCGTCTACGGCCATTACGACGTCAAGCCCGCCGGCGATCTCTCCGAGTGGGACAGCGACCCCTTTGAGCCGGTCATCAGGGACGGGCGCATGTACGGCCGCGGCGTCTCCGACAACAAGTGCCAGATCTTCATGTACGTCAAGGCGGTGCAGATCTGCCGCGAGGAGCTCGGGAGCCTGCCCTGCACGGTCAAGTTCATCTTCGAGGGCGGAGAGGAGGAGGGCAGCGAAGGCCTCGCGGAGTTCCTCAGGTCCCACAGGGAGGAGCTCTCGGCGGACTTCTGCCTCAACTCGGACGGCGCGATGCACGAGTCCCACAGGCCGACGATCAAGCTCGGCACCAAGGGCTATTACGCGCCCATACTCGAGATAACCTGCGCCAACCGCGACGTCCACTCCATGCACGGGCCGACCGTTCCCAGCGCCATCTGGCGCATGGTCGAGGTGCTCTCCAGCATAAGGCGCTTCAGCGACTCCTACGTGCTCATCGACGGCTTCTACGACGGAGTCAGACCTATCTCAGAGGAGGAAAAGGCCGCGCTGAGCTCCATGCCCAACGACGGAGCCGTCACCCTCGAGGAGCTCGGGCTCGACCACTTCGCGATGGGGCCGCACGGCGACGATTACAACTACAACTTCGTGTTCGAGCCCTCCAGCAACATCAACTCCATACGCGGCGGCTTCCCCGGGCCCGGGGACAACAACGTCGTCGCGCACTACTGCAGGGCGAGGCTCGACTTCCGCCTCGTGCCCGATCAGGATCCCCGCGACATCCACGAGAAGTTCATGGCTCACCTGCACAAGCACGGCTTCGACGACGTGAAGGTCGATCCGGGCGCGCTCGGGACCCTGCCCGTGCGCATCCCCGTCACCAACCCCTACGTCCAGACCATAATAGGATGCCTGCGCGACGCCTACGGCAAGGAGCCCATCGTCTACCCCAACGGCGCCGGCTCAGGGCCGCTCTCGATGTTCACCGAGGCCGTCGGAGTGCAGACCGCGATACTGCCGATGTGCGCGGCCGACCAGCACGAGCACGCTCCCAACGAGAACATGCGCCTCGACGACTTCGAGGACGGGATCAGGGCATGCGCGCTGATGCTGCTGAGGCTGGGGAAGTAGGGGCTGGCGCTGCGGGCCTGCCCCGGTCTCATGTCCCGAATATGTCTCCTTCACAACGCTATAATTCATAATGAACCGGTATGAAGCAGAGCGGTACATCAAAAGCGTTACTGAAGGAGGTTGTCATGTTAAAACTATTCACCGTCTATTCGAGCGTTTACCCGGAGCATTTCAAGGCCTGCGAAAACAGAAACCGTCCCGTGTGGGAAGAGCTGTTCTCCCGCGAAGAGGACTTCGCCGTGGAGCTGAAGGACTACTATATCGACGGACTGGGGGCAGAGATCACGAGGACTCTTCCCGGGAAGAGCGCCGCGCTGGACCTCTTCGTGCACGACATGAAGGATGGCTTGAGCGGAAATCTGAGCAGGTATTACGGCAAGTTCATCGGCGAGATATCGCCCGCCGGAAAGGCCTCCGAAATGGCGCGCTGGGCCGCTTCGTGCCAGAGGATGGCGGCGAGCCTGGGCCTTTACGACTTCGGCGAGCCCGAAGGCGAGGGATTTATCAAGCTCGCGGTATACCCGCTTTCCGATTTCTCCGTATACTGTTACGTGAGGAAAAAGGACATGCTTGAGACCTACGGCAAGGACGAGGAAGCCCTGCTGCGGGAGGCCAGGTGGCACAAGCTCTACAACAATCCGCTGTACCTGCTGCCCGCCGCCGTCCTGCTCGAAAACGTCTTCCCCGCGGTCTATTACCGCTTCTACGAGGACGGAATAACGGCGGAAGACGGGGAGACCAGAAACCTCAGCGAGTACTATATCAATCTGGGCTGAGCCCGGCAAAGCGGCGGGGCTGACGAGGCGCCGGCCAGCCGAGTCTTCAGTAGGAATATGCGATGCAAACGAACAACACAGGCGGACCCGAAAAATGCGCGCTCAAAAGCGCGCACGGCTGGGATATCCCGGTCGATTACAACAAGATCGAGAATCCCCGCATGATACTGCTCTGCCTGCACGGATTCGGCGGGGATAAGGGCAGCTCCGTGATCGAAAAGCTCAGAGAAAGGCTAGGCGAAAAGGGGATCCTTGTCGTCTCCTTCGACTGGCCGCAGCACGGGGAGAGCGACGCTCCCGACTGCTCCCTGACGGCGGAACGCTGCCTGGACGACCTTCAGACCGTTCTGGACCGGCTGACCTGGGGCCGGGACATTCCGATAGCCTGCTTCGCGACGAGCTTCGGCGGTTATCTCGCCACGCTCTACAGAAACGCTCACCCGGAGGTCTTTTCCGAACTGATCCTGAGGTCTCCCGCGCTGAAGGCGGGCAAAGTCATTTGCGGAATAACACCCGCAGACGGCCCGGAAAGAATAGCGCGAGGAGAGCCGATCGGCTTGGGGAAATCACAAGACATCATCGTCGGCAGGGAGTTCTACGACAGCCTTCTGGCGCACGACGCCTATACTCCCGCCCCTCCCCATCCCGAAAACATGCTGATCATGCAGGGGAGCGCCGACGAAGTCGTAGACCCCGAGGACACGCGCAGGTACGCGGAAAAGAACGGTATACGCCTGGCGATCTTCATGGGCACGGATCACTTCTATAAAAAGGACGGTGAGCCGGAGCGGATCATCGCTGAGACCGAAGGCTTCCTGCTCAGACCTGGGCGTTCTCCTCGATCATCTTCATAAACTCCTTAAAGCTCATCGCGGCCGCGTCCCCTGCGGCCGCGTCTTTTAATACCCGGATATGGGGGTTGATCGCGCACTTTTCGTGCGTCTTGCCCCTCATCGCGAAATGCGCCACGTGGAGCAGATGATAGCCTGAGCCCTCGAGCAGAGCCGCGTTCACCGTATTCGAATCAACGACATAGTCCCTGTCGAAGTCCTAGGAAAGGCGGGGAAGGATAGTCCGGCCGAGTCTTTCGGACAGCCTTCTGCGTACCCCGGCGTCGTCGGCGTTGAAATACAGGCTGAGCTGATCCTGCAGCAGAACATCTCCCAGAGCCTGCGCGGCGCGGTACAGGGGATTGTCACGCACGGCTTCTCCTGCGGAGTAGATAAGCAGTTCCCTCTCACTATTCACGCTAGCGTAAGCATCGTCCGCAGCAAAGCTGATGTCGAAGAGCATGCTGTGCAGATCGTTCCTCTCGAAGACCTGGATCTCCTCAGCCCCCTTCTTGTTCCGGAATTCGATGACGTAGCTGTAATCCCCGCCCGGCTCGTGCGCGTAGTACAGGGTCACGCCGAGGGAATCCATTGGAGCCTTTTGAAAGCCTGCCCTCGCCTGCCTGACCGAGCGCTTAAACTCCTCTCTCCCGGCGCGGACCGTCGCCCCGGCGTCCTCCGACAGCCACAGCTGCCTCCCGCCAAAGTAGTCCTCGATGTACCCGGTCCCGGCGGTGCAGCGGTCAAGACCATCGCCGCGCTGGTGGATCCTGCACTCGATG
>JAEEGI010008820.1_pt1 | contig 22207 bp, 20 predicted proteins | sample 8958751 | NCBI WGS metagenome assembly JAEEGI01 (sample SAMN16246545, study PRJNA631951) | gut metagenome | biome: gut microbiome; feature: rumen; material: KS-attached | host: Bos | place: Iran: Karaj | collected 2018-10 | reverse complement strand
CAGCGGAGCGTTCGATTGCGAGCACGACAAAGATCATGACGGCGCTTGTCGCGCTCGAACACAGCAGCCCCGACGAGATCGTCACCGTGAAGCGTGAACACCTGCGCGAGGGCTCGTCGATGTATCTCCGCGAGGGGGAGCGGCTGACGATGGAAGCGCTGCTCTACGGGCTGATGCTGCCCTCCGGCAACGACGCGGCCATTGCGATCGCCGAGCACATCGGCGGCAGCATTGCGGGCTTTGCAGCGCTGATGAACGAAAAGGCCGAGGCGCTCGGCATGACCGGCACGCACTATGTCAACCCGCACGGGCTGCACAACGACGCGCATTATACGACCGCGCGCGATCTTGCGATCCTGACGGCCTATGCGATGCAGAACGAAACCTTCCGCTCGATCGTCGCAACGCCCGAGTACACGGCGACGTCCGCCGACGGACGCGTGCTGGAGCTGAAAAACGCCAACCGGCTTTTGCGCGATATCGTCGTGACCGGCTATGAGCCGTATTCCTGTCTGTATCCGGATGCGATCGGCGTCAAAACCGGCGATACGCATCTGGCGGGAAAGTGCCTTGTCGCCGCCGCAAAGCGGAACGATACGACCTATGTTTTGGTGCTGCTGCACGGGCAAAGCGCGCCGGAGAAGGCAAAAGGCCGCGAAAAGGACCTGTATGCGGCGCAGCGTTTTTACGACGCAATCGCGCTGTTCGAGTATGCGTTCGAGCACGATACCGTCACCGTCGACGTCGGCGATCTGTGCGATCGCTGTCTGCCCGAGACGTATGCGATCGTGCCGGATCCTGCCAGAACGCATGCCTCCGAAGCGCTGTACCGGATCGAATGGGACCGCTCCGCTTCGCTTGATCTGCCGCATTGGCAGGCCGACGCGTTCCTTTTAGATCCGTTCCCCGAATCAAATCTCTGCTACACGATCGATTCCTATACGGCGCCGGTCGGCGAAAAGGCCGGAACCGTAACGATCGTCCTGAACGGAGAGGTCGTGTTCTCCGGCGATCTGATCGTGGACGAATACACCTTCCCGCCGACGCCCGAGCCGACCGCAACGCCGTACTTTGTCGTCACGGATGAAACGCCTTTGGCTTCGCCCTCCCCCTCTGCGACGCCGACGCCGGAACCTTCGTGGATCCCGGTCGAAACGAACGCGCCGCAGAAGGACACGGGCTTTTTCAGCTTTTTGCGCTGCGGCTGATCAGGAGAACGGCAGTCCGAGCGCGGTGAACGTCCGCCTGCCCGCGATCCCGTCCGCCTTCAAACCGACCGATTTCTGGAACCGCTTTACGGCGCGTTCCGTTTTTTTGCCGTAAACGCCGTCGATCTGTCCCGGATCGAAGCCCTGTTCCTTCAGCGCGCGCTGCAGCGTCCTGACGTCCTCACCGCGCATGTACGGGCTCGTCAGCCTGAGCTCGCGCGACGCGAAGAACGGCGGCCGCCCGAACCGGTTGAAGCCCGAAAGATCACTCTCTACCACGCCGTCGTCGCGACCCTTCGCTTCGACCAGATGCGCGCGGTCGATCACGTAGCCGACATGCACCGCGCGTCCGTTCTGCATCCGGAACGCCATATCCCCCTCGCGCACCTCGCTTCTGTCCACGCGGCGGCAAAGGCTGCGAAGCCCCTCCGCGTTCACATCGTGATCGATCAGATCGTGTTTCAGGAAGAAATACGTGCCGAGCCCGGAGCAGTCGAACGCGCGCAGCACGTCGCCGTAGCCCAGGCGGACCTCCTTTTTCCAGTGCGCGACCGCGCGGTCGGCGTTGCGCTTCGTCTTTTCGCGTCTGCGGATCCACGCCTCCGTGATCGTCGGCTTCTTCTGCCCCTGCGCGCCCCATACATAGATGCTGTGATTGCGTACCTGTTCCAATAGGTACTCCGTAAAATCCGATGCCTGCATATAAAAAAACCTCCTCTTCATCCTATGAGAAGAGGAGGAGAAACGGTGCATGCGTCACCACTTGTTGAATACCTTTTCCGCAAAGCCGAGGAAGTCCTCTATCCGGATCTCACGGCCGTCGTCCAGCCGTACCGTGCCGGTGAATCTGCCGAACACCTGATGCTGATCGGAGCAGATCAGCTTGACGTCCGTTTTCGACGCGCGATCGAGGATCGGTGTAAAGAGGAGGTCGAGCCGCCCCGCGTCGTCGGTAAAATGCCACGGCGACAGGAGATCGTCGGTCCCGTCGGTCTTCTTCGGAATGCCGAAATCGACGCGGCCGAGCTTGTGTGCGATCCCGTCGTAAAAGAGCATGTTCTCGCTTGCGGCGCTTGTATCGCCGAAGCCGTAGCCGAGATTGAAGCCGAACACATGCCCGTCGACCGCGCCCTGCGCCGCGCTCCAGTACCAGGTATTCTTATAGGTCCATACGCCCCTGCCCCAGTCCAAAAGGCCGAACGTATCCTTCGGGTCGAGCGCCGTCCATTCGTCGCCGATCGAAAAAAAGCCGCTTGCGCGCATGCCGATGATCTTCTGATTGTAATAGAAATGCCCGCGCTTCCGGAACGGCGTTGCGATCGTCATGGAGTCCTGCGGCGCGTCGAAGAGAAGGATGTCGCATGAAAACGGCTTGCCGTCTTTGAACTTGTCGATGCGAAACCGGAGCCGCCTGCCCTCCTTCGTGTGCTCAAACGAGCCGGACGCGTTCTTCAGCGTCTTTTTGACGTCGCCCGAAACAGACGACGCCGGAAACCCGGTCCTGCCCAGCGGCAGCCAGAACATCGGCGACACGGTCGTTTCCGTGCGCGCCGAAAAATCCAGCACGGACGCGGACAGAAGCCCCATATATCCGTTGTCGTCGATCGTCAGCGCAACGCCCCACCGGTCGTTGGTGATGAGATAATAGTCCCACTCCTTGATGCGAAGCCTGCCTGCCTTGATCGCCTTGCGGTCGTACGTTTTCAGAAGCGCCGTCGCATAGCCGGGTTCCGAAAGATTGCCCCGCCCGTCCAACAGCGGACCGGGTCCGAACCGATGCTGTTCCATATGCTCCTCCGTTATTTACCAGTCGCTGCTCCAGTCCGTTCCGCCGGAATCCCAGGAATCGTAGTCCGACGAGGACGACGAGTTGTCCGACTGAATGGAATCCCATTTTTCGGAATCCCGAAAGTCCATGACGCCCCAGTCGGAATCGTATTCGGTTCCGATCTGATAGTCGGTGTAATTGTCGCCGACGCCCGGATTGCCCGAATACCAGTTTGTGTAGCCATCGTTTGAATAGTACCACGATCCGCCGTACAGATACCACGTCGAGGCGCTGTCGTCAAACCGGTAATATCCGTCGTTTTTATGCTTTTCCTTCGACCATTGGTTCAGATGCACTCCCAGCGCGATAAAAACGGCGACCATGAGAAGGCATATAATGATACCCGGCCACGAGCCTTTCTTCGCAGTGCGTGTGACCGTTCTGTTTGTCGCGGGCTTGCCGTCCGGATAGATGCCGCGGTTATGACACTCAACCAGCAGCTTCTGAAACAGCTCGTTGACCGCATACGCTTCGTCCGGCCCCTGATAACGGATCGCGCGCGTGCCGTCCGCCTTATTCTTATAGACGACGAACCGGTCGCCGTCCTTGTAGATGCCGAACGCGCGCGGCTCCTTGAAGTCTTCGCCGACGAAAAACCGCATCCGAAGCAGCGGCATGCCGCGCTCGGCGCAGTATTCCTTCATTTCATCGATCGTCTTCGGCAGAAAGATCTGCCGCGGCGTATCGACGACATAGTGTTCGTTTGCCGCACCGCAATGCGGACAATTCTTCTCGTCGCTGCTGACCGTACCGCTGCAGTACGGGCACTTGCTTGTTGACGCCATGTTCTCCCCTCTTGCCTTACAAATGGAAAAGGAGGGCATTGCTGCCCTCCCGGATCGATGCTTACAGGGACTGCGCGATCGCAACCGCGACGGCGACCGTTGCGCCGACCATCGGGTTGTTGCCCATGCCGATGAGACCCATCATCTCGACGTGCGCCGGAACGGAGCTGGAGCCCGCGAACTGCGCGTCGCTGTGCATTCTGCCCATCGTGTCCGTCATGCCGTAGGACGCGGGACCTGCCGCCATGTTGTCCGGATGCAGGGTTCTGCCCGTGCCGCCGCCGGACGCAACGGAGAAGTACTTCTTGCCGTTTTCGACGCACCATTTCTTGTAGGTGCCCGCGACCGGATGCTGGAAGCGCGTCGGGTTCGTGGAGTTGCCCGTGATGGAAACGTCCACATTCTCGTGACGCATGATCGCAACGCCTTCGTTGACGTCGTCTGCGCCGTAGCAGCGGACCTTTGCGCGTTCGCCGTCGGAGAACGCCTTGGTGTACACGACCTTGAGGTTGCCGGTGTAGTAATCATACTCCGTCTCGACATAGGTGAAGCCGTTGATGCGGGAGATGATGTACGCCGCGTCCTTGCCGAGACCGTTCAGAATGACCTGCAGCGGCTTGGTGCGGACCTTGTTCGCGGTTCTTGCGATACCGATTGCGCCTTCCGCGGCAGCAAACGATTCGTGACCTGCCAGGAACGCGAAGCAGCTCGTTTCTTCACGGAGCAGCATTGCGCCGAGATTGCCGTGGCCGAGACCGACCTTGCGCTGATCCGCAACGGATCCCGGGATGCAGAACGCCTGCAGACCGATGCCGATGGCTTCCGCCGCATCCGCCGCGTTCTTTACGCCCTTCTTCATAGCGATCGCCGCGCCGACGGTGTATGCCCAGCCCGCGTTTTCGAACGCGATCGGCTGAATGCCCTTGACGATGCCGTAGGGATCGATGCCCGCCGCGTCGCAGATGGCTTTTGCTTCTTCCAGATCCTTGATGCCGTATTCGTTCAGCACGCCGGTGATCTTTTCGATTCTTCTTTCGTAACCTTCAAACGTAATCATGCGGCACCTCCATTATTCCTTGCGCGGATCGATGACCTTGGCGGCGGTTGCGAATCTGCCGTAGGTCCCGAGGTTCTTTTCGTATGCTTCTTTGGGATCTACGCCCTTCTTGATCGCGTCCATCATCTTGCCGAGGCTGACAAACTGATAGCCGATGATTTCGCCGTCTTCGTCAAGACCGATCTTGGTAACATACCCTTCCGCCATTTCAAGATAACGCGGACCCTTCGCCTTCGTGCCATACATCGTGCCGATCTGGGAACGCAGGCCTTTGCCGAGGTCCTCAAGTCCTGCGCCGATCGTCAGACCGTCATCCGAGAATGCGCTCTGGCTTCTGCCGTAGACGATCTGCAGGAACAGCTCGCGCATCGCCGTGTTGATCGCGTCGCATACGAGGTCGCTGTTCAGCGCTTCGAGGATCGTCTTGCCGGGCAGAATCTCCGCCGCCATCGCCGCGGAATGCGTCATGCCGGAGCAGCCGAGCGTTTCGACGAGCGCTTCTTCAATGACGCCTTCCTTGATGTTGAGCGTCAGTTTGCAGGCACCCTGCTGCGGCGCACACCAGCCGATGCCGTGCGTCAGACCGCTGATGTCCTTGATTTCCTTCGCCTTTACCCATTTTCCCTCCTCGGGAATCGGAGCAGGTTCATGATTTGCGCCCTTCTTGACGCATACCATTTCTTCCACGTCGCGGGAATACTGCATGTATGTTTGTCCTCCTTTTTCTTCGGGCGCGATAAGACGCAATCCCGTATTATAAAAAAAGTATATCATACAAAATATGTCTTCGCAAGATGCGATTTCCGTGCTATAATCATTTTCGGAGGTGGATCCTACGAATCTTTTTCCTGCAATCCTGTTCGGCGCGCTCTCGATCGGCTGTTCCGTCGTGCATCTATGCGCCTGCTACCGGCGTTGGCCGAAGATAAGGCGCGTCACAAAAGCGCTTCTGATGCCCTTGCTGTGCGTGGTATACGTCTTTGCCGCGCCGCAGGTCAGGCTTTTGGTCGTGGCGGCGCTTCTGTTCGGATGGCTCGGAGATCTGTTCCTGATGTTTCAGCAGCGCACCGTTCTCATGCTTTGCGGCGTCTGCGCGTTTGCGCTCGGGCACATCTTCTATATGGGCGCGCTGCTGTCCGCGCATCCCGTGCTGAACATCATGATCCTGATTCCGCTTGCGCTTTGCGTGATCTGGATGACGTTCGTCGTGAAAAAGCTGATTCCCTACGCCCCTCGGCAGCTGAAAAAGCCCGGCTTTCTCTATGCGCTGCTTCTGTCCGGCACGTGTCTTTCGGCGCTGTATATGCTGCTGATTACACAGAAACTTGCCTACCTGATCGCCTTTGTAGGCGGACTGTTCTTCATCCTCAGCGATACGATCCTGACCGGACAGAAATATCGCAGGGAAACCCGGCACGGAAACTTTTACGTTATGCTCACTTACATCATCGCGCAGGACCTTCTGATTCTCGGTCTTGCGCTTTCGGGAGGACACTGAAATGGACATTGCCGCTTTGATCCTATCCGGCGTGACGCTTGTCGTCATGCTGATTATACTCATCGTTCTGCTGCTGAACAGCCGCAGGGACGGACAGTCGGAGCTGAGAATGGAGATCAACAACTCTCTGCAGGCGTTCGGCAAAACGATCTCGGACAATCAGCGCGCCGCCGCATCCGCGCAGGACCGGCGTCTTTCCGGCATGGAACAGAACAACGCGCTCGACTTCGAACGTCTGCGCAAGTCGCAGGAGGACCGCATCAGTTCGCTCGAACGTTCCAACGAGGAGAAGCTGGAGGCGATCCGTCAGACGATGGAGCGCCGCCTTACCGCGATCCAGACCGAGAACGCCGAGAAGCTTGCCGAAATGCAGCAGGTCGTCGATGAGAAGCTTGAAAAGTCGCTTGAGACGCGAATCACCGAGTCGTTCAAGCTCGTTTCGAATCAGCTCGAACAGGTCTATAAGGGACTCGGCGAAATGCAGAATGTGGCGTCCGGCGTCAACGATCTCAAAAAGGTTCTTTCAAACGTCAAAACGCGCGGCATCCTCGGCGAAACGCAGCTCGGCGCAATCCTTGCGGAGATTCTTTCGCCGGAACAGTACGAACGCGACATCGCGACCAAAAAGGACTCGCGCGATCGCGTGGAGTTTGCGATCCGCCTGCCCGGCGACGGCGAAACGCCGGTCCTTCTTCCGATCGACGCAAAGTTCCCGGGCGAGACGTTTGCCGCTCTGCAGGACGCATACGAACAGGGCTCGCCGGACGCAATCGCACAGGCGGCAAAGATGCTCGAAATCCGTCTCAAGGCCGAAGCAAAGGACATTCGCGACAAGTACATCGATCCGCCGCACACGACCGATTTCGGCATTCTGTTCCTGCCGTTTGAAGGGCTTTACGCCGAGGCGGTCAACCGCGGGCTGATCGAGGAGCTGCAGCGGACCTATCGCGTCAACGTCACCGGTCCTTCCACCATGGCTGCATTTCTGAACAGTCTGCAGATGGGCTTCCGCACGCTTGCGATTCAGCAGAGAAGCGGCGAAGTCTGGCAGGTGCTCGGCGCGGTCAAGACGGAGTTTGAGAAGTTCGGCGATATTCTGGAAAACTCGCAGAAAAAGCTGCGTCAGGTCAACGATGAACTGGATACGCTGATCGGCGCGCGCTCCCGCGCGATCACGAGAAAGCTCAAGGATGTGGAACGGCTGGATACGCCGGATGCAAACCGTTTACTGGATTCCTGAAGACGCAACAGACAGTTGCTTGTCAAATCTGCCGCACGATTGTAAAATACAGGCAGTACAGAAAGCAACAAACCGGAGGTGTTTATGCGTACAGAAGATGTCATTTTTGAACTGCGGACAAAGAACGGACTCTCGCAGGACGAACTCGCCGAAAAGGTCTTTGTCACCCGACAGGCGGTTTCACGCTGGGAAAAAGGTGAAACGGTTCCGAGCACCGAAACGCTGAAGCTTCTTTCGAAACTGTTCAACGTCTCCATCAACACCCTGCTCGGCTCGCCGCAAAAGCTGATCTGCCAATGCTGCGGCATGCCGCTACAGGATGAAATCATCGGCAAGGACAAGGACGGAACGCCGAACGAGAACTACTGCAAATGGTGCTATGCCGACGGCACGTATACCTACAGCGATATGGACGATCTGATCGACGTTTGCATCCCGCATATGGTCAACGAATCCTTTTCCGAGGAACAGGCACGCGCCTATTTGAAACAAATGCTGCCGCAGCTGGATTACTGGAAGCGCTACGAACAGCTCAGCGACAACGGAGAATTCGAAGCCTTCAAGCAGCAGCTGATCCGGGAGATCAACGATCTGCATATCGAGGGCATGCCGAAGGTCGAAAAGCTCAACGCGCTTGTCGGAAGCTTCGTCAATCTCGCCTATCCTCTGCCGAACGGTACAAGCGCGAAGTTTTTGAATGACGGGACGACCTATCTCGGCAATCAGCTTGCATCCGAATTCGGCGGCGACCGGTGCTTCGGGGTGCTCGCCAACATGGATTTCATTTTAATCTGCACTTACGAAGCGCAAGGCGCAAATCCGGAACTGGTTCTTTATAAAAAGAGATAAAGCGAACATAAAGAGGAGCATTCATAACGCAAGCGCCACGTACATTTCTGATCGTCAGGATCGCCGCAGTAACCCGGGATATCGGCAAACGCGTCTCCTTTGAAATCCGAGCCCTCAGGGCTGCGTATTTATTCTCCCTTACCGACTGTTTGAGCGGAATCGCACATGACGTATTTCAATACGCTGTCGATTCCGTTTTTGAAATCATCCGCGGTTTGCGCAACCGTGATATCCGGCATCAGTGTCAATTCCTCATATGCGGGCCATTCAAAGAAGCATTTATGGACCGAGATGTGTCCTTGGATATATCGGTTCGACGACGCAAAGCTGCTCGTTTGAAATACGCCGTTCGGCGGTTCCCCCGCCGGTGTCCCGACCAATACGGCGTCCTTGCAGAAACGCTTCAGTGCAACTGCGATACTGACGGCGGAAGAGGCGGTCCCGCCATCGATCAAAACATACTTGCTTTCCATTGTTTCAAGCGAATTGATCGCTTCCGCAATGTTTTCTTTCGTTCCGTTGTTTCCGCCCGGATTGCCCCGCAGATCGACGATCACCGTTTTCAATCCGTCTGTCTCGGCAGCGCTTGATACCGCTTTGCTGCATAGCGTATCTGCATCGTCGGCGCAAATATTCAGGCGGATATAGAGGACTTTGCCGCCCTCCGTCAGTTTGTACCAACCGCTTGCTTCACGGTTTTCATGCATGAGATCAAACGAAATGCTTTCGTCAATGACCGTTTCGGGTTGATATACGGTCATTTCAGGCTTCGTTTCTTTTACAACAGACCTAAGCGTTACCTCGTGTTGCATTCCGTTCCCGTCCGTTACGGTGAACAAGGCGATGTTTTCTTCTCCCAGTACGCCGATATATCGAAGGAAGCCGATTTCCAACAGCAGACACGGTACAAAGCGTGAATAGCTTTCGCTGAACAGAGAATGATAAACGAATGAAACGCTTTCATGCGGGATCAGCTTCTCGGCTCTCGCCATGATTTCCGGCACGGAAACGCCGTTGATCGCATCCAGTCTGCAGAGCAGCAATTCCGAATGTTCTGTCGGCGCCGCATATATGTATGCTTCGGGAACAGCATCGGTATAGATCGGAATCAGTCCCAAAGGAAACACTTCCGTCAACGGGAGCGTAATATTCGAGTGCGCATCGTTAAGAATCGCAGTAATTTCCGAGCATCCGAGCAAAAGCTCGCTGTCGCTCTTGCTGTCGATGGACGCGATCAACAGGTTCACGCGTCGAATAAACTCTTCCCTAAGCTTAGCATCGAACAGAGATTCATAGACGCCCTCGGGATGTCGGAACGAGGTCTCATACCGTACATAAGTCGAACGTTCGGTCAGTTTCGGATGTCCCTGCAGATAATTGAGAAAGGTATCGGCAAAAGAAACGATTTCCTCCTCCCATCTGCGATCGCGCGCATCGGTCATGATACAGGTATACTTCGTTCCATCGCCCCTGTACTGCGGTTCGAGTGCGGGTGTCGACTCGGGTAAAGGGGAAGCTTGTTCGATTTGATTCTGCACCGGCGATTCTTCGGCGCTCGGCTCCGGAGTATTTCCGTCAATATGCGTACACGCCGAAAGCGCAAGAAGCAGGATCGCCGCAAACAGGCAGACCGTCCGTCTGAACGAATTCCGGTTATGGTAAGGAATCCTCATCACTTCTCCCCCTTTCGTACTCGTTCTATTTATGTGACGTCATTCCTTTGCGTACTTCTCAAACCAGTTCGTGATCTCGGTGAGTCTGCGGATGCGGTGTTTGGGCTTGCCGGAACGGGAAAGCTCGTGATTCTCGCCGTGGAACATGCAAAGCCGCGCGGGAACGCCGCGGTCGACCAAGGCCGCGTACATCTGCAGGCCCTGATCGAGCGGGCAGCGGTAGTCCTCGTCCGAATGGATGAACAGCGTCGGCGTCTTGACGTTCTTCGCGTATTTGAGCGGAGAGCGATCCCAGAGCTTTTCGTGATCGGTATAGAAATCCGCGCGGTTCTGATCGCCGACGAAGTAGTAGCCGATATCGGAGATGCCGTTGAAGCTCAGCCAGTTCGAGATCGAGCGCTGCGACGCGCATGCACAGAAGCGGTCCGTGTGACCGATGATCCAGTTCGTCATAAAGCCGCCGTAGCTGCCGCCGGTCTCGCAGACGCGTTTCGGATCGATCGCGGGATACTTTTTGAGAACCGCGTCCGCAAAGTCCATCATGTTCCGATAGTCGACGTCGCCGTAGTGTCCCATGATATCGGCAAATACGTCTCCTCTGCCGTCCGAGCCCTTCGGATTGCAGAAGAACACGAAATAGCCCATACCTGCCCAGACCTGCATCTCGTGATAAAACACCGTGCCGTAAACGGTTTTCGGACCGCCGTGGATATCGAACACCGCAGGGTATTTCCGGTTCGGATCGTAGTCCTTCGGCAGAAGTACCCATCCGTCGACCGGAACGCCGCAGCTTTCGATCGAGAGCGGCTCGCACTTTGCGACGTATTTGTCCTTCAGCGCTTCGTCGTTGAAATGCGAGATGCGGCGCAGCGCGCCCGTCTTTAGATTCTTTGCGTACAGCTCCTGCAGACTGCCCTCGTAGAGCGAGATGAACAGCGCTTCGTCGTTGTCCGCGTGGATCGCGCAGGCGTCGATAGAGCCGATTTCCGTTGCGACCGGAACATTGTTCCCCTCAATGTCCAAAGCGTACAAATGCGAGCTCTCAACGCGCGTCGTGATGTAATAGAGCCGGTCGTTGACGCCGATCATCGATTCGCCGCCGCCGAAGCGCACGTCGCTGCCGACCGAGTTCCAGAGGCTTTCGGTGTTTTCGTACAGCATGGAAAGCGCGCCGGTTTCGCGATCGACGGTATAGAAATCGACGTTTTCGTTGAGACCGATATCTCTGCCCTCCGTCGCCGTCAGAATCAGCGTTTCGCCGACCGACTTGATGCGCTCAACATACAGTCCGTCATAGGTTCGGAGTTTTTTATACCATCCGGTCTTCCCATCCATCTCATAGAGCGACGGATGTGTAAGATCACGTCTTGCGGTATAGCTGTCGCCGAGGAAATAGACCGAATCGCCGATTGTTTCGATCGCGTCGACCGTGAAGAACGGTTCCGTCACGCGCTGTACAGTCAGCTTCTGCGCCGCATCTTCAAAGGTAACATAAAACAGCGCCGTTCGTTTCTTGTTGACGATCCCCTCGCCGTTTGACCAGTACGGCAGTTCGTCAAAGACCTCGTAATCCGCGTCGTCAGCGTATTGTTTTTCGACCTTTTCACGATCCTTGCGGTCCATTCGATAATAGTCCGGTTCGTTTGCATCGATTATTCCGAGCACAGCATACGCACCGTTCGGAAGCTTCTTGATCCACGTCGCCGCAAACGGCAGCGTGAACGCATGCAGCGCTTCACCGCCGCGCAGATCAAGGCGATAAAAGCTTGTGAAATTCTCATGTTTGTCGGCACGTTTCTTTTCGTCCGCAGAACGCACTGCGGGAAACAGGATCGCGTGTTCGTTCTCCCAGAAATAGCGGCTCTCCTTGCCGAGATCGGTCAGCTGCCTGAGTTCGCCGTCATAAAGCCAGAGACGGCTCTCATAGCTGTTCTCCTCCTCGTTGCACCGGGATACGATAAACGCTGCTCTCTTTCCGTCCGGCGCATACCTGACATTGGACAGAAAACGGTATTGCAGAAAGTCTTTGATCTGTACGGATTCCATGGCGTTCCTCCTGATGTTGATAGGAATATTGTAATCGGGATTCTGCAAAAAAGCAAGAAAAAAGGCGCCGCAGCGCCTTTCGATTATCCGAGCTGTTTGGTGACGGCAAGATAGATGCCGGTGAGAATGTCGGAACCGTTGCCCGATTCCGCGGTCGCTACCTTGTTGGCATAGGCGACCATGGTCTGATAGGACGCATCGGAGAAGATGCAGCGCAGCAGTTGGAAGGTGTCCTCGGAAACCAGTCCCTCGCCGCTCTGCAGCAGCAGCGCCGCGGCGGTTTCCGTGGTGCGCGCCGCCGCGCCGGACGCGATCTCTCTTGTGATCGACAGGACGCGCTGACGGCTTCTGCCGAGTGCGCCGCTCAACGCCGCATACCCTGCGCAGTATCCGCACAGCATGAGATCCGACGACGGCGTAGGACCGTTGCCGAATCCCGCAATCGACGCCGCGGCGTTCGCACAGGCTTCCGGCTCCTGTTCGCGAATCGCTTCATGCAGCGCGGGCAGCAGCGGACGAACCGCTTCGCAGTATTCGTTCGTCTTTGCTTCCGTGACCAGCGGACTGATGTCGTCCGGTCCGCCGTTCGATTCGATGACGCGGAGCACATGCCGCATCCGGATATCGAGGTCCATCGGCAGAAAGAGCGACTGCATGATCTCCACCGAAAGGTCGAGATCGGTTGCCTGCGACAGATCGACGGTCAGCTCGCATGCGGGAATCTCGATCCGTTCGTCGCCGAGCAAAACCTCCTGTCCCTCCTCGATCTCAAAGTTTGACAAGCGCTTGGTCGAGTTGACAACGACCGAGAACGGATACAGGCAATGCGCGTTGGTGAGAATCGAAACCATGCCGATCGGCGTTTCCAACGTGACGCCGGTCGGTGAAACCGCGTGGACTTTGCCCGCATAGCGATCCATCCGGAGGTATGCGTGAAGGCGTTTGCAGATTTTTCTTGCTGTTTCAGTCATATCCGAACGCATAGAGCCTTTCAAATCTGATAATTATTCTATTCTATGCGCATGTTCAGTTTATCGCGATTCAGTGAATTTGTAAAGCTTTTCGCCGCTTTGATTTGCGGAGAATGTGTGAATATACTGTAAACTTATGCAATGCAGCTACGGAAACGAAAAGCGGGAAGCCGAAGCTTCCCGCCTTGTGCTGTTCGGTTATTCTTCCGGTTCTGCGTCCGGAATATGGAGCTCAATCGGTTCGTTGCAGTTCGGACAGATCAGACCGTCCGGACGATCGAGCATGTCCTGATCGAAATAGATGGTTTCGCCGCAGTTCGGGCATACGATCTCGAAGAAGTCGTCCTCGTCGAAATCGCCCTCCTCATCGTCTTCGTCATCCTCGTCGCCGTACAGAAGATCATCATACTCGTCGAGGTTCTCGAAGATCTCTTCCACGCTGTCGTCCAGATCGGCAAGCGCGTCCTCGTGATCCGCCATCTCCTCTGCAATCAAGTCCAGAGTGTCGACGATCGCGGTAAACACCTTGGCATATTTGTCGTCCTTGATGTTCAGGCCTTCCATCAGCCCGTCGAGATAGGCAACCTTTTCAGAAATTCTGCTCATACTGCACCTCCGATTCCGTAATAGTAGTATTGGTTAGATACGCGACATGTATTCGCCGGTTCTCGTATCGATGCGGATCGTGTCGCCCTCGTTGACGAACAGCGGGACCGCGATGTGATAGCCGGTTTCGACCACTGCGGGTTTGGTTGTGCCGGTTGCGGTATCGCCCTTGAAGCCCGGCTCGGTCTCGGTGACCTTGAGTTCAACGAAGTTCGGCGCTTCCACGGAGAACGCGCTGCCCTTGTAGAAACGCATCTTGACCTGATCGTTCTCCTTGATGAAATCGATCGCGTCTTCGACCTGCTCGAAGTTCAGCGGGATCTGCTCGTAGGTCTCGATGTCCATGAAGTAGTAGAGTTCGCCGTCGGAATACAGATATTCCATATCCTTCGTCTCGATGTGTGCCAGCGGATACTTGTCCGTCGGGCTGAACGTGCGTTCGAGAACCGCGCCGGTCATAACGTTCTTGAGCTTGGTGCGCACAAACGCCGCGCCTTTGCCCGGTTTGACATGCTGAAAGTCGGAAATCGACCAAACGACGCCGTCGATCTCAACCGTAACGCCTTTGCGGAAATCGCCTGCCATGATCATAAGTAAGTCCTCCCAATTGTATGATTTTGTCTTCAGATATGCAACAGTTCTTTGGGCGCATGCGCAAGGTTGAGTTTGCCGTCCTTGGTGACGACGCAGCAATCCTCGATTCGAACGCCGAACTTGTCTTCGATGTAGATGCCGGGCTCGACCGTGATGGTCATGCCCTCTTCAAATACGGTCTCTCCCGTGACGGAAGCGCGCGGCTCCTCGTGGATCAGAAGCCCGAAGCCGTGACCGAGCGAATGACCGAAGCACTCGCCGTAGCCCTTTTCGGTGATGTAGTCACGCGCGATCGCGTCGAGCTCCTTGCCGGTGATCCCGGGTTTCAGGGCGTCGAGCGCGCGGGTTTGCGCTTCCAGAACGATGTTGTAGATCTCCTCCGCGAACGGATCGACCTTGCCGACCGCAAAGGTGCGCGTCATGTCGGAATGATAGCCGTTGTAGAGACAGCCGAAGTCGCATACGACAAGATCGCCCTCCTGCAGCTGACGCTCGCCGGGCACCGCGTGGCACATGGCGCCGTTCGGACCGGAGCCGATGATCGTATCGAAGGAAGGACCTTCGCTGCCGAGCTTCGCGCAGATGTATTCGAGCTCCGCCGCAACGCGACGTTCGGTCATGCCGGGACGGACGACCTTGAGAAGCTCCATAAACGCGGCGTCCGCCATGGACTGCGCCTTCTGCAGATTCTCGATCTCATCCTGCGTCTTGACGATGCGGAGATGATGCAGTTCCTTCGCAAACGGAACCATCTCTGCGCCGAACTTTGAGAACGCTTCATAGCCCGCAAAGCTGACATAATCCTCTTCGAAGCCGAGGCGTCCGACGTTTTCTTCCCTGACGATGCTGCCCAAGAGCTCGTTGTGCTTTGCGCCGACCTCGATGATCTCGCAGTTTTCGCCAGCCTGCGCCTTTGCCTGAATCGTGTAACGGAAGTCGGTCAGCAGTACGCTGCGGTTCTTGGTAATCAAAACCGATGCGTCCTCACTGGTAAACCCCGAAAAATAGCGGATTGCGGTGACGGATTTCAAAAGAACCGCATCCAGTCCGTTCTGTTCCATCGCGGTACGAAGCCGCAAAATACGATCGTTCATTCTATGCCTCCATGCTGCACAATAACAAAAGCATTATACCCGATAGACGGTTATTTTGCAACCCCCGAACGAAAAAAACGTCCGTTATGCATGCAAAAACAGGAAAAAGCGCTCCGCCGTCCGGAGCGCTCTTCGATGTATTCAGGTGTTCATGCGTTTGAACAGCGTTTCATAGGTCTGTTCGAGTGCGGGAACCGGCTGCCATGCGCAGCCTACCTCAACGCCCGGACGGTTGTCGCCGTGAAAGTCGCTGCCGCATGTGACGAGCAGGTGATATTGCCTTGCGATCGAAACGTACATCTCGGTCTGCCGCGGCGTCGAGGACGGATAATAGGCTTCCAGTCCCATCAGTCCGATGTCGTACAGGTACCGGATCAGTCCGTGCGGATTGTCGCGGATATGACACGGATGCGCCAGGATCGGGAGTCCGTCCGCAATATGGATGATGTCGATCACCTGCTGCGGTGTGAACCGCGGTTCCGTATAGTACCCGACCTGTCCCGGACGGAGATAGCGCGCAAACGCTTCGCGCACGTCGTTCGCAAAGCCGGCTTTGATCAGCGCATGCGCAATGTGCAGTTTGGTCGTCGTCGATTCGGGGCGTCCGACCAGCGGCTGAACGTCGTATCCGGCTTCCTTCAACCGGCTGTAAATGATCCTGTTGCGACGTTCGCGGCGGTCCCGCGCAATCTCGAGCGCACGGATCAGCGTCGGGTTGTTCGGATCGACGTCAAGCCCGATGATATGCAGCTCATGACGCCACTCGTTGTCCATTTCGACGGCGGGCAGTACCGGGATTCCGAACTCCTTCCCCGCTTCGAGCGCTTCGGTCACGCCCATGATGCTGTCGTGATCGGTGAGCGCAACCAGTTTGAGGTTTTCGCGCGCAGCATGCGCAACGACTTCTCTCGGAGTCGCCGTGCCGTCGGAGACGTTGCTGTGCGTATGCAGATCAAACCGGTTTTCGCTCATAATGCCTTATTCCTGTTCGGTTTCGGGTTTCGGTTGTTCTCCGACCGTCGGTTGTTCCGTTTCTTCGTCGTGCTTTGCTTCTTCCGCAGCGCCGCGCTGCATGACTTCGTCCATGTCCTGTCCGTTGTAGACCGCAATGAACTCTTCGCCGGTCACGCGTTCATACTTGAGAAGCAGCGCCGCGCACGCGTCGAGCGCGCTGCGATGCTCGGTCAGGATCGTTTCGGCGCGTTCGAACTGTTCTTCGAGGATCCTGCGGATCTCCGCGTCGATCTTTGCCGACAGCGCTTCGGAATAGTTCTTTGCGTGTCCCCAGTCCTTGGCGATAAACACCTCGGTGTCGCCGCCCAGGAACACCGGCCCGACCGCATCGGACATACCGTATTCCTCGACCATCTTGCGCGCCGTTTCCGTTGCGTGCTTGAGGTCCGAAAGTGCGCCGGTCGAAACGTCGGTGAAGACGATCTTTTCGGCAACGCGTCCGCCGAGTCCCATGCAGATCTCATCGAGCATGTGGGATCGGAGCGTATAGTGGATGTCCTCCTTCGGGAGCATCATCGTATATCCGCCCGCCCATCCGCGCGAGATGATCGAGATCTCATGCAGGTCGTCGCAGCTTTCGAGTTCGTGCGCCAGGATCGCGTGTCCGCATTCGTGATACGCAGTCAGACGGTTGTCCTTTTCGGTGACGACGCGGCTCTTCTTTTCCGGTCCGAGCTGTACACGCGTAACCGCTTCTTCGAGGTCCTTCTGCGTGATCTCGCTGCGCTTGTTGCGCGTGCAGAGAATCGCCGCCTCGTTGAGGATGTTCTCGAGGTCCGCGCCGGTGAAGTACGGCGTGCGTCTTGCAAGCGTCTTCAGGCTGACGTCTTTTGCGAAGCGCTTGTTGCGCGCATGGACCTTGAGGATTTCTTCTCTGCCGCGCACGTCGGGATAGCCGACGGTGATCTGTCTGTCGAACCGGCCGGGACGCAGAAGCGCGGGATCGAGGATGTCGGCACGGTTGGTCGCCGCCATCACGATAACGCCCTCGTTCGCCGCAAAGCCGTCCATTTCCACAAGCAGCTGGTTGAGCGTCTGTTCGCGCTCATCGTGTCCGCCGCCAAGACCTGCGCCGCGTTGACGTCCGACCGCGTCGATCTCATCGATAAAGACGATCGCCGGAGCGCTGCGCTTTGCGGTCTCGAACAGGTCTCTGACGCGCGATGCGCCGACGCCGACGTAGAGTTCCAGAAAGTCGGAACCCGAGATCGAGAAGAACGGCACGCCCGCTTCGCCCGCTACGGCTCGCGCCATCAGGGTTTTGCCGGTGCCCGGAGGTCCGACGAGAATGACGCCCTTCGGAATGCGCGCGCCGTTTGCGGTATAGCGCTTGTGGTCGCGCAGAAAGTCCACGACCTCCTGAAGCTCTTCCTTTTCCTCCACAAGTCCGGCAACGTCCTTGAACGTGACCTTCCCCTTGCTCGGATCGTTGAGCTTCGCACGCGATTTCGTGAAGTTCATCATCTGTCTGCCGCCGCCCTGCTGACGGTAGAAGAAGAACATGATCGCGACAAGCATGCCGATCGGAAGAACGATCTGCAAAAGATACAGCCACCAGGTATTGCTCTTCGGCAGCGCGCTCTCGAGCACGAAATCGTAATCGCTCGGCGTGACCTTGTCTGCCTCGACGTCCTTCTTTTCGGCGACGAGGACCTTCATGTTCTCATAGAACTGGTCGTTGTCGATATAGAGGATGAAGTCCGCCTTGTCGGGCAGATTCTTCGCCTCCGCTTCGCTCGACTGATAGAGACCGTAGAACGTACCGCCGCCGAGGACCTCGTAGACCGCTTTGATCTCTCCGTCACGGTAGCTCTTGGCGTATTCCGCGAACTTGATCTCTTTGACATCGTTCGAGGAACAGCCGTTCGTGACCATAAAGACCAGCATCGCAAGAACCAGCCCCCAAAACAGGAGCGGGATCAACCGACGCGGATCGAAGCCCTTTTTGTCGTTCTGTGTATTCTGGTTCGGATTGTTTTCCAAATTATCCTCCGTTTACGGACAGATGCCCGTTTTCATTTCTTAACTGTACACCTCGGGTTTCAGTACGCCGAGATAGGGCAGATTGCGATACAATTGTTTGTAGTCGAGACCGTAGCCGACCACGAACTTGTTCGGGATGACGAATCCGCAGTAATCCGGCGTGATCTCGCATTCTCTGCGCTCCGGCTTGTCGAGGAAGCAGCAGGTGCGAATCGACGCGGGTTTTCTCTCATACAGCATGCGCGTGAGATAGGAAAGCGTGAGACCGCTGTCCATGATGTCCTCCGCGATGAGAACATGCTTGCCGGTGATGCTTGTGTCCATATCCTTGGTGATACGGACGATGCCGCTTGTTTTCTGCGCGTCGCCGTAGCTGGAAATCGACATGAAGTCCATCTTGAGATGGACGGTGATTGCGCGGCAGAGATCCGCGAAGAATACGCTTGCGCCCTTCAGGACGCACAGCACGATGATTTCCTCGCCGTCGTAATCCTTGGAGATCTGATCGCCGAGCTCCTGTACCCGTTTTTTGATCTGTTCTTCCGAAAGCAGGACCTCTTCAATGCCCTGTGCCATGAACGCTTTTCCCCACATAGTCAATCCTCCTCATAATGATAATGTCGAATCCGTTTCGTTTGCGCCGTAACGCGCACCCGTTCATCGATGGTGTATCCCGCAACGAACAGGATGCCCCGTTCGTCGCAGATGACCGGCATGCTCCGCAAAAAGCGCGGAACCTTGCGGTCGGTCAGGCAATCGCTCAAAAGCCGGCTGTTCTGCATCCCGAGCGGCGTAAACCGGTCGCCCGGCTCGGGCGTACGGACAAACGTCTGTCCCTCGATCCGGTCCGCATCCGCATAGGCGTCGTTCGGTCCGCACGGAATCGATGCGTGCTGCACCTCAATAGCCGTGAGTGTTCCGCCGGGAATCCGCACGCTTCCGCATTCCGGCAGCGGGATTCGGCAGCGTTTTTGTTCCGGCAGTCCGATGCGCAAGCACTCTGCATCGAGCCATACCGTCACGCCGTTTGAAAGCGTCGCCATATCGCCGGTCTGTCCGTTCAGCAACGCGTCCATACGGTTCAGATCGCTGCTCGTATAATCGGCGCTGTTCAGAATCCGCTTGAGCACGCGCATCCGGATCGGACGATCCAGCGCGCAGAGCCGTTCGCGGTTCGTTCCGCATTCCGCGTACGCCGCATCCGCAAGGCGTGCGAAGTAATCCGCGTCCTCCGCAATGCGTTCCGCCGCACCGGCAAGCGCCTTTTTCGCAGACGGATTGACGGTTTCGAGCGCAGGCATCACAGACAGACGGATCATATTCCGCGTTGCATCCCGAACAAAATTGGTGGAATCCGTTCGATACGGCTGTCTGCGCTCTTTTAGATACGCAAGGATCTCGTCCTTCCCCGTTCTGAGCAGCGGCCGGATGCGGTTACCGGTGCGCAGGCGCATCCCGCCGAGTCCGTCCGTGCCGCTCCCGCGCAGAAGGTGCATCAGCAGCGTTTCCGCCTGATCGTCCCTGTGATGCCCGAGCGCAATCACATCGAGTCCTCTTTCACACCGGACGCGTTCCAGAAACGCATATCGGGCGTTTCGCGCCGCAAGCTCCACGGAAATGCCGTCCCTTTCGGCAAGCGCAGGCACATCGATGCGCTCCGACCGAAACGGAATGCCGAGCGAACCGCACAGCGCTTTTGCAAACGCTTCGTCTTCGTCCGCTTCCGCTTCGCGGATGCCGTGATGCAGATGCGCCGCCTCAAGACGCGCGATCCTGCCGTTCTTTTGAAGCTCATAAAGCCCCAGCAGCAACGCCACGGAGTCAGCGCCGCCCGATAGTGCGGCGAGCACGCCGTTCGATTCGGAAACGCCGCATGCCGCCCATGTCGAATCGGTCCAAACAAACATGATTCGCAACTCCGAGAATAGATGAGATTAGTTTACCCCGAAATCGCATTTTTTGCAAGTGGCAAATGCAAATTCAGCATGTCAATTCCGTAAAGGAAATGAAAAAAGCTCCGGCTTCGGAGCTTTCGGGTTCGTTATGATACGACATTTTTCGGTTTTCCGTCAAGAAATGCTTTGAGATTGTCCGCCGATACGTCGATGATCCGTTGACGCATCGGTTTCGGCGTCCATGCGTAATGCGATGTAATGAGACAGTTCGGCGCTTTCAGCAGCGGATTGAAGCGCTTGATCGGCTCCTCGCTCACGACGTCCGCGCCGTAACCGGCGATCTTTCCGGAAACGAGCGCGTCGCGCACGTCCGCTTCCGAAACGAGACTTCCCCGTGCCGTGTTTAAAAGAATCACGCCATCCTTCATCCGGTCGATCGTCTCTTTGCGAATCAGTCCGACCGTGTCCGCCTTGGAAGGACAGTGCAGACTGATCACGTCCGCTTCCGCAATCAGCTTATCCAGCGACACAAGCGCGCCGCAGAAATCCGGATTCTCGCTCGGATTCACACCGATCACATGCATGCCGAGCGCATCGGCGATCTTTGCGACGCGCGCGCCGATCCTTCCGCAGCCGATGATTCCCATCGTTTTGCCCGCAAGTAGCGTCGGCGCGATCTGAAACCAGGCAAAATCCGGCTGCGCCGTCCACGCGCCGTTTTTGACGAGCGCCGCATGGTGTTCGACGTGCTGACAGAGCGCCAAAAGCAGCGCGATCGTGTGCTGCGCGACGGCTTCGGTGCCGTACGCCGGAACGTTCGTGACGAGAATGCCGCGTTCGCGCGCAGCCGCAACGTCGATCACATCGTAACCGGTCGCAAGCACGCCGATGAACTTGAGATTGCGCGCGCCGTACAGAACGTCGCGATTCAGTTTGACCTTGTTGACAAATGCGATATCCGCGCCGCGAAGCCGCTGCGCCACCATATCGGGGTGCGTACGGTCATATACCGACAGCGTACCGAACGCTTTCAGCGGACTCCAGTCCGCATCGCCCGGATTGACGCAGTATCCGTCCAAAACAACAATTTGCATCTCCCCATCCCTCCGTCTTTATTGTAAAGCGAACGGTGCGGAAATGCAAATGAACATTATATGAAATAGCGGTTACGGAATCAGCGGACGCAGCTTTCTGCCGACAAAATACGCAAGCGCAAGCTTCAGAATATCCGGCAGGATGAACGGCACGACGCAGACCGCAAGCGACGCATAAAAGCTCTTCTCGCCGTTGAGCGTCGAAAACCACAGCGTACCGAACGCGTAGCACAGAATAAGACCGATCGCGAACGCGATCAGCTCCGTCCATACGGACGGCTTCAGAAGCTTTGTCATCAGCCAATAGACCAGTCCGATCAAAAGCATGCCGACCAGATACCCGCCGGTCATGCCGATCAGTACGCCGAAACCGCCTTTGAATCCCGAGAAGACCGGAATCCCGATCGAGCCGAGCAGCAGATAGACCGCAATCGCGATCGTTCCGTTGCGTCCGCCGAGAACGGTCAGCACAAAGAAGACCGCAAACAGCTGCATTGTGAAAGGGACGGTGAACGGAATCGTGATCCATGCGCAGACTGCAATCAGCGCCGCGCCGAGCGCGATATACGCAAGCTCGACGGTGCGGAATTTCGGTTTGTTTGCCGTTTGCTCCATACGATACTCCTTTACAAAATGGAAAAAGCCACGATTTCCGTGGCTTTTTCGCTGGCGCAGAGAGAGGGATTCGAACCCTCGATACGGTTCCCCGTATACACGATTTCCAGTCGTGCGCCTTAGACCAAGCTCAGCCATCTCTGCAAGGCATTTTGTG
>JAEEGI010008819.1_pt1 | contig 22207 bp, 13 predicted proteins | sample 8958751 | NCBI WGS metagenome assembly JAEEGI01 (sample SAMN16246545, study PRJNA631951) | gut metagenome | biome: gut microbiome; feature: rumen; material: KS-attached | host: Bos | place: Iran: Karaj | collected 2018-10 | reverse complement strand
GGACAGGCGCTTCTGGCAAAAAAGATGGGCCAGACCAGACTCATAGCTGAGACCGGAGCTGGTCAGCACGGCGTGGCAACAGCCACGGCTGCAGCACTTCTGGGAATGGAATGTGTTGTGTTCATGGGCAAGGAGGATACCGAGAGACAGGCTCTTAACGTATACAGGATGAAGCTCCTTGGAGCTAAGGTCAATGCTGTAGAGTCAGGAACAGGCACTCTCAAGGATGCTGTTAATGCAGCCATGAAGGAGTGGAGTACCAGAGTATCAGATACTCACTACGTACTTGGATCGGTAATGGGACCTTATCCATTTCCTACTATCGTGCGCGACTTTCAGGCAGTTATCTCCAAAGAGATCAAAGCGCAGATGCTGGAAAAAGAGGGAAGACTCCCCGATGCTGTCCTTGCCTGCGTAGGAGGAGGATCCAATGCGATCGGAGCATTCTATGACTTTATCGATGATACAGAAGTTGAACTTATAGGATGCGAGGCAGCAGGTGAAGGAGCTGATACACCAAGAACAGCTGCGACAATGGCTACCGGCAAGCTTGGAATCTTCCATGGTATGAAGTCACTTTTTTGCCAGAATGAGGACGGACAGATCGCACCGGTATATTCTATATCAGCGGGTCTCGACTATCCGGGCGTAGGACCTGAGCATGCATATCTTGCAGATATTGGAAGGGCTAAGTACGTACCTGTAACAGATGAGGAGGCTGTTAATGCCTTCGAATATCTCTCAAAGACAGAGGGTATAATCCCTGCAATAGAGAGTTCACACGCAGTTGCATATGCGATGAAGCTGGCTCCCAAGATGCGCAAGGATCAGATCATGGTCATCAACCTGTCAGGGCGCGGAGACAAAGACGTTGCAGCAATAGCCCGCTACCGCGGCGAGAATCTTCAGGATTAAGGGAGGACTTAATAGATATGTCAGATATTAAGATTGCAGATGCCTTCAAAAACGGCAAGGCATTTATACCATTTATAACAGGCGGTGATCCCGACCTTGATACTACCAAAAAACTCATAATAGCTATGCAGGAAGCAGGCAGTGACCTTATCGAGATAGGTATACCTTTTTCAGACCCCATAGCAGAAGGTCCCGTGATCCAGGAAGCTGACGAGAGAGCTCTTAGCGCCGGCGTTACAACAGACAAGCTCTTTGATATGTTAAAAGAGTTGTATGAAGAAGGAAGTATTAAGGTTCCTATGGTATTTCTTACATACGCCAATGCTATTTTTGCCTATGGTAAAGAGAAGTTCATGAAAAGGTGTAAGGAAAGCGGAATGCTGGGAGTGATCGTACCGGATATCCCTTATGAGGAAAAAGAAGAATTCGAAGATGTCGCTGATGAGTATGGAATATCTATGATCTCAATGATCGCACCTACTTCCAAAGAGCGCATCAAGATGATCGCAGGTGATGCCAAGGGCTTCCTTTACGTTGTATCATCTATGGGAGTTACAGGTATCAGAGAAGAGTTTTCCTCCGACATAGAGGATATGATAAGCGCTGTAAGGGAAGTATCTGATATCCCGGCAGCAGTAGGCTTTGGAATATCCAATCCTGAGAAGGCCAGAGAGATGGCAGAAAAGTCAGACGGCGCTATAGTAGGATCAGCTATCGTCAAGATAGTAGGTCAGTACGGCAAGGACTGCGTACCTTATGTAAGCAAATTTGTCAAAGAACTTAAAGACGGTGTAAGGAAAGCGAACTGATTTTTTAATCTGACGGGCAGCAAATTGAAGGAAACTATTATTTTTTTTAATTTGATGTCATTCACGAATTAAAAATGTTAATTCGTCAAAAAAAGCACACAAGTAATTTTTCAATATGCTATAATTTCTGTAGCTAAGTCGTAAAGCTTTAACAAAAACATTGAAAGTATTATTTCAGGAGGAAGAACAACAATGGCAAATTTCTTTGAAAAACTTGGGGACAGCATTTCTAAGGGAGCAGCAACAGTTAACCAGAAGGCCAATGACCTTATGGAGACCAATAAACTCAATCAGGATATCAAGGCTGCACAGGCTCAGAAGGACGCTGATATCGTAAAGCTTGGTCAGCTGTTATATAACTTCAAGAAGAATCCCGACGGTGTAGAACCAGACTATGATGCAGTAATTGCAGACATGGACAGCATTGATGCTAGGATTGATTCACTTAAGAAGCAGCTTCAGGATCTTCGTAACGAGCAGATCTGCCCTAACTGTGGCAACGCAGTAGCTAAGGGAACAGCATTCTGCCCTCACTGCGGCAACAAGATGCCTGTACCAGAGGTTAAGCCTGTAAATCCATGCCCAAGCTGTGGTAAGGAGAACACACCTGGAGATAAGTTCTGCCAGTTCTGTGGAACACCTCTTAGCCAGGAAGCACCTGCAGCAGAAGCTACAGTAGAAGCTACAGCAGAAGCACCAGCAGCAGAGGCACCTGTTCACATGTGCCCTCAGTGCGGAACACCTTATAACGAAGGCGACAAGTTCTGCCAGAACTGTGGACAGACACTGTAATCATTTTGAATTTAAAGTGATATTACAGGATGTACAGATATAGTATGACGTAAGGTTATAAAGGAACTTTTGATACCTGCCTTATGAGATATTTGTAGATGAATATAGCCATGATGATTAGATTCATCATGGCTATTATTATTGGGTCTTTGTTTAGATTGATATATAGAAGTGGTCCATGAACTTCTACATATTGATTTACGAACTTCTATTCACTCTAAAGATAAATCTCTATCTTTTTAGAATGCTACGTCATACACTAACATATCTAAAAATCTTTTTTTCTTTAGAATGCTACATCATATACGAACATATCGTTGTCTTCGTAGTACTTGACGTACTCGCTTTCTATTTTATCAACATAATCATGCATGGATTTAAAAATATCGTCCACGTTGTCTTTGGTAACTCTGCTCTCTCCTGCCGCCATCTGCTGCTCCATATAGTGGTTGATATCAGATGTGAAGTGGAGTGTATCCATATAATTATCAAGATTGGTAGTTATCTCTTCATTGTTCTTGAAGTAATAAACTTCGACATTGTCATATTCCAGTAGAGCTTCTATAGCTGTCTTCTCATTATAGAGGTATGCATCAGAGTCGCCTCCTCTATAAGCACTATCCCAAAACAACATAGAGTATGCAGGGAAAAAGAACTTAAAGTTTGTATCAGGGTGGTTTTCTACCTGATCAGTCAGAAGCTTTATATTGGCTGCAAGATTATCTGCGTACTCATCTTCTTTTTTCATAGGAGTGATGGTTGATGGTCTTGCATAGTGGCTTAGCATGGCAGCTTCAGAGAAGACCTTGCCCTCTTCCCAGTTATAGGAGAGGTTGTCGTCATAGTCTGCAAATACAGACTGAACTATCATATAAGGAACCTTCTTGAAAAGGACATCCTTGTTCCAAAGGTATGTATAGTCATTGAATGGATTCTTGTCATAAAGGTATAGAGGCGAACCTGTGGTTGCGTAGGTAGGCTCTGGGGATGCCGAGAGAGATGTCGTATCTATTGAATAAAAGACATACTCGGGGCTATGCTCTTCGAAGGCAACGTCCAGAAGATAGCACAGATCTGCGGTTGCGCCATAAGATCTTATAGCCTTAAGCACAGTATCGCAGCCAAAATCCTGTTCGTACCAGCTGTTGTTATTGTTTTCAGCAACGGAGGAACCAACTATAAGACCCTGATATTCGAAGTTCCTAAGAGTTCCTACGCACTGGTACTCCTTCTCAGTAAGAACGGGTGTCATGCCGGGCAAGGGGCCGTGGTAGTGATAGAAAGGGTCGAATATGACTACGACAAGGGCGCATATAACAAGGAGCGCCAGTATGCTTGTGAGTATTTTGATAATAAACTGTTTAGGTGTATTCATAAAAGGTTTTCTTTTTTAAATAAATTCTATATCCGGCTGCAGGTTAGAATGTAAAGTATACAAAGGTCTGCACGTTGGACAGTGACAGTATGGACAGGCATGCAAGTATGGAAAGGGCTACTATCTGCCATGTCTTAAATGTAGTCCTTGCTGCTATCTCTCTGGCATTGGGTCTTGTCATCAGGAACAGTGAGAAGATAACGACTACCAGCATCAGTACGAAGTAGTAGATATTAAGCATATTCGGGGCAAAAAGCTGCACAGCTTCTTCAAGCACGTAGGTCTCAGAGAGAGTCAAGTTGGCAGCAGTCCTGTACAAAAATCCCGGATAAGTGAAAAATGAAAGCTTCCCTATCATAACTCCTGCTGTAGTAAGGTCACTTGCCTGGAAGATGATAACGCTAAATGAGAAGAAAAGGAAAGTCAGCACTTGTCTTATTTTAACCGGCAGCAGCTTGCGTTTATGGAAGTGGTCGAATATTACAAGGATGCCGTTGACAAGCCCCCATACAACGTAGGTCCAGCCTGCTCCGTGCCATAATCCTGATATGAAGAAGATTATCAGGATATTGATAATAGTACGGGCCGCGCCCTTCCTGCTACCACCAAGAGGGAAGTATATGTATTTGGTCAGGAATCTGCTGAGAGTCATATGCCAGCGCTGCCACAGCTCCTGAACCGTAGATGCCTTAAACGGTGAGTTGAAGTTCTGAGGAAGGGTTATTCCCAGCATCTGAGATATACCATCAGCCATGTCGCAGTAGCCCGAGAAGTCGAAATAGATATTGAGCGCAGTAGCAATGCCTGCCACGATGACGCACAGAGTATCAAGATAGTAAGCCTGGCTATAAGTATAAGTTACGATAAGAGCGATGGTATCAGCCAGCAGCACCTTCTTGGCAAGACCTATGATAAAAAGGATGATGCCACGTCCGAACCTGTCAGCATCAAAGCGAAGAGATTCTATATCCCTTGTCTGATCGATGATCTCTTTAGGGAATGCGATAGGACCCTGCATGATCTTGGGAAAATAGAGGATATAGAAAGCATAGCTTAAAAAGTCATAATGCGGTATCTCTCCTCTGTATCTGTCTATAACAAAAGCAATCTGGGAGAAGGTATAGAAGCTTATACCAACAGGCAAAAGGAATGCGGTAAAGGTATAATCTGTTTTGAATATCGAATTGATATTATCTACCAGAAAGCCTGTGTACTTGAAGTATCCAAGGACTGCCACATGGAACAAAACGGCGGCAGCAGGGATAAGTGGCGATACTTTTTTCTTAATACTAATAGAATTTGAAGAGCCGCCGGATTCTTTCTCTATACTAATAGATTTAGAAGAGTCGCCGGATTCTTTCTCTATACTAATAGACTTAGAAGAGCTGCCGGATTCTTTCTTTATACTAATAGATTTAGAAGAGCCGCCGGATTTTTTTTCTATGATATAGGAAAAAAGGTATGTGACTGCCATGGAGATACCGATTATCACCAGGTACTTGTAGTTGAACATACCGTATAAAACAGCGCTCATTGCGGTAATAAAGAGTATAGCAAGTCGCCTGTAGCCAAAATGCAGCAACAGGTTATATCCTGCAAGTAGCAGGGGCATAAATATGAAAATAAACCCAAATGAATTAAAAACCATGAATATATACTATCACAAACATAAACGGTTTAAAAATGATTATTTTTGAGATAAATAAGGCAAAAAATGACTATATTTATAAGCTAAAGTATTTTAGAATAATCTCAACGTCACAATAATGCAGAAATGATCATGTTAAAACTGCGTATGATAAAAACTGATATTGTGTTTTCCCATAATAAGGGATACTTACAATACGTATGCAGACGTAATACCAGCAAACAAAATGACATTGGACTTAATAATATTAAACGGGAGGTTTAAATGAGCAAAGAAGTTAAAAAGGCGACACTCTATGTGGATAGAAACATAGAAGTTGGCGAAGTTGACAAGAGAATCTATGGTTCTTTTATCGAGCACCTGGGACGTGCAGTATATGAGGGAATCTATCAGCCGGGCAACAAGTTCGCAGACAAGGACGGACTTCGTGAAGATACCATAAAGCTTATCAAAGAGATCGGCGTTCCGATCGTAAGATATCCGGGCGGTAACTTCGTATCAGATTTCCACTGGGAAGACAGCGTAGGACCTGTAGATAAGCGTCCTCATCGCATCGAGCCGGCATGGGGCGTTATCGAGACCAACGAGTTCGGCCTTCACGAATTCATGGACTGGACCAAGAAGGCACAGACAGAGTGTATGTATGCTATAAACCTTGGTACACGCGGAATCGAAGATGCCAAGAACGTAATCGAGTACTGCAATATCGAGAAGAATACTCTCTATTCTGATATGCGTCGTGCTAATGGCGCTAAGGATCCATTCAACATCAAGTTATGGTGCCTTGGTAACGAGATGGATGGTCCTTGGCAGATGGGTCACAAGACAGCTTATGAGTACGGACGTATTGCCAATGAAGCAGGTAAGCTCATGAAGTGGATCGATCCTTCTATCGAACTGGTTGCTTGCGGAAGCTCTAACATGGGCATGCCTACATTTGGTAAGTGGGAAGCTACAGTTCTTGAAGAGAGCTATGATACAATCGATTATCTCTCACTTCATACATATTATGGCAACCATGAGAACAACACACCTGACTTTTTAGCATCATCAGTTGATATGGACAAGTTCATCAGCGCAGTTGTATCTGTATGTGATTATGTGAAGGCAGTTAAGAAGTCCAATAAGAAGATCAATCTCTCTTTTGACGAATGGAATGTATGGTATCACTCCAACGAGCAGGACAAGAAGCTTGAGAAGTGGATCGAGCATCCTCATCAGCTTGAAGATATCTACAACTTCGAAGATGCTCTCCTTGTAGGCAGCATGCTCATCACTCTCCTGCGCCATGCTGACAGAGTTAAGATCGCATGTCTGGCTCAGCTTGTAAATGTTATCGCACCTATCATGACATCTGATACAGGCGCTTGGAAGCAGACAATCTTCTATCCATATATGCATGCAAGCCAGTTCGGTAGAGGTACAGTCCTTACATCAGTTGTTAAGACTCCTACATATGAGTCCAAGCACGGCGATGCACCATATATCGACAGCGTAGTTGTTAAGGATGAGGAGAACGAGACTGTTACTATATTTGCAGTTAATAAGGACCTTGAGAATGATTTCGAGCTGTCTGCAGACCTTCGTCAGTTCGCTGATTATAAGGTTGTAGAGCACATCATGCTCACTCACGATGATCTTAAGGCAGTTAATACAGAAGAAAATCCTGACAACGTAGCACCTGTTAATTACAACGGTACCAAGTTCGACAACGGAGCTCTTACAAGTCTCCTTCCTGCAAGAAGCTGGAATGTAATAAGACTTGCGAAGTAAAGATATGAGATAAAGTACAGATGCAAAATCCCCTGTAGCGACTATCAAGAAGCTACAGGGGATTTTGATATGTCTATCTGCCATTTATCTTAAAGGGGCAACCTGGATAATAATAATCGATGGAAGATCCTTTTTTTACACGATTCTTTTGATTGGTATAGACGATACCACTATCTGACAGAGTATTGATATTTCCTGAAAAGTCTCCAAGGTTATTGGATCTGTCCAGCAGATAAGAGGTAATATATATTGACAGGCAGAGTCCTGTAACAATACTAAGTATGATACTTATAATAAGCATGTGAATTTCAACCTCCATTTTGTCTTTTACTAACGTAGCGTGTAAGACTTTTTTCTGACGTAAGTCTAATGGAACTAAGCACTTTTTTGAGCTTCTTAATTCCGGTTACTGATATTGCAATGATCGTAAATACTATTGCAATGATCATCTTACCTATACTACTACTACTTGAGCTTCTCACAGATTCATAATCCAGAATTGATCCTATTATAGGCAGTGTTATAAGGCTTATGATCACAGCCAGTATTGCAAAGACAGCCCAAAAGCGCTTTTGATCCCATGGAATACCACCGATAACCTTGCCTGTCTGGCCATTAACAAGTATTGTATAGGGCTTATCATTGTATCTAAAGGTCAGAAACCAGGCTGGAAGCATGACCTTCATAGGTTCATCCTTTACAAGGTACTCAGGATTATGATTGATGATCTTCTTGTCAGATCCTCTAACGGATTCCAATAATGCATCAGTAAACAGATGTTCTGAGCGGTCAATAGCAGTTCGGCACGCTTCCTTGGGCGCAACATCAGATATATCAGAATAAAAACCAGTAAGATAATTGATATTAAAATCTCTAAGAACAGTCAGGTTGTAGGGTTCAAGCTTGACACTTAAACTATCACTTAGTCTTGTAGAAGCGTCTGTAGTCATATGATCGAATATGCAGTAACCACTTCTTAGAGAATAGGTTTTATGTCTGGTTTTGCCGGATCCGACTTCGGATTCTACAACAGCAGAGTCTCTGTAAGCTACGTTGGTAACATAGTAAGGAATATATATACCTCTGATCATCTCTGTATGGAAATTCTTGATCTCATTAGGAATAAAAAATCCGGAATTTATCTTCTTACGGATAAGATGCTCTGCATGCTGCTTGGTAAGATAAAATGGGAGAATCTTCTGCGGCTTTTTGAGTCTTGCAACTCTTGAGAATATAACATTAGGGCTTCCACAATATACGCAGAAGGTAGACGCCTCTACCCCGTTAACAGAAATCTCCGCACCGCAGGCGCTGCATCTGTATATCATGCATTCCATATTGTCGGAATTGATATCTCCGCCGTAGATCTTACTTTCATGTATGGGAGCCTCTTCTTTATAGTCATCCTTGATATTGTATTCACTTATGTCAAAAGAGCTATCGCAATATTCACACTGCAAGCGACCTGTTCTTGGATTATAAACTATTCTGGCACCGCAGTTCTTACAAGATAGAATCATGATAAGCCTCATCTTTCGTGGTATAAAGTAATATTGACATCCATTGTTATGGTGAAGTATCCCGATATCAATGATTCCGGGATCAGGAAGTGTGTAGCCACAGCTAGTGCACTACACTAGATATCATGATATATCGATTGGCGCAGAAAGTAATAATATATTGATAGATAGCCGATTTTGGGGGATGAAATGCATATTTGAGAGCATTGGAAGTTGAGACTATAAAAGACCGTCAATTGAGACGGTCTTTTCTTTATTTTTAATCTTGGTCAGTGTTCGTCCTACCTTGTATTGCATTTGTATTACATCAGATATATAATGTATTCAAGAAAAGGTCAATAGGAGGTATTCTACATGAACCAATCCACTATCAGCGTAAGATTAAACAGTGAAGATAAAAAACAGTTTGAAGAGTTCTGTGAACAAACTGGCATGAATATATCCGTTGCGATTACTATGTTTGTAAAGAACGTTATCCGTGAGCAAAAGCTCCCCTTTGAGGTTAAAGCTGACCCTTTTTACAGTGAAGAAAATATGGCTGCACTTAAGAGATCAATCAAACAGCTTGATTCCGGAAAAGGAAAAATGCATGATCTTATCGAGGTGGATGAGTGAACAAGATTTGGTCTGACTACGCCTGGGATGATTATATTTATTGGCAGGGACAAGATAAAAAAACACTAAAGAAAATCAACGAGCTTCTAAAGGACATCAACAGGAACGGATACAAGTGTAAAGGAAAGCCTGAACCTCTCAAAGGTGATTTATCTGGATTCTGGAGCGTTCATATTGATGAAAAAAACAGACTTGTATTTAGGATATCTGAAGCTGGGCTAGAGATTGCTCAATGTAGAACGCATTATAAGGATAAGTAAGGGAGTGATGGCATCACTCCCTTATAGATTTTGGTCTTAAAAAATGTATGTTAGGTTTACAATTTGGCCTTAAAAAATGTATGACAGGTTTACAATTAGGCCTAAAAAATGTAAGTATTATATATCATTAAACTCATCCTTATGATCCAGAATATAACTTATAGCATTATCTGCCGTCATATCACTGACATTTTCACTTAGCCATTTAGTTACTTCCGCTTTAGGCTCGGTATAGCCCTCGCTCCATTAATTATATTAGTAGTTAATATCAATAGCATCACTAACTTGTTTCAATGTAAAACTACTTAAGTTAACATTGTCTAGTAATTGTTGGACAATATCTGATCTCATATATTCAAAATAAAAATATGTCTTTCCTCCCAGCTCATATTCAATGATATCATTTGGCTTAACTCCATTGATTGTTAAACTATAGACTTCATCTTTGTTGTCCCACCCGAAAATATAAATACTATCTCCACTATCTGTTTGTATATCATATTGAGGTGAAGCAATCGACCATACAACAATCTGAGAAATATAATCATCAAAATCATATCGATATGGGGGCATCTTTTTCATATTTGAAACTGTCCCTGAATAATCATATGGCTGAGAATACATCCCATCTTTTATTTTCAATTTATACCAATAAATGGACTGCCCGGATACACTCCCATCTTTTTCGGCGCAAACAATATAAGCTTCTTTATTTTCTAGTTGCATTATTTTTAAAATCGCTGACTCAGAAGCTTCTGCTGTTTTATCTAAAATTTCTTTATGGGATATAGCCTCTTCGATAGTGTTATAATACTTCAATTCTATCTTATATGCATAATCGCTTGACTCTTGATCTTCAGATGCCAGATTCTGACTAATTGTTTTATTGATAGAAATTGAACTAGTGACATTACTCACATCTGTCCCATGCATGGTGACAAAGATAATAAGTCCAATAATAAGTGCCAAAAAAATTCCAATTGCAATTAGTATTATTTTGAATAAATTAACCAAATCTCGCATGTTACTACCTTTAATAGCTTAAGTTCTGCGCTTTATCTGTTTTTTCTACAACAGACCAGGTTGTATGAGGGAGATAAGTAATCTGCACTTCATCTCCTTTTTTTATATTCTTATCTGAGTAGATAACTTGATATTCATATACCTTTCCATTTACTGTAACTTTAATCGATCTATATAAGCCAAATGCACCTGTTCTGATTATCTCACTATAAACTGTACCATTATCGATTTCATATTTTTGACTATTAACAAACTTTACATCTCTAGCCATTGGAATAATCAAGTATCTAACTACCACAACTACCGCAATAAGCAGTATCACTCTGTAAATCTTTATTTTAAGTCTATAATCATCTGTTTTTAACCCTCTTCTAAATGGGTCTCTACAAATACAAAAATATATAGTTGCAATAAATGCTAATAACAAAAAAAATATATATCCAATATAACAAGTTATAAAAATTTTTGTATAGTCCATCGCATTGCTCCTTTTCACTCATTCTTACATGCATTATCAAAGATGCTAGAAGCATAGGTATTTAAAATATCTAATACTCCACTAGTACCATCATTCACTCCAAACAATGCTCTTAAATATCCATCTATCCATGTATTAACACTAGTTTCAGTAGTATAATCTTTTAAAAACCATAATGGTTTTGTAAACATATCCCACCATTTCTTTATTCCTTCTATTGAAACTGCTTCTAATACTGTTGTACACAAGTCACATATTACTCCTAGTAATGCAGCTACGGCAGTATTGAGAATATTCTTCACGGAAAAAAGATCTTCATCGGAATAAACAAATTTCAAAAAAGCGTTCGTAATTGATGATGCTAAACCTCCTTCTACGCCGCCTCCATCTTTAATATAATCTCCTAAGGCCCCGCCAACAGCAGCTGCTGCATAAGAATCCAGGTCAAATTGACCACCACCAAACTCTGCCATGAATAAATCCACGATAGCTTGTGTTCCCATTCCTTTCGCAGCACCAATTGGATTTAACGCGGTAGCAGTTATTATAATAGATGTATCTGCGACACCTCTTGAGAATGCAGAACCGACATCTTCTCCTTTTTGATAGGCGATAGCAGCCATAGTAACACCTCCAGCAAGTATGCAAACCCCTGCTCCAATGCCTCCTACAACACCATATTTTGCCATCGCTGTTGCTATAGCTACTCCTGCAGTAGCTGTCGCTACAATTACTTCTTTATTCTCGTTGATAAAATCAGAAGCTGCATCATATACATCGCCTGCAAAATCACAAGTCGCATTCCAGGTATCACTTGCTGCTTCTTTCACATCACCAGCAACATCGCATGCTGTATCCCATGCATCTTCCATCCAGCCAGGCAACTTACCATTCTTATCTGAAAATCCTACCGGATTTCCAAAGCAGTAGCTATAATGATTCAATGTATATGGAGCATTTTTGAATCCTTTAATAATATCCTCTGACTGGAATCGTCCTGCTTTTGCATTATAAAATCTAGCTTGAGCAAACTTAAGTCCAGATACTTCATCTTCCTGATAGCCTGTAAATGCAAATGGCTGGATGATGTTTCCTTCTGTGGTATAAGCATGCTTAGTGTGCTGTTTATTGCCTGCCTCTTTGATCTTGCCTGTGAATGGATCAATACTACGTCCAAAATCATCAAATGCATATGATGATACTGCTGCTCCGTCTGTACCTGTCATGTACATTGGAGATCCAAGTTCATCCTGAAGATAATAGTAGGTGTTTGTTGCTTTTGACATAGAGATTACGTTCTTGTCATATATAAAGCTTTCTGTCTCGCCGTTGACTGTTCTTTCAAGCATGTTGTAGCAGTCTCTTGAAAGGTCACAGAGATATTCTATTCGTTCTTCAGGGAGTACGGATGCTACTCTGAAACCAAGTCCGTTGTACTGGTTCTTAAGTTCTCCCTTTTCAGAGTCTACTACTTTTGACAGCATGTTTGTGGCATCGAAAGTAAAGGTCTTGTTGAGAAGGCCGTCTACATATTCATTTGTCTGGTTGCCTCGCTTATCGAAATCGTAGGTTTTTACTATGGCCTGACTCTGATTAAATGAAAGAACATCCTTAGATACCTGATCTATGTTAAGCTCTTTTGCTTCTACAAGTCTGTCAAGTGCATCATACCTGTATGTAGTCTGAGTATCGCTTTCAATAAGGCTGGTTCTGTTGCCAAAAGCATCGTACTCATAGGAGGCTTTTAACTCTCCATTTAGGCTGGACCTTGTGAGTCTTCCTATCTCATCATACTGGTAGTCATACTGACCTGATATAGCATCAAGATCTCTTCTTTCTCTGTTTATTCCAGAGATGAGGCCTAAATTGTTGTAGCTGTAGAAGTACTTATCAAGTATACCTTCTTTGTCAAAGCTTGTCATACTCTCGATGTTACCACCCGGAAGGTATGAGTAATCCTGTCTTACTCCGTTTGGAAGGAGCTTTTCTATAAGTCTTCCGAGCTCGTCGTAGGAATAGGATGTATGCTCATTGGAGTTTTCTTCTATTCCCTTTGCTGTGATAGATGAGAGCTTTCCTTCTTCATCGTAGCTATAAAGAGCCTGTCTGCCATCTGGGTATGTAAGGCTGGTCTTTGCACCAAGTGCATTATACTCATATGCTACTGTTCTGTCCTGATAGTCTGTTACCTTTGAAAGACGTCCAAAGATATCGTTTTCAAGTGTAGTCTTTCCAAGCCAGTCGTTGATTTCGCTAAGGTGATTAAGTTCATCATAGCTAAATGCAACGCTTCTTCCATCTGCATATCCTACCTTGGTTACTGCGCCTAGATCATTATACTCATAGGTTGTATTGAAGCTGTCTCTGTCTGTCTTTGTGATAAGGCGGCCATACTGGTCGTATTCATATGTTTCTTCATGGCCAAGGGCGTCGGTTACTTTTGTGAGCTGACCTGCAAGGTTGTAGGAGTAGAGGGTTACGTGGCCGTCTTCTCCTACTGCAGGGAAGTTGTCATCGTTCTTTTCTTCGACACTTACAAGGCCTTCTGCTCTATGGATGCTCTTAAGGTTATCGAGCTCATCATAGGTGTATGCTGTCTCGTTGCCAAGAGCATCTACTACGCTCTTTAGCTTTCCTGTTGGTGTGTATGTGTAAAGAGTTGTGCTACGTCCGTTAGATACTTTTGTAGCTCTTCCCATGGCATCGTATTCATATGATGCTGTGCGTCCATCGCTGCCTTCTACCTTTACTACTCTGCTAAGGGCATCATAAGAATAGCTGATAGTGTAACCATCAGCGAATGTTCTCTTTTCTACTCTGCCTGCGTTGTCATAGATTAGTTCCTGCTGTTTTTTATTGCAGAAGTGTACAGCATGGAGCTTTCCTGACTTTGTATACTCAAGCTTTCTTACTCTTCCGGCTGGATCTGTAACTGTTTCTATGGCACCTGACTTTGTATAGGTGTAGGCTGATTCATTTCCAAGCGGGTCTGTCTGCCTTACTACTTTGCCAAGTTCGTTATACTCTCTTGTATATCTGTTTCCAAGAGTATCTGTAATAGCATTTATCTTGCCATTTAAGTCATACTCATATGTCTTCTCATGACCAAGTGCATCTGTTTCTTTGATCACCTGATTGAGGGCATTGTACTTTCGGCTGTTTACCTTGATGTCCCCTAGATACCTTGCTAATACATTGCCATTCTTATCGTAGTCATAGCCTGTGTTTCTGCCTTCAGGATCTGTGACTTTCTTTATACGCATGAGTGGATCATACTCGTAAAGTATTGTTCCGCTGTTGGGAAGGGTTATCTTTTCTTCCTTCCACATGCTGTTATAGTCAACACTTGTTACTCTTCCTGCTTCATCTGTTACCTTGCAGGGCTTACCTATGATGTTGTATTCCCATGCCTTTGATGTTCCGTCAGGGTTTACTATCTTTGTTACTTTGCCGCTTTCGTTATACTCATATGATGTTTTGTTACCAAGGGCATCTGTTACGGATGTTATCCTGTCAGCATCATCATAGGTATACTTTTTGGTGTTTCCTTCTATGTTGCTTGATTCAGTTACTCTTCCAAGTGCATCGTATTTATAGAAGGTCTTTACTCCTTCAGGATCTGTTATGCAGCTTACATTTCCTTCTGCATCATAACTAAGAAGGGTTATGTTTCCTTCTTCGTCCTTTACCTTCTTGAGGTATCTTCCTGTATAGTAGAAGCGCTTCTTATTGCCAAGAGGATCCTTAACTTCAAAGAGGTTACCTTGTATATCGTATGTATACTTGTAGCTGTTTCCTTTTGGATCCTTTAATGCCATGAGTCTTCCGTCCGCATTATAGGTCATGCAGGTCTTATGGCCCATGGGATCTATAATGCTTGTAAGGTGGCCTCTGTTGTCATAGGTATATCTAGTTGTATATCCAAGCTTGTTGGTATGTGATATCTTCTGGTTACGCTTATTGTATGTGAAGCTTTCCTCACCATCGTAGTACTTTGTACCAGTATGGCGCATCTTGGCATCATGCTTATATACTACTTTATTGCCATTCTGTTCTGTTGCTGTTGTGGTGCGCTTCTTGTCATCATATGTATAAGTCATGACTCCGCCATCTGGGAATGACTGCTTTATGGTTCTTCCCTGACTGTCATAGATGTTGGTTATAGCTTTTATGCCGCGCTGATTAGTTACTTCTGAGATCTTGCCATCCTCTGAGTAATCATAAGAAGCTGTTGAGCCATCAGCATATGTAACTGATGTAAGAACCTGAACGGATTTAGAATGATTCTGTTTAGAAGAACCAATCTCAGTATGTGTGTTTTCTAAAAATGTAGCCTTAGAAAGATTCTCTAAAGACTCTGTACCTTGTTGTGAGTTTTCTGATGATCCGTTTACAGATGATTCGTCTAAGCTACTTTCAACTGACACGTCCCGGGTTTTATAGGCATACTTAACAACCCTTCCAGTATGATCCTTAAGGGTTTCTATGTTACCGTATTCATTGTATGTAAAGAATAGGGCCGCACTTCCTGGCGTTTTAACAGATGCAAGGCGTTTTACCTGAGATCTATCGTCTGCCTGACTATCAGCATACTGGTCTTTGTTTTCAGCTTTGGTGTTTGCAGCTTTAGTGTTTGTAGATTTTGTGTTTGCAGCTACTTTCACATTAGTATATAAAAGTTCTGCAACTGCTCCGTTATCATCACCCAGCTCTACAAGGTATCCGTTTTCATCGAACTTCTTGTACTGGCCATTGTCCTGACGGAGGATATAGGTTTTCTTTTTTATTATCTCTTCGGCTGTTGATTCTGAGTCATCTTCTATCTCTGACAGAAGGCCTGGTTCGCCATGGATCTCTTCGTAGTATTTCTTACCTTTGATGATACGCTCTTTATATAGGCCTATACTTCCATCTGCATAGGATATGCGGATTCCTTCTTCGTCTCTTGTAAGGTGCTCTGAATAGGTTGTGCTCCAGCCGTTTCCAAGGATGAAGTCTTCTTTGGATGATGGAAGGGCGTTATAGAATCTCTTGAATGTAAGAGGATAGAGTCCGCCTATCTTGAGATCTTCATGCTCATTTATATAGTTACCTGTACACATGTTTACAGGGTCATATTTATATACTTCACATCTTTCCTTATTACCATTAAGGTAATCGGCCATGTTCTGCATATAGGTGTCGTATTCCTGTTTGGTAGCTTCATCAAGTGATGAGGATGGATCTTTATACCAAGGAAGGAGGGTAGTATCTGAGTAGTTTAGAACAGTATCCTGCAGCTGCTGTGATGTAAGTTCAAGGAATCCTTTTAAGTTTGATTCTATGTCTGCAAGGAATGAATCTATCTCTGATCCTGTTATCTCGTTTGCATGGGTATCATTGAAGCTGCAAAGGCAATTTTTGGTCTTAGGTACTCTTCCCTCAGTGCTGCCATTTCTTGTAATAAAACCAAAGTATGTCTTGGTATTGCCGGGCAGAGGCTGGGTGAATTCGACTCCTGCTATGGAGCATCCTGATACAAGTCCCTGATATACCTCTTCTATATCGTCACTTACTGTTTCGAAATTGCTGATATAGGTCTCGAAGTCTGTTATTATCTCTTCAAGGCGAGAGAGCTTCATTCTGGCGGTGTCATCTTCTGTAACTTCATCTTTGAAGTTTTCAAGAAGTTCATCCTGCTTAGTCATGAATTCCTGTATTACCCATACGAGGTCTTCTATCATCTTGATCTGATAGTCCTGTATGAAGGCCTTGGCTGCTACTGCTTCAGGTCCTGTATGTGTATCGTCATCTACGAATGCTTTGAATTTCAGAATCAGTGTATCAGACATTGACAGGAAAGCATTATACTTTTCCTGACATGCTGTAAAGTATTCGGCCAGTTTTGTCTGGTCCCATGTGATTTCCCCGTTTTCTCCTGCCATTAACTAACTCTCTCCCTTTACTCTTTCATAATTATTATCTAAAATACCAAAACCTTTTTGTTCGACTATTATCACCAAGCAATTATTTCTTTTTCATCAAAAGCTTTTAGTTTAGTCTTTATGATAGCATCCGACTTTTTTAATAAATATCCGGAATAAATACTCCGTATCTGTCAATTTCTTCTGTACCATCGAACAGTATTTTTTCATTACTATCATATACTTTTAACCTATCTTCAGCTTTTACAACAATCAAACACTTTACTCCTTGTTTTTCTGATTCCAACGTATTTTTCGAATAATTATCTATCAGAAAAAAATATTTTTCTGTTGCTGTACTTACATAATAGTATGAACTAATCAATTTAATCTTATAATCTTTATTCGACGATTCAAACGAGCCAGCAGGACTGGATTCGTCGTAAGAGACTACATTGCCATCTATAAAATCAAATAAATAATGTATATCTTCATCAAAGCTTTCTGAATTATCTATTGCATATTCGGAAAATAATTTTTTTATGGCATCTTCGTCTTTGTTGTTTATCCCGTCTATAATTTTTTCCAAAATCTCATCAGATACCTTTTGATCACTATCCCAAAATGAATGTATCATTGTTTGTCCACATCCAGTAATTAGTGTTATTGACATAAAGAAAACTATCACGCTTTTAATTATCCTATACATTGATCACCCTCCCACGTAAAAGTCAAAACATATTTGTTATTTGGATCTGTAGACCATTGTCCTTTATGTTTTAGATACGTATCTGATTTAATAAAAGCTTCATATAATTCTGGATTACTTGAAAAATCAATAGTAAATGTCATATTAAGATTTCCGGCGTTCATATTCTGATAATTCGAATTAAAACCAGTTATCCACCATTGTGGAGAATCAGGATTATAATCAATTATTACATTTCCATATGAATCCACTATTTTTAAGGTCATTGGAAGAGCTAAATCCTTATTAACTTCATAATGTTTAAATCCATAAATATCAATTTGTTCTTCGTAAATACCAAATTCACCTCCTGCACCAAGGTTCAAATAATCACCCTTCCATCCCCATAATATATAATTTGTTACACTTCCATCTTCATTTTCTACAGAAAATGCAAACTTAGCCTTATTCATTGAGGTACCTAAGTCAAATGCTAAATCATATGAATCATTATATCCAAAGGCAGATTGCCAACAATCAAATTTTGCATGATAAACTCCTGTTGCTTTTCCGTTTGGCCTATCTTCTACAAAACCAAATGTATCATAAAATCCATCACATACTCCATATTGAGTCGCTAATACAAAAACAGGGTTTGCAAAAATCTCATGTGTATAATCACTGATGGTGTCACACACATAATCATAAGCCATCTCACAAGCAGCTTCTCCCAAATCACAAGCTGCATCCCACACATCACCCCAACTAGGCCAATTACCATTTCTATCTGAAAAGCCAACCGGATTTCCAAAGCAGTAGCTGTAATGGTTTAATGTATATGAAGCATTTTTGAATCCTTTTACCCTGTCTTCTGACTGGAACCTTCCACTTGTTGCATCATAATGTCTTGCCTGTGCAAACTTAAGTCCGGATATTTCGTCTTCCTGATAGCCTGTGAATGCAAATGGCTGGATGATGTTTCCTTCTGTGGTGTAGGCATGCTTGATGTGCTTTTGGCCTGCCTCTTTGATCTTGCCTGTGAATGGATCTATACTGCGTCCGAAGTCATCAAATGCATATGATGATACTACTGCTCCATCTGTTCCTGTCATGTACATTGGTGAACCGAGTTCATCCTGGAGGTAATAGTAGCTGTTTCCTGATTTTGACATGGATACTACATTTCTGTCATAGATGAAGCTTTCTGTTTCACCGTTTACTGTACGCTCAAGAAGGTTGAAGCAGTCTCTTGAAAGATCACAGAGGTATTCTATTCTTTCTTCAGGTCTTGTTGATGCTACTCTGAAACCAAGTCCGTTGTACTGGTTCTCGAGTTCGCCCTTTTCAGAATCTACTACTTTAGACAGCATGTTTGTGGCATCGAAAGTAAAGGTCTTGTTTAATAGACCGTCTACATACTCACTTGTCTGGTTGCCACGTTTATCGTAGTCGTAGTTTTTTACTATAGCCTGGCTGTTGTTTAATTCTTTTGCTTCTACAAGTCTGTCAAGAACGTCATACCTGTATGTTGTCTGAGCATCCCTTTCAACAAGGCTAGTTCTGTTTCCAAAGGCATCGTACTCATATGAAGCTCGCAGCTCACCGTTGAGACTGGACCTTGTGAGTCTTCCTATCGCATCATACTGATATTCATACTGTCCGGAGATGTTTTCAAGGTCACGTCTGTCTCTGTCTATTCCACTGATGAGGCCTGAATTGTTGTAACTATAGAAGTACTTATCAAGTATACCTTCTCTATCAGTGCTTGTCATACTCTCAAGGTTACCGCCTGGAAGGTATGAGTAAGCCTGTTTTACTCTGTTTGGAAGAAGTTTTTCTATAAGTCTTCCAAGTTCATCATAAGCATAGGATGTCTGCTCTCCGTTACCTGTGATGTTTGAAAGTCTGCCTTCTTCATCGTATGAATAGAGCGCCTGTCTTCCATCAGGGTATGTGAGCTTTGTCTTTGCTCCTATAGCATTGTATTCGTATGCTACTGTTCTATCCTGATAGTCTGTGACTTTTGAAAGGCGTCCGAAGATGTCGTTTTCAAGAGTTGTCTTTCCAAGCCAATCGTTGATCTCGCTCAGGTGATTAAGTTCATCATAGCTAAAGGCTACGCTTCTGCCATCAGCATATCCTACCTTAGTTACAGCGCCAAGGTCATTGTATTCATAGGTTGTATCGAAGCTGTCTCTGTCAGTCTTTGTGATAAGGCGGCCATACTGGTCGTATTCATATGTCTCTTCCTGGCCAAGGGCATCTGTTACCTTTGTGAGCTGACCTGCAAGGTTATAGGAGTAGAGGGTTACATGGCCGTCTTCTCCGACCTTAGGGAAGTTGTCATCATTCTTTTCTTCTTCTCTTACAAGGCCTTCTGCTCTATGGATGCTCTTAAGGTTATCAAGTTCATCATAAGTATATTCTGTCTCATTGCCAAGGGCATCTACTACGCTTCTTAGCTTTCCTGTTTGTGTATAGGTGTAAAGGGTGGTGCTTCTACCGTCAGATACTTTTGTAGCTCTTCCCATTGCATCGTATTCATATGATGCATTGCGTCCGTCAGATCCTTCTACCTTTGTTACTCGGCTTAGGGCATCATAAGAATAGCTGATCGTATAGCCATCAGCGAATGTTCTCTTTTCTATTCTACCTGCGTTGTCATAGATTAGTTCCTGCTGTTTTTTATTGCAGAAGTATACAGCATGGAGCTTTCCTGACTTTGTATACTCAAACTTTCTTACTCTTCCGGCTGGATCTGTAACTGTTTCTATGGCACCTGACTTTGTATAGGTGTAGGATGATCCGTTGCCAAGAGGGTCAGTCAGGCTTACTACTTTGCCAAGTTCGTTATACTCTCTTGTATATCTGTTACCAAGTGTATCTGTTACTACTGTTATCTTGCCGTTTTCATCATACTCATATGTCTTCTCATGACCAAGAGCATCAGTTTCCTTGATCACCTGGTTAAGGGCGTTGTACTTTCTTGTAGCAACTTTTATATCACCCTTGTACTGAGCAGTTATGTTACTATTCTTATCATAGTCATACCCTGTAGTTCTGCCTTCAGGATCTGTGACTTTCTTTATACGCATAAGTGGATCATACTCATATTGAATGGTTCCACTATTAGGAAGGGTTATCTTCTCTTCCTTCCACATGCTGTTATACTCTGCTTCAGTTACTCTTCCTGCTTCATCTGTTACCTTGCATGGTTTTCCAATGATGTTGTATTCCCATGTCTTTGATGTTCCATCAGGATTTGTTATCTTTGTAACTTTTCCGCTTTCGTTATACTCATATGATATCCTATTGCCAAGGGCATCTGTTACAGATGTTATCCTGTCTGCTTCATCATAGGTATACTTTTTGGTGTTTCCTTCTATGTCGCTTGTTTCTGTAACTCTTCCAAGGGCATCATATTTATAGAAGGTCTTTACTCCTTCAGGGTCTGTTATGCAGCTGACATTTCCTTCTGCATCATAACTAAGAAGGGTTATGTTTCCTTCTTCGTCCTTAACCTTCTTAAGGTATCTTCCTGTATAGTAGAAGCGCTTTTTATTACCAAGGGGATCCTTTACCTCAAAGAGGTTACCGTGTATATCGTATGTATACTTATAGCTGTTTCCTTTTGGATCCTTTACGGCCATGATCCTTCCGTCCGCATTATAGGTCATGCAGGTCTTATGGCCCATGGGGTCTGTTACGCTTGTAAGGTGGCCTCTGTTGTCATAGGTATAGCGGGTTGTGAAGCCAAGCTTATTGGTGTGGGATATCTTCTGGTTACGCTTATTGTATGTAAAGCTTTCTTCGCCGTCATAGTACTTAGTGCCTGTATGGCGCATCTTGGCATCATGCTTATATACTACTTTATTGCCATTTTGTTCTGTTGCTGTTGTGGTGCGCTTCTTGTCGTCATAGTCATATGTCATGACTCCGCCATCCGGGAATGACTGCTTTATGGTTCTTCCCTGGCTGTCATAGGTATTGGTTATAGCTTTTATGCCGCGCTGATTAGTTACTTCTGAGATCTTACCATCCTCTGAGTAATCATAGGAGGCTGTTGTGCCATCAGCATATGTAACTGATGCAAGAACCTGAACGGATTTAGTGCCAGCATTACCAGCGGAAATAATCTCAGAAGATTCCTCTGAATCGCATCTGCTGGCTACTTCCTGAGTTTTATAGGTATACTTAACAACCCTTCCAGCATGATCCTTAAGGGTTACTATGTTGCCGTATTCATTGTATGTAAAGAAAAGGGCTGCGCTTCCCAGTGTCTTAACAGATGCAAGGCGTTTTACCTGAGATCTATCGTCTGCCTGACTATCAGCATACTGGTCTTTGTTTTCAGCTTTGGTGTTTGCAGCTTTAGTGTTTGTAGATTTTGTGTTTGCAGCTACTTTCA